>Ga0134121_10005241_pt1 | contig 10562 bp, 14 predicted proteins | sample KB301_FD_96463 | JGI IMG/M metagenome (GOLD analysis project Ga0134121, IMG submission 96463) | Terrestrial soil microbial communities without Nitrogen fertilizer from Kellogg Biological Station, Michigan, USA - KB3-0-1 | ecosystem: Environmental > Terrestrial > Soil > Unclassified ...
ATGGGATATCTGCGTTAAACGAATGGAAGAACTCATAAATGCGATTAAACAATGACAACACAAACACCCGACGTATTCCAGGTCATAGCCGACCCCAGTCGCCGCCAAATGCTGATGATGCTGTCAAAAGACAGTATGACAATTAATGCATTGGCTGAGAATTTCGATATCAGCCGCCCAGCTGTTTCAAAACATATAAAGATCATGCATAATGCAGGCTTTATCTCTATAAAAGATATCGGCCGCGAGAGATATTGCACTTTAAAGGAAAATGGTTTCGATGAAATTCAGGACTTCATAAACTACTTCGATAAATTCTGGACGGGCAAATTGAAAAAATTAGAAACACTATTAAATAACAAGGTAAAGTCGAAATGATATATCTCAATAAAAAAATGTCATGGAAAAGAAAAACTTTCAGAGCTGTATTACTGCAGGCATTAGTCCCCTCGAGGCAACAAAAAAAATAAGCAAGGTGCCTGATTGGTGGGGTGTAACTTTTAGCGGCGATTCGGAAAAGCAAAACGATAGGTTCATTGTTAAAATGGGTGGAGACTCGTTCTTCAATTTTACAATAACAGAATTGATCCCGGGTAAAAGGGTTGTTTGGCTGGTTACGGATTGCCACATGCCCTGGTACTCTAACAAGAAAGAGTGGGCTCACACAAAATTGATATTCGATCTGTCAGAAAGCGACGGTGGAACTATGGTGAGTTTTACTCACGAAGGTCTCACTCCCGATGTTGAATGTTACAAGGATTGTGAAACCGGTTGGTCTCATTGGATAAGAACAAGCTTATTATCCTACTTTACCACGGGGAAGGGTCAATTTAAACAACGCAAAATGGTAAAATATTCAGTAAGCGTCGAGCTGCCTAAACCTTCTGGCGAAATCTTTAGTCATCTGCTTAGAGATGTTTCCCAATTCTGGCCAGAAGATTTCAAAGGAGAAAGCAGCAAATTGAATGATGAGTTTATATTCACAACCGGGGAAACACATTATTCAAAAAATAAAGTGGCAGAACTGGTGCCCGGAAAAAAAGTAGTTTGGCTTGTGACTGATAGCATCCGAAAAACAGACAACTATAATTGGACAGGAACAAAAATGATCTTTGAATTAACTCCTGAAGGTGATCATACCCATCTTCAATTTACTTATGACGGCCCTGTCCTTGAAAATGAATATGAACGGTTAGTTCAGATATGTGACGTGTGCATAAAAGAGATGTTTTACAATTTCGTAGTAAACAACAGGGCAAAAAAAATGTAGTGGATCGGAAATGGAAAACAAAAATTACAATGCAATCATTGAAGTGACAAATCCCCCCGAGGAGATTTTTCAACGCATCACTAATGATGTGGCAAAATGGTGGGGAGGTAAAGATTTTTCCGGAAGAAGTACTCGTACGAATGATGAGTTCATAATTAATCATCCAGGCGCGCACTACTCAAAACAGAGGTTGGTTGAAGTTATTCCCGGTAAAAAGTTGATTTGGCTTGTTACTGAGAGTAAACTCAGCTGGCTGAAAAATCAGGAGGAATGGACAAATACCAAAATGATTTTTGAAATAAGCGCCAGGAGCTACTCCCACCTCCTTCATTTTACTCACGAAGGCCTTGTACCCGACAAAGAGTGTTACACCAGGTGTTCTGAAGGATGGAATATGGTAATTAAGGATTGGCTGTATACTTTAATCGTGTACGGCAACCCGCATTTTTAATAGACATTCATTACAAATAAATGTCAACGCCGACACGTTCCTGCGTGCCGGCTTTGTTTCACTGAAGCTTTGCGAAAGCGATGCAGGCATCTTTGACACTTATAGTGTGTGAAGAGGCCTTACATAAATAGGAGCAAAAAAAAAGTCCATGATATAGCGTTGTAAACAATTATATCCGCCTGTTGGCGCCCTTTTTTATTAGTACTTTATTGAACTGCAGAATTAAATTTTATCTGATAAATAAGAAATTTAATTTTAAAATATACGATTATGAAAACTAAACAAATCTGGGCAAATCTCGCAACAAATAACCTTGAACGAACAACGAAGTTTTATACTGAACTTGGTTTTAAGGTTAATGGTTACAATTCGCAGGCCCCGGAACTGACAAGTTTTTCCTTTGGTGAAAATGATTTTATTGTAAATTTTTTTCTAACAGATATTCTCAGGAATAATACGCACAGCGCAATTACAGATCTTAAAAATGGCAATGAAATTATTTTCAGTCTTTCCGCCGAAAGCAGAGAAGAAGTAAATGAATGGGTAGAAATTGTAAAAAAAGCAGGCGGGAAAATTACTGTTAAACCTTACGAAATCGGACAGGGATATACGTTTGTTTTTTCTGATCCGGACGGGCACAAATTCAATATTTTATATTGGTCGGGAATGTAAAATGGATTTAATTTTAGAAAAAAAATATTCCTTCATTTAATTCTATAGAGCACCACGGAAAAATACACGTTATTCATTTTATGGAATCGACCCGGTCTGGTTGTTTGTAAGATTTATCTTTCGCGAATGTTTCACCGTTTAAGAAATCTTAGCGGAGGCTGCGCATTATTTTTCAACTGAATATAGTAAAGACCAGCGGCTAAATCAGCAATGTTAATTTTTGTTTCAGGTGAAGACACCGTCTGCACTCTTGCTAAATTTCCAATTGCACTAAAAATTTCAATCGATTCTTTTGTAGTGAACTTCGCAAATTTAAGAGTGATGGTTTCAGATGCAGGATTTGGAAATAATGTCCAAAACAATTCCGTGCCCATTTCTTCAAGGCCGGCGCCGTCACAATTAAATTCAATAATGTAGAAGGTCGTGTCTATTGGGCAGTTGGAGCCAGGGTTAGTGACTTTACATTCGTATTTACCTGGTTCAGTAATAAGTAAAGTGTCTTCATTGGTCATCAATGATAAAAGCGTATCATTTTTAAACCACAGTATATTTTCCAGGCCGGATAAAAAGCCGTTGGTGTGTAACACAGCAAAATGTACCGTATCTCCGGCGCAGGGATCTCCCATTGCGTCAAAGTAATAACCGGACCATTCGGGGCTTTCCGCAAATGCTTCTGATAATTCAGAACAACCATTCAGGGTAGACATGACTGAAAATCCGGAAATACCATATCGGGCATAGTCCGGCAGGAATTGATTCACTTCAGGTAATGGAATACCATATTCAAACCACTGATATGAATCTGCTGTTTGTGTCCAGAGCGTATCATAGTTGCATAGCCAGGGAAGTGATGTAAAAATAGTTGGCGTATGATTGCAAAATTGAATAACTGTATCGGTAAAGCTGGTGTGCAATCCAAGCAAATCACAATTTGCTGTTGTTAGCGAGACCGTATATGTGCCATCAGATAAATACGAGTGAGCCGGGCCTGCTGATGCAGATGAATCACCGTCTCCGAAATTCCAAAAATACGTTTGCTGAACACCGTGGCTTATCGCGTGGAAGTCTACTTCGTTAATACCTGGGCCTGCCTGATACGTAATGGTGGCAATTGGTAATCTCTTAAAATCCCAGAATTGTAAGCTGTCGAACACAATTGGTTTGACAGTATTGATGATGGTTGATGCATCGGCAGCACTTAAACCGGGATTGTAAGAAATTAATGAAGGATCTTTTTTAAAAAGTGCGGTATAAAAACAACATGCAGCGGCATAAGATCCGGCAACTGATGGATGGCTTTCGTCCGGCTGGTACAATTCAATAGCCGGATGATTTTGCCGGAGGTAATTCCAAACCACAGAGACGGGTGATGTTTCTCCATTCAAACCGGTCGTGAGTTCTAAATAACAATTCCTCAGGGTGGTATCCATTCCCGCGTAGCTACACATTTCAGGAAAGTCAGCACAATTTGATGCGTCGCCGTTTTTTCTTCCCCAGGTCATGTACGTCATTGTTACTGCACACGGATTGTATTGTTTTATCAAGTTATATAAAGCGAAACCTCCGTTTGTAAAATCACTGTTTTGCGTAATAGGTTCCTGACTTTGTCCCTGAATAATCACGTAATCCCAGCCACCTGTCATAATTTTATGCTGACTGATTGTATCAAGGCTATGATCAATTAATCTATATCCTCCGGGCGTATAACTGTCAAAAATTAGCGTATCCCCTGCCGACAACGCGACGTCATGAATAAGTTGTGGTAAATTATTGACGGCGGTGTAACTGTTACCAAGGAACAGCACACGATAACTGACTTGAGCTTTTAATTGTTTGCCCGAAGTGCAGAAAAATGAAAAGAAAACGATAAGAAAATAATTTATCCTGCCTGTGATTGAATTTGTTCTCATTGGAAATTCTCCATGAATTTAGTACGAATCTAAATTTTATTTTTAGTTCTGGCATGCGTATGCCTTTCTAAGACCTTTTTCTTGTAACCTGTTTGATCTTTTGTCATGGCAGCTCCGCTTCAGGGTTCTTGTATCTCTTTTAACAGGTCGTCTAAGTCAAGTGCTTTGGTAAACATCTCTAATGAACCGTCTGACTTGCGCGCCCAAAGTTTATCAGGTCTGTCCCAATATAATTCCACACCGTTACCATCCGGGTCATCAAGGTACAATGCCTCTGAAACACCGTGATCGCTTGCACCTGTAAGTGGGTAGTAGGCCCTGCGCAAACGGTCATAGATGATTGCAAGGTCTTTTCTTGTCGGATAAAGAATTGCCGTATGGTATAAGCCAACGCCTTTTTTAGGAGCGGGTGGAGCATCTTTGCTATGCCAGGTGTTTAATCCAATATGATGATGGTAACCTCCTGCTGAAATAAAAGCGGCCTGACGTCCATACATTGTAGTAAGTTCAAAACCTAAAAGGTCACGATAGAATCCAAGTGAACGCTCAATGCTTGACACTTTCAAATGCACATGCCCTATTCGTGTTTGTGCCGGAATTGTATAGTCTTCACTCATATAGGGTAATGTTTAAATACTTATTTACTCCACCCGCTCTGTAACAGGATCGGGTTTTTCTCCAAGGAATTCCACCCAGGCCTTTTTAATGCAAGGATAATTTTTGGCCGCTTCCACAAGGCTCATAAAAGCGATCATGTTATCTTCAAACCGTTTTGCAAGGACAGGGCTGCTGAGATTACCTTCTGCGGTGAAAGCCTGGTGCGCCATGGCAAGGGAAAACATATCCGGGAATACCCGCGCCCCTAAATGTTCCAGAGGAACCCTCAGCGACCATAACCCGCGATTGCCTCCAACCATCGAAGGAGATGCCGAGAGTAATAAAGCGTGACGTTCATTGAATGGCTGCGGCCTGAATCGTGAGACCCAATCAATAATGTTTTTGACATTCCCCGGCAAGGAGCCATTGTATTCGGGAGATGCGATAATGAATGCATCGTTTGCCAGCAGACGGTTCCTGAATTTCTCTGCGCCCGGGGGATGTGACCCTTGCGCGTGTAAATCCTCGTTGAAGGATGGACAATCAAATTCGCTCATGCTCACGAAATCAACCTTGCCTCCATTCTTCTCAATGACGATTGCAGCCAAAGTAGCAAGGCGTGTATTGAGTGACCCGGTGCGCATGGATGCTGAAAATAAAAGGAAACGCATTGGTTCCTGTTTTTTATTTTGAAGTTCGCTCATGATTTATCTTGGGTTTTTAGATGGAATCAAAATTAACTTATTTCAACATAGCATATCCGGTTGCCTCGATTCATCTCACAGCCCCTCTTTTATTTACTCCTGTCTTTTCATTTCAAAGTATTCATATTAATGAATAGGGAACCCATTTAAAAACCGGCTTACAGATCTTCGGAATTTTTACAAATTACCGTGTTTCAACGCAAGCTGAGAACAAGAAAGTGTGAATCATGTAACATTCTTCCCTAATTGTGTAACGATATACAGGCATGTCGCTCCGACCTTTGTGCTGTGAAAATTTGTAGATCCAATTTCATTCAACAGTAAAAAACAAAAATCCAAATACCATGGGAAATTTCCTTTACATCATCGCAGTGATACTCATCATTTGTTGGGCGATCGGGTTTATCGGTTACAACGCCGGAGGCATTATTCATATCCTGCTTGTCGTAGCAATTATCGCAGTACTGCTCAGGGTTATCCAGGGGAAGAAGCCCTTGTAAAATTTAGAAACAATATCACAATATAAAAATAAAAGTTATGAATTCAGGAAAAGCAGTAGTAGGAGTATTGGCAGGCGTTGCCATTGGTGCCGCACTGGGAATCTTATTGGCTCCCGACAAAGGAACAGCAACCAGGAAGAAAATTTTCAAAAAGGGTTCCAGCATAGTGGATGACCTTGAAGAAAAGTTTGATGACCTGTATAAAGCCGTAAGTGAGAAACTTGAAACAGCAAAAGAAGAAGCCGCAGACCTTTATGAAAAAGGAAAAAGCAAAGCAGACGGGATAAAAGAAGCTGCAACCATGAATTAAATAAAGCATCATGGAGGCGACCAATTTTATTGAACCCTTGCTTGAGCGTGCAGAGGAATATGGAAAAACAAGCTATGAGCTGTTAAAGCTAAAAGCGCTGAATAAAACCGCCGATGTAACCTCTACGCTGATCTCACGCGGTGCTGTTGTATTGGCGCTTTCCATTTTCATTGTGCTTGTAAATATCGGGCTCTCACTCTGGCTCGGCGATGTGCTTGGAAAATCATACTACGGTTTTTTTTGTGTGTCGGGCTTCTATGCTGCCATAGGGTTTGTCCTTTACTTTTTCCTTCATGAGAAAATTAAAAAGAGCATCAGCGATTCGCTGATCACGCAAATGTTTAATTAAAAAATGCTGAGAAAAATAAAATCTGCTGCTGAATTAAAGGAAGTCATCCGGATGCTGGAAGAGAAGAAAGCATACGAAATGGTACTTTTCAGGGAGCAGGTTAAAATTACCTATCAGGGTCTCAAGCCAATTAACCTTATCAAAGGAGCGATGAAGGATTTGACGGAAATACCCGTCTTAAAAGGTGGAATCGTAAATTCTTTGATGGGCATTTCGGCGGGATATATTTCTAAAAAAATAATTGTGGGTTCCACTTATAATCCCTTGAAATTTTTGCTCGGGAAGGCGTTGCAAATGATTGTCACCGCAGTGGTCTCACGAAATGCCGACGGAATAAAATCTGCGGCCACAGTAGCCATAAAAAAAATGACTGGAAAAAAAGGCGTTGCCGTGTAATTGAAAGTCACCGGTCTTTCCACCAGCCGGAAAAATATAGGTTAACCTCCACAATAATCTAAAGTTCCGCAGCAATGTTGGTGGTCCTTCGGTACCAGGCAACAGGCCTCATTGTAAATATTGCCGCATAACCTGGATCTAATCCAATAAGTCAAAATGAAAATAGTCAGTCCTGTAGTTAAGGTAAAAGGTTTTGCAACTGCACAGTCCATTAAGCTGAGTGAAAAAACAATTGCAAAGTCAGAGGAAGCAAACAGCTTTCTCACCAACATTGCTGATGTTTTCCTGTTCATTGCGCGCATCTTCAGGGAAACATTCTCACGCCATTTTGAATTCAGAGAATTTTTCTACCAGTGTTTTCAGATCGGGTATAAAACCCTGCCGCTTATTTCCATCACCGGTACCATCATGGGGCTGGTCCTTACCATTCAATCGCGCCCGGTCCTTGTAGACTTCGGCGCGGTAACGATGCTGCCCGGAATGGTTGCTGTCTCGCTCATCAGGGAAATGGGTCCCGTAATTACAGCGCTGATCTGCGCAGGAAAAATCGGATCCGGTATGGGAGCAGAATTAGGATCCATGAAAGTGACGGAACAGATAGATGCCATGGAAGTTTCTTCAACCAATCCCATGCGGTTTTTAGTTGTCACCCGTGTACTCGCCGCTACCCTCATGATACCATTGCTGGTCTTATATGCTGATGTGCTGGGAATCTTAGGAAGCTGGGCAGGAGCGAATATCAAAGGAGACGTTTCATTTATTTTATTTTTTTCACAGGCATTCAGCCACGTTGAGTTTATGGATTTTTTACCCGCTGTTATCAAAACATTTTTTTTCGGAGCTGTGATCGGATTGGTCGGATGTTATAAAGGCTACAATGCCGGCCGTGGAACAGAAAGTGTCGGCATCGCTGCAAATTCAGCAGTGGTGATGGCGTCATTGTTAGTGATCATCGTGGATATGATAGCCGTTCAAATTACAGACCTGCTATGACGAATCCGACAATGACAAATACAAACCAGGAACAGGTTATTGAAATCAATAGCCTGAAGAAATCATTTGGACAGCAGGAAGTATTATCCGACGTTTCAATGAAGCTTTTTAATGGTGAGAATTTAGTGGTCCTGGGTAAATCGGGAACGGGCAAATCGGTTCTGATAAAATGCATCGTTGGCCTCCTGGGTTATGAAGGTGGCACCATCAACGTATTTGGAAAAAGTGTAACGGGCTTAAATAGAATTGAATTGGGAGAGCTCAGACAAAAGATCGGCTTTCTATTCCAAAGCGGGGCGTTATATGACTCCATGACTGTAAAACATAATCTCGAGTTTCCACTGAGAAGAACAAAAAGAAATCTTTCAGAAAAGGAAATAGATGATAAAGTAAAAGAAGTGCTGGAGAATGTCGGCCTCGCCGATGCTTTGAATAAAATGCCATCCCAGCTCTCGGGGGGCATGCGCAAGCGCATCAGCCTGGCGCGTACCATTATCGTGGACCCACTCATTGTACTGTACGATGAACCGACAACGGGGCTCGACCCTGTTACCTCAGACGAAATAAGCATGCTTATCAATGATGTCCAGAAAAAATATAAAACATCATCGATCATCATCACGCATGACATTGAATGTGCGCGCACTACGGCTGACAGGGCCATCATGCTGATGGACGGCGCGGTATACCTGGATGGGAAATTAGAAGAGTTCGAAAAGTCAGCAGACCCTTTGATTCAGTCGTTCTTCAAATCTAAACAAGAAAATTAAAAAATATCATGGATAAGAATTCATCAAAATTCAAAGTGCGTTTGGGATTGTTTATTTCAGGAGGCCTTGCGCTTTTTGTACTCGCTATCTTCATCATCGGGAAACAGAAAAATCTATTTAACCCCGTGTTTAAACTCACTTCTACGTTTTACAATGTCAGCGGGCTACAGGTCGGAAACAACATCCGCTTTTCAGGAATCAACGTCGGAACGGTAGACGACATTACCATTATTAACGATTCTTTGGTACGTGTTGACATGCTGATCAGGAAGGAAGTCAACCAGTTTATAAAATCCGATTGCGAAGTTGCCATTGGATCTGAAGGAATTATCGGAGACCGGCTTCTTGTAATCACGCAGGGCAGTGATCATGCTGGCCTCGCAAAAAACGGAGACGCGCTTACTTCAACGGAGCCGGTTGAAACCGATGCCATCATGGCCAGCTTGTCTGTTACCGCCGGTAATGCCGCAATCATTTCGGAACAGCTTGCAGACGTCATGCTTAAGATCAACAGTGGGAACGGAACCCTCGGCCGTTTGATCCAGGATTCAACGATTGCTGAAAACATTAACCAGACAATTGTGAACCTGAAAAAAAGCAGCAAAGGGTTGGATGAAAATATGAATGCGGCGAAAAATAACTTTTTGCTAAAGGGATATTTTAATAAAAAAGAAAAAGCAGCTGCCAAGCTTAAAGCGGAACAGCAAAAGAAAATAGAGGATCAGAAAAAAGACGAAGAAAAAAAGAAAAAAGAGGAAGAGAAATAGGCGCCCGTTTATGAAAATGAATTTACATGTTCCGTCAACCGATCCTGATTTTGTTTTTATTTATTTTCTCCGGAGAAGTTGTGATGGCACAAAATCCGGAGCCAAAGGATTCATCGAGGGTTTACAGGAAGATTGAAGCATATTCAAACAAGAGAAAATTCTCGAAGTTCATGTACGGCTTATTTTTCAAGCCCGTCGTTAAAGCACCTCCTGTTCCGGGCAAGAAAAAAAGAAAGCCAGTTGAGAAACCATACAGCACCTTTGAGGGCAAAATCATCCGCAGCATAAATATCACCACGCTGGATCCGTTCGGGTACTCTGTAAAAGATACTGCTTCAGCGCCGCAAAATTTTTTCTACAGGGCGGGAAACAGCACCCACGTTAAATCACAGCGCATCACCATCCAAAACCTTTTACTTATTCATAAGCATGAGCCATTTGATTCCTTGCTTGTGAGGGAATCGGAAAGGTTGATCAGGGCACAAAAATATGTGCATGATGTTTCCTTTTTTGTTACGTCCGCCGGACCGTCATCTGATTCAGTCGATATCAATATCCGCGAGTTAGACATCTGGAGCATCATCCCTGCAGTCGCTATTTCAAATTCGCTTTTCAAAGTTGATTTGACCGACAGGAATTTTTTAGGATTCGGACATGAGCTTCATAGTTCCGATGCCTGGTACTATGCCGCTGGAAAAAATGCATTCAATGTGGACTATTCCATTCCAAACATCCGAAATACGTACATCAATACCCGCCTGCATTATGGAATTGATGAATACGAAAATTTCAGCAGGAGCATGGACCTGGAGCGGCCCTTCTTTTCGCCGTTTACCAAATGGGCTGCCGGAATAATTCTATCACAGCAATATA
>Ga0134121_10005243_pt1 | contig 10561 bp, 5 predicted proteins | sample KB301_FD_96463 | JGI IMG/M metagenome (GOLD analysis project Ga0134121, IMG submission 96463) | Terrestrial soil microbial communities without Nitrogen fertilizer from Kellogg Biological Station, Michigan, USA - KB3-0-1 | ecosystem: Environmental > Terrestrial > Soil > Unclassified ...
CGCAGCCGCAGTGCTGTTCCAAGCACAGGAGGCGCCGCAGGCATCGTGACAGTTGTACCGCTGTGGGTAAACACCAATGCGGAATCTTCGAATATCAATTCTCCCACAGGGTCGAAGGCGCCGTCGTTGTTAAAGTCCAGGTAACCTTTTACAGTCTCTTCATAGGTTTGACCTGTGTTGGCGAACCAGCTGTATGACATTCCGCAAGTCAATGTAGCAGTATCCGTACACGTAAAGTTCTGGTAATTGGCGGATGAGTTCTGACTGCCGTTGTTAATCGAAGCAAGCTGGAAGAGTGTAATACCAATTCCCAATTGTCCGCCCGTGCTTGGATCCCCTGTCTGAGGCAAACATGCTGCTGCGGTAGGGCCTGTAACAAGCGGCATGGTGAGCGAAACATATTCAGTATCGCAGCCGCCTCCTGTGCAGCCGATCACCATCACACTGATTGAAGTTCCGGCGGCAGCACTGAATTGATGGATCGGGTTTGCAGTGCTTGCGGTTCCCCCGTCGCCAAAATCCCACGCCCAGGAAGTAGGTGCATTTACAATTACAGTACTTGTAAACGTGCCGATACCAGTGCATGCGTCAATCACACCTGAAGCAGTGAAACAAGGATTGGTGCCTACCTGCATGTTTAACGAGTACGTCACAGGATTATTAACCGGGTCATTCGAAGAAACGGTCAGGTTAGCAGTCTGCGTTCCTCCAGGCAGGGTAGCAGAATTCATTACGACAGTAATTACCAGGGAATCACCGGCGGCAATGGTACCACCCATGGATGAGAGCGATGCCCATGATGGAACTCCGGCAATGGTAAAGTTCAGATCACTTCCGCCTGTATTGTAGATCGTGAAGGTAGTCGAATCTGTTGCGTTGCAGGCAGGAACATTCTGCGAGATGCTTCCTGAAATCGGGCTGATGTGCGGAGCTACAAGTCCGTCGCCGGTCAGGCAGATCGTTGTATCCACATCAGAGTTCTGGATCAGTAAGGTGCCGCTGTAATTTCCGGCTACCAGCGGATGGAAAGTAACTGTGATGGTAGCAGAGCCTCCCGGCAGGATGCTGCCTGGGGCTGCGCTCGTAGTATATTCAGGCAGACTTGGAATCAGGTTTGTGACATCGAGCGTATCGCAGCCCGTATTGAGAATGCTGAATGTCTGCTGTGATGTTGCGCCTTCAAAGATCGGCGCGAAGTTCACGCAGGTAACTGACATGGCCACTACAGGATCGCCGTCAACTGTAAGTGTTAGTGCAATGGTCACAGTAGGCGTAACAGGGTCATTTGTGGTGACGGTGAGGTTGGCATTGTATGTTCCGTCATTTAAGCCGGCGGCATCAAATGTTACAGTAATATTATCCGAACCGGCAGCGACCACCGTTCCTGAAGTTGAAGAAAGCTGCGCCCACGTTGGTACACCGGTGATCGTATAGTTGAGATCACTGCCTCCTGTATTACCGATGGAGAAATTAGAAGTCGTTGTACCGGTGCAGGAAAGAATCTGATTGGTAACGCTCGTTATCGTATTGATGACAGGCGCCGGTCCGGCAGATCCATTCAGACAAAAGACGGTGTCGCCCGCATTGTTCTGGATGGTGATGTTGCTGCTGTAAGTTCCAACGGCAAGCGGGCTGAACGTTACAGTTACCAGCGCTGAAGCGCCCGGTAAAAGCATGCTTGGCGCGCCGGTAATGGTGTACTCAGGTGCACCGGCAAAAATGTTTGTCACGAATAAAGAATCACAGCCGCTGTTGGTAAGGGTAAATGTCTGTTGAGACGTTGTATTTTCCATAATGGTTCCGAAATCCACGCATGAATCAGAAAGTGTAACGATCGGGCCACCGGCGACTGTAAGTGTGCAACTTACCGTGACATAAGGGTTGTTCGGATCATTGGTGCTTACTCCGATGATGCCATAATAGGTTCCTGAAGGAAGCCCGGTCGCATGAAATGTTACATTCATAACAGAAGAATTTCCTGCTGCGACAGTATCGCCGGTAGGGTCAATTGTAATCCATGAAGGAAGACCGGATTGTCCGCCCCACTCTATGGCATTTGCAATAATTTTCTTCGAGTCATTATTAGAACCATAATAATCAAAACAAATAAAGATGGCTTTACCTCCACCTACGTTGCGGTAAGAGACTACATCTTTGCCCTGATATTCTACCAACATGTGCTTGTCAGCATTGGTCCATAGGTTGGCCCAGGCCGCTGTGGGTGCAATGAAAGAGGCTCCTGAAAGACCAGTGGTGAGCGGTGTGTTCTGACTATCAACCTGAACCTGGTTAAGCCCTCCCTGGCCGACGTCAACTACAGTGTAAGCACCTTTGGTCCACAAACCGGTATTGGTAATACAGGCATCTTCTGCATTGCTTGCACCGCATTGTATAACGGTACCCCCTGTAAGAAGAAAGTTATTAATTGCGTAGGCGAAGCCGGTAAAAACGGCAGGGTTTCCGCTTTCCTGTTCAGGAATAAGCAGCACATTGTTGGACACCAAAAGGTTCGATAATACTGCAGGATCTGTAGTCGTTGTTTCGGTGAGTGTGTAATTTGTAAAATAAGTATTGATTGCCGCCAGTGTAGCAGGGTATTCTGAAAACTGGTCTGTACCATATTTCAAAGCCAGCACCCTGACAGAAGCATTTGAAGAGCCGCCTGTACCATATACAAGCTCACCAGATCCCTGGTTATCGACAGTCACCTGGAACGTGATGGAATCTCCGCAGGCCAGGTTTGCAGAAAGGCTGTCAGGCGTGATGACTACTGAAGGCGCGCTTTGAACGACTATCGTATCATACGCAATGTCAGAGGAAGAACAACCAATGGCACTCAGAGAAACATAATAAGTTCCCGGAGTATTATACGCATGCGTAGGGTTTTGATCGGTGGAATTGTTGCCGTCACCAAAATCCCATGCCCATCCAATGGTATTGCTTGAACTCTGATCCGTAAAATCAACGTCTACATTTAAAGGCGGATTATTCGTACTTGTCGTAAAACCGGCTGTGATGACTCCGGGAGGACAGGTATACGTCATCACCAGTCGCGGGCGGCTGTCGGCCTGTGCGGAGTTCGCCGTGCTCACATTGCCACAACCGTCAGTCAAATCCTGGATCCATTGGTGAGAAGCATTAAAGCCAAGCAAGGTGCTCAGCTCACACTGCGGGTTGTCAACGTATCCCCCGGTAGAAAGTCCTCCGCAGATCTCAACAATCAGGTTACCTCCTGTATAAGTGTAAGGTGTTGTAGGGAACATCTGGTTGCCTGCAAAACCTGAGACATAATTATAATTGATCGGTCCGTATACAGCGGTTGCACCGGGTTCCCATATCGTAAGATCAAGCGTGGTAAGGCTGGTGTTGAGGAGTGAAATGGTATAACCTTCAAGTGTACTTCCTGAAACTGCCGTCGACTCAATAATCCATCCGATAGAATCAATATGTCCGCCTGGTGTAACGCCTGCCGCAGCAAGTTCAGCTGCGGTATACAGGTACTGCGCACGTGTGGCGTAGTAAAAATCCTGGAGCGGGCACGGGTAGCTGGTCAATGTATTGACACCATCATTGTCACCGATGACTACGTTCATCTGGGCTTTCACCCCCGGTGAGCAAACCAGGAGGAGCAATGCAAAGAGACCTACTGAAAGTTTTCTTAGGTAATTGTTCTTTTTCATATTCATAAAATTAAAATTGGTTATCGAGTTTGGGTTTATTTTATTTCAGGCGATACAACTTGAAAAATCCGAACGGATTTCTTTTCAGAACCGGAAATTCACAAGAAGATTTTGAAGCAGTAAGTAATCCGAGTTTGATGAGGACTCCAAAAGTAGAACTTATTTTTTAGAAAACAATTTTTTTTGCCTCCCTTAAAAATGCAGGCTTTCAGAGGAGAAAGCTGCCGTTATTTAAAGCAAACCGGCAATCCAGCCTGGCATCATTCCAAGCAGGAGCGCAGCCACTGAAATAAAAAGAAGGGTTGCCTTGAAAGGAAAAGTCATCGGGATTTCAGCACCTTCAACATCGCCTTTAAAGAGTGCAATGATGACCCGGAAATAATAATATACTCCTGTTAATGATCCAAGCACTGCGATGATGACGAGCCAAGTATAATGTTGTTGCAAGGCAGCCGTAAAGATAAAGTACTTTGCAAAAAATCCTGCCATAGGAGGTATTCCTGCAAGTGAAAGCATAGCAAGGATGGTGATGAAGGCGAGTAAAGGGTTTTTCCGTGCAAGCCCGTTGAAAGATGCAATGGAATCATTCCTTGTGACGTGGCTAACCGCAAGCAACACACCGAATGCCGATATTGAAGAAATAGAATAGGCAACAGCGTAAAAGAGAATCGATTGCTGCGCGTAGCTGTTCAATGCAAGGATTGCCATCAGCATGTAGCCGGCATGCGCAATGCTGGAGAAAGCGAGCATGCGTTTGAAATTATCCTGGTAAACAGCAGTTATGTTCCCGATGATAATGGTAAGCGCTGAAAGGATCCATACTGTATTGATCCATACTGCACTTGATGCGCTGAAACAAATAAAGAAAAGCCGGAAGAAGCCGGCAAACGCTGCCGTCTTTACAACAGTGCTCATGTATGCCGTCACCACTGTGGGAGAGCCGGTATAAACATCCGGCGCCCAGAAATGAAACGGGACTGCAGCAACCTTAAAGGACAAACCCACCAATATCATGAGTATGCCTGCAACCACCATAGCGCCTGCATTGCCCTGGCGGCTCGTCAATGCGGCAGAAATTTCGGCAAGGTTGAAAGAACCTGTCTCTCCGTAAATGAGCGTGATTCCGAAAAGCAGGAACCCGGTTGCAAAAGCCCCCATCAGGAAATATTTCAGTGCGGCTTCGTTGGAGGAAAGGTTGCCTTTGTTGCTTCCCGCAAGGATGTACATTGGTATGGAAAGAATTTCCACCGCCAGGAAAAGCATGATCATGTTTCCGAACGAAGTGAGGAGCTGCGCCCCTATCAATGCAAATATGATGAGAGAGAAATGATCGATGCGCGAACTGGGCTCATGAAAAAAATCAGGTGAAAGGATGAACCAGGCAATCGTGATCACGATCATCAACGCAGTGAATGCAATGGAGAAATTATCCACGATCATCATCTCTCCGAGGTAATGCCTGCCTGTATTCCAGTCCATCGCGGAAGCAGCCAGCGCAAGTATCAGCCCGAGGAAGGTAAGCGGCAGCATCGCTTTCCTGTACCCTGCAATTTCGGAAAAGAGGGTGACGAGACCCAACACGGAAAGAATAATTAATGTTGTCATCTTACGAGTGTACCATGAATGATATCCAGCAGGTTTTTAACGGAAGGCTCAGTCATCTCCAGGAAAGGTTTCGGATAGATCCCGATGGCGAATACCATGATCACCAATGGAACCATTACCGCTTTTTCATGCATGGTGAGGTCAGCAAATGTTTCCGTCAGTTTATTTTTTTCACCAAGCGCAATTTTCCTGTATGCCACGAGCATGTAAACTGCGCCGAGGATCACCGTGAGTCCCGCCACTGCAGCCATCCATGAATTGTACTGGTACAGTCCATTGATGAGCAGGAATTCTCCGATAAATCCATTTGTGAGCGGAAGCGCCACCGATGCCAGCAGGAAAATGATAAAGTAGGTTGCAAATGCCGGCGCTACATTCCTGATCCCGCCAAGCCCGTCCATGTTGCGCGTTTGCATACGCGACATCAACAGGTCTGCAATGAAAAACATTCCCACGACATTGATACCGTGGCTGAGCATCTGTACCATTCCACCCTGGAGTCCCTGGATGTTCAATGCAAAAACTCCCGCCGAGATAAGTCCGACGTGTGCAATGCTTGAGTAGGCAATCAGTCTCTTAAAATCTTTTTGCACCAGTGCAATGCAGGATGCATACGCCACTCCAATGACAGATAAAACAATAGCTGTTGTTCCCCATTCAGTTACACCCAGCGGAACCACCGGAAGCAGCCACCGGATCACACCGTAAATTCCCATCTTCAGCATAATGCCTGACAGGAGCATGGTTCCCGGCGTCGGTGCATCGGTATAGGTATCGGGTTGCCAGGTGTGAAAAGGGAATATCGGCATCTTGATGGCAAAGGCCGCGAAGAATGCCCAGAATAAAATTCCCTGCTGTGATGCCGGGAGATGCAATTTGTAAAATGCCTGCAAGTCGAATGTATGCGTTCCGGGAGTTTGAAGGTAGAGGTAAATCAGTCCGACAAGCATGAGCAGGCTGCCGAAAAGTGTATAGATAAAAAACTTAAGCGTGATGCGTACGCGGTCAGCTCCGCCCCACATCAGGCAGATAAGGTAAACAGGAATCAGTGCAAGCTCCCAGAAAATATAAAAGAGAAAACCGTCAAGTGCCACGAACACTCCTACCAGCGCCATCTGCATCGTCAATACCAGCGCATAAAACAAAGGAGCATTCCTGTATTGGTGCCTGAAGGAAGAATAAATAATTACCGGGACCAGGAAAGTGGTGAGCAGAACAAGTAACATGCTGATGCCATCCATGCCTGCCTTGTAACTAATGCCCAGTGAGGGCACCCACCAGCAGTCGACCATGAATTGCGTCCCTCCTGCCGGGTTGAACTGCATGGCCATCCACACACAAAGTGCAAACTCTGCGATAGATGCCGACAGCGCCACCCGCTTTGCATTTTCTCCTGCAAGCAAGGTTGCCAGTGCAGCAACAAAAGGAAAAAATATCAGGACACTTAACATATCATATCAATCCTATTTTCTTCAGCCTGTAAGCGGTTCAACAGTAATTCTTTCTGTAACCTTTATCTAAAATAAATTATACAACATCATCAGGATAATGCCCGTTACCATTGCGAAAATGTAAAACCCGACTGAGCCTTCCTGGGCCAGGCGAATCACACTGCTTCCTTTGTTTACGCCCTTGCCGACAAGGTTCACCGCCCCATCCACTACTTTCAGGTCCAGAATTTTGTAAAAGAATCCGCTGATCCGGTACAATGGTTTCACAAAAATCATTTCATAGATTTCATCCACGTAATATTTATTATACAATAGGCGGTACCAGGGTTTGAATTCATCTTCATTGAGTGGCGGGACAATTTGCTTTTTCGCAAAGCGGTCGAAAGCAAGATATCCGAGGATCAGCAGCGCAACAACAGAGATTCCCATCAGTGCATATTCAAATAAATGTGAGGCCTCAGCAATATTTCCGCTACCTGCCACGGAGAGCACCGGCTCAAGATACCTGCCGAAGAGATGGTGCTCACTAAAGACCGACGGCAGTCCGAGGAACCCCCCGGCAGTAGAGAGGACTGCGAGTATGATGAGCGGAATGGTGATCACAGGTGGCGATTCATGCAGGTGATGTTCCTGGTCGTGCGTGCCGCGGAAGCTTCCGAAGAAAGTTAGGAAGAGGAGACGGAACATGTACACTGCTGTAATCACGGAAGTGAATGATAGCACGAAGAACAATAAGTCGCTGTGCTCATGCGCTTTTGCAAGAATTTCATCTTTGGAAAAGAAGCCGGCAAATGGCGGCACCCCGCTGATGGCAAAGGTCCCGATGAGGAATACAACGTAAGTAACCGGTAATTTTTTTCTGAGTCCTCCCATGCGCCTGATGTCCTGCTCTCCGCCCATGGCGTGGATCACGCTGCCTGCCGCAAGGAAAAGAAGTGCTTTGAAAAATGCATGCGTTGTTACATGAAACAAACCTGTTGAGTAAGCTCCGACTCCCAAAGCTGCAAACATGTACCCGAGCTGCGACAACGTGGAATAGGCCAGTACTTTCTTAATGTCCGTTTGCGCCAGCGCAATGGTGGCAGAAAAAATCGCCGTTGCCGCGCCAATGATGGTAATGAACTCAAGCGTTGAAGGTGCGATCGAGTATAGAATATTTGAACGCACGACCATGTATATACCCGCAGTCACCATCGTTGCGGCGTGGATCAGAGCAGATACAGGCGTTGGTCCTGCCATGGCATCTGGAAGCCATGTGTAAAGAGGTATCTGTGCACTTTTTCCCATGGCCCCGACAAAAAGAAGCATGGTGATCGCGACAATGGTGGTTTGGTTGTCAGGTAAGTCTTTCGCAGCGCCAAAAACGTCGGCGAATTGCACGCTGCCGAAAGTCACAAACATGAGGATGATGCCGAGGAGGAATCCCAAATCCCCGATGCGGTTCATGATGAATGCCTTGTTTGCGGCATTGTTGTAATCCGTGTTCTTAAACCAGAAGCCGATGAGAAGGTATGAACACAATCCCACTCCTTCCCAGCCGGCAAACATGAGCACGTAATTGCTGCCAAGCACGAGGATGAGCATGAAAAAAATGAAGAGGTTGAGGTATGAAAAGAACCTCGCGAATGCAGCGTCGTGGGCCATGTACCCGATGGAATAAACATGAATCAGAAAGCCGACTCCCGTGATGATCAGAAGCATTACGATGCTTATCGGGTCAATTAGAAATGATATTGGAATCTTAAGAGAACCTGCATTTATCCAATCAAAATACCCTACTGTTGCCGGTTCTGATAATTGAAAAAATAATCCACAGGAAATAATAAATGATCCCAGGACAGTGAGGGATCCGATCACCCCGGCAGTTTTTCCGTTGAGCTGTTTTTGAAAAAAGCTGATGCACAAAAAGCCCAACAGGGGCAGTACAGGAATCAGCCAGGCGAATTGCAGCATGTGTGCGTGATCGGGTTAGTGCGCGCAAAAGTAAAACTTAAAGCTAAATCTAAAAGTTTCCGCACTTAGAGAAACAAACAAAATAAAAACCCCGGTGTGCTGTCTCACCGGGGCTTACGACACATACACTATGCGCGCAAAAGAAATAAATTGTTTTACCTCTGGGAGGTGGTGGATTTTTCTGTCTTTACATTCCCTGATTTCTCGAAAACTTTTTTGCGCTTCTCAGCTTTCTTCTGCATCTCAATTTTCTCCGTCTGGTAAAACGCATAGCCGTCATCCTTATATTCAGAGATGAAGACGTCAAGGTCAATGTTGTTTTTGGCCGCAAGCTTCTCAAGCTTTTCAAAGTAGATGCTCAGCTTGCTCAGTTCTTCCTTTTGCTGTTCGGTTAAGCTCATCTTTTTATTCATTGCAGTAATTATTTACAAATTTAACTGCGAATGATTGTAAAAGGTTTCTCTTTGCTGTTATCTTTTGGAACGGTTATGAACGAACAATGTTGATAACGGAAACGCGCTTCTATTCATCGTCACCGGTCTTTTTTTCCTCCAGTTTTTTTAACCTGTCCTTCAGCGAATTTTGCCTGGCGGTGAATTCGTCAGCCTCACGGAGGGCCAAATCAATTTCATTCTTCCCGCCATTGTTTTTTTTCAGCTCCTCAGCTTTGGCCTTTGCATCAGCTGACTTTGTGGCCTGGTCACTTGCCAGTTCTTCAAGGGTGTTCAATATCATCTTCCGTCCATATCCTGAACTATACCCTGCCACCTGTTCCAGCTTATCAACTCCTTTTTGCCACGTCTGGATTCCCACCTTCTTCAGGTATTTCCCATAGATGTCGGCAAAAGAGCCCCTTGTATAACCATGTAACCTCGAGAGGGCATCCAGGAAAAAAACATTCCTGTCATCCTTTGCCTCCTCTTTGTAAAAAGTCGCAACAGCATTCAGCACATCTCCTCCATTGCTGGATTCAAGATCCTTTGCAAGCAGACCTGCTTTTACCTTGTCATTTTCTGATATATATTTGAATGCCGTCGCTTGCACATTATAGGAAATGTCATGCACACCATCCTCCGCCGTTTTTTTTGCTTCTTCATCATCCTTAAAATATTTGCTGATCGTTTTGATGGCCTGGGCGCGGACAGCAGCGATGGAATCATGTGCGGCCAGATCGAGGATGACAGGTTTCAACTTTTCTTTGTTCGCTTTTAACTGGTTCCCGATATTTTTCAATGCCATCACGCGGATGCTCCAATACCTGTCCTTCAGCGCATCCTCCATCATTTTTCCCAATGGAGTGTTCGCTTCATAATCGGTGCCGGTTTTATTCAGCGACTCGAATCGATCCAGGTAGAGAGGAGCGTGGTAAAATTGAAACACATAATTCTCTTTTGACTTATTGTCCTTTTTCTCGCACAACAACATGCGCTCAGCATCCATGTTTACGAGGTCGGGCCTGGAACTATATTTCCATTCGAAAACTTCTTTTGCTTTTTCAAGCACGATCTTTTTATGGTCGACAGTTCCATCGTGGTATACGTCGGCAAGCAACGGTATCCTGAACAATGGGTTATTTTCAAAATCCTGTTTCTGTTCAACAGTCACCGTCTGTGTTCCGGTGGAATCATTCCAGTTATAATTTATTTCTATCACCGGGTGACCGTGGCTGAAATACCATTCATTGAAAAACCAGTTGAGGTCTTCGCCGGTGACCTTTTCAAACGCAAGCCGCAGGTCATGCGCTTCGGCGGAGCCAAACTTATTTGTTTCAAGGTAGAGTTTCAGCGAAGCGAAGAATGCTTCATCGCCTACGTACTTGCGCAGCATGTGCAGGATGCGGCCGCCTTTGTTGTAGCTGATGCCGTCCTAGAC
>Ga0134121_10005246_pt1 | contig 10554 bp, 10 predicted proteins | sample KB301_FD_96463 | JGI IMG/M metagenome (GOLD analysis project Ga0134121, IMG submission 96463) | Terrestrial soil microbial communities without Nitrogen fertilizer from Kellogg Biological Station, Michigan, USA - KB3-0-1 | ecosystem: Environmental > Terrestrial > Soil > Unclassified ...
GACTGAATCTCGTAAGGGCCCAGATTCGTTCCTGAGGAAAGTGCCATAAGGTGGCCAGAATTATAGCGTTATTTGCTTGGCAAGGTAACAGACAGCAGCTCAGACCTTGAGGATGCCCCGTCCTTCGCGCCTTTTGGACAGGCCTTTTGCGAAAGGTGGGTCTTTCGGCATGCGCTGAACACCCGCAGGGACCGCGAAAAACGCCGACTCGATACGAGTCTGTGGAATCCCACGCTTGCAAAGAACGTAAGGATGGGACACGCGGCGTCCGCGCTCCGGCTGGACTTTCTCCGTCCTACGACATATCCGCTCCAAGTAGTTGACCAGATACGACCCACGGCCTAACATTAGCTGCCTAAAGAGGCTGAGCTTCGCCATGGACAGCGAAACGGCTGGCCAAAGTTCGAGCAGTACGACCATGATCGGCCAGACGGTCTCCCATTACCGCATTCTGGGTAAGCTGGGCGGCGGCGGAATGGGTGTGGTCTACGAAGCTGAAGACACCCGACTGGGGCGCCACGTTGCCATTAAGTTTCTCCCCGACAACCTCACCGGCGACAGCAAAGCCATGGAGCGGTTTGAACGCGAGGCCCGCGCCGCTTCCCTGTTAAACCATCCCAGCATTTGTACCATCCACGAAGTCGAGGACCATAACGGCCATCCCTTCATCGTCATGGAAAAGCTGGAAGGCGAGAGCCTGAAGCAGCACATCCGCGGCAAGGCCATGGACATTGACCAATTGCTCGATGTCGCCGTTCAGGTAGCTGACGCCCTCTCCGCTTCCCACGCCAAAGGCATCATTCATCGCGACATCAAGCCAGCCAACATCTTCATTACCTCGAGCGGGCAGACCAAGGTCCTCGATTTTGGCCTTGCGAAACTGCTACGAAATGAGCGGATGGCAACCAGCGAAGAGACGCCGATCGAAGATTCCCTGACGGCGGTGGGCGTAATCCCCGGGACCGCGGTTTACATGTCTCCAGAGCAGGCGCGCAGCGAGGAGCTTGACCCGCGGACCGATCTGTTTTCTTTCGGCGTTGTGCTCTACGAAATGGCAACAGGCAAGAAGCCGTTCACCGGCAACAACGTGATCATGACGCTGGACGCGGTGCTGCACACCAAGCCGCCGTCGCCTCAAACTCTGAATCCCACGCTTCCCAAAGAGCTTGAGGCCATTATCGGGAAGGCGATGGAGAAAGACCGCAGCAAGCGGTACGCCAATGCCGCGGAGATGAAAGCCGACCTGCAACACCTGAAGAAAGAGACGGAATCCGGACTGACCCGGACCAGCGGGCGTGAGACCCCTCCCATGCGGTTGGCCAGCAAGACGTTCCAGAGCTCCAGCAAGCCGCAAAGCTACCTGTTGATCGCGGTGAGTGCTTTGCTGCTCACGGTCCTGGCGGCGGTTGGAACCTGGTTTATCAAACACCGCGCCTCAAGTATCGAGGCAGCCAAGAATTCGATCGCGGTACTGCCACTGCAGAATCTCAACGGAGACTTCAGCGTGGACTATCTCCGCTATGCGCTGGCCGATGAAATTGCCACTACGCTCACCTATTCCCGCACCCTCGACGTTCGTCCTTCCACGGTTACCAGAAAGTACGTGGGCGCCGACCTCGATCTCAAGCAAGTGGGACGCGAGCTCCATGTAGCCACGGTGCTCACCGGTCACTTCCAGAAGCAGGGCACGAGCCTCCTGGTCGCGGTCGAGGCGATTGAGACCGGAACGGAACGGCTGGTGTGGCAGGCCAATCTTGCGGGTTCAACTCAAGACCTGATCGGCATGCAGGAGAAGCTGGCCAAGGACGTTCGTCAAGGATTGCTCCCCATGCTGGGCGCTGCCGGCGGCTTTTTGGAGACTGGCACCCGGCCCAACAATCAGGAAGCCTACGATCTTTACTTGCGCAGCATGGCCGCGTCCCACGACTCCGCCCCCACTCGAGACGCGATCAAGAGTCTGGAACGTGCTGTCGAACTGGATCCCAACTACGCCCCAGCCTGGGCGGAACTAGGACAACGCTATTACTACGACGCGACCTACTCGAGCGGCGGCGAGCAAAGCTTCCAGGAATCCAATGCCGCCCTGGAGCGGGCGCTGGCACTTGATGCGAACCTGATCGCAGCCGCCTCGCAACTGATCGTCAACCGGGTGGACCGGGGCGAGTTGGGAAAGGCCTACCAGGCTGCCTCAGCTCTGGCCCAACGTCGCCCGGAAAATGCCGTAGCCCATTTCACGCTCGGCTATGTGCAGCGCTATGCCGGGATGCTCGAGGAATCGACGCGCCAATGCGACACGGCCCTCACCCTAGCTCCGGGAAATTATCTGTTCCGCTCCTGCGCCTGGGCCTTCATGGAACTGGGCAAGTTCGACCGGGCCAGAGATTTCATCCAGGTGGATGCGGGCTCCGAGTGGGCCAAAGACGCTAATCCTTCACTGTTGCTGCGCGAAGGCAGGCTGGCGGAGGCTCGCGAGGCGGTCAAGCGCATGACCGATGTTCCTCAGCACCACCGCGATCTCTTGGAAGCCTGCGTGGGGCTCCGTCCGTCCTCCGAATTGGACCGCATGGCGCACGATGCCGAGACCAGCCAGCCTTCAGACCCGGACCCCGAGGCCTCTTACTATCAGGGGGCGATTTACGCCTACTGCAACAAAAAAGATGCCGCCCTGCACATGCTCAAGACTGCGATTGAGTCGAACTACTGCGCCTACTCCAATCTGCTCTCTGACCCTCTGTTGCGCGGCCTGCACAGCGATCGCAGGTTCGATGAACTGCTCACCGCTGCACATGACTGCCAGCACGCTGTGCAGGCAGCCGCCACGCCCCAAAGCCACTGACTCGGGTAGGATTAGGCAAGCAGTCGGCGGCTAACTCTTCGTTGCCCGCGCAGTCCATATCCATATAGAAGAGGAACACCAGGAAAAATCTTGCCGCTCATCTCCGATCACCATAATCCCATTATGAAAAACGCTGGTCATGGGTTTCTGAACCCACGATTTTTGAGCCTCCGATTTCTCCGCTTGCGTGCCCGGGGCATGCATTTTCAGGGGCGCCCGCAGAAACATTCGATTCGGACCATGGGGGTCGTCCTGCTGGCGGCCTTGGGCATGCTGGCAACGCCGATCAGAGCTCAGGCTCCGGCAACCCAGTCCGGTCCCGTGGATCCTCTGCCTCCCGACACCGGCACAGCAGGTCTAAAGCAGATGCTGATCCGCCTCCAAACCACGGCTCGCCTGATGCAGACCGTCGCGCACCCCGACGACGAGGACGGAGGCATGCTGACTCTCGAGTCTCGCGGCAAGGGAGTGACGACGCTGCTCATGACTCTGACCCGCGGCGAAGGCGGCCAGAATAAAGTGGGAAGCAATCTGTTCGATGTGCTGGGCGTGCTGCGTGCGCTGGAACTCACCGCCTCTGATCGGTACTACGGAGTGGAACAGCGTTTCAGCCGGGTGGCGGACTTTGGCTACTCCAAGAATCCGGACGAAACTTTCCAGAAGTGGGGAGGGCACGACATCCCGCTCAGCGACATGGTGCGAGTGATCCGAGCCTTTCGGCCTGATGTGCTGCTGGCGCGTTTCTCCGGAACAGACCGCGATGGACACGGGCACCACCAGGCTTCCGCGATTCTTACCAAAGAAGCGTTCCACGCGGCAGCAGATCCGAAGCGGTTCCCCGAGCAGATCAAAGAAGGCTTGCAACCCTGGCAGGCCAAAAAGATTTACATCGGCAACGTCTGCGGTTTTGGGGCGAGCACATGCCCCGCGCAGAACTACACGATCCGGCTGAATACCGGACCCGTAAATGCTCTGCTGGGCATGTCGTATGTCCAGTTCGCGATGGAAGGATTGCGACACCAGCTTTCGCAGGGTGCGGGCGGCTGGTCAGTTGAACCCGGCGATCGTTACACCTACTACAAACTGGTGGACTCAGTTCTTCCGCCCGCGACGGACCCAGACGGTCACGAAAAAGATTTCTTCGACGGAATTGATACGAGTCTGCAGAGCCTGAGTTCCGGATTCGATGCGCCCGGAACCAAACAGCTGGCGAACATCCAGAATAACCTAACTGAGGCGGCGAAAGCTGCGGAAAAAGATCCAGCCAGTGCGGCGGCGCCGCTGCTGTCCGCAATCGAATCGATCAGCGCTCTTGAAAATAGGGCCCGCCCCGGTGAGCAGAAGCAGGATGTGCTGGCGCGTTTGCGAGAGAAAAAGTCGCAGGCCCGGATGGCGCTCAACCTCGCGCTCAATCTTTCGCTTCAGGCCTCGCTGGTTTCGCCGCCGGGCTCAAGCTCGCCACCGCCTCCTGGAGAAGACCCGCCGGCCGCGGTTTCTCCCGGCCAGAAAATCACCATCAGGGTGAAACTGCACAACGGGTCGACATACCCGGTGCAACTGCGCTCCCTGTTTCTGGAAGGCCAGGTAAACGACAGCGCGGCCAAGGAGCACGTTCCTCCTTTGCAGCCGGGAAAAGATTACGAGACGGATTTCCAGTTGGAGTTGCCGCTCAACACTCCTCCTACGCGGCCCGCGTTGCACCGAAACGATCCGGAGCGCGACGGCGTCTATACCGTGGACCAGCCGCAATATCAGACGTTGCCGTTCCCCCCACCGCCGTTTCGAGTAAGCGCTCACTATGACGTCCCCGACCTGGCTCTTCGAACTGGTGGCCTCGACACCCAGGCCCCTATCACGAATTCTCTGCCCGAAATTTCGGCGCCCGTGCTGGTGGTGTTTACCGACCAGCAGGGAGCAGAGCAGAAGCGTCCCGTGGCTGTGGCGCCGGCGTTCTCCGTCGAATTGGAGCCGGGCGAGCAGATCGTTCCCATCGCGAATGGCTCAGAACGCAGCGTGAAGGTGGGCGTGAGTTCGAATCTGACCGGCGTTTCCAGCGGCAGTCTCCGTCTGGAGGCGCCCCCCGGCTGGCGGATCGAGCCTAAACAGGTTCCCGTGGAATTGCGCAAGCGTGGGGAGAAGAAACATTTCGAATTCAAGGTCGTGCCGGGAAGCTTGAAAGAAGGTCACAGCGAGATTCGCGCGGTGCTGACCGCAGGTGGAAAGAATTACAGCGAAGGCTACAACTTGGTAACTCGCGAAGACTTGGCCAGTGCGTACTATTATCAACCCGCGCTGCAGCGCGTCAGCAGCGTGGATGTGAAGGTCCCAAAAGGTCTCAAGGTTGCGTACATCCCCGGTGCCGGGGATGAAATTCCGACGGTGCTCCAGCAGATCGGGATTGATGTCTCGCTGCTGCCGGCGGAGAAACTTGCCGGCGAAAACCTGGCGCAATATGGAACCATTGTTCTCGGCATTCGTGCAAACGACACCCAGAAAGATGTCGCAACCAACAACAAGAAGTTGCTGGATTACGTTTCGGCAGGCGGCACCCTGATCGTGCAATACAACGCCAGCACCGGCGACTTCAACAGCGGCCACTTCACTCCCTTCCCCTTGACTCTGAGCCGGGGCCGCGTCTCGGTCGAGGAAGCCCCGGTAGAGATTCTGGCTCCCGAGGACAGCGTCTTCCACTACCCCAACCAAATCACACCGCACGATTTCGATGGCTGGGTGCAGGAGCGAGGCTTGTATTTCGCAGACCAGTGGGATAGTCATTTCCGGCCTCTGCTGTCATCTCACGATCCAGGCGAGCCGCCACTCAAAGGCGGCCTGCTGCGGGCGCGGTACGGCAAAGGCACATACATCTACACCGGATACGCTTTCTTCCGCCAACTGCCCGCCGGAGTACCGGGAGCAATTCGGTTGTATGTGAACCTGCTGGGCGCCGGGCACGAGTAGATCCGTCGTTGGTCATTGGCCGTTGGTCGTTGGCCTCCGGTCGCTCAGTACGTATTGCAAGCCATCGGCAAGATGGCTTCCGCATGAAAAAAGCTGGCGCATTTGGAAATGCACCCTATGGCTAAGGGTAACGACCAACGACCAAGGACCAACGACGGTTTCCAGGCCGACGACCGACAACCGACAACTGACGACTCTCCCCCTCTTATTCGCGGAATTGGCGTGAGCAGCGCCACGGCGCTCAACATGATCGACATGATCGGGGTGGGGCCGTTCATCACCATCCCGTTGATCGTGGGCGCGATGGGCGGTCCGCAAGCCATGCTAGGCTGGATCCTCGGCGCGATATTCGCCATGTGTGACGGGTTGGTGTGGGCCGAACTGGGCGCGGCCATGCCCAAGTCGGGTGGATCGTACAACTATCTGCGCGAGATTTATGGGCCGCGCCGTCTGGGACGGTTGATTTCGTTTCTCTTTATCTGGCAGCTTTCATTCAGTGCGCCGCTTTCGGTGGCGTCGGGAGCGATTGGGCTGGCTGGTTACGCGTCCTACTTCTGGCCTGGGCTCGAACATCAATACGCGGACTATCTTTGGGAATTGCAGGTTCCATTGCTGGGCCCGTTACAAGTCCGTTGGCTGATGTCGGGAGCCACGTTTGTTGCAATCTTTATTGTCGTGCTGGCCGTGATCCTGCTCTACCGCAAAATCACCAGCATAGGCTGGATGTCGAAGCTGCTTCTGGCTGGGGTGCTGATCACCATCGGCTGGATCATCATTGCGGGATTCACTCACTTCAATGCCGCGCGCGCCTTCAGCTTTCCGGCCGGCGCTTTCATTTTGTCGCACAATTTCTTTCTTGGCCTCGGCTCGGCCATGCTCATCGCCACTTACGATTATTGGGGCTACTACAATGTCTGCTTTCTCGGCGATGAAGTAAGGGATCCGGGCAAGACAATCCCGCGGGCGCTCCTGCTATCCATTCTCTTGGTGGGATGTCTATACGTGTTGATGAACATCAGTATCCTGGGCGTGGTGCCTGGCAGGAAATTACATACACCGGCCAGTCCAATCGCGGCTTGTATGTGGTTTCCATTTTCATGCAGAGGATTTACGGGACCTGGGCGGCCAACCTGGTCACCGCCCTGGTAATGTGGACGGCATTCGCCTCAGTCTTTTCACTGCTGCTGGGCTACTCCCGCGTGCCTTACGCGGCGGCGCTTGACGGTAATTATTTTCAGGCGTTCGCCCGGGTCCATCCGCAACACCGCTTCCCTTACGTTTCGTTGCTGGCTTTGGGCGGAGTGGCTGTGCTGTTCTGTTTTTTTTCGCTGGCCGACGTGATCGCCGCGTTGGTCGTGATTCGCATCGCGCTACAATTTCTGGTGCAGGCTGTCGGTGTAATCGTGTTGCGCATCCGGCGACCTGATCTGCCTCGCCCTTTTCGGATGTGGCTGTATCCTCTGCCTGCCCTACTGGCCTCAATCGGATTTGTTTTTGTCCTGGTCTCGCGAACTAACTCGATTAAACAAGTGCGCTACGCGCTGGTCATCCTGATTACTGGCATCGCCATTTACCTGGTACGGGCGTGGCGCAATCGGGAGTGGCCGTTTGCACTCAGCCCGGTTGCGGCGGACGGGACGGCGAGCCACTGACTACAATGTCGGAAGCGATCAAAACTCCGGCGCCCGCCGGCCTGCCTTCGCAGCGGGCAAATTCGGCATTGGCTCCTCTGGGCGAGCCGCTCTTCCGCTCGCTTTGGATCGCTGCCGTAATTTCCTACACCGGAACCTGGATGCAAAACGTCGGCGCAGGCTGGCTGATGACGCAGCTCACCATGTCCCCATTGATGGTCAGCCTGGTCACGGCCGCAACTACGCTGCCGGTTTTTCTGGTGATCCTGCCTGCGGGCGCTCTGGCGGACATGGTAGACCGCCGCCGATTCCTGCTCATCACCCAGAGCTGGATGGTGGTAGCCGCCGGAGTGCTGGGCGTTCTCACCCTCTCCCACCATGTCACGCCGTGGATGCTTTTGCTTTTTACTTTCATCCTCGGACTAGGCGCGGTCATGAACGACCCCGCGTGGCAAGCCATCACACCGGAGGTCGTTCGCCCTGAAAATCATGCCCCCGCGGTTGCCCTGAATTCCGTGGGCTTCAATCTCGCCCGAGCTTTCGGTCCGGCGCTCGGCGGACTGGTGATCGCAGCGGCGGGCTCGGGGGTTGCGTTCCTGCTCAATGCAGCATCATTTTTCGGCGTCATCTTCTTCTTGTACCGATGGAAGCGTCCGCACTACGAACACGTAGCCACCGGACGCGTGCGCGATGCTCTGGTCGCGGGTCTGCGTTATGTTCGCGGCGCGCCGCAGGTGCGGTCCATCCTGATCCGGACAGGGGCTTTCAGTTTGGCCGCCAGTTCCCTGCCCGCGCTGCTGCCGATTTTGGCTCGTCCCCATGGCGCGACCGGATACGGCCTGCTGCTGGGATTCTTCGGCCTCGGCGCTCTTGCCGGAGCGGCCGTTCTGCCTCGCGTTCGCAATCGCTTCTCCGTGGATGGGCTGGTCGCTTTCGACATCCTGCTCTTCGCCGCCATGACCTTTGCCGCCGGACGCGTCCAGACATTTTCCCTGCTCTGTCTCGTATTGTTTGCCAGCGGCACAGCCTGGATTGGAATCCTGGCCTGCCTGAACATCGCGGCGCAGACTATGTGTCCATCGTTTCTGCGCGCCCGCGCGCTGTCTATGTACCTGCTGGTTTTGCAGGGAGGCATGGCATTGGGTAGCACGGTGTGGGGAGCACTGGCGACTCGAGTCGGCGTCCCTCCAGCTCTGTTGTGTTCAGCGGTTGCGATGGTCGTCGGACTGCTGGCAGTCCGCCGCCATCGCCTCACATCCCAGCAATTGGAGCTAACGCCGTCAGTCGTCCGAGACTAAGTGTGGGCGCGAGCGTCCCGTTCGTGCGGGAGCTACGCGTGTCTGGGTTCATTTGCACTAGCCGCACGGGCGAGGGCGCTCGCGCTTACATTCAATCTTCAAAAATCGCGCCACCAACGAGAAACTCAATGCAGAAGTTTCACACCGTATGCGCCTGTTTGCTCTTGCTCGGCGGGGTTGCTGTCGCACAAGCCGCCAAATCGGAATCCAAAACCGTGAGCCAGGCTCTCGACCGATCCGTCACCAACGTCGATAACGAGTTCGTCCCCGCAGCCGACGCCATGCCCGAGGACAAGTACTCCTTCGTTCCGACGACCGGGGAGTTTAAGGGTGTCCGCACCTTCGCCCAAAAGGTCAAGCACGTGGCCGCAGTCAACTACATATTGGCCGCCGCTATTCTGGAAGAGAAATCACCGGGGGACACGGGCGGAGAAAACGGGCCAGACTCAGCGGCGAGCAAAGCTGACATCATCAAATACTTGAAGGATTCCTTCACATATCTTCATAAAGCGACATTAAGCGTCAAGGACCGAAGTCTCTGAGACTAGAAGGGACGCCGTTTCATCGCGCCGCAAAAGTCTGGAACGTGGTTGACGGGGAGTCACGCGGAACTAGAATTATGGCCTTTGATTGTCAAGTTGGCGTGGGCAAGCAAAGCTGGCGACGCACTGTGATAGCGGTAGAAAGTGGCGACCACGTTCTGGGTCATCTGCCGTTGCATCCCGATATGACGAGTGACCGTTCAGGCCGATGGCAGATTCTTTACCGTCCGAAAGTCCCCTTCGGGTTTCGCATAGCTGGACTTACGCCAGAGGACGAACTTGAAGAAAATTTGAACGCGGTTGTAGCCGACTCAGCAAAAACGACTCCGTGAGCCAGCAGGATCATCGCGATTTTTCGCCCGCTATGCAGATGCGCAGCGACCGATTACACGCGCTTAAGAACTCCTATTGTTCAACATAATCTGTCTGAAATTTGCCATTACCTTCGAGCTGAATAATCACGGCACCGTCCTTCGCCGCAACAAAATGAGGCACACCCGCCGGGATGACGATGAAACTTCCAGCCGGGTACCCTTTCAGCTTTGTCGAGTCGAATCTCGTTCCCTCGCCCAGATACCAGGTTCCTTCTATGATGGTGACTGGTTCGTCTTGCGGATGCGTATGCGCGCGGACATATTTGCCGGCAGGAATCTTGGCACGATCAATCCAAGCACCGCCTTGGCTTGAGTCGCCGAGCAAGTGCGCCCGCTGGCGGCCGTCGGTGTAGTACGATGGCGTGAACCATCGAACTTGTAGAGGGGTGACCGCGATTATCTCTTTCGTGTTCGTTTCTGCCGCCATCAGCGTGATGGCTGCAAGGACCAAAACTGCAGGCATTAGCCTTTTCATCACCTCTCCTTTCAGCAATGTTGCGCTCAGGGTCGACGGGCCCCGCTTTTGAACGGATTTCAATCCTAACCGAGACCATTGATGTAAACATCGCTCAGCGTATATACGCGCTTTCAATCGACGCCAAGGAACTCAACCGGCGATAACAGCGATTACACGTTTTGACTTTTGACTGCCGGTCATTGAGCGCTAAAGAATTTAGTTGCCCCCATTAAGAATCCCTTTGGGGAGGGCGCTGCGACCCGCCTGGCGCTCGCCACCGGGGCCGTGGGCCACTGCTTCGACCACTACGGGCAGATCGTCGAATACCTGCGTCTGAACGGCATTATTCCGCCCGCCTGCCGCTAGTAAACAAACCTCGCCGGTTGAGGAGACAGGCGTATTTGCCCCTCAGCCGACCCCTCTTTGCCCTATGGCACGAGAGTGCCATTTACAGTTCC
>Ga0134121_10005247_pt1 | contig 10554 bp, 10 predicted proteins | sample KB301_FD_96463 | JGI IMG/M metagenome (GOLD analysis project Ga0134121, IMG submission 96463) | Terrestrial soil microbial communities without Nitrogen fertilizer from Kellogg Biological Station, Michigan, USA - KB3-0-1 | ecosystem: Environmental > Terrestrial > Soil > Unclassified ...
CCTTCGACCACCAATCCAGCTATGGAGGAGTCAAGCCGACAACAATGACAGCAGCGTCGACCACTGCAGCGAGTCCAAGGGTCGCTAGTGGCAGTGATGAGAAACCGAACTCAGTGACCCGGAAGAAGATGGGAGATGTAGTTTTTTATTCAGAGGAGAATCTAGTTGACGCAAACTTGATGAATCTGTTGCTATGCGGCCGGACTGCATTGGATGAACCGGAGGAGAGATGCCCACTAAGCTGCAACGATTTTTGCCTGTAGCCCTGCTGATCACCGCGAGTACACTCGCTTTTGCTGACGACAACGACGGCCGCATCTTTCGTGCTGACGTCGATCTATCGGAAGGTTTGATCTTCATCAATGGACAGGATCTCCTCCATGGACACGAGCACCACAGGAGGGAACCGACGGTCGTCCTGGGCAGTACACGGCTCCATGTGTTGAGTTTCTCTCGAACCGACATTGTAGCCACGGTTCCCGCAGGACTCGCGCCGGCCACGTACCTCCTGACGGTTGATAACGATCTGGAATTTGCAGTCTCGGTCGGTGACACCGGACCCGCTGGTCCTCAAGGTCCCAAAGGCGATACGGGCGCGACGGGTCCGCAGGGCCCCAGGGGCGATACGGGCGCGGCTGGTCCGCAGGGCCCCAAGGGCGATACGGGCGCGACCGGCGCGACCGGTCCACAAGGGCCCAAAGGCGATACGGGCGCGACCGGCGCAACCGGTCCGCAGGGACCCACGGGTGATACGGGCGCGACGGGTCCACAGGGCCCCAAGGGCGATACGGGCGCGACGGGTCCACAGGGCCCCAAGGGCGATACGGGCGCGACCGGCGCGACCGGTCCACAAGGGCCTCAGGGCGACATCGGTCCGATCGGCCCGCAAGGCGCAACCGGCCCGCAGGGCGCAACGGGCCCACAAGGGCCTCAGGGCGATGTGGGCGCAACCGGTGCGCAAGGCGTCCCCGGCCCGCAGGGCGCAACCGGTCCGCAGGGCGCAACCGGTCCGCAGGGCCCGATCGGCCTCACGGGCCCGCAAGGCCCGATCGGCCTGACGGGTGCCACAGGTCCACAAGGCCCGATCGGCCTGACGGGTGCCACGGGTCCACAAGGCCCGATCGGACTGACGGGTGCCACGGGTCCGCAAGGCCCGATCGGACTGACGGGCGCCACAGGTCCGCAAGGCCCGATCGGACTGACGGGTGCCACGGGTCCACAAGGCCTACAAGGCCTACAAGGCCTGACCGGCGCCACGGGTCCGCAAGGCCCGCCGGGTACCTTCACCGCAACGACGTGTTCGTATGTCACCGGGCCCTTCGTCGCGTTACCCAGTTCGACTCAGAACGTCACCACGGTTACTTGTCCCGCTGGCCAATTCGCGGTCGGGGTCTTCCCGACCTGGCAGACGTGGTTCTTCGGTTCTGGGTGCGTACCGTTGACTCGCCGGATCAACAACTCGACGGTCGCGACGGACTGGCTCGCGAGCCCCCTCGGCGCGAGCCCGGGTTGTCTGGGCAACCAGGTTGCGACGATGACCCTCTGCTGCCCGTGAGGCGCGGCTGATCCCTGTTACTGCGGGATCCGGATCAGGACCTTGTCTTCGTGTCCGGACTCGGTGACCGCGGTGATCTGCATGACTGACCCTGCGAGGGAGGGATCGGTCGTACGGATATCGTACGTCCCGTCATCCTTCTGTGTCACGCTGACCGCCGGGTTCGGAATCTCGAAGTGCGTGTACCGGCGCAGACCTGGCTCGGGCGGCGCCGGAGGTTGTTGTGACGGCTCGACGGCGGCCGGGGGCCCGCCGGTCGCGTTCGCGGCACGTGCGAGCTGCGCGACGAGGGCATCACGTTCTGCGAGCGCGCGGCGTAACTTGGCCGTCTGGTCGCGCGCTTCCTGATCGACGCAGGTGTTGGCGCTGTTGGTCTTCGCGTCGCCCGGCCCGCGAACCGCCGTGTGAATCGACAGCGCAAGCGCGATGCACGCGATCACCAGCGCCGCGTAGATCTTCGGGTTGTTCTGGTTCATGTCGTCACGATCACAGCTCGTGCCCAGGATACTACTCGAGGCTCTGGAGATGGCGCTGATTCGTCGATGGTTGTGCGGCGGCAAGGCCACGCGCTACGGTGAAGGGATGAGAGTACGGTTGCTCGCCGTCGCTGCGTTGCTGGGTAGCTGCGGCACCACGCCGTTGCCACAGCGGCTCGAGGATGCGTGCGAGGCGCACATGTGCCCGGACGATCCACCCGAGTACATCGACTGCATGCCCGTCGTCGCACCTGCGTGGGCGCCGATCTGCAGCGCGTCATGCCGGGACTTCCTCCAGGGCACCTGCAAGATCCAGTTCGTCGATTGACCAATCGCTGATTGGCAATATGCCGGTATGGTCTCGGGCTTGTCTTCGTTGAGCGAGGCGTGTAGGGGTGTGGGGTGCCGTCGAGCGACCGGATCGCCGCGCCGAGACTAAAGCTGGTCGGCGTCACCAAGCGCTACCCCGGGGTGACGGCGAACGACCGGATCGATCTGGCGGTGGCGCCCGGGGAGATCCACGCGGTGCTGGGCGAGAATGGCGCCGGCAAGTCGACGCTGATGAAGATCATCTACGGAGCGGTTCGGGCCGACGAGGGCGAGCTGTTCTGGGACGGCGAACGCGTGAGCAAGGGCAGTCCGGCGGCGGCCCGCCAGCGCGGGATCGCGATGGTGTTCCAGCACTTCGCGTTGTTCGAGACGTTGACCGTCGCCGAGAACGTCTGGCTGGGCCTCGACAATCGCCTGTCGCGCGCGGAGGTCAACGAGCGCCTGGCCAAGGTGGCGCGAGACCACGAGCTCGACCTACCGCCGGAGCGTGTGGTGCACGATCTGTCGGTGGGGGAGCGCCAGCGCGTGGAGATCATGCGCGCGCTCCTGATGCAGCCCCGGCTGCTGATCCTCGACGAGCCCACCTCGGTGCTCACCCCGCAGGCGGTCGACCGGCTGTTCGCGACGTTGCGCCGGATCGCCGCCGGCGGCTGCTCGATCCTCTACATCAGCCACAAGCTCGACGAGGTGCGCGCGCTCTGCGAGCGGTGCACCGTGCTGCGCGCGGGGCGCGTGACCGGCGTCGTCGATCCGCGGACCGAGAGTAACGAGCGCCTGGCCGAGCTGATGCTCGGCACGGTGCCGCCGAGCGTGACCGGGCGAGCGGCGCGCACCGGCGAGGTAGCGCTGGACGTGCGGAAGCTGTGCCTGCCGCCGCGTTCCGGGGTTGATCAACCCGCGTCCGGGCTCGTCGACGTGTCTCTCACCGTCCGCGCGGGCGAGGTACTCGGGATCGCCGGGATCTCCGGCAACGGCCAGGCAGAACTCCTGGCCGCGCTGTCGGGCGAGGATCGCAATGCTCCGCCAGAGACGATCTGGCTGTTCGGAAGCGACGTGAGCCGGGCAACGGTGCGGAAGCGGCGCGCGCAGGGGCTATGTTACGTTCCCGAAGAACGAGTGGGTCACGGCGCCGTCCCGAATCTGTCGCTCGCGGGGAACGCCCTGCTCACCCGCGACGAGCTGGTGACGCGCGGCGGCTGGCTGCGGAGGGCGGCGGCCCGCCAGCTGGCCACCCGGCTCATCGAGCGCGGTGACGTCAAGGCCGAGGGGCCCGATGCGCTGGCGAGTAGCCTGTCCGGCGGGAACCTCCAGAAGTTCATCGTCGGGCGCGAGATCGACGCGGCGCCCAAGCTGCTGGTGGTGGCGCAGCCCACCTGGGGCCTCGACGTCGGCGCGACCGCTCGGATTCGCACGGAGCTGATGGCGCTGGTCGATCGAGGCTGTGCGGTGCTGGTGGTCAGCGAGGATCTCGAGGAGCTGTTCGAGATCAGCAGCGCTCTGATGGTGATGGCGCGCGGCCGGTTGTCGCCGCGGGTGCCGGTGGCCGAGGCCAGCATCACGCAGATCGGCGAGTGGATGGGCGGAGCCTGGTCATGAGCGAGCCGCCGGCCAGCGCGGCGCCCACCGGGGGGACCCTCACGGAGCGGCTCCGATCGATGTTTCGTGGCCTCGGGCGTGGCCCCTGGCGCGGGCCGCAATCGATGGCGATGGCGTTCGTCTCGCCGCTCGTCGCCGTGGCCATCACCGTGCTGCTCGGCAGCTTGCTGTTCGTCTTGCTCGGCAAGGCGCCCGGCCAGGCGCTGGCGCTGTTCTTCGTCGAGCCGCTGCGGAGCGCGCGGGGCTGGAGCGAGCTGTCGATCAAGGCGACGCCGCTGCTCCTCATCGCGCTGGGGCTGGCGGCCGCGTTCCGGGCCAACGTGTGGAACATCGGAGCCGAGGGCCAGTTCATCGCCGGTGCGCTCGTCGCCACCGCGATCGCTTTGCGCGCGACCGAGGAAACCGGGCGAGCCATCGTCGTCGCGATTCTCCTCGGCGGCGCGGTGGGCGGGATGGCGTGGGCGGCGCTGGTGGCGGTGCTGCGCGATCGGTTCAACGCGAACGAGATCCTCGTCAGCCTGATGCTGGTGTACGTCGCCGATCAGCTGCTCGGCTACCTGGTCTATGGCCCGTGGAAGGATCCGCACGGGTTCAACTTCCCTCAGACGGCGAGCTTCCTCCCGGTGACCGCCATCCCGCGCCTCGCCGAGGGGCATCGGGCGCACATGGGGCTCGTGCTGGCGCTCGGCGGCGCATTGGCGATCTGGTTATTCCTGTTTCGCTCCTATGCCGGCTTTCAGCTCGCGGTCGGCGGGATCGCGCCGCGGGCCGCCCGCTACGCCGGGTTCTCGGCGCGACGCGCGCTGTGGACGGCGATGCTCGTGTCAGGCGGGCTGGCGGGGATGGCCGGCGCGCTCGAGGTGGCCGGGCCGATCGGCCAGCTCACGCCGCATTTTCCCGTCGGGTACGGCTTCGCCGCCATCATCGTCGCGTTCGTCGGGCGCCTGCACCCGTTCGGCATCGTGGCCGCCTCGCTCCTCATGAGCATGTTCTACATCGGGGGCGAGCTGGTGCAGTCGCGGCTGGGGCTGCCGCGCGCGCTCACCGGCGTGTTTCAGGGCCTCCTCTTGTTTGCGCTGCTGGCGTGCGACGCCGTCGGGGCGCGCTTGCTGCTCCGCGCCCGCCGGCGGGATAAGAGGTGAGCGTGGAGTCGCTGGCGCTGTTCTTGTCGTCGTCGGTGAACGCGGGCACGGTGCTCGCCCTGGCGGCGCTCGGGCTCCTGGGGAACGAGCGCGCGGGCGTCGTCAACCTGGGCGCGGAGGGCATGATGCTGGTGGGCGCGCTGGCCGGCTACGCGACGGCGTTTCACAGCCACAGCGCGGCGCTGGGGTTCGTGGCCGGCATGGCGGCGGGTGCGCTCCTGGCGGCGCTGTTTGGCCTCCTGGTGATCTGGCTCGGCACCAACCAGTACGCGACGGGGCTGGCGCTCAGCCTGTTCGGCAGCGGGTTCGCCGCGTTCGCCGGCACCGGCTACACTGATCGGCAGCTTCCCGCTCAGACTCCGATTCAGCTGGGCGGGCTCGCCGACCTGCCGTTCATCGGGCCGGCGCTGTTCCGTTACCACCCGACCGTGTACCTGGCCGTCGCGCTCGCGGCCGCCCTGGCCTGGTTCCTCCAGCGATCGCGCCCTGGCCTGGTGCTACGCGCGGTGGGCGAGTCGCCGGAGTCGGCCCACGCCCTCGGCCATCCGGTGCGGCGGCTTCGCCTGGCGGCGGTGGTGTTCGGCGGCGCGCTGTGCGGCCTGGCCGGCGCCTACGTCTCGCTGGTCTACACGCGGCTGTGGGTCGAGGGGCTCACCGCCGGACGAGGCTGGATCGCGCTGGCGCTCACCACGTTTGCCACCTGGCGGCCCGGCCGCGTCGTCCTCGGCGCCTACCTGTTCGGCGGCGTCACCATGCTGCAGTTCCACCTGCAGGCGCGGGGCGTTCCGATCGATAGCCACCTGCTTGCCATGGCGCCCTATCTGGCCACCATCCTCGTCCTCGTGGTCATCTCGCGCAACCCGACCTGGCTTCGCCTCCACATGCCGGCCTCGCTCGGCAAACCCTTCCGTCCCGACACCTGATTACCGATCTGGAGACACTCATGAGAACAACCTGGTACTCGCTGATCATGGTCAGTGCGATCGGCGCCGCGCTCGGCTGCAGCAAGAAAGAGCCAGCTCCGAGCGGCGCTTCGCCGGCAGGCTCCGCCGCGCCCGCGGGGAACACCCAGCCGCTCAAGATCGCCTTCGCCTACGTCGGCCCGGTCGGCGACGCCGGCTGGACCTTCGCGCACGACAAGGCCCGCAAGGCCGTGGAGGCCGAGTTCGGCAACAAGGTGACGACGAGCTACGTCGAGAACGTCCCGGAGGCGGCCGACGCCGAGCGCGTCCTCCGGGACATGGTGTCGCAAGACGCGCGCCTCGTGTTCGGCACCACGTTCGGATACATGGAGTCGATGCGGAAGGTCGCCGCCGACGCCAAGGACGTGAAGTTCGAGCACGCCACCGGCTACAAGACCGCGCCCAACCTGCGCACCTACGATTCGCGCACCTACGAGGGAGCGTACCTGGTGGGCGTGATCGCGGGTGGCATGACCAAGAGCAACATCCTCGGCGTGGTGGCGTCGATCCCGATCCCGGAGGTCATCCGGAACATCGACGCTTTCACGCTGGGCGCCCAGAGCGTCAATCCCAAGGTGACCACCAAGGTGGTGTGGGTGAACAAGTGGTTCGATCCGCCCACCGAGGGCGACGGCGCGCAGGCGCTGCTCAACGACGGCGCCGACGTGCTCATGCAGAATACCGACTCATCGGCCGTGCTGCAGACCGCGGAGAAGGCAGGCAAGTTCGGTTTCGGCTGGGACTCGGACATGCAGAAGTTCGGCCCCAACGCCCACCTGGCCTTGGCCATCATCGACTGGGCGCCTTACTACAAGAAGGCGGTCAAGGACGTGCTCGAGGGAACCTGGAAGGTCGAGCAAACCTGGTGGGGCGTTCCGCAAGGCGCGATCGACGTGGTCTCGGTCTCGGACAAGGTGCCGGCGGAGCTGAAGGCCAAGCTCGCCGCGGCGAAGCAGGGCCTGGCCGACGGATCATTCGCGATCTGGAAGGGGCCCATCGTCGACCAGGCAGACAAGGAAGTGCTCGCGGCAAACCAGGTCGCCAGCGACGACTTCCTGCACCAGATCAACTTCTACGTGAAGGGCGTGCAAGGCAAGCTGCCATCGACACCCTGACTGGTCGCACCCTACGTCAGCGACCGCCGAGGTCAGCATCTTGCAGGTATGCCGAAGCCTCGACGATGCGTGCCGCGGTCGAGCCGAGGTTGGATCCGCCGCCGTTTGTGGCGCAATCGCCGTCGCTGTGAACGCCGACCAGCTGGCCTTGATCGTTGAGCACGCCGGCGCCGGAGCTTCCTACCAGGGTGTCGAGTTCGTAGTAGATGAGGCCTCCGCAGTCGCCCAGCAAGCTGCCCTCGGCGATGACCTTGGGCCCGCCTCGCGGGTGCTGAATGATCGCGAGCCGCTCGCTGGGCTGGGTGGCCAGCAAGGTCGGCGTGACCGCCGGCATCCGGTCGATCCGGAGCAGCGCATAGTCGGGCTCGAGTGATTGCTCGAAGACCGTGCCGCCGGTGACCAGCGGATCGCCGTCGGGATCGGTCTCGACGTTGAAAGCCACCAATTGCTGATCCTGGAGACCGACGCAGTGCCCCGCGGTCAGGACCACGGGCCCGGCGCTCGCTGCGATCAACGTTCCGGTGCAGGTCCCATTGATCAACACGACCGCCTCTTCCCGCTCCTGGGCGCTAGCGAGCTCACCCTGGTACTTGTTGATGGGCGTGAAGTCAGCGGTCGGACCGCACTGCGAGGGAACCTGCGGGCGCGCCGCCTGCAACTCCCCGCAAACCATGGTGACCTTGGGGCCCGAAACGCCGCAAGCCGCGGTGCCCGAGGACACCGCGGCTACGAGGATCAGAGCTCGCAGAATCATGCACGCATGAATAGCGTGTCAGCGAGAGATCAGTACAGTGCATTCAGCGCGGTGAGGTCGGTGCTGGTGAACTCACCGGTCTCGGACGTGCGGAAGCAGGAGTTCATGATCGAGCCTCCGACCGTCGCCCCGCTCGGCGTTCCCGAGATCAGGATGGCGCCAACGCCGGCGGTGCCTTCGTTGGTGGCGGCGCCGCCGCAGCTGATGGATCGGTTGAAGAAGTCCGAGTGACGGAATCCGATCGTGTGGCCGATCTCGTGGGTGATAACGTGTTCCACCGTGTCGACACTGAAGGTGCTGCTCTGGAGCCCGGTGCCGATGTTGATCGTGTTGAACGGCAGGCCGCCTGACGGGAATCCGGAGCTACCGCCGGTGCCGCTGGCGGTCCGCGCCGTGATGGTCGCGCTGCAGCCGGTGGTGCTGCCGCTGGTGCGCCGCATCGTGAACCTGAGGCCGATGTTGTAGTTGGCGATCGCGAGATCGAGCGCCTGGCTGAACTTGCCGGTGAATGCCGCGCCGTTGACGCAGATCGTCGTCACGCCGGTGCCGACGAGGTTGGTGGTTCGATACTGCTCTTTGCCGGCCGACTCGTCGACCTGCAGCATCTCGCGAGACGCCTGCAGGCTCACCGCGGCGTCACGGCCGGTGTACACGACGCCATCGACGACCATGATGTCGTCGGCCGGGAATCCCGCCTGGACCAGGTTGTCGATGATCTCCTGCGTCTCATCTGCACTGTCGGCACCGCAGCCGAACGCCAAAGCACTACAGGTCACCGCGAGTACAATCGATCTTGTGAACATTTCTTCTCCTGAGGCTGGTCCTGGATCGGTTTTCAGAAACGGTCCCCACATGGGACCGTTGGTCGCAGATAGATCCCTGCAGCGATGGCCGCGCGGGGCGGTGATCATCTGGAGCAGAGCGGAATCGCTAAAGAGCCCATCCCGCCCACGGCGGGCGAGGCGCAATCAAGATCGATGCCGAGAGGGACTTCTGTTGGCAAACGCACACAACGCGGTCGCAGAGAACAACGACGCTGCAACGCGGCAATTTAGCTCGGTTCAGGTGAACTACAAATTTCTTTGATAGCTTGCGTGCGGGTCTGCCACGCCCTGCCGAGCCAGCGTAGAGACGCTCTGGAATTGTCGAGATGCTCGACGATCTGCGACAGTTTGGCGCACCGCGGTTCAAGCCACGAGGCAAAACGCCCCGGATTTGATACTCGCAGAGAGATGGTAGAGCGCGCTGCTACATAGGGCCTCGTAGACGTACCTTGCTGTACGTAGGCGCAGGAGTCGCGACGTCGACTCGGTGCGAGCGTGAGCAGACCGCGTCGCGCCGGGGACACACGGCGCTGTGACGCGCTGAGGCACGCGGCGCCGCGAGCACGCAAGCAAGTGCGGCAAGCAGTGGTGACCGGGACCGCGTACCAGGAGAGAGCGTATCAGCCCAATGCAGTAGTCGATGCGACTCTGCAGCTCCATGTGTACTGTTGAAGTGACTCGAAGCGTGCTTGTCGTGTACACGATGGTAATCTGAGATCATGCGTGTGCTGATCGATGTGGCCAATGGCCGGGTCAGCGAGGAGCTCCTCGCGATGCTGGCTCACGCCGGACACACCGTCGAGCGCGGTGCCGCGCAGGTGTCTGCGAGGCGGTTCGACGTGGTGGTCGTCGGCTCGGTCGAGGCGGCCGAGCGACTGCGGCGCGAGCACCCCGTGCTGGCGGTGATCGTGTTCACCCGCACGGGCGACGTCGCGGCGCGGATCCGCGCGCTCGAGGTTGGCGCGGACGACGCCGTCGACGCGAGCTTTCCGCCGTCGCAGTCGGTGGCGCGCTTCGTGGCCGCGGGTCGCCGGGTCGCGAACATGCCGCGCCCGCCCGAGTGCATCCAGATCGACGGCTGCACGATCGATCTGGCCGCATGCACCGTGTCGCGCGATGGTCGCGAGCAACCGCTGACGCGCCGCGAGACCGAACTCGTGCGCTGGCTTTCGCGACACGCCGGCCGTGTGGTCAGCCGTCCCGAGCTCCTCGAGCACGTATGGGAGGTTTCGCCGGGTAACGAAACCCGCGCGGTAGACGTTGCGATCGCCGGCCTGCGCGCGAAGATCGAGCGCGATCCGGGGAGCCCGGCGATCATCGTCTCGGTCAAGGGCGCCGGCTACCGCTGGGGCTAGCATCCTTACATTGGGCTAACACACCGGGCGTTAGCCTGGATGCATGAACGAATTCCGCCGCATGGGCCCCCGGGGCCTCGACTCCTGGATCGCGATGTACGGTGCCGGCCCCTCGCCCGCCCTCGACCAGATCTGCGCGCAGAAGGATGCGCACACGAGCCGGCTCTACTGGTTCACCGACCTGGGCGCCGCCATCACCGAGGCGCGCCGCACCCAGCGTCCGATCTTGTCGCTGCGCTTGCTCGGGCGGCTCGACGAGGAGCTGTCGTGCGCGAACAGCCGGTTCTTCCGCAAGCTCCTGTATCCCGTTCCGCAGATCAACCAGATGTTGCGGCAGCACTTCGTGCTGCACTGGGAGTCCGTGCGTCCGGTTCCGAAGATCACGATCGATTTTGGCGACGGCCGAAGGATCGAGCGGACAATCACCGGTAACAGCGTGCACGTC
>Ga0134121_10005249_pt1 | contig 10554 bp, 8 predicted proteins | sample KB301_FD_96463 | JGI IMG/M metagenome (GOLD analysis project Ga0134121, IMG submission 96463) | Terrestrial soil microbial communities without Nitrogen fertilizer from Kellogg Biological Station, Michigan, USA - KB3-0-1 | ecosystem: Environmental > Terrestrial > Soil > Unclassified ...
CCCAACGTAGCGGGGAAGACCTCGCTGCTCAACATGATCAGCGGCTTCTACCACCCCAACTCTGTCCGCATCGTGCTGGAGGGCGCCGACGTCACCGACTTCGCCACCTCCCGCATCGCCTCCCTCGGGGTGGCGCGCACCTTCCAGAACATCGCGCTCTTCCGGGGCATGACGGTGCTGGACAACCTCATGCTCGGCCGTCACGTCCACATGCATTCGGGCGTGCTGGCGTCCTTCATTTACTGGGGCCTGGCCCAGAAAGAGGAGGTCAAGCACCGGCGGGCGGTGGAGGACATCATCGACTTCCTCAAGATCCAGGACCTCCGCCGGCGACCCACCGGCTCCCTGGCCTATGGCCTCCAGAAGCGGGTGGAGCTGGGCCGGGCGCTGGCGCTCCAGCCCAAGGTCCTGCTCCTCGACGAGCCCATGGGGGGAATGAACCAGGAGGAGAAGGAAGACATGGCGCGCTTCATCCTCGACGTGAACGAGGAGTGGGGCACGACAGTTATCTTGATCGAGCACGACATGGGCGTGGTCATGGACATCTCCGACCGGGTGGCGGTCCTGGACATGGGGCAGAAGATCGCCGAGGGCACCCCCGACGAGGTGCGCGCCAACTCGCGCGTGATCAAGGCCTATCTGGGCGACACCAAGGCCCCGCGGGACGGAGGGCGCTGACATGGCCGACTTCCCATCCACGCTGCCGCGCCTCATGCAGCGCAATGCGCGCGAGCTCGCGGGCCGCCCGGCGCTGCGCGAGAAGGATCGGGGCATCTGGCAGACGCACAGCTGGCGCGACTACCACGACCAGGTGCGCGACCTCGCCCTCGGCCTGGCCTCCCTCGGGTTCGCGCGCGGCGACGCGCTGAGCGTGATCGGCGACAATCGGCCCCGGCTGTACTGGGCGCAGATGGCGGCCATGAGCCTCGGGGGTCGCTCCGTGCCCGTCTACCAGGACTCCATCGCCAAGGAGCTCGCCTTCGTCCTCGACCACGCCGAGGTCACGGTGGTGGTGGCCGAGGACCAGGAGCAGGTGGACAAGATCCTCGCACTCAAGGACCGGCTGCCGAAGCTCCGGCTCATGGTCTACGACGATCCGCGCGGGATGATCCACTACCAGGCGGACTGGGTGAAGTCGTTCGCCGAGGTGCAGGCCCTGGGTCGGGAGCGTGCGGCCCGCGAGCCCGCCGCCTTCGAGGCGGAGATCGAGCGAGGTCGTGGCGACGACGTGGCGCTCATCTGCTACACCTCGGGCACCACCGGCAACCCCAAGGGGGCCATGCTCACCCACGACAACGTGATCGCGGTGGCCCGCGCCTTCGTGAGCGTGGAGAAGATCGTCGCCTCCGACGACTATCTCGCCTACCTGCCCATGGCGTGGGTGGGGGACGCGCTGTACAGCATGGTGCTGAGCCTGGTGGTGGGCTTTTGCATGAACTGCCCCGAGAGCCCGGAGACGGTGCAGCGCGACCTGCGCGAGCTCGGCCCCACCGCGCTCCTGGCCCCGCCGCGCATCTGGGAGAACATGCTGACGGGAGTCCAGGTTCGCGCCGCCGACGCGACGCCGCTCAAGCGCAGGGTCTTCGACTACTTCCGCCGGGTGGCGGAGGCGGCGGAGATTCTCCGGGCGGAGGGAAAGCCATTGCCGCTCGGGCTCCGGCTCAAGCACGCGCTAGGCGAGTTCTTCGTCTACCGGCCGGTGCGCGACCAGATTGGCGTGCTCCGCACCCGGTGGTGCCTCACCGGGGGCGCGCCGCTCGGGCCGGACACCTTCCGGTTCTTCCGGGCCTTCGGCGTGAATCTCAAGCAGATCTACGGCTCCACCGAGACCACCGGGCTGGCCTCGCTGCAGCCGGACGGAGAGGCCGATCCCAATACCGCCGGCCGGCCCTGCCCGGGGATCGAGGTGCGCATCGGTGACCGGGGCGAGGTGCTCGTCAAGAGCCCGGGGATCTTCAAGGGGTACTTCAAGGCGGAAGAGGCCACGCGCGAGGTCATCGATCGCGAGGGCTGGTTCCACACCGGCGACGCCGGCTTCATCGACCCGCGCGGGCACCTCGTGATCATCGACCGCGCCAAGGATGTCGGCGCCATGCAGGACGGCACCCCCTTCGCCCCCCAGTTCATCGAGAACAAGCTCAAGTACAGTCCCTTCATCCGCGAGGCGGTGTGCTTCGGGAACGAGCGGGCCTACGTGGTGGCCATGATCGCCATCGACATGAACACGGTGGGGAGCTGGGCGGAGCGGCGGGGGGTCCCCTACACGAGCTACATGGATCTCGCCCAGAAGGCCGAGGTCCGGGGCCTCCTCGTGGAGGAGATCGCCAAGGCCAACGCGACGCTGCCGGAGTCCACGCGCATCCGCCGCGTGCTCCTCCTCACCAAGGACCTCGAGGCCGACGACGCCGAGATGACCCGGACCCGGAAGGTACGCCGGCGGTTCGTGGCCGAGAAGTACGCGCCGGTGGTCGAGGCTTTCTACGGCGGCGCCGGCGAGGTGGAGCTGTCGACGAGCATCACCTACGAGGACGGCCGGCAGGCCGTCGTTCGATCGCGCGTCCACATCGAGGACGTGGAGAGAGAGCCCGCCCATGTCTGACGCGCTCGGCTTCTTCTTCCTGCTCATGTCGAACGGCGTGATGATCGGCCTGATGTACTCGCTGATCGCGCTGGGCTTCGTCCTGGTCTACAAGGCCACCGACGCGGTCAACTTCGCCCAGGGCGAGTTCGTCATGATCGCGGCCCTCGCCGTCGCCCTGAGCATGCTCGCCGCCGGGGCGCCCCTCTGGGTGGCGGTCCTCATCGGGATCGCGGGGATGATCGCCTTCGGCTTCGCGCTGGAGCGGGTGGTGCTCCGGAAGCTCATCGGGCGCCCGGTGATTGCCGTGGTCATGGCCACCATTGGCCTGGCCGCCATCCTGCGTGGCGTCGGGCCGACCTTCTTCGGGGCGGGCACCAAGAACCTCCCCCTCCCCATCAGCGACGAGCCCTTCATACTCGGCCCGCTCTTCATCCCGCCCATCCAGGTGCTCGGCGCGGCGGTGAGCGTGCTCTTCATCGGCGCCTTCGGCTGGTTCTTCCTCAAGTCGCGCAAGGGGATCGCGATGCGCGCGGTGGCGGACAATCAGCAGGTGGCGATGGCGATGGGCATCAACGTCCAGCGCTACTTCGGCCTCGCCTGGGCCATGACGGGGATCGTCTCGGCGCTGGGCGGCATCATCTGGGGCAACATGCTCGGGGTGGACGTGAACCTCTCGCTGGTCGGGTTCAAGGTCTTCCCGGTGGTGATCCTGGGCGGCCTCGACTCCATCCCCGGCGCCATCGTCGGCGGGCTCATCGTGGGCCTGGTGGAGAACGTGGCCGCCGGCTACGTGGACCCCTACGTGGGCGGGGGCACCAAGGACTTCGCGCCGTACGTGCTGATGATTCTCGCCCTCATGATCCGTCCCTACGGCATCTTCGGCAAGCGCATCATCGAGAGGATCTAGCGTGTTCCATCGCGAGTGCGGCGTTCTCAAGACGAGCTACGAGGCGGACATGGCGCTGTACCCCCTGCCCATCGCGCGGTGGACGGTGGGGGCGCTGGCGGTGCTGTTCTTCGTCGTTCTCCCTCTGACGCTGCACGAGTACTACCTCTCGATCGGCAACCTCGTCTGGATCGCCGTCATCGGCGCGCTGGGCCTCAACATCCTCGTGGGCTATACCGGCCAGGTCTCGATCGGTCATGGGGCCTTCATGTCGGTGGGCGCCTACACCGCGGCCAACCTCGCCACGCGGCTGGACTCGCCGTGGCCGGTGAACATCCTCGCCGGCGGCCTCATGGCGGCGGCGGTGGGGGCGATAGTGGGCATTCCCTCCCTGCGCATCAAGGGGCTCTATCTGGCCATCGCCACCCTGGCCGGACAGCTCATCATCGAGTGGATCATCAACCACGTGACCTTCATCAGCGGGGGGGTGCAGGCCTCGATCGAGGTGCCGCGCCCGCGCCTGGGCACCATCCCACTCGCCAGCCAGCGCCAGCTGTACTTCTTCCTCCTCGCCTTCGTGGTGCTCGCCATCATCGCCACCCTCAATCTCGTGCGCAGCCGGGTGGGACGCGCCTTCATCGCCATCCGAGATCAGGACATCGCCGCGGAGATCATCGGCATCGACATCTTCCGCTACAAGCTCCTCGCCTTCGCGATCTCGTCGTTCTATGCCGGCGTCACCGGCGTGCTCTACACCTACTTCCTCGGCATCGCCAACTACGAGCAGTTTCAGATCAACGTGTCCATCGACTACCTCGCCATGATCATCGTGGGCGGGCTGGGCTCCATTCTGGGCTCGGTCCTCGGCGCCATGTTCATCACCCTGCTCCCCATCGTCATCCGCTTGAGCATGGAAGCCTTCGGGGGCATGTTCCTCGAGCCCCAGACCGTGATGAACCTCATCCCCAACCTGCGGCTCATGATGTTCGGCGCCCTCATCATCTTTTTCCTGGTGGTGGAGCCGGAGGGGCTGAACCGGCTCTGGCGGAACATCCGCAACTATTTCCGGATCTGGCCATTCGCGTACTGAGGTACGCGAGGAAAGGGACAACTATCATGCGACTTCGACTGATCGTTCTGCTGGTTCTGATCGGTTTGGCGGGGGTGCACGCGGCGCCGGCGGCGGCCAACCACGAGATCGTGATCGGCATGCAGTGCGACCGCACGGGGGCGACCCAGATCGTGGGTACCATCCTCTGCCCGGGCAAGCATGACTACATCGCCCTCGTGAACAGCAAGGGCGGAGTGGAGGGCCACAAGATCAAGGCCCTCGAGGTCGATCACGAGTACAAGGTGCCGCCCGGGGTGGAGTCCTACGAGCGCCACAAGAAGGAAGGCGCGGTGTCCATCGACGTGTATGGCACCCCGCACATCTATGCGCTCGCGGCCAAGCTGACCGAGGATCGTATCCCGGGCACCTCCCCGGGCTTCGGCAGCGCCGCCGCCGCCGACGGCATCCGGTACCCCTACATCTTCCCCATCGCGGCCACCTACTGGTCGCAGGGGACCGCCGCGGTGGACTTCGCGAAGAAGCAGCTGGGCGGCAGCCTCAAGGGCAAGAAGATCGCGTACATCTTCTATGACAATCCCGCCGGGCGGGAGCCGATCGAGGTGCTCGAGGATCTGGCGACCCTGGAAGGCTTCACTCTCCGTACGTTTGCCGTGCCGCCTCCCGGCGTCGAGATGGGCGCCCAGGTGCTCGATATCGCGCAGCGGTTCCGCGCCGACTATGTGATCGCCCATCTGTTCGGCGGCGCGCCCGCGGTGTCGATCAAGGAGCTCAAGCGCGTGGGGTATCCGCTGCGCAAGGTCATTGCGTTCGTGTGGGGCTCGGCGGAGGCCAATATCGAGGCGGCGGGCGGCTTCGCCGTCGCCGAGGGTTACTACACCATGCAGTTCGCCGGGGTGGGCCAGGACTACCCGGTGCTGAAGGAAATCCGCGAGATGTACAAGAAGCAGGGGAAGCCGGCGCCGAAGGAGATGGCGTCCACCGTCTTCTACAACCGCGGCGTTCTCATCGCGGCGATCCACGTGGAGGCGATCCGCAACGCCCTCAAGGCCAAGCCGGACGGGAAGATCACCGGAGTGGACGTGAAGGCGGGCTTCGAGAAGATCTCCAACTTCACCCTGGGCGGGCTGGTGCCGCCGCTCAAGATCACGCCCAACGACCACGAGGGCGGGGGGCTCGTGCAGATCTGGCAGGTGAAGGGCGGCAAGTTCGAGAAGACAACGGACTGGTTCTCGGCGTATCCCGACGTGCTGGCCAAGCACATCAAGGCCGCGGGCTCGAAGTAGCCGCGCGGAGAACGGAGATGCGCGGGAGGGGGCGTCGCGCCCCCTCTCGCGCGACATCGCGATGCTGAGTCTCAACAACGTCGAGGTCATCTACGACAACGTCATCCTCGTCCTCAAGGGGGTGTCCATCGCCTGCGAGGACGGGCGCATCACCACCCTGCTGGGGGCCAACGGCGCCGGGAAGACGACGACCCTCAAGGCCGTCTCGGGCGTGCTGCGCACCGAGCGGGGCGAGGTGACCAAGGGCTCGGTCGAGCTCAATGGCCAGCGCATCGATCGCCTCGCGCCCTACCAGGTGGTCCAGCGCGGGGTGACCCAGGTCTTCGAGGGCCGCCGCGTCTTCGAGCACCTGAGCACCGAGGAGAACCTGGTGGCGGGCGCCCACATCCAGCCGGACCGCGCCAAGGTCGCGGTGGGCATCGAGCGTGTGTACCAGTATTTTCCCCGTCTCAAGGAGCGCCGGTACGTCCAGTCCGGGTATCTGTCGGGCGGCGAGCAGCAGATGCTGGTGATCGGCCGGGCCCTCATGTCCGCTCCCAAGGTGATGCTGCTCGACGAGCCCTCGCTGGGGCTGGCGCCCATGCTCGTGGAGGAGATCTTCTCGATCGTCCAGCGCCTGAACCAGCAGGAGAAGCTCACCGTGCTCCTCGTCGAGCAGAACGCCACCATGGCCCTCCGCATCGCGGACCACGGATATGTCATGGAGAACGGCCGCATCGTGCTGGAGGGCAGCGGCGACTCGCTCCGCGAGAACGCCGACATCAAGGAGTTCTATCTCGGCCTCACCGAGGTGGGCGCGCGAAAGTCCTACCGCGACGTGAAGCACTACAAGCGCCGCAAGCGCTGGCTGAGCTAGCCTCGTGCCGGCGCAGGGCTTCACCGTCTACGACATCGTCGCGCGCGGCGCGGCCGTGTACGGGGCGGCGCCGGCGGTGATCCAGGGCGAGCGGACGGTCACCTTCGGCGAGCTCCGCCGCCGCGTGGATGCGCTGGCGGGCGGGCTGGCCGCGCTGGGCCTGGGGAAGGGCGATCGGATCTGCGTGCTCGCCCAGAACGACCTCGCCTACCTCGACCTGTACGGCGCCTGCGCCCGGCAAGGCATCATCGCCTACCCGATCAACTGGCGGCTCACCGGCGAGGAGGTCGAGCGCGTGCTCGAGCGCGCGGCGCCGAAGCTGATGGTGGTGGACGCGTCCACGCTGAGCGTGGTGGGGACCTGGCCGGGCACCAAGCCCAACCTCCCGCACTGGTATCAGCTCGGCGAGACGGCGACGGCGGGATTCAAGGCGTTCGCGTCCCTGTACCGCGAGGGCCCCGCCCCCGAGCCGGCGGCGGTGGGGGACGACGACGTGTTCGCCGTGATCTCCACCGCGGCGGTGGACGTCATCCCGCGCGGGGCGGCGCTCACCCACGCCAATATCATCGCGGCCAACCTCACCATCATGAGCGCCACCGGGCTCGGCCCGTCGGATCGCTATCTGGTCGCGCTGCCGCTCTTCCACATCACGGCGCTGGGCTGGAGCCTCGCCGTGCTCCATGCCGGCGGCGCCAGCGTGGTGGTGCCGCGCTTCGACGGCGAGGAGGCGGTGCGGCTCATCGACCGCCACCAGGTCACGCATCTCTCCGACTTCCCGCCCGTGCTGGCCACCGTGCTCGACGCCGCCGAGAAGCAGGGGAGCGGGCTGGCGAGCCTCAAGCACGTCTCCGGTCTCGACGCGCCCCCCACCATCCAGCGGCTGCACGAGAAGACCGGCGCCCGGTTCTGGACGGGGTTCGGCCAGTCCGAGACCACCGGCTTCGTGTCCATCGTGCGCGTGCTCGACAAGCCCGGCTCGGCGGGCCGGCCGGTGCCGGCGGCCCAGGTGCGCCTCGTGGACGACTACGATCGCGAGGTCCCGGCCGGCACCCCCGGCGAGATCACCGTGCGCGGCCCGCTCGTCTTCCAGGGTTACTACGCCCAGCCCGACGTCTCCGCCTATACGCTGCGGAACGGCTGGCATCACACCGGCGACGTGGGGCGCTTCGACGCCGACGGCTATCTCTACTACGTCAAGCGGAAGCCGGAGAAGGAGCTGATCAAGCCGGGCGGCGAGAACGTCTACCCCGCCGAGGTGGAGACGGTGATCATGCAGATGGCGGGCGTGCGCGGGGTCTGCGTGTACGGGATCCCCGACGTCCGCTGGGGCGAGGCCATCAAGGCGGTGGTGGAGGTGCAGGCGCCGGGCGCTCACACCGCCCAGGCGGTCACGGACTTCGTGGGCTCGAAGATCGCCCGCTTCAAGCGCCCGCACGTGGTGGCGTTCACCGACGCGCTCCCGCGCACCGCCGAGGGCGCGGTGGACCGGGACGCGGTCAAGGCCAAATGGGGAGAGGGCGCGTCGTGAAGGTCTTCAACGAGCAGCACGACATGTTCCGGCAGGCGGTGCGCTCCTTCGTGGACAAGGAGGTCGCCCCGCACATCGAGGAATGGGAGGAGAAGGGTGAGATTCCCCGGTCCATCTGGCCGCGCATGGGCGAGCTGGGCTTCCTCGGCGTGGAGTACGACGAGAAGTACGGCGGCGCCGGCGCGGACTTCCTCACCTCCGCGGTGCTCCACGAGGAGATGGCGCGCTCGCGCTCGGGCTCGCTGGCCATGGCGGTGGGCGTGCAGAACGATATGGCGTCGCCACATCTGTACTGGACGGGGAGCGAGGCGCTGAAGGAAAAGTATCTCCCCGGCGTCTGCAAGGGCCGGTACCTCTGCGCCATCGCCGTCACCGAGCCGGGCGGCGGCTCGGACGTGGCGGCCATCAAGACCCGCGCGGTGCGCGACGGCGACCACTACGTGCTGAACGGCTCCAAGATGTTCATCACCAACGGCGCCATGGCCGACCTCTACTTCGTCGCTGCGCGTCTCGATTCCGGGGAGAAGGAGAAGCGCCACAAGGGCATCTCCATGTTCCTGGTGGAGCGCCCCACGCCCGGATTCACGGTGAGCCGCAAGCTCGACAAGATGGGCATGCGCGCCTCCGACACCGCCGAGCTGGCCTTCCAGGACATGCGCGTGCCGGCTGAGAACCTCCTGGGCCAGGAGGGCGGGGGCTTCTACGAGGTCATGCGCATCTTCCAGCGCGAGCGCCTGGTGGCGGGGCTTCACGCGACGGCGGGATGCCAGCGCGCCCTCGAGGACACCATCGCCTATGTGCAGGGGCGCCACGCCTTCGAGGGGCCGCTGTCGGAGAAGCAGGTGATCCGGCACAAGCTGGCCGAGCTGGCCACCCTCATCGAGGCCGGCCGCTGGCTCACCTATGCCGCGTGCCTCAAGTACCAGGAGCACGAGGACGCGGTGCGCGAGATCTCCATGGTGAAGCTCTTCACCGCGGACATGGCCCAGCGGGTGGCCTATGACTGCGTCCAGCTCCACGGCGGCTATGGGTACATGCGCGAGTACCCCATCGAGCGCTTCTTCCGCGACTACCGGCTCATGACCATCGGCGGCGGCACCTCCGAGATCATGAAGGAAATCATCGCCAAGCAGATGCGGCTGTGAGGTGACCATGCGACTTCCGGACAAGGTGGCGATCGTGACCGGCGGGGCGAGCGGGCTCGGCCGCGGCATCGCGCTGGCGCTGGCGCGCGAGGGCGCGCGGGTGGCGGTGGTGGACCTCAACGAGGCCGGGGCGCGCGACACCGTGGAGGCCATCGCCAAGGACGGCGGGCAGGCCGCGGCCTGGCGCGCCGACATCAGCGACAAGGCGCGCATCGACCTCGTGGTGGCAGAAGTCATCGGCCGCTGGGGGACGGTGGACATCCTCGTCAACAACGCGGGGCTGGACCGGGTGGGCCCGTTCGTGAATTCCGGCGAGGCGGAGTGGGACCTGATCCTCCGCGTGAACCTCAAGGGGCCCATCGTCTGCACCCGCGCGGTGCTGGACGAGATGACCCGCAAGGGCTACGGCAAGATCGTCAATATCGCCTCCGACGCGGGGCGGGTGGGCTCCACCGGCGAGGCCGTCTACTCCGCGGCCAAGGGCGGCATCATCGCCTTCACCAAGACCATCGCCCGCGAGACGGCCCGGCTCCGCCTCAACGTCAACTGCGTCTGTCCCGGGCCGTCGGACACGCCGCTGTTCCAGGAGGTGGCGGCGGGCAATCCCAAGCTGGCGGAGAGCCTCAAGCGCGTGATTCCCTTCGGCCGCCTCGGCACCGCCGAGGACATCGCTCCCGTGGTCGTGTTCCTCGCCTCCGATGAGTCGGGCTTCGTGACCGGGCAGACGCTGTCCGTGTCCGGCGGCCTGACCATGGTCTGAGCCGCTTGGCGGGCGCCCCGCCCGATCTGGTGGTGGTGGGGCACATCACTCTCGACGTCACCGCGGGCGGCACGCGCCCCGGCGGCGCCGCCTACTACGCCGCCCTCACCGCTCACCGGCTGGGGCTGCGCGTCGGCCTCCTCAGCTCCTTCGGGGACGATTTCCCCGCCGATGCCTTGCCCGCCGACGGTATCGCGCTGGCGCGCGTGCCCGCGTCCCAGACCACGATGTTCCGTCTGGCGGAGACGGGGCAGGGACGCACGCTCACGCTCACCGCGCGCGCCGATGACCTGGAGATCGACGACCTCCCTCCCGGCTGGGATGGCGCCCCGCTGGCGATGCTCTGCCCGGTGATCAACGAGGTGGATCCGGGCCTCGCGGAGTCGCTGGGCGCGGCTTCGCTGGGGGTCCTCCCCCAGGGCTGGATGCGCCGGCGCGAGAAG
>Ga0134121_10005250_pt1 | contig 10553 bp, 12 predicted proteins | sample KB301_FD_96463 | JGI IMG/M metagenome (GOLD analysis project Ga0134121, IMG submission 96463) | Terrestrial soil microbial communities without Nitrogen fertilizer from Kellogg Biological Station, Michigan, USA - KB3-0-1 | ecosystem: Environmental > Terrestrial > Soil > Unclassified ...
CTCCGAACAGGATGCCGTCAGCCCGAGCGTCAACAAGAACCAGACGAGCTCCACCGAAGCCCTGCGGATCCTCGATACTGCCGGCGCCGCCGACTACGAAGGCGCGGTCAACGCGTTCAACAGTACGTCGATCGGCATCAATACGACGAATGCCGCCGCCAGTGCTCTCGAAGTCGCCTACATCGCCTTTGGCTCGAGCGTCCCGGCGGGTGGCGTCACGCTGACAAGTATCGGCGCGGGCAGTCCATGTGAAGCCTTCAACGCCGCTACTAGTCCCGATCTGGTCGCAGGGGACATTCTCTACCCGCCCTCGACCACTAGCCCGGGCAGCTACGCGCTCACCGTCGGGGCGGACTGCCAGTTCAGCTACACCGGGGATGGCTCCCGCCAGCTCGCGCTGAACATCCCGATCTGGGACCTGAGTGCCGGCGCCTATCACGCGGATGACATCGACTTCGTGAGCAACGATCTGCCGCCGCTCGCGCCGGATCCGCACACGGTCACCTTCTTCGTCCCGCTCAACAGTGCCATGACACCGGTGGACCTCACCGTCTATTGTGTCGATCCGGAAGACGATACGATCACGGTGACGGGTTCGAATCTCCCGACAGGTCTTTCCATCTCGGGTGGAACGACCCTGCAGGGCACCGCTACTTCGCGCGGCATCTACACCGATCCAGATTTCGTCTGCGTCGACCAGTACGGCTCCTCCTCGGAGCACTGGTAATGCCCGATATCGTCGTCGGTCAGGTCACGGTCCCGAACGTGCTCGGGAACGATGAGACCACGGCACTGGGCGCACTCGATGCCGTCTATCTCTTTGGCGTTCCGCGCTATCTGGTGAGTCCCGGCGATACGACCGGTACCGTCATCGCACAGAATATCGCGGGAACGACCAACGTCGACCCGCAGACGAACGTCATCATCACGATTGCGATTGACCCGTTCTGGCCCATCCGTGTGGCGCGCAGACGCTAGCCAAAGATGTGCCGCTAAGCCATGAATACCCTGAAAGGAACAGGAAATCCCGTGGGCCGACCCTGCGAGTATACCGTCGAGACTGCGGACGCCATCTGTGCACGATTGGCTCAAGGCGAATCTCTGCGTTCAGTTTGCCGCGACGAGCAAATGCCTGATTGCGCTACGGTATTCGCATGGATGCGGCGCTTTCCTGAATTTCTCAAACAATACGCGAGGGCAAAGGACGAGAGCGCCGATGCCTTGACGGACGACATGCTCTATATCGCCGACACCCCACAGCTCGGAGTCGTCACGAAGACCAAGCCCGATGGAACGATCGAAACTCGTGAAGGCGACATGATCGAGCATCGAAGGCTTCAGGTGGATACCCGTAAATGGCTGGCGAGCAAACTGAAGCCGAAGAAGTATGGCGATCGCATGGACCTCACCAACTCCGATGGCTCACTGACAGGGGCTGATGCGCTGGCCAGAGCCCGTGCGCGCGTGACCGAATGGCGCGACCCTGCCGGAACGTCATTGAACGGGAATGGCGAGGCTCGTGAGCATTGAGTGGACCTGAGTCCGGAAGAGGAAGCTCAGCTCGCCGAGGATGTTGCCCGGTTCGAGTTCGATCCCCTCGGCTATGTGCTCTATGCCTTCCCATGGGGGCAGCCCGGCCCGCTCTTGCGCCAGAGACCGCGCAAATGGTTCGTCGAACTCTGCCAGCGAATCCGTCAGAAGCTACTCGCCAATCAGGGTCGCGAGCAATGGGAAGTTATTCAGGAAGCGATTGCCTCGGGTCACGGCATCGGCAAGTCCGCGGGCTATGCCCAGTTGATGCTATGGGCAATGTCGACGTTCGAGGAAACGCGTGGCGTGGTCACGGCCAACACGGATACGCAGCTTCGCACCAAGACATGGCCCGAAGTGGTGAAGTGGCACGGCCTTGCGATCAACCGGCACTGGTTCGAATGCACGGCCACCGCGATCTTTCACAAGAAGCACGAGAAGACGTGGCGCATCGATGCGATTCCATGGAGCGCCCACAATACCGAGGCCTTCGCCGGACTTCACAACCTTGGCAAGCGCCTGGCACTGCTGTTCGACGAGGCGAGTGCGATCGCCGATCCTGTCTGGGAAACCGCTGAAGGTGCGCTCACCGATGAGTGCACCCAGATTCTTTGGCTCGTGGCCGGCAATCCCACCCGCTCAACGGGTCGATTCCGTCAGTGCTTCAACCGGTTCAGGCATCGCTGGGGCACGCGCAATATCGATGCGCGCGATGTCGAAGGAACGAACAAGGCGCAGATTGAACGCTGGCGCCGCGACTATGGGGAGAACTCGCAGTTCTTCTCGGTGCGCGTCAAGGGCGAATTCGTTGAAGCCGATGCGAATCAGCTGCTTCCCCTGCAGTGGATCTCCGATGCACGGGTCAGGGAGTGGAACTGGAGTGTGGGCGATGGCTCGCTTCCCAAGCTTCGCGTCTCGGTTGACGTCGCAGACGGTGGAGAGGATGAAACCGTCATTACAGTTGCCCGTCATTATCAATCGGCCACTGTCGTGCTGAGACAGCAGTCCTTCAGCTTCAAGCCGTCGGTAGCACCGATTGAATCGGCACTTGCCGCTGAGCGCATGTTTCTGGAATGGGGCGGTCGGCCCGACGAGGATGACTTTGTTGTGGACGCGCTTGGGGTTGGCGCCGGGTGTGCGGGTACGCTGATGGCGGGAAAGGACTCGCGCCTGGCGATTGCGAGCGATGAGAAAATGGCCGGCAAGTCCTATCAGGTCGTTCAGTACAAGGGCGGTTCAAGCGCCTCGAATCCGAAGAAATGGCGCAACCGTCGGGTGCAGACCTATATTGCCTTGCGCGATGCCTTCCGCGATGGCGCTATCATTGTGCATCCTGAGGCGGTGCAGGATGAACTGGCGTGGGATGAGTTCGAAGCCCAATTGACCTCCGTGCGCACGAAGCCAGGAACCGAGAAGCTCGAAGACCTCGTGACGAAAGAAGAAATGAAACGGGATGGCCTCAAGTCTCCGGATCGCGCGGACAGCCTTGCCATGCAGTTTGCAACGGTTGCGCCGGCTATCACGGGCGCAATGGTTGTCGAGCAGGCGGTTGCCCTCACGATCCCATCGCGCTCAATGGAGGGCTACGCAGGTTAGTGGCGAATCTCTTCACCCGCCTGAAGTCCGCGTTCAAAGCTGTTCCCGCTCTTGAACAGCCGCCCGCAAAGCCTCCCGCCAACGATGTCCTGACGGTCGAGCGCAATACTTTCGGCAGCGTTTCCCCACGCTACAACCCCGACCAGCTCGTGGGCCGGCAGGGGCTTGAGATCTACCAGAAAATGCGCCTCGATGAGCAGGTCAAGGCGGTCATGAACTTCAAGCGTGACGCCATTACGGCGCGCGGCTGGACGTTCAAGTACGAGGATGATTCGAAGCTGTCCGAGACCGAGCGCGCGAATCGCGTCCACATCTTCTCCGAGATCCTCTGCCGCATGCAGGGCAGTTTCATCGACGGACTCAACCTGATTGCATCCGGCCGGGACTTCGGCTTTAGCAACACCGAAAAAGTCTATACGGAGGTGACGATTGGCGGCCAGACGTATATCGGACTCTCGATGCTGATGGGCCGCGATCCGTCGACGTTCTTCTTCCACACCGACGACTACGGAATCCTGCAGAAGCTCGAGCAGGTGGCTGCGATCCGTCGCATCGAAGTAGACATGGCGCGTGTGATCCACTACGTCCATTCGCCCGAGTTCGACCGCTACTACGGCCGATCTGACCTTCGTGAAGCCTATCGCGCATGGTTCATGAAGCAGCGGATCGGCGAGTTCTGGGTGGAGTATCTGGAGCGCATGGGCGGCGGGTTCGTGGTCGCCAATCGGACCGCCGACTGCAACATCTCGTTCGGCACGCCCGAATACACCTCCCTGCAGAAGGTGCTGACTAATCTCCACGGCACCTCAGGTATCGCACCCCCGCCAGGTGTCGAAATCGAGGTGCACTGGCCGGTCAGCACGGATGCCTTCGAGAAGGCAATGGTGTTTCAGGATCTCGCTATCGCAAAGGCGCTGCTCGTTCCCAACCTGCTCGGCATCTCCCATGCGGGCCAGACCGGTTCCTTCAGCCAGTCTCAGACTCAACTGGAAGCCTTTTTCTGGACGCTGAATGCGGATTCCGAACGCCTGCAGGCCTGTATCAACGAGCAGCTCGTCAAGGATCTGGGTGATCAGAACTTCGGCGATGGCGACTATCCCGAGTTCAGCTTCAAGCCCGCTTCCCGTGAGCACATTCTGCAGCTGATCGATAGCTGGGCGGCCCTCACGGGCGCTAAGGCGGTCATCGCGACGGAAGAGGACGAGGATCACTTCAGAAAGCTCCTTGAGATGCCCAAGCGCTCGCCCACGTCCAAGCCGCTTGCGCAGGAGATGCCGGCCCAGCCTGGTGCCGCACCGGATGCAGGCAAGACGATCCCCGCCTCAGAGACGGGCCCGAAAGCGGGTGGGGCGGATGCTGCCTACACGCGCGACCTGAACCAGCTCGAAGAGCGTCTGACCAAACTGATTACGACACTGCGGCCCGTTGGAGAAGCCCGCCAGCCAGCACAAGCCAATGGGGCTCATTCGCCCGGGTCGCAGGTCGTTCCCCACGGCAAGCTTCGAAGCGCCACCCGCGCCCAGTTCGACCGGGCCACCCAACGGGTCGCCTTTACGGTCATCGAAAACCGTCAGGACCGGATGGCGGCGGATCTCACCTCGCAGGTGTCGGCTCTGGTCGCCAAGGCCGCCAAGCGCATGCTCGGAACGGACGAGGATGTGAAGAAGCTGACCGATGCCGACCCAACCGATATTGCCGGCGTCGAATTCACCTCCAGTCAGAAGTCGAAGCTGAAGGACCTGTATCGCCGATCTCTGGCTTCCGCATGGACGCTGGGCGGCACGATGGCGCGCAATGAGATTGAGCGCGCCCGTGGCCAAAGATCGGTGGCTATGGCTGACTTGCGCGACAAGGCCGCAAGCTACTTCGAGGCAAACGGCTTCCGCATGGCGGGCAACGTGAGTGATGGGGCAAGGGCCGTGATCCAGCAGGAACTGCAGAACAGCGTGAAGTTCGGGCGTACGCCGAAAGATACGCGTGAAGCGATCTGGGGCCGGCTTGTCGATCGCGGCTTTACCTCGCGTGAGTCCGTGCTCGAAGTCGAGGACGATCCCGAAGTCGCGTTCAACCTCAAGGAACTGTGGGGCGTGGGTGAGCGGCAGACCGCCTCCTATCTCGATACGCTCTCGCGCACCAACCTGTTCGAGGCGATGAACGAGGCGCGCTACACTGAATTCACTGATCCTGCGTTGGGCGATTTTGTACAGGCTCTAGAGTGGAGCAGTGTGCTGGACGATCGCACAACTGAGATTTGCTCCTATATGAATGGTCGTGTTTACGCGACGGATTCAGAGGTTTGGCAGCAGATTCGATGTCCAGCCCACTACAATTGTCGGTCGGTTTTGATACCGATCACTGCGATGGATGGTTGGGATGGGCATGAGTCTGATCCGCCGACAGTGCAGGCACAGGCGGGATTTGGAGCGGGCACACTGCAATGAATTCGGTACCTGACCATAGCGCTGAGTGTGATTGCAATCTCTGCAAGCCAATTCTTCCAGAGCAGGGCGGCCCTCGAAAGGTATTCAATTGTCGCTGCGCCTTGGTCAATGACAGGTCGGTGACGGTTCAGCCGCAGAAGGGCTTTGGAGCGACGCTGCAATGAATCTCAATCTACTTCCAGCAGAGATAAAGCGCGGAATGAGCGCTGCAACTTATCCATTGCTTTATCAGCAGGCACGCAGCGCTATCCAGCAATGTGCGTCTGTCGATGAGTGTAAAGGATGGGAAGATAAGATGGCCGCGATTCAGACATATGCGCGGCAGGTCAAGGATTCTTCCCTATTTGATGCTGCCGCCAAAATTAAGGCGCGGGCCCAGCGTCGATTGGGAGAATTACTCGATGAGAATTATCCTGAAAAGCGCCACGTCGATATAGCCCGTGCTACTGGGCTGACTCAGCCGAGAGTGCGAGATTCGATACTCGTGGCCGCTGTACCTGAGGAGAAATTCGAGGCGGCGTTGGAAACAAGTCCAGTGCCTACTTCTCGTAAAATTCACAACCAGCATCATATGGATGAGTTGCGCGCAGACCCTGCCTATGTAAAGGAGTTGCGCGAGGAAGAATCCGCTACGGATGATGACCACGCGTATCGTGCCATATCGAATAGAATAGAAGTCATGATGGAATTCAAGCCTGCTGATATGGCTAGAATCATCGGTGAAAATTCGGCGGTTGAAGAGTGGGAGATGTTTGCTGAGTTCGTGAATCAAGTCGCTAACTTACTGAGTCGTCGCAAATCATGATCCAGCATCCCGTCGATGCACTAAAAGATCTGGGCATGCCGATGTCGCCTGAGCGCGAGGCCGAAATGCGCGCGATCTGCGATGAAGTCGTCGACGAGCCCCGCGTGATCACCCGCGTCATGACCGATGGCGTCAGTACAAAGGATGGATTGTCATGAACGCATCCCAACAGGCCATCGATGGCCTCGCCGCACAGGAATGTGAAAGTCTCGCATCCTGTGTCGGACGCGGTCAGTCACCCGAGACCTACGCCGACATCGTGGTGAAGCTGCGTGGGCATTGCGAAAAGCTCCCCGCATCCCGCAGGGAATTCTGGGTCGAGGAGTGCGCAGCGTTTGGCGTGACGCTGTTTCCGTCCGATGATTCCCCGAAGCTTGCGGAGGATCTCGCACGGGCAACGCTCGAACTACCGAGCAAGCGGAAGGCACGGGAATGAACTTCATCGCCGCACACTGGCAGGAGATCTGCGAAGTGCTCTCGCTCGCCTTCATCGGCGTGATACTGATCGTGCGTGGTATTGAGGACTATCGTGAAATGAAGTCGGGCATCACTTATGCTGGTGGTCACGCTCGTAAGACAACTCATGAGGATTCACGACTATGAATACGACAGAGCAAACCGCACTGAACGAGCGCGCCCTTCAGGAACTCGCTTCGATTCAGGCAGACATGGACAATCACCGCGATCCGCAGGCCTACGAGCGCAAGGTGCAATACCTGAACGAACTCGTGGCGGACCTGCCCAAGGAGCGTCAGGCGCACTTCTATGCCGAGGCGCGGCGTCTGAAGTTCAAGCTCGATGGTTCGGACCGCAAGGACAAGGATGTGTTCGCGGGCCCCAACGTTACGGTCGACCCGAATGCGCCGATCGATCCCAACGCACCGGTCGATGCGAATCAGGTTGGAGGAAGCCCCCCATAGCCATTCGGTTTCCGCGTTTCTCACAGACCCTGAGCGAGCAATCGCTTGGGGTCTTCCTGCGTGGAGGCACAAGGGTGTCGTAGCGACCGTAGTTCTCAAGGGGCAGGAGATATTCGCCGAAGGTCAATGGAACGGAATCACCTTCGATTCCGCCGACCTCGACAGCATCGTCAAGTCATTCGATGCGCTGAATCTCGCCTCGCATATTCCGTTGAAGCTGGGTCACGAAGGTCCAGACGCGCGTGAAGATCCGGTCAGCCAGTTCGCGCTTGGCTGGGTCACCAAGATCTATCGCGAGGGCAGGAAGCTCCTCGCGGACTTCACCGTTCCCCAGAAAGTCGCGGACTGGATCCGCGAGGGAATGCTCCAATTTGTGTCTGTAGAGCTGCTGAAAGACGTCAAAGCCGATACGCGGGAAATCCCGTGGGTGCTGGACGCAGTGGCTCTGCTGGGCGCCGATCAACCCGCGGTTGGCATCCTGAAATCCCTGTCGCTGACGATGGCTCGAAGCACTGCACTCCAGTGTCGTGAGCGCGTGGCGTTTTCGCGGGAAACCAAACCCACCCTCACTGGAGGAAAGCCAATCATGGCTGACGACGACAAGCAGAAGGACGATGTGAAAGCCCTGCTCGAGCGTCTGAATGCGGCTGAGAAAGAGCGCGACACGCTCCGCCTCGCAGCCGCACGGACGGTCGAGGCAGAAACGAAGCTCACCGAGCTTCAGACCCAGACGCGCAACGAGAAGATCACGGCTCATCGTGCGACGCTCATGGCGCTGTTCGAAGCCCCGATCAAGGACAAGAAGATCCTGCCGTCGGTGCGCGAGCAGTTCAAGCGCGTCTACAAGACCGAGTCCGAGGCAGTGCTCGATGTCACAGCATCCGATGCTGACATCTTCATGCGCGCGAATCCGAATCCGGATGCGCCGCGGGCGCCGAGCACGCTGCAGAGCGACCCGAACGACCCGGCCGAGAAGGCGTTGGCGATGGCCCGAAGTGCCGTGCAGGCCGCAGCGGTTGATCCCTTCAACAAGGACAAGCCGCGCGATGTTCTGCTGGTCGAGGCGTTCAAGGCGCAGTTCCGGAGCAATCCCGATCTCGCCCGTGGCTGGCAGTCCGCCCCTGGCGGCGACAACGCGGCACAGTAGGAGGCCACAGGAACTGAATGACAACTCACGGTAGACAGAACGACTGGGCCATTGTCGCAACCGAAGATCTCTCGGTAGCGACCGCCCGTTTCCACGCGGTCTCTTTTGCGGGTCTCGTGGTCGGAAGCTCCTCGCGAGCGGCCGGCATTCTCGTGACCAGCGCCAAGAGCGGCGAACGCGTCAGCGTGGTGTACGAGGGCGTTGCGAAATGCGCCATGGGCGGCACGGTCACGACGCTCGGATATCCCCTGAAAATCACAACGTCAGGATGGCTCGTGGAAGCTGCATCGGGTGATGCGACCTGTGGGCGAGCGACGACTGCGGCGGCATCGGGTGATCTCACCGAATGCTTCGTCGACTTCATGACTGTCCCGGCCTGGCCCGGCACTTGACGGAGGCATAGCAATACATGGGCTTCTCTACAGGCCGCGATCTCCATGTGGACCAGTTCCTCACGGAAATCGCCATCAACTTCAGACCGGAAGGTTTCATTGCCGACATGATCGCCCCGATCGTGTCCGTGCAGAAGGAAACCAATCTCTATCCGGTGTTCAACCGTGGCGAGACGTTCGCCATTGAGGACACCACGCGTTCCCGTGGCACGGAAGCCAAGCGCGTCACGCGTTCGGTCTCCACGAACAACTATGCCGTCAAGAACTACGCTCTGGCCTACGATGTGTTCGTCGAAGACCGGGCGAACATGGACGCGGCGTTGCAGTTCGAGCTCGACGCGGGCGCGGTGCGCTACCTCGAAACGAAACTGATGCTGGACTGGGACAGGCGCGTGACGTCGCTTGTGGGTTCGGCCTCGAACGTTTCGACGGGCTTCCTCACGGGCTCTTCGTGGGTGGCCGGCGCATCTCCGGGCGATCCCGTCAGCATGATCTGGAAGGCGATGGAGCAGGTCCAGACCCAGACGGCGCAGAAGCCGAACAGCATCTGTTTCGGCTGGCAGGCGTGGAACTTCTTCCGTCGCAACCTGAATGCCCGGAACTTTGTTCTCGGCACGAACAACGGTGGTGGTGCGGTCACCCGTCAGAATGCACTGGATGCGTTTGAGGTGGACCGACTCATCGTGGCGGGCGGGTTCTACAACACGGCCAACGAGGCACAGTCGGCAGCGCTCAGCAGCAATGCCCTCAAGGACTCGGTGCTGGTGTACTACGCCCCGCTGGCTCCGAGCCGCGAGACCCCGTCGTTCATGTACTCCTTCCGCTGGACCGATCCGGCACTGGGTACGCCGTTCGCGGCGATCCGGCATCCGTATGAGACGCGGAAGAAAGTGGACGGCATCGAACTGCAGTACTACCAGGATGAGAAGATCACGGGCTCCGAATACGGCGCCCTGATCGTCGGCGTCGGGTCTGCGCAGGCCAACGGGTTGACCTGACAGGCTAGTCCATGGCGGGAGTGCTCGTGGCTCCCGCCTCTTTTCGGAGGCAAGGGTGAAATCGACGCCAATACGCGAGATTCATGAGATCGAGCTGAGTTCTCGATGCTCGCTCGCGTGTCGCTATTGCCCCCACCCGAAGCTCGAACGGCCCAAGGCCGACATGTCGTGGGAGACGTTTGAGCGCACGCTCGAACATGTCTCGTACTATGTGAAGCAGGAGACGCAGGGCGAAGTGTCGCTTACCGGTATCGGTGAGGCGATACTTCATCCGCGTTTCATCGAAGCGCTCTTCCGGGTGCGTGAGACGATTGGCCCGCGCAACATTGTGCTGTCGACCAATGGTGTCGATATGACACGCGAGATTGCCGATGTGCTGGCAAGGTTGCGCGTAATCACCTTCGTCTCGACGCACCGCCCGGAGAAAGCCGGGCCTGCATGGCAGATGCTCAAGGCCGCAGGCGCAGTGGGTGGGCTCAATACAGCCTTCGTGGATTCCTCCATCGATTGGGCAGGGCAGGTGAAATGGCATGTCTCCGGACCTGTGCACGAGTGCACCTATCTCGGGGCGGCATGGGCTGTAGTGCGTCAGGATGGCTCGATCAACGCGTGCTGCATGGACGCGCACGGCAAGCACAAGCTTGCGAGCGTTTGGGATGAACTTGGCTCGCTGATGACGCGGCCGATCGGGCTGTGTGGGAGTTGTCACCTCAAGGTGCCCAAG
>Ga0134121_10005252_pt1 | contig 10552 bp, 13 predicted proteins | sample KB301_FD_96463 | JGI IMG/M metagenome (GOLD analysis project Ga0134121, IMG submission 96463) | Terrestrial soil microbial communities without Nitrogen fertilizer from Kellogg Biological Station, Michigan, USA - KB3-0-1 | ecosystem: Environmental > Terrestrial > Soil > Unclassified ...
CGGCAGCGGCGACGAGGCCGCGGAATTCTTCCACATGCTGAATCCGGTCAACCATGGCCGCACGTCGGCCGACGTGGCCCGCTACAAGACCGAGCCGTACGTCATGGCGGGCGACGTGTACGCGCGGCCGCCGCACTCGGGACGCGGCGGGTGGAGTTGGTACACCGGTTCGGCCGGCTGGATGTATCGCGCTGGCCTCGAAAGCATTCTCGGTCTGCGGCGCCGCGGCGAGACGTTCGTCATCGACCCGTGTATACCTTCGTCGTGGCCTGAGTACCGGATTACGTGGCGCTTTCTCGACAGCCGTTATGAGATCACCGTGTCCAACCCGATGCGACGGTGCCGAGGTGTCGCGACGGCCACCCTCGACGGCGCACCGGTCGACGCGGGCGCCATCCCGCTGCTCAATGACGGCGGCACGCACGAGGTGCAGATCGTGCTCGGTGATCACCCACTACGTCCGCCCGACCGCCAGCGGGTCAGCGTCGCCTTGGGCTGACGCAGGACCGGTGTGCAAAACGAAACAGACGTCGCCAGCACCGGGCTCTACAGTTCAGGTTTCGGAGGGGTTGTGAGAACGACGCCGGCAGAAGACAGATCCGATCGCCACGGCCATGGCCTCATCTACGGCGAGCCGGAGCTCGCACACGACAATCCGCGGCGGCGGCGCGAATCACCCCCCGAGCGAGAGGCCGACGATAGCCACGCGAGCGGGACGAGTCGATCACTGCGTCGCCACGGAACGAAGGAGGATTCATGATTCGAGCTGCAATCAGCATCGTCATTCTCGGCGCGGCCTCGATTGTGTCGGCCGCGGCCCGGGACGCGACGACGCAAGGTGAAAAGGTGTTCACCACCCAGAAATGCGCGCTGTGCCATTCGGTGAGTGGAAAAGGAAATCCAAAAGGCCCATTGGATGAAGCCGGAAGCAAGCTCTCGACCGACGATATCCGTGCGTGGATCACCGACGCCAAAGGGATGACTGCGAAGACGAAGGCGACACGAAAGCCCGAGATGAAGGCGTACACCTTGCCCACGGAAGACGTGGACGCCCTTGTCACGTATCTCTCCGCGATGAAAAAGAAATAGCCACGGAGCGCGGCGACTGTGCCGTCGCGCAGCACGACGCGCGAGTCCGCTCACCCGGCCGCTGAAGGCGGCACGCTCACGACGTTCATCGTTCTGCTTGTGTGACCGCAACGAGCGCGGCATCGTCCTTCGGCCGGCCGACGGCGCTGCGCTCGGTCGAAGCGTCGGGCATCACGAAGTCATGCTCCGGATGGGGGACCGTCAGCACTGGGCAAGGCGCAGTGCGGACGACACGCTCGGCGACGCTGCCCACCAGGAGCTGGGCCAACGCGCCGCGGCCATTGGTGCCGATCACGATGAGATCGATGTTGGCGGACTTCGCATACTGCGTGATCGCCTCCGCCGGGTGGTCTGACGTTTCGAGCGCCACATGAGCTGCGAGCGTGGTGCGATCGTCGGCGGTGACCTGTTCGTGCAGCCTTTGGAGTATCGCAGCCTCGTGCGCGTGCGGGTCGCCGGACCTTCCACGGAGGAACGAGTTTTCCAGTGCGTGCAGGACGTGCAGCCGGGCGCCGAATGTTTGCGCCAGTGCCCGGCCGTAGGTCAGTGCGGCGCCGGCGGCCGGGCCGAAGTCGGTGGCGACAAGAATGTTGTGCAGTGCGATCATGGCGCCTCCAGATCGGTTCCTATTTCGGCTTGGCGTTCGTGAGTATCACCTTCAGCGCGCGTTCCTTCGCGGCGTTCTCGAACGTGTGGTAGGCGTTCATAATGTCGCCGAGCGCGAACCGGTGGGTGACCAGCTTCGCCGGCTGCAGCTTTCCCGACTGGACGAGCTTCAGCAGCATCGGGATCGCCGATCGTCGACGTCGTGATCCGGACCACCGCGTCGGCTGGATCACGAATGACCGGTCTGGGCTTCGACTGCCAGGCCCGCCGGCCTGGGCCGAGATAGACCAGCGCCTTCATCATGTCGGCCGTCTCCCCACCGGTCAGAGCCGGGGCGGCGATGAACGGATGCGCGAGTCGAAACCCGAGATACGAAGTGGTGGTGTCCATTGAGTGCCTGATCGTCGTGTCGAATCTTGAACTTCATTCTGGGCGTCGGCGCAAACGTGTGCATGTTCCGGATTGCACACACTGCGAATCAGATATGGCCTCATGCTGAGAGGGACAGAAGTTGCAGGCTCACGAGACAAGGAGTCCACCATGCCCGGCACAGCTCAGCCGCCTTCACAACTCCGGCACTTCCTCGCGCTGGCAGGGCACTTTCTCGGTCATATGGTTGCCGTCGTCGTCGGGTTCGTGCTCATCGTCGTGGGCCTGGCGATGGGCGTCACAATGGTGCTGCTGCCCGTTGGCATCGTCGTCGGTCTGCTGGGCGTCGCGATTGTCGTGAGTGGCTTGTTCGCTCGCATCACGCCTCCGGCGTAGGCGTCACCCGCTAAGGCCAGACTGCGCGGTCGCGAATTCTTGACAGGAGATTGGATGAATCGAAAGGGCCTCGTCGCATCCTTCGGTTTCGTAGCCGGTTTGACCGCGATCACATCGGCGCAGGCGCCGGCGCCGCCCTCGAACGGCCAGGTGGACCAGAAGGCGGTGCAGAGCGTTCGGGTCAAGGTGATCGGCTGCGTTGCCGGTGACACCGAAACCGGTCGTTACGTCCTCACGGGCGCCTCTCTCACCGGCGACGATACCCGGCCGACCGTTGGAACATCAGGAAAGATGGGCTCCGGAAAGGACCTCTCGTTCGAGAATAGTTTTTCGTACGACCTCATCGGAGGCCGTCTCAAGGCACATTCTGGCCATGAAGTCGAAATCATCGGCATCACCAGCGACGCGAAATTGAACACCAGGGATGCACGCAGTTCGGCAGTCGGTTCGTCGAAGCATGAGAGGGCGACGTTAACAGTGGAGTCGATGAAGATGGTCGCCGCGAAGTGCCGTTAGCGTGCTGAGTTCTGAGTCAGCATCTACACCGCGAACAGCTTGATCGGACGCTTCATGTATCTCTGGTGAGCTGATAGGGTGGTTGACCCCGCATCTGGTGAAAGCGCCGCGCTACGTGCGTCACCGCTGCTCCGCGAGAGCGTCAGTCGCGCACGGCGACGCGCGTCGCCTTGAGCAAGGCCACCTGCGAGCGGGTTTTTGTCGATCGCTTTTGCTGGTCGGGCATCGCGCCCGGCAGCGGACCAGCGTCACCGTAATAGGCGATGATGTTCGCGCTCAAGGCCGGTTGCACGCCGGTGAAGTCGCGGTCGGCCAACCGGTCCAGGAGTTCGTCGTAGGTGGCGTCGGCGAGCGAGTATTCACCTCTGGCCGTCGGCTGGCCTGTGTCGAAATCCGTGTTGGGCAGACTCAGCCGCCCGCCTCGCAACTCGTCCAATGACTTGCGGAAGCGCTCCCTCGTGGCGGTGAAGCTCTCCAGGAACAAGCGTTCGGCTTCACGTGTGGGCACGGAAAAACTGAGCGACCGAAACGGACCGATCTTCGGTACCAGGTTGTAGACCAGGGCGAGGAATCGGGCGAACCCGTGAGGCTTCGCGTAGTCGCTGCCGAACTCCTTGTCGTACTGTTTTCGCGACAGGTTGAAGACGAAGGTCTTGCGCTGGATCCCGGGTGTCACCTTCGCGATTTGATCCCGCTTCTTCCCCCAGGCGACTTTCGTCATTTCGGGAATGGTCGTACCAACCGCGTGACGGTACGTGGCTATAGCCAGGTCCTCGCTGAGGAAGACGTCCTTGATCTGGATACCGTAGGTGTCCAGGAATGCGCGTTCGAGCGCCGGTTTCGAGACCTTGAACCCGATGTAGCTGTGATACGACTCCGGCGCATATGCGCCTGCCGCCACTTGCACGACGTCGAAGCCAAACTCCACGAGCACGTGACTCTTCGGTGACTGCACGTACGTGACGCGGTTTCCGAACCTCGCTTTGAGCTTGGGGTACATAAGCGCGACCGCGCGATTGACGGCGATGGGATGACCGCTGTTGTCGGCCGCGTAGTGGCCGAGTGCGCCAAGCGCGAACGCGTACTCGTCGATGTCCTGCGCGTCACGAATCAACGCGGCGACGAAGTCGCCGGTACGAACGTAGTGCAGCAAATTACTGAAGAAATGACTGCCGAACGGATAGTAGCCAAGGTCCTGAATCACGCATCCGCCGTAGGCGTAGGCGCGAGCCCGCAGCAGGTCGTCAGGCGTCGCCTGTGGAAAGCGCGCCTGCAACAGGGCCTTGATCGTGGTATCCCAGACCGCATCGATATTCGCTTCGTGGGCGAGTACCGAGTAAGCCTCTGCGCGCCTCGGCACCCACAGCCCCGCGAGGACGATCGTCCCCACGATCAGCAACCGGGCAAGACTCCTGGTCACAGGAAGGCTCGGAATTGTCGAGCCACCAACTCGGGCAATTGGTCGACGCGTTCAGGATCACTGAAGGAAGCGAAATGACGGCCCAACGGTCCCCGCACACCGAGATCCCACTGGCCACGCATCTCTGACGGCGAAACCATGACGCTCCACTCGCCGGAGCGCTCCATTTCCTTGCACACCTGGTGAATCTTCCGCTTGATCTCGTTCACCACACCGACGTCGGACACGCCTTCGATGACAACCTCGAGATCCATCAGCCAACCCCAAACCCGCTACGACGTCCCTGATCAATTGGCATCATTCGGTGGGGCAAAAATCATGTCCCGGATGTACCGTACCATCCGATTCGTCGTGATATTCCCGAACCGTCGATTGTGAACGAATCCGTCAGTCACTCGCGCGGGACCCGCCCAGCCATCGACAGCCATCGCTGGATGCTGACGTGTGACGTTGACATGCAGCTGCTTGTCGCCCGCAATTTCGAAGAAGACCACCTGGCAGTCGTCCACGAGCGGACGATCCGCCGTCAGTCGTCCGACGGCGGTCTCCATCGTCGCGACGTCGGCCGTCCACGAATTCGTGCGCAGCGAGTGCCTCGTCGTGATGATCCCCGCGCCTTCGCGGCCACCGTGAGCAAAGGAACGCCTGGACAGGATTTTCATATGTCACGACCTTTACTTCTCATGGATCCAGTGTATGCACATGGTCTTCCGCAGCCTGTCCTCTATTGCACAGGCGCGGCAGCGGACCGCAGGCTGCCTCCGCAACGATCGGCTGCGCTCCCTCTGACGTGGACGTGTGCACAAGAGAACAGACGCCGCCGATGACTCGCTTCTATCCTTGTCACGGTCAACGTCACGTTTTTTCATAGAGGTCAATCATGTTGCGTTATCTCAGTCTTGTCGTGTGCTTCGTGTTGGGTTCAGCGGGTCTCGACGCCGCGAACAAGGAACAAGATCGACTCGAGAACTGCGGCGTCGTGATGCAGGAGATTCTCGACATCCCCGAAAACATCCCGCAGGAACTACTCGAGAAGGCCGAGTGCGTGATCGTCATCCCTTCGATGACGAAGGTCGCGCTGGGCATCGGCGGCAGCTACGGTCGCGGCGCGATGGTCTGCCGATCGGGTAAGGCGTTCAACGGACCCTGGGGCGCACCGGCGATGTATACGCTCGAAGGCGGCAGCTTCGGGTTGCAGCTGGGCGGTGAATCGACCGATGTCGTGTTCCTCGTCATGAACAGCCGCGGGGTTGACGCGCTGCTCAACAGCAAGGTCAAACTGGGTGCCAGTTTGTCGGCCGCCGCCGGGCCCAAGGGCCGCAGCCTCGAGGGATCGACCGACGCGTCGCTGCGCTCGGAAATCCTCAGCTACTCGCGGTCGCGCGGCCTCTTCGCCGGGATGTCGCTCGAAGGGACGTCGCTACGTCCCGACGACGACGCGAGCAAAGAGGTCTACGGACGCAGCATGACGGCGCGAAAGATCGTGACGGGCAATCGCACCGACGTTCCGGCATCCGGCCGTCATCTGGTCGATGTGCTGCAGAAGAATGCGCCGCACAATGAATCGAAGCGTTCAACGCAGTGAGCACGCTCTAAGCCCGGCATCGGGATGCGTCAACCAGGGATCAGCGAAGAGGTTTCACCGTGACAATCACACTGCCAGGGCTCATCGTACTTCTCGTCATCGCGGCTCTCTGCGGAGCCGTCGGTAGGGCGATCGCGGGTGGAGGGGGCGGGCTCCTCACATCGATCGCCCTCGGCTTCATCGGCGCTCTCCTGGGGCCGTGGGTGGCGCAACAGCTCCACCTGGCTGAACCTCTCGTCCTTCAGGTCAGCGGCAAGCCGTTTCCGATCGTGTGGTCGATCATCGGCGCCGCACTGTTCGTGGCGCTACTTCACCTCGTGTCGGGGCGGAGATGGGTGAGAAGCTGATCCTCAGTCGTGAAGGACGACACTCAGCAGCGAGCTGTTGATCTTGAGGGGGATGTCGCCGTTGTACTCGATGAAGCCCAGCTTCTTGAACTTGTTCAGAAAGAAGTTCACGCGCGAGCGGGTGGTGCCGATCATTTCAGCGAGCGTCTCCTGCGAGATCTTCGGCACGACGCGCACCGGTTTGTCCTGCTTGCCGTAACGCGCGAGCAGCAGCAGCGTCCGCGCCAGCCGCTTCTCGCTCGAGTTGAACAGCTGATCGATCAGATCTTCTTCGATCCGGATGTTGCGCGACAGCATGTGGGAGATGAACCGGTCGGACATCGCGTGCTGCCGGTGCAGCAGCCGCACCATCTTCTCCTTGGCGACGAGCCGGATGACGCTGGGTGTGATCGCGGTGGCGCTGCCCATCCGGACTGGCTGACCCGCCAGACACCCCTCGCCGAAGAAATCACCAGGGCCGAGCATGGCCACCACCGCTTCCCTTCCAGTCTTCGACAGGACCGACAGCTTGACGCCTCCGCTCTGAATGTACAGCACATCCTCGCAGAGGTCCCCTTGCGTGAAGATGGTCGCGCCTCGGGCGTAGTCGACGACGCTTTTCGCAACACCTGACGAATCGAGAAATGCTTGCGCGTTGAAGGGTGCCAGGCGGGACGCTCGTGCCGGCTTCGCGACACCCGGGGTTCGTGTCGTTGATGGCTTCATACCAACAACGGTATGCCCATGGCATCGCAGCTGATGTTCACATTTGAACAGCCGAGCGCATCTCAGAGGGAGCGAGCTAGACAGTCGTCAGGTCCGACACCGGACACCGCGGCAGGTCGATGGCGAAGACGCAGCCTTTGTCAGGCAGGTTGCGGGTCGAAATCCGGCCGTGGTTCGCCTCAGCGGCCCATCGGCTGAACGCCAGGCCGAGGCCCAGGCCGGTTCGATCGGTGCTTCGCTGCTCGAACGGCCGGAACAGGTCGCCCGAATTCCCGGCCGGGAGACCGCCGCATTCGTCCTCGACCTCGATTGACACACGTTCGGCGCTGGCGCGAACCCGCAGCGTGACCGTGGTTCGCGGCTTGGTGAACTTGAACGCGTTCTGCAGCAGATTCGTCACCGCTGCCGCGAGGACGTGGCGGTCCGCCTCGATGATCACGGCACCGTCGACTGGCAGGACTGTCAAGGTGATGCCAGTGGCGTCGGCCAAGAGGGTCGCCGCCGGCGCGAGTTCCTCGATCAGCTCAGTCACCAGGAATGGCTTGCGATTCTGGATGCCCTGGGTGAGCCTCACCTCAGCGAGCGATCGCCCAATGAGATCGCGTGCGCCGAGAAGGCTGCGCTTGAGCACCGTTCCCGTGCTGCCGGCGACTCCGACGTTTCCGGACTTGACGACTTCGAATGCGACCAGCGCGGTCTGGATCAAGTTTCGCAGTTCGTGCGCAAAGAACCCCAGCCGTTCGTTCTCGCGAGCGCTTTCGCCATCGATGGTGGACTGTTGGCGTTCGCGCCCGTACTGGGTAACGGCGCCCGCCATCGCGTCGTCCAGACACGCGTTGAGCAGCCGAAAATCGTCCGTGCCAATCGGGGCACCCATTTCCATGGCCAGCTCGGTGATGGACTGACAGACGTCGCCGTAGTCGTGCACGACTTGTGAGACGCTGAACCCTCGCTTGAGCAGGTCGTGCCCGTGCAGGATCGCGCTCCTGCCGATCTCTGGGCTCGACGACAGCCCGAGGCGCAGCGCATCGACGAGTTGACCGAGAAACAGCGGTACGCCGTGATCGATCTCCGCCGCCGTCGGTGGAGGGATTGACCTCGATGCCACCTTCATCCGGCAGCGGCGGATGATTTCGTCGCGGTTGGCGGTTACAAATTCATGCAGCATGACTTCCTCTAATCGTCCTCATCCTGAGCTGAGCTGAGACCTCGCAACACGCTATCGAAGAAGGAAGTCGAAGAATCGCCCGAAAATGGTCTTGCGTCCGACGCTGAGCCGTTCGCTCGGCGCGCCGCCACCCTCGCGCTCGAGTCGTTCGCGATCGTACGCAGGAGCAGGAGCGTCAAATGTTGTAGGAGGGGCCATGACCGCTGTCGCAGCGGTTGGCCAAGCGGTGGCACGAAGCGGGCGCGGCTCGAAGGCCCCCGGAATCGGGGCGGACGGACGGAAGTTCATGGATTGAGCATACGTAATCGCCAAGCAGATTCATGTTCAATACCGCACAGGTCTTGGTGGCATACTTGAATCCGGATGATCAAGAAGCGCATGGGACAGCCCTCATTCGACCTGGAACGATTTCTCCATTCCGTGGGGAACTCGAGGCGTCAGGTCACCTACAAACCATCGGACGTGATCTTCGCGCAAGGCGATCCGTGCAACACCGTGCTGTACGTCCAGGACGGCGGTGTGAAGCTCTCGATCCTGTCGGGGTCGGGAAAAGAAGCTGTCGTGGCGATGGTCGGTCCCGGGGATTTCTTCGGGGAAGGCGCTCTGGCCGGCCAGCCCCTCCGCATCGCGACGGCGACGGCGGTTGAGACAAGCCGGATCCTCGTCGTGCAGAAGCGGGCGATGGTCAAGCTGCTGCATTCGCAGCACGCGTTCTCGGACCGCTTCATCGCGCACATGCTCGCGAGGAACATCCGCATCGAGGAAGATCTCGTCGACCATTTGTTCAACTCGAGCGAGAAGCGGCTCGCCCGCACGTTGCTGCTGCTGGCGCGGTACGGCAAACAGAACGTGCCGCAGCGCGTCCTGCCGAAGCTCTCTCAGGAAGTGCTCGCCGAAATGGTCGGCACCACCCGGTCACGGGTGAACTTCTTCATGAACAAGTTCCGCAAGCTCGGCTTCATCGAGTACAACGGCGGGCTCAAGATCAACAGCTCGCTCATGAGCGTCGTCCTGCACGACTGATTTACACAGTTTTCTGAATATTCGCTTGATCCTCTATCGATAGTTAGAATAAAATTCTGTTTCTGTGGCTGGAAACAGAACTATCGACGACACCGACCGACGTATCCTGACGCTTCTCCAGGATAACGCCCGCATCTCCCAATCCGATATCGCCAAAGCGGTGGGGCTCGCCCCCTCCGCCGTCATGGAGCGCATCCGCAAGCTGGAAACGCGCGGCATTCTCACGGGGTACGTCGCGCTGGTGGACCCGCACGCCGTGGACCAGCGCATGCTGGCGTTCGTCGCGGTCCGGACCCGCGTGGTCGGCGACGAAGAACGTGAGGTCGCGGCCCGCCTGGCAGCGATTCCCGAAGTGCTCGAGGTCCATTACGTCGCGGGCGACGACTGCCTGCTGCTGTAGATGCGCGCCCGTGACGCCGAGCATGTCGGACAGCTGTTGCGCAATCAGGTCAGCGCCGTGCCCGGCGTGCGATCGACCCGCACCACGATCGTGCTGGGCAGCATGAAGGAATCGCCGCGCCTGCCGATCGTCGTCGGCGACGAAGAAGAGGACGCGGTGCTCGCCGGGCGGAGGGAGCCGTGACGCCTCGCGACGGCCGCTTGCCCGCCGACTTGTCCGCCGTGGCGCAGGGCGCGAAGGTGGAAGCACAAAGCGCGCAGGTGGGCTTGTCCACCGACGCGCGAAGCGCGAAGGTGGACCACGTGCGGCTCGCCTACCTCGCGTGGATCACCGTTTGTCTTTTGTGGGGCACCACCTATCTCGGCATTCGCGTCGCGCTCGAAACCATTCCCCCCGCGACCGTCGGCGCGCTTCGGTATATGGCGGCGGGCGGCGCGCTGGCCATCATTCTTCTGCTGCGCGGCGAACGGCTGCCTGGACCGCGGCACTGGTGGGGGCTCACGCTGCTCGGTTTCCTGATGATTGGGATGGGGAACGGCGGCGTCATCTGGGCGGAGCAATGGGTGCCCAGCGGCGTCGCCGCCGTCGTCGTCGCGTGCTCGCCGTTCTGGATGGCCGGCATCGAATCGGTGCTCCCCAGCGGCGAACGACTGTCGCTGCGTGGCGCGATCGGCCTGGTGATCGGCTTTCTGGGAATCCTCGTGCTGGTGTGGCCCGATCTGACGCGCGGCGGCGATCGGGGACGTCTGTTCGCAATCGGCGTCGTCGCTCTGCAGCTGGCGTGCATCGGCTGGGCGCTCGGGTCGGCGTACTCGCGGCGACACGCGCGCGAAGAAAACGCCCTCGGCACGGCCGCGATGCAGATGCTGTTCGGTGGCCTCATCATGGCCATTGCCGCGACCCTGCGCGGCGAATGGACGCATCTGAC
>Ga0134121_10005254_pt1 | contig 10550 bp, 10 predicted proteins | sample KB301_FD_96463 | JGI IMG/M metagenome (GOLD analysis project Ga0134121, IMG submission 96463) | Terrestrial soil microbial communities without Nitrogen fertilizer from Kellogg Biological Station, Michigan, USA - KB3-0-1 | ecosystem: Environmental > Terrestrial > Soil > Unclassified ...
AAGATGGTCGGGGCGAGAGGATTTGAACCTCCGGCCTCACGGTCCCGAACCGTGCGCTCTACCAAGCTGAGCTACGCCCCGACATTTCTGCGGTCCTTCGCCCACCGGAGCGGGCGACACGCGAGGGAACCAACCGCGAGGACGGGGAGGATACCGCCGCCTCGCCCGACAGTCAAGCGGGAGAGTCGTTCGCCTGTATGGCGATATCCTTGCGCCGTGAATCCTTTCCGCCCGACAGCCCTCCTGCTTCTCGGTCTCTCCCTCGCCGCCTGCCAGGAGGAGCCGCCGGTCCATGGCCCGCTGCGCCAGGAGGCCTACGTTTGGCAGCGGGAGTGGAGCCCCGCCGTCCGCGAGTCCATCGGCCAGGCCAGGGATCTCGCCGGTCTGGCGGTGCTCGCCGCCGAGATCGATCTTCGGCCGCGAACCCCGAGCGTGATTCGCATCCCTCTCGACGGCCCAACACTGAAGAGCTATGGCCGGCCGGTCGGCGCCGCGCTGCGGGTCCACGCCTTCCCCGGCCGCTTCGTGGACGATCCCAAGATGGTTCAGTACCTTCAGAACCTGGTGCGCGACATCGTCGCGGAGGCCCGGGCGAAAGGCCTGTCGCTCTCCGAGATTCAGATGGACTACGACTGCCCGGAATGGAAGCTGGAGGACTACCGCGGCCTCCTCCTCTCGCTGCGGCCGAGCGCCGCACCGGTACCGATCCGGTTCACCGCCCTGCCCGTCTGGCTGTATCAGGTCCGGGCCTTCCGCAAGCTGCTCGAAGTCGTCGACGGCTACGTGCTCCAGGTTCACTCGCTGGAGCCGCCGCACGGCCCGGGCGGGCCGATCGCCCTCACCGAGCCGAAATCGGCCCGGGCCTGGGTGGAAAAGGCGGCCCGCTTCGGCAAGCCGTTCCGGGTGGCCCTGCCGACCTACAGCTATCAGGTGGCGTTCGACGCCAAGGGCAAGCTCATCGGTATCCTGGCCGAGGGGCCTCTCCTCTCCTTCGGGGAGGGCACCACCGTCCGCTCGGCGACCAGCGATCCCCAGGCCATGGCCGGGCTGATCCGCGGCTGGACCGAAAAACGTCCGAAAGAGCTGGCCGGCGTGATCTGGTACCGGCTGCCCGTCGCCGGGGACCGCAACAACTGGAGCTGGCCCACGCTGCGCGCCGTGATGGCGGGGAAGGCGCCGCAGCCCGGCCTGCGCGCCGAGGCGCGGAGACCCGAGCCGGGGCTGGTGGAGATCGACCTCGTCAACGGCGGCAGCGCCGAGTCTCCCTGGCCGCCCTCGGTTCAGGTACGATGGAGCAACGACACGTTCATCGCCGCGGACGCACTGGCCGGCTACTCGCTGCGTCGGGACGGTGCCCGCGAAGTCCGGCTCGGGAGGCTGGGCGGCGGCTCGAATGCACGGGACCGCGCCCTGCGCCCCGGCGATCGCCGGGTGGTGGCGTGGCTGCGCTTCAAGGTCCCTACGGAGGTTCAGGTTGAGCTATCACCGCCGGCTGGCTAAGACTCTCGCCCTCTTCACCGCGGCCGCTTCCGGAGCCCTGGCGCTCTGGGCCTGTGGCCCCTTTTTCCCCGACTGGCTGGTGACTCGCGAGAGCGGCATCCTCGAAGCGCCCACCGTCTGGCTGCGCGATGCCCTGCAGCCGCTCCCGGCGGCGAAGAGTCCTTTCCCGTTGGTGGCGGATGAGAAGGGTCCTCTCCACCAGACGGCGGCGGCCGACCGCCGCGATCTGGAGACCGCCCTCGCCGCGCTGCCGGCCGCCCGCCGTCAGGCAGTGGTCGATCCCTACATGCAGGTCCGGGACGCCGTCGTGAAGTGGCGGGAGGAGGTCGCCTCCTGGCGCGAGACGGCGCAGTGGGCCGACCCCAAGCCGCCGCGCCCGCAGCCGCCGCCGCTCGCCGTGCCGCCCGGCCTGCCGGGAGAGCTCGAAGACTATCTGCGGGGCGCCATCGCCTACCACCAGGAGAAGATGGACGCCGCCCGCGCCGCCTGGGAGAAGCTGCTGGCCCGGCCCGAGGGCGAGCGCAAGCTGCGCTCCACCTGGGCGGCCTTCATGCTCGGCAAGATCGCCGTGGACAAGGACCCCGCGGCGGCCGTCCGCTGGTTCGAGCGCACCCGGGAGCTCGCCGGCAAGGGCTTCGCCGATCCTCTCGGGCTGGCCCAGGCCAGCCTCGGCTGGCAGGCGCGCGCCGAGGCCGCCCGTCACCAGCCCGACCAGGCGCTCAAGCTCTACCTCCAGCAGGAGAAGGCCGGCGATCCCACGGCCCTGACCTCGATCCGGCGCACCTGCGCCCGGGTGCTCGCGCAGCCGGCGGATCTCCAGCGAGTGGCCCGCTCGGCGGAAGCCCGCCCCATCTTCACCGCCTGGACCCTCTCGGTGTGGACCCGCGTGGACTATGACGGTCCGCTCGACGCCGAGGGAGCCCGCAAGTGGCTGGCCGCGCTGCGGGCCGCCGGAGTCGCGAAGACGGACGGCGCCGACCGCCTGGCCTGGGCCGCCTACCGGGCGGGAGACTTCGCCGCCGCCGACGCCTGGCTGAAGCAGGCACCGGCCGATGCTCCCATGGGCAAGTGGATTCGCGCCAAGCTCCTGCTGCGCGCCGGCAAGGTGGCCGAGGCCGAGCCCCTCCTCGCCCAGGCCTCCGCGATGCTGCCCCCGGCACCGGGGCCGGACCACGAGCTCTGGAGCGCCTATGAGAGCCAAGTCCGGCCGGCGCTACGCCCGCGCGCCGATGGCGAGCTCGGCGCCGTTCGCCTCGCCCGCGGCGAGTACGAGTCCGCTCTCGACACTCTTCTGAGCGGGGGCTACTGGACCGATGCCGTCTACGTCGCCGAGCGGGTGCTGAGCGTCGACGAGCTGCGCGCCTACGTCGACAAGACCTGGCCGGCGGACGTTGCGGCGCGCTACAAGCCGGCGGAGCCCGGCAACGGCTGGGAGCTCACCTACGCGGGCCTCACGCCGCCGCCGGACGAGCGCACCGCCCACGACGTGCGCTATCTCCTGGGCCGCCGGCTGGTCCAGGTGGGTCGCTATGCCGAGGCCAAGCCCTATCTCCCTGAGCCTCAACGGGCGCCGATGGACGCGCTCCAACAGTCGCTGGCCACGGGAAAAGACGAGTCCCGCCCCGCGCCGGAACGCGCGAAAAGCCTCTTCCGCGCCGCCTGCCTCACCCGTCATCAGGGAATGGAGCTCCTGGGCACCGAGTTGGAGCCCGACTGGCACCTTTGGGAAGGGAGCTACGAGTCCGATCCGTTCGCCGTCGCGAGGGCCGACGCGAAGACCCACAAGCACCTCGGTCCCTCGAAGGACGAGTCTGCCCGCGTCGCCCGCAGCGTCGTGAAACCCGCGAAGCGCTTTCACTACCGGTACCAGGGAACGGACCTCGCCCGCTCCGCCGCCGCGCTCCTCCCCGACGGCGAGGACGAGAAAGCCAGTATCCTCGCCACCGCCGGCACCTGGCTCAAGACACGGGACCCGCGTGCGGCCCAGCCGTTCTACGAAGCTATCGTGAGCTGCTGCGGCGACACCGAGATCGGCCGCAAGGCCAAGCGTCTCAAGGCCGTGCCCACCATGGACACCTGCGAGAGCGACACCAAACCGAAGCAGAAGCCTGAGGACTGAACCTAATTCATGTAGCAGTTTTCCACGTCCCACCAATTCTTCGCGACGTCCGCGTGGGGATCTGTGCAAATCAGATTGTCTTCAAGATCTCCAAGGGCAAACCTGCCGTCACTGGTCTTGTGGGGGCGAACCTCGGAGTAGGCATACCCATATTCACCCGCATGGCCCCAATCGCTGGTCTCGATGATGACGATGAGCGGTCCGTCCGGCTCTCGGGCCGCCCAGACGTTTCCGGCTCCGCGGCCGCGTGGGATCCTCTCATCGCGGGCGCGAGGGCGAAGTGACTTCGCGTCCTTGGGATTGTCGAGCCTGAAGAGAAGCTCTTCGCCCGGCTTGATTCCCCGGGCCTTGACCTCCTCGACGACAGCCTCCAGGCGAGGCTGGTCAAAGGGCACGTTCCGCTTCGCGAAGAGGAAATAGATGATCCCCCGGCCGAAAGGGCTCAATGCGAAGGCGGTGAGGACTCCGGCGACGGCCACGCCACAGCCGACGAACAGCCATCGATAAGGTAGTTTCATCTTTCTCCACCTCCCGGCCCCTTGAAAAACCGCTGGACGGTGAAGCGAAGATATCATCCCGCCGTGACCTCCTCCGGCGCCGTCCCCGTCCTCCGCTTTCATCTGGCCGTCGGCGCCCGGCTGGCCATGCGGGTGCTGGTGCCGCTCGTCACCGCCGGCTTCGGCGCCGGCATGCTGATGGGGACCGATTTCCTCGGTTCCCTCGCGCGGTCCCTCTTCGGCGCCGGGTCCGGAGGCGGCTCGGCCGTGGTGATCGCCGCCCTCTGCTTCGGCGCCGCGGAGCTCGCCGGGCCGCGGATCTGCCGGGGCCTGAACGGCTGGCTGCGGCACCTGCCCGCCAGCGGCCTGGCGCACCGCCGCGCGGCGACCCTCGCCATCGCGGTCTCCCAGGTGCCGCTGCTGCTCCTCCTCCTGGTCCTCGCCGCGTTCTCCTCGCTCATTCCAGCCCTTCTGATCCGCCGCGCCCTCCAACTCGCCGTCACGGCGTTCGCCGCCGCCCTCTGCGTCACACCGGCCCGCAGGCGCTGGATCGCGGCTCCCGTGGCCCTGGCCGCCGCCGTCGTCGCGGGGGCCGGGGATTGGTGGATGCTAGCCCTCGGCGCGGTCCTCTTGGCGGCAGCCGACTGGACGGCCGGGGATCTGATCGCCACCGGGGCGCCTCGCGTTCATCTCCCCTCGCGCTCCTCCGGAGGCTGGATCGAGGTCCGCATCGCCTGGCGCGCGCTCGGCTGGAGCCTTCCGGGCACCTTCCTCACCGCCCTGCTTCCCGTGCTGGCGGCCTGGGCCTTCGTGGCCCACAATTCACTGGCACCGCAGTACGTGCGCCTCGCAGCCCGGCTGGGAGGCGGCGTCGGCGCGGTGCTTCTCCTCTCGTCGCTCAGCGAATCGCTTGCCGTGCGCCGGCCGGCGTGGCCCTGGTCGCGCTCGCTGCCCTGGACGGCCCAACAACGGGTGAGCACGGACGCTCTGTTCCTGGGGCTCCACGCCCTACCCTTGATCCTGTTGGCGGTGGCGATCCATCCCGCGGCTCTCGAAGCGCTGCCGATTCTTCCCCTACTGGCCCTGCGTGCCGCCGGGGCCCTGCGGCGAGCCCCGGAGCGGCGGACGGGAGCGGCGGGAGAGATCCTCGGCGAGGGCCTGCTCCTCGCGGCCCTCGTCGCGCTGCTTCCCTGGGCCGGGCTGCTCGCTCTCGCCCTCGTGCCTTTCGCGCTCCGAGCGGCGGCCGAACGGGAGCGGGCTCAGAAGGTGAGCCGCTGGTTGGAGCTTCACCATCTCGCGGCCGGCGATCCACAGTCCTGGAGCGCCTCGTGATCCGTTTCCACGGTGCGGCTTTCTCCTACGGCAAGGGTGAGCCCGTGCTGGCGGGCGTGGATCTGGAGATCTCTTCCGGTCTCACGCTCCTGCTGGGACCCAACGGCTGCGGCAAGAGCACGCTGCTCAAGCTGGCGGCGGGCATCGAGCGGCCGGACGCCGGACGGGTCGAGATCGACGGCCACGATCTCTGGGTGGACGAGTCCACGGCCCGGCGGGGGCTCGCCTACGTGCCCGAGCAGCCGGACCTGACTCCCTACGCCACAGTGCGGGAGATCCTCGATCTCGTCTGCCGGCTGCGGGGAGTGCCGCGCGAGCGGGGCCGGGAGGCGCTGGAGCAGGTGGGGCTCGGCAAGCTCGCCCACCGCTCGGTGCGCGAGCTTTCCATGGGCCAGCGCCGACGGGCCGTGCTCGCCGCCGCCCTCATCGGCACTCCCAGCCACGTCCTTCTGGACGAGCCCCTGGAAGCGCTCGACCGCGACGCGCGGGAGGATCTCCTCGCCTGGGTGGACCGCCTGATCGGCTCGGGAGCCACCGTGGTCGTCGTCTCCCACGAGATCGAGCCTTTCGCCCCGCGAGCGGCCCGTGCCCTCTCGGTGCGCGACGGCCGCTGCCTGGACGTGGGAGCACTGCCGGAGGACGCCGCCGAGCGGCTCGCCCTCCTCGACCGCCTGGCACGTGGGGAAAAGTCCCCGCGCCTTGCCGCACCGGGCGGGTAAGGCTACGATCCCGCTCCATGTACCGATCCCCCGACTTCAACGAATCCCGCCTGGTGTCCGCGCCCGAATGCCGCTTCGAGCCGGCGCCCGCGGACACCGTGCTGCCCGATGCCTTCATGTCCACCACCAATCACCCGACCTACGTCAAGGTCGGCGGCCAGTGGCGCATGCCGGAGCGCCCCCGCATGGACTCTCATCTCGTGTGGGACCCCGCCGCCGGGCGGCTGCTGGTGAAGGAGTTCCGCCTCGTCCGCAAGGGCGACCTGGTGGCCGTGGCCAAAGCCGAGGACGGCTCCCAGGGCGTGCTGGTGTGGGATCGCGGCTTCCAGGAGGAGGTCGACGCCACCCACGCCCCTGAAGCCTTCGCCTTCATGGCGTCCGAGGTGAGCCGGGAGAAGCCGGTCAACTACGACGCCATCTTCCACGAGTTCATGAAGAATCGCGGCGGCGACGGTTTCATCCTCTGGGTGATCGGCCCGGCGCTGGTTCACGCCCGCGGGCGGGTGGCGATGGAGTGGATGATTCACCACGGCTTCTGCCACGGCGTGATCACCGGCAACGCCGTGGGCGTGCACGACGTGGAGGCCGCCCTCTTCGGCACCACCCTGGGCATGATGGCCGACGGCTCCGGAGCCGCCGGCGGCCACTCGGTGCACATGCGGGCCATCAACGAAGTGAAGAAGGCGGGATCGATCCGCGCGCTGGTGAATTCGGGCCGCCTCCAGGGCGGCATCATGCATGCCCTGACGGTGACGGACACGCCCTACGTCCTGGCCGGCTCCATCCGCGACGACGGGCCGCTGCCGGAGACGATTCCGTCCGCCCTCGACGCCCAGGAAGCCATGCGCGAGCTGACTGGCAAAGCCACCATGGTGGTGATGGTGGCGACCGCCCTCCACGCCATCGCCGCCGGCAACATGCTCCCCACCTACTGCGTCCGTCCGGACGGCGAGATCTCCGAGATCACGACGATCTGCGTCGACCAGACCGAGTTCGTGGTCAACAAGCTCAAGGACCGCGGAACTCACCAGGCCTTCGGCGTGGTGACCAACGCGCAGGACTTCATGCGGCTCGTGCAGTTGGAGCTGCAGGGACGGATCTAAGAAGCAGTCAAAAGCCGATCCGGCCGCCATCGCGAGGAGCCGGAGGCATCATCAGGGAATGGATGGCGGCGAAGACCTTCTTGAACTGGGAGTCATACGTCTTCTCCATCTCCTTGAGTTGGCGCGCCAACTCGGCGTGAGAGGAGAGGATCTGCCGCAGCCGGACGAAGGCGCGCACCACTATGACGCTCGCCGCGACCGCCCTCTCGGAGCTCAACACGTTGGCGGCCATGATCGCCCCGTGCTCGGTGAAGGCGTAGGGCGAATAGCGTCGTCCACCCCGTCCCGCCTTTGAGATCGCAATTTGCGATCTCAAAGCCAGGAACTCCTCCTCGGTGAGCTGGAACATGAAGTCGCTGGGGAAACGGCCTCCATTGCGCCGAACCTGCTCGTTGAGACGGCCGGTCGGGACGCCATAGAGCTCTGCCAGGTCGGCGTCCAGGATGACTTTCTCCCCTCGAATCAGCAGGATAGCTCGCTCGATCCGCTCCACAGGCACCAGAACCGCAATGACCGCCGGCTCCTTCCGAACCCGCTGCGCAGTCTTCCCTGAGGCCTTGGCCATCCGCATCTCCCCGCAAACTTGAGGTCGCAATTTGCGACCTCAAACGGTCACGGGAGATGACGACTCCCTGGCCCGGTTTGTTCTTTTACCGCAGGCTCTTTCGCCAGATTAGAGCATCTCGTCATCCCTTGTGCAAGATGCCGGGGCCACGATGAACCCCTCCCGCAGGACACGCTCGGCAAGATCGACGACAGGCGGCAGACCCACCGTTCCGGCGGGAAGCTCGTCGTCCCTGAGGCAGGTCTCGGCGGCGAGGGCGCAGAGCATGGCGTCCACGTGATCGGGGCGGGTCACGGCGTCGTCGCAGATGTAGCCCGCCTCGCGCAGGCGGGACCAGACGAAATCGACGTAGGCGGCGGGCTCTTTGCGCTTGGACGGCGGACGCACACCCCAGAGCTGGAGGAGGACGTAGCGGGGATAGGTCTCGAAGACGACCGTCTCGGCGCCCGGCACGGGGACGAGGCCGAGAATCGAGGCCAGCTCCTGCTCGTGGAGAGACCAGAAGATCTCGATCCCGGCCTCCACGAAAGGACGATACAACCGCCAGCCGGCGAGCTCGGCGCGGGTTCGCGGGAGCACCTTCGTGGGCGCTCCCGCCTGGAGATCCGCGCGCCGCGAGCGCTCCCCCGCCCTGGGAAGGCCCTGCGGCGCATCGATCCCCGTGAAGGCCGGCGGCCAGCCGCCCGGCGACACCGGCAGCGGCTCCTTGCGCGTGGCCACGTAAGAGTCGAGGGCGAGCTGGCCGTCCTCGAGCCACGCCACGTAGCTCCGCGTGTTGAAAGAGCCGAGGTCGATGCCGCAGACGAGCGGCATGACGCTTAATTCCTGACGTTGGAGAGAGCCAGGTAGGCCGCGGCGGCGCCGAGGAGCGGCAGCGCCCACCACATCAGGGAAGCGAAGCGGGGCGCCCGGCGGATGAGTACGATGATGCCGCCGAAGACGAGCCAGATCAGCGCCTTGAGCCACACCCACGTGGGCCAGCTCGCCGGATTCGAAAAGCCAAGCCTGGCGAGCGCTCCGAAGCCCGAGACGAGAATCAGGATGAGCGCGATGCCGTGCAGCATGCCGGCCATCTTGCGGCTCGCGTCGGTCTGCACCTTAGCCTGGGAAGCGAGGATCAGGCCGCCGAGGGCGGTGAACATCAACATCATGCTGAAAATGTGGATCACTCTGTAAGCGAGCAGGCTCATCGGCACCCCTCCAGGAAAAAATGGACGAACGGGAGGGATTCTATCCCGCCGCGGGCCGGTTTTCGCCGGTTTCAGGCGATCCGCTGGCCCCGCAGCAGGTCCAGGATCTGCCGACCGTCCGTGGCGTAGCCCTCGCGGGTGCGGGGCAACGGCAGGAGGTTGGTAAGCAGCACCGCGCCCGCGCAGATCGCGTTGGCTCGGACGTAGATCCCGAAGAGCGTTCCGCCCAGCACGGGATGGACGGCCAGCACGGTGCCCAGAGCGAGGAGATTCGCCATCGGACCGGCGACGAGAACCGCGAGATCCCGAGCCCGGCTGCGGTGGGCCGAAGAGAACCAGACGTTGCCGCCGAAAAGGAAGCGCCAATCGCGGTTGGCCGTCACCCGGCGCCGGCCCGCCTCCCAATCGATGAGGAGCGGCCCGGCCACCAGCCGCTGGGGGGTGTAGCGCATGCCGCGCACGGCCAGCAGGTGCCCCGCCTCGTGCAGGGCGACGTGCAGGAAACCGACGAACCAGAAGATCGCCGGCTCCCAGAACACCGGATTTCTCGGTCCGCCCCAGAGTCCGAGGGTGAGAACCATCGCCGAGATGCCGGACAGGATCGGCAGGGGATGGACGCGGCGGTCGAGCGCGGCGCGAAAGCGTTCTCCGAACGGCCGGGCAGCGTCCTCGGCTTCGCCGGCGGCGGCGCGCAGACGGCGCTCCCGCTCCTCCCGCCAGCGGCGGAGGTCCACCACGTTCGATCTGGGAGCGCCCTCACGGCTCATCCAGGCCCCTGCTCCTTCTCCGGGGCGAGGCAGGTATACTATCGGCCCCGCTCACGACTCGGCATCCCAATTCTAACAGCCATGAGCCCCGAACGATCCCACACCGCCATCCGCTGCTCCGGATTGGTGAAGCGCTACGCCGACGTGGTCGCCGTCAACGGCCTCGATCTCGAAATTCGCCGCGGCGAGTGCTTCGGCCTCCTCGGGCCCAATGGCGCCGGCAAGACGACCACGATCGAGATTCTCGAGGGCCTCACCGAACCGGACTCGGGTGAGGTGGAGGTCCTGGGCGGCTCCTGGCAGAGCAACGGGCGCGAGCTTCGCGAACGGCTCGGCATCTCGCTCCAGGAGACGCAGCTCAACGAGAAGCTGACGGTGTTCGAGACGGTGCGCCTCTTCCGCTCCTTCTACCGGCGAGGACGGGACCCGGAAGCCGTGCTCACCAGCCTCTCCCTGGAGGAGAAACGCAACGCCCGGGTCGGCAAGCTCTCGGGCGGCCAGAAGCAGCGCCTGGCCGTGGCCTGTGCCCTGGTCGGCGATCCGGAGGTGCTCTTCCTCGACGAGCCCACCACGGGCCTCGATCCGCAGAGCCGGTTGCAGCTCTGGCAGCAGGTCATGGACTTCCGCGCTACCGGCGGCACGGTGCTCCTCACCACCCATTACATGGACGAAGCCGAGCGCCTGTGCGAGCGCGTCGCCATCGTCGACCACGGCCAGGTGATCGCCCTCGGCACGCCGGCCGAGCTCATCAGCTCGCT
>Ga0134121_10005256_pt1 | contig 10547 bp, 6 predicted proteins | sample KB301_FD_96463 | JGI IMG/M metagenome (GOLD analysis project Ga0134121, IMG submission 96463) | Terrestrial soil microbial communities without Nitrogen fertilizer from Kellogg Biological Station, Michigan, USA - KB3-0-1 | ecosystem: Environmental > Terrestrial > Soil > Unclassified ...
ATTCGTCCTGAAAGGCGTAGCGCACCCCGTATGCCGAACGCGCCGCCAGGCCGCTCCAGAGGCCGAGGAGTACGACACCGACCGCCGCAAGGACGGGGCGAGGCCGCCGCGGCGCGCGGGCGAGCAGCGTCTGGAACCCATACCCCGACGCGATGAGGAAAATTGGGATCGTAAACAGGAAGTAGCGGGCGCCCAACAACTCGTCGGGCAGGAAGGTGCGTCCGAGCGCGACGAACGCAACCGCCAGCGTCGCCGCGATACGCACCATCAGCAGCGGCCGGCGCGCCGCCATCCCCACAACGCCAACCATTGCCAGCAGCACCGCCGGCAATGACATCCATCCCGGATCGCTGGTTGCCAAGAGCCAATACTGCGGGATGAATGTCCGCAACGCGAAGATGCGTCCGATCGGCTCCGGCAACGGATGATGCGATGGGAGCGCGATGCCGCGGTACGCCACTGCCACGGTCAATGCGGCGACAAGGATCAGAACGGCAAGGCGCAACGTGAGTGGGCGGCCGCTCACATCACGCTCGCGTTCAACTTGATCCCGCAAGAGCGGCCACAGCAACACCGCCGACGCCTGCACGGTCATGTCAACGCGGGTCGCGCAGATGGCGGGGAACAGCAGGGCCGTCAATGCAAGCCACCCCCAGTCGCCCGTGCGCATGGCGCGCAGCCAGGCGAGCAGCAAGCCCAGACAGAGCGTCGAGGCCAGGACATGCTCACTTGCGCTCGCCGATAGGCGGGCGTGGAAGGGTGCGAAGACGAACAGCACGAGCGTCGCCGCGGTTGCCTCCAGTCCGATGTGTAGCTCCCACAGAACCCCGAGCAGCAGAGGCAGGGCGGCCGCTCCGATCAGGAGCTGCGAAACGGCCAGGGCGCGCGGACCCCACAGGCCGCCGTCGCGCAGCAAGGATTGGAAGGCAAAGGAGCCGGGTCCGAACCGCATCCACGGCGGCGGGCCGAAGGCGGGCATGACCTCGGAGTACCAGTTGCCTAGCGAGAACGGCAGGGCCGCTCGCAGCGCCAGCGCGGCAGAGAAGCTGGCGATACCGAGGACCACCCATCGGCCATCGAGCTGCCGCCAGCGCGCGGCCCCCCGCCCCAACAGGCAGAGGGTAACCAGCGCGATGCCAACGAACAGCGCGCGGGTGCCGCGATACAACGGGTCATGCGGACTCCCGCTGTTCCCGGCGGGTATTTCATGGCCGACCTGCTGCTCGAACGCGGCGAGCAGCGGGACGGCACTCGGGCAGCTCTCCGCAACTTCCCGCGGGACGTCGATCACGAAGGAGCCGGCGTGCGATGGGAAATCCGGGGCGCACTCCCGCGGGGCAACGGAGACCGGGGGAAGCAGCGCGCCGCGGTGCGACCACCGTGCCGTTAGTTGGGACCGATTGGTCTCCACACCCTCGAAGTGACAGTCCGTCTCCTGCAGCGGGTGGTTCAGGACGGCAAACAGGCGTTCCGTCGTATCGCGCGAGATTCCCTGCCGGCAGGCGGTGGTCTCGGCGTGTGCCGGTAAATTGCCTGCAGCCAGGATCGACGCGCACGCCGCTACGAGCGCACAGGCGTGCCGGAGTCCCCGGTGCCGGGACGTGCGCAAACGCTCCGATCCACCGCCGCCTTCACCGCTTGCCTTTGCGCGGCGGGGAACCGCCGTTGCGCTCTCCCCTGCCCTTTTGCGGCGACCCGCCCTCGGCGAAGATGCCGCGCAGGCGGTCCCTGCTGGGGCCGGGATCTTGGTTGCGCTCCTGGATGCGGCCTTCGACATCCAGACTCGACCGGACATCCTTCATCAGCTCGTCGACAGCCAGGTGGGCAAGCTCCGTGATCTTGTCGCCGAAGCGCTGCCGCCAACGTTCCTTGGCCGCCTCGAGGAGGAGATCGCGGAAGGCCTGCTTGGTCACAGCTTCCGCCTCGCTGTAGAGGACCTGCGACATCTCCAGTTGGAGAAAGCGGGTGTCGGGGCCGCCGCCCCCTGGTCCGCCGCCGCGATCTCCCTCCGGGCCACAGTCCTCGCCGTGCCCCGAGTGCCGCTCGTCACCGCCCTGCTGGCCCGGTGATCCTCCGCCTTCGTGTTCGCCGTGCTTTCGGTCGTCCATCCAAGTGCCTCCTGGGAACGCTCCTGTGCCCCAATAGCAGGTTCTCAGACCGCTTGGCTAGCAAATCTTCTGCGCGCGCACCCTACCGGGCTTGGGCCTGCGGCCGGCGTTTTTTCTTTGGGACCGCTCCCGTTGGTCGCTGCAGGCTTCCAAGGGAGTGTGCAGTGTTACGCCGGGGCGCAGCGGGTTGCGGCGGCCAGTGCGCGCCGAGGTGACCGCCAGATACGGTGATCGAGCCAGTAGTGCTCAAGGTTCACGCCGATCATCGCTGCCGCCCATGCCGGGATATCGAGCGCCCCCTGAGGCCGCAGCGACATCCAGACGGCGGCGGTGCGCAGTCCGGCGGAGACGAAGGTGAGCAGCAACGTCACGGCGCCGCCGAGCGCCAAAAGAACCAGCAGGTAGTGTACCTGCGACGACCGCAGCGCCGACTGCAGCCGCGCAGCCAGCCGTGTGTGCGATGCGGCCTGTTCGCGGGTCTCCGTGTGCCAGACCACGTAGAGGTATTGAGCATAGTGCCCCGACGCGAGCGCATACAGGGGCATGGCCGGGTGCGGGTTCCCGACAAGGATCGCCGACCACATCAGGTTGGTCCCGAACAGCAGGCCGGTAGCGATTGGGTCGACGCGTTCTCCTCGTCGGTGGCATTGGAATTCCCGCCAGGCGAAGGCCCCCAGTGCCAGGACGCCCGCCAGCGCCAACGATCCCACAAGCGCCATAGGGACTGACGGAAGGACAGCGCCGGAGTAGCGGTCACATACCATACCGGCCCGGTACAGCAGCGCGGCCCCCGGCAGCAACAGGCACGCCGCCATGTCAAGCCGCGGGTCGAGGCCGCGACCCGTTCGTCGCTGCGAAGCCCGCAGCAGCCCGTAGTTCTGCATCAGCGCGTGATGAAAGCTCAGAAAATACTGAGCCGTTAGCAACAATGCTCCACCGCCTACCGCTTCGAAGGTCAGTGCGAATGAGACCAGCGCCACGGGAATGGCCAGCCGCTCGACCGGATGGGGCCGCCAGCCGGGGCGGACATACACGCGCGACCAGGTTGCCCCCATGTGCATCAAGTTGAGGCCCACGAAACTGACCGCGAACAGCGCCATGGCCAGCGCCTCGGGCACCAAGCCGACAGCGGCCGCCGTCGCCAAGGCGACACCGGGTACACTGCTCCAGACGAAGGCGGCCCACTCGCCCGACCACAGCAGGCTGCTCTCCTGCCGTCGTGCCACGACTGCCGGCGTCAGCACTGCACCACCCCAGCCGTTTGCCAAAGAAAGGGATATCCGCCGCCGCTGACGCACCACGAGGTGGACATGCTCTTCGTTACCACTGCTCATGATCATTAATCAACGTCCGTCTCGATCCACCCAGCGGTCGATGAGCCCGCACAGCAAGCCATGCGAGCTTACTCCTTTGTGGCGTATCCAGCAGCTCGATCTCCCCGGCCGATGAAGGTACGATGCGGTCAATGCGAGTCAGCCTCCGTACAGTGCAACAGCGGCGTGCCACGCGCCGCAAGGAGGCGGCGTACGCGCATTCGGACACGCCGCCAGGCCAAAGCGACGCTGGTCACGTGGAACAAGCCCGTGGAGGCTGAGCGTCCTGGCATGCGGTCGCATGCACGGGGCGCGGTGGTAGATGCCGTCGGCGGCGGCCCCGCTTTTTATCACAAGCTCTGGCGAACGATCGAGATCGGGTTCGGTGTCCTCATCATCTACGGCGTCTGTAGCGAGGGACCCCGTACGCTCATTCGCCTGTGGATGACCGGCATCTGGGACGCCGCGACATCGCTCGGGCCGCTTCTGCACGTGGACGGCGCAGCGACCGCGTGGCTGCTGTCGCTGGCGCTCGCGAAAATCGGCTTGGCAACGCTGCCCTCGGTGCTGTGGATTCGCTCGGCGCCACGATACCGCTGGCTCTGGCTTGTGCCTCTGGTCGGACTGGTCGTCATCCTCAGCGTACCGCTGTCGCTCACCGCGTGCGCCAGCAGCGCTCGCTGGCTGCTCCTGGCATTCATGTCGGTTGCAGCGGCGGCTCTCACCCGGGTGCGCTACCTGCGCTGGACGGCTCTGCTGCCGTTCGTCGTGCTGTGGGAGGTCGCCGCCAGTCACGGACTCCTGGGGCTCGGGCTGGCAGGTATCGAGAGTGCGGCGGGCCGCGAACGGCTCCTGGCGGAATGCGCCCTCCACGACGGCACACGCCCGCAGAATGTCGCCGCCGATCACGTGATGCCGTACTACGGCATCAACTCGCTCAGCGACGACCTCGTGCTGCTCAGCGGCGAGGGGCCCAACGACGGTGACATGCGCGGCCACAGCGGCGGGCGTCGTGTCGGGTCCTGGTGGCTGCGCAGAAAGGACGGGCACTTTGCGTTCGAGCGGACGGCCGCGGTGAGTGGCAATCTGTGGCGCGGCTGTATGCTCGATGGAACCACCTGGATGGCCCGCGCCAACCATATCGTCGGCACCAAGCGTCTGCCGGAAACCGGGCCCACGTACGAGGCGGTGTACCAGTTGCAGGTCCCGTCGAACGACATGGACTTCGGCTCGACGGCATGCGACCCGGATCGCGGTCTCGTCTACGCGACCGAAGTGGTCAACGGCGGATTGTGGGAGATGCGGCCCGACGGTGGCGACATGCGGCGGTACCAGCTGGGCGGGATATGGATGTTCCCAAAGCGCCGCTTCGACGGACAACTGGTGGTCGAGAGCACCGCAAAATTGATGGTCTTTGCGCCCGCCGAGGGTCGGGTGATCGAACGTGTCCCTGCGGGCCTCGGCAACGGCGGGTTCGACATCTGCAACCGCGACGGCACCGTTGCGGTTGCAGACATGTCGGGCCGGCTGCGGGTCTTCCAACTAGACGGTGCGGGCCACTACCGATTCGAGTGGGGTGTGGCGCTCTTTTCACCCAGACGCGTCGCCTACTCGCGCGATTGCTCGCGGATCGCCGTCACCTCGGCTGATGACCACCGGGTGTTCATCATCGACGCTGCGGCGCGCCGGGTGATGGATGTTTTTCGCGCCGGGCCCATGCTGCGTGAGGTGGCGCCGACCGGACCGCGGGAGTTCTCGATCGCGGATGTGTGCTCGATGACGACGTATCGGTGGTGAACACCGGCGAGGCTGCTTCGACCTGCCGGACCATAGACAACAGACTATCGTCCAACGTTGGCAAGAGTTTGTGTCTGTTGTCTGTCGTCTCCCAGTCTGTCGTCTTTCGGTTGACAGCTTGCGGACGGAGCGTGGTAAGATTACCCAAATGCTCAGCCCAGTCCTCCCGTCAGCTTCGGGCTCTTCGCGGGCAAGCTCCGGACAGATGGCTCGCATCACGCTGATCCGTCCTCCGGCGGTTTCGTCATTGCACGCCTATAGCGTCGGTATCGTGCCGCCGTTGGGCCCCGCCTACGTCGCCGCCGCGCTCGACGCGGCCGGCCATCGCGTCAGGGTCATCGATGCGCTCGGCGAAGCGCCGTTGGCGCGACATGCGAGTGCGCACCCGCTACTCGTTGCTCACGGGCTGACGATCCCCGAGATCGTGGCGCGGATTCCAGCCGACGCGCAGGGCATCGGTGTGTCAGTCATGTTTTCCCAGCAGTGGCCGCACGTGGCAGCGATCATCCGGGCGGTACACGCGGCTTTCCCACTTGTCCCGATCTTTGCCGGTGGGGAACACGCCACCGCCACCTGGCAGTACATCCTGGAGAACTGCCCCGAGGTCACGCTCTGCGTGCTCGGCGAAGGCGAGGATACGGCAGTCGACGTCGCTGCATGGATTGCGGGGCGTGGCACGCTCGCGGACATACCCGGCATCGCGTACCGCCGTGACGGGCGTCCGCACCGCAATGCTGCCCGCCGCCGCGGACGCGATATCGATCAGATTTCCCGCCCGGCGTGGCATCTCTTCCCGCTCGAGAACTATCTTTCGAACGGCTACGGGCACGGCGTCAACCGTGGCCGCTCGATGCCGATGCTGGCGACGCGCGGTTGCCCCTATCAGTGCACGTTTTGCTCGAGCCCGGAGATGTGGACGACGCGGTACTACGTGCGCTCCGTCGCATCGGTCGTGGACGAGATCGGCGACTATGTCGACCGCTATGGTATCGCGAACATCGATTTCGAGGATCTCACCATGTTCATCGATCAGGAGTGGATCCTCGCCTTCTGCGCCGAGTTGGAGCGGCGCGGACTGCGCATTACCTATCAGCTCCCAAGCGGCACGCGCTCCGAAGCCCTGGATGCGAAGGTGCTGGCCGCACTGTAGCGCAGCGGCTGCCGCAACCTGACATATGCGCCCGAATCCGGCTCGCCGAGAGTGCTCACCGACATCAAGAAGAAGGTGCGTCCCGAGCGCGTCTTGGCATCGATGCGCATCGCCAAGGAGATGGGGGTCAACATCAAGGCCAATCTCATGATCGGCTTTCCGGACGAGACGCGCCGCGATCTGCTGCAGACCATTCGCTTCGGGCTGCGGGCGGCCTGGACCGGTGTCGACGATATTCCGCTGTTTCCGTTCTCGCCCTATCCCGGCACCGACCTGTACGACGAACTTCGCCGTGACGGCGTCGTGCCGCCGCCCGACGACGACTACTTCGCCCGCCTCGGATACGCAGACATCGCCCAGACCGCCTCTGTATGCCGGCACATCGGCACGCGCGAGCTGAGCCTGTACCGGATCGTGGGAATGAGTGCTTTCTACGGCATTGGCTACGCGCGCTATCCGTCGCGCGTCGTGCGTACCTTCCGCAACGTCGTCGCCGAGCGTAGCGAGACCGTCCTGGAGCAGCGCCTCGTCGAGTACAAACAACGATGGGCGAAACGCAACGCCGGCTCGAACGCCACTCAGCCGTAGGGCTGCCACGGCGATTGGATTCACACTTTGCAGAGCCGCAACAGGCCTTCCATAGTGCGCGGCGGCCAATGGTACCATCGCAGTTGATGTCGTCCATACGGACTCCGGGAAAGACCACCCGGAAGATCAGGTTGTAAATCTTCGAGATCACTCGCGCTCACGCTCACGACGCGCGCGCAGTAGAGACCGGCTTGTGCAAATGCCACCCTCGATCAGAAGGCCGGGCGGAGCGCGCGGGTTGGGGCTCGCGGCGTTCGGCGTCGTCTTCGTCCTCTGCTGCGCGGCCGACGCATTCGTCCTCCGCACGGTGTGGATCGGCAAGCAGCCCGCCCTCGGGCAGTTCGGACGCGGCTACTTCGAAACATTTGCCGATGGCGTGAGCCTCGCGATCGACGGCGCGATTCGGCCCGACACCATCCCAACGTTCCTGCTCACCGACGGTGGTGACCTTGGCGTGCCGCCCGGAATGACGGCGGTGGCGCCCCTTACGCCGGGGGTAGACTACATACTGGCGGCCGATTCGCCACTAGCGGCGTATATCGTGATCGGAGCGGAAGCGCCGGTGACACCGGTGGCGGCACACGAGTCCATTCATCCCGGCGAGGCGCGACTTGTCGGCGGCCGGACCCTGTCGCTGCGGGACAGCCGGCTTGCACTCGAAGCCTGGGATCCGGCGCGGCCGTGGCGCGAGGACGCCGACCGCCTGACGGCGCTGCGCCGCGCCTGTGCTCTGCCGGATGGGGGGCTGGCGCTGGCGGTGACAGCCGTGAACGGGCGGTTGGATATCCGCTTGGGTCGCTGTGCTGCCAGCGAACCGCTCCCTTCGCAGCGTCCTCTGCTCGCAGCGCTCGCCGGGCCAGCCTGGCTCACGATCACCCGTCACCCCGGTTGGATGCAAGAGCGCCGCATCCAATGGCCGGTCCTGGCGGCGATCGTGCTCAAAGTTGGGACCATATGGTGGGGCCTCGGCGCCCCTTCGGCAGTAGCCGTTTCCGCCGCGCTGGGACTCGCGGCCTGGCGCATGCCGCTGCCGGCGACGCTGACCTGGCCGTTGACGTTAGCGGTCGGCCTGGTGGCGGCGGCGCTGCGCGCGGGAGTGCGCATCCTCCGGAAACTCCCATCACAAATGCGTGTGCCGGCGGTGTTGGCGGTTGGACTGCTCGCTGCCGGAAAGGTAGCGCTTGACGCGATGCAGCCCGATTACTTTCCGCCGATCACGCGAGCGCACGCGGCCCATGGCGAGAGCGATGCCTGCGCCGTCATTGGCTACTCCACGGTGAAAGGTGAGGGCCTGCGGCGGGAGCACGGAGGGATTCGTTGGGATCTCGACGAAAGCTGCGAGCGCTGTCGTGCCAAGACTGCAGGCCTCTTTGCCGGTGGCGAGACCCTGGACTGGGCACGAAAGGCGTACTGCAGCAGTGCGCGTTCCTTCGGTGCGAACGGTCAGGTCATCTTCTGGGGAGGCGCCAACGACGATTTTCTCACGGGCCTTCTCGCCATCGCGCAGCTAATGGTCGTCGCACCGCAAGGGATTGGACCGTGGCACAACAACCAAGTGTCCGCGTCTGCCGCGTCCCTGGCCCGTATCGATCTCCAGGTCTCTGCCCTCGACGGCTTGATGCAGTGCGTGCGCACACGCGGGGCGCGGTTCCTTTTCCTCCACGACTTTCTGGTCACCGACCTGCTGAACGGGCGGGGAGCGGATCGAACCGCAATGCTGGCGCGCCGGCGGACCGCGGTGGAAACGGCGGGTGGGACGTTCATCGATCTGCTGGAGGTCTTTGGCCCACAGGCTGGCATTTCGTGGTTCAACGACTACGTGCACCCATCGCTCATCGCCCACGAGCGCATCGCGGACCTCGTGTGCCACCAGTCTCCCTGAGCAGGGGGACGTCGGAGCCCGGCGGACGTAGAGGCGGTGTGAAACCCGGCGGACAACAGGCCAAACGACAGCCCAAGCCCTGTGCGGCCGATGGGACGTTTCGTCTGTCGTCTCTGTCCTTCGTTGTCTCGTCTGGAGTTTGAGACCAGCTCCTTTATCCGATGGGCATCGCGCCTCGGCGGGTCCTGGGCAACGCGGTCTGATCTCCGGGCGGCAGGCGTCGCGCAGCGGTTCGCAGCCCGTCGAGGGGGATTTGCACCACACCGAGGTTCGAAGTGGCAAGGAGCGACCGACGATCACGGGTGAGCACCACCTGACGCACAAAGCGTCCCGCGAACCAGCGCGCAACCTCAGTGCCGGCATCTAGATCCAGGGCAACGATGTCGCCGCGCAAGAAGTTCGCCAGATAGACGAGACCTCTTTCACCGTCGAGGGTGACGTAGCGGACACCGAAGTCGATTGGGATGCGCCTCAAAATCCGGCCCGAGTCGTAGTCGAGGATCACCAGGAGGCCGAGAGACGAGTCCGCGGCATAGACGCGGCGGGCACGCGGATCCCAATCACAGCCCCATACCATCGACAGCCAAGCCGTCGGATCCTGGGCCGCGCCGCCGAGCGGACGCAAGGAGAATGGGTGCCCGCGGAATGCGATTGAGAGGGACGGTCTGCCGTCGAGTCGGAACAGGGGACCGCCAGCAAAGCAGAAAACGCCTTCATTGCGTGATTCGTCGTAGCGGGTCTCGCCCGGCACGAACGGCGCAGGGAGGGTCTCCAGTACCGCCCCGTCGGAGATGCGCACCGGCCGGAGCACCGTGGCTTCGTCCGACAGGAGCCCCACGGTATCCGAAGCGCGGTCATAGAACAGCTCCGCAACACTTTCCGGGAGGTGCACTTCCGCCAGCGGGTGAAGCGGCCCGGTGCGCGGCAGTATATAGAGCACGCCACGATTCCCATCGGCGAAGCGCTGCTGCCAGGCGGCAACGAAGAGGCGATCACGGTGAAGCGATTCGACGATCGCTTGGGCCTTCCCTTCTCCGAAGCAAGCGGGGGTGCCGCCGATCGACACATCGCAGACCACTCCGGGAAGACGGTCGGCCACTTGGCGCCCAGGCGGTCCGAACTTGCCGATGCCGAGCTGCGTCGTGATCACCAGCCGTCGACCTTCGGGCGCTTCCCACAAGCGTCGGGGATAGTGCCCTATGCGCAGCGACTCGCCCGGCCTGCAGCGGCCCAGCTCGTCGGTGGTTGGGACCACCACCGCAACCGGCGAAGAGCGCATGGCCAGGTAGTCGTCGCAGCGAATGACACCGTCTTCCCGGTACCACCCCACGAGGCACGCGGCGATCCAAACGCCCAGGGGGACAGCCGTTGGCAGGCGAAAGCGGGCGCGGGGCGCCAGCGCTCCGCCGACAGCGACGACGACGAGCAGGGCGGTGAGTCCGCGAACGGCAACGGGTGTCGCCCAAGCGAGCAACGTCCCCAGGCTCACAACGATATAAATCCAAAAGAGGTGGATCGCGACGAGCGCGACCGTTGCCAGGACCCGCGCCAGCGCCCAACGCCCGAACATCGAGAGCACGGCGAGACCGGCGAGTCCCGTGACCGTGAGAGCCAAGGTGGCCGGCGAGAACACGGAGATGAGCCAGACGCACGCCAGTGTGGCACCCAGCGCGAAAGTCACAACTGTGATGATCGCCGCGATGTGGCCG
>Ga0134121_10005258_pt1 | contig 10545 bp, 9 predicted proteins | sample KB301_FD_96463 | JGI IMG/M metagenome (GOLD analysis project Ga0134121, IMG submission 96463) | Terrestrial soil microbial communities without Nitrogen fertilizer from Kellogg Biological Station, Michigan, USA - KB3-0-1 | ecosystem: Environmental > Terrestrial > Soil > Unclassified ...
AGGAGAAATTGCCGCCCTCAAAGCGTTGCCGGTCGTGGTGAACCTGGTCAGCTTCACCGTTGCAAAAGGCGGGCGCAAATTTCTCCGCCAGACGACTACCGCGGCAATTACAAATATCGCGAGCACCACGAGAGCGGGCCAGAGCAAAATCCGATACGAATGTCCGGAGCTGACTTTGCCTGCAGGAAGTGCGGTGCGCAGAGACGTGAGATCGATGATTGGCTGAGCCCCGTGAGGGGCGGTGCTTAATTCGGATGGCCCTTGCTCAAACTCCTCTTCATAACTGAGGCTGGTCTTCGTCTTTTCCTTGATCACAATCAGATCGGAAGGAGCCTCGTCCCATTCCCTTACATGTGCGGCGAACCGATAGCCACGCCGGGGAATTGTCTCGATAAAGTGTCCGTCTCCCAGCGCCTTGCGCAGCATATAAATGTTCTGCGTCAGGTTTCCTTCCTCGACAAAACTGTCGGGCCAGAGGTCGTGCATTAAGTCGTCCTTCTCGACGACCTGACCATTGTGTTCAATCAGCACCAGCAGAGTGTCGATGGCCTTGGCTTTAAGCGGCACCGGTTGGCCATTGCTTAGTAACAGCCGGTTCACGGTGTCGATGCGAAAGTCGCCAAACTCGTAAAAATGCTTTATTTCCTTGCTCATCAGGCGGTTTAGAAACAGTTGAAAAACAAATGAGTCTCTGGTTGAGGACTTTCAGACTACACCTGGTCGATTATGTGCGCCCGTTCTGAACGGCATTCTAGAACAGAGTCTCAGAGCGAAACAACAACCTATAAAAGGAGAGAAAAGACCAATGAGAACCAAAATCAGCCAGGCGGCAATGTTTGGCTTTGTAATAGCCGCAATCATCAGCCCCCTGCCTTTTAATGCTGAGGCGCAAACCGGGAACCAGTCGAACAAGTTTCAGATGGCCGAGACATTCACTTTCCCTAATGAATGTACCAATGAGTTAATGGACATTAGCGATACTACGACGGTCACCTGCCACGACCAGGAAAGGGCCGATGGAACCTTCGTTGAGAAATGCGAAATCCGCCAGGACGTCACTGCGGTTGGCGAAAGCACGGGCATCACCTGGCATGGCACCGCTACCTTCAAAGACGAATTTGTGGCAACGGATGATTGCAACTTCAGTTTTAGCAACCGCGGGAAGGTGCTCTTGATCAGCCCAGGGTCTGACATCAATGCGGTCATTAGCTTCGACGATTTCGTGAGGCAGGAAAACTGCATTCTGACTGCGGACCAGCACGTGGTTTCCTTCGACTGCCGTGGCGCCGGCAAACCATAAACGTGTAGCCCTATTTCAGGAGGGATGAGCAGGAATGAGAAGCACCAGAAGAATGAAAATTACGGTCGAGAGAGAGCGTCTTCTGGTTGTTTCACGTCAGAAGCGCAGTGAAAGCTGGTGCGCCGAATGCAGCGCCACAGTTACGATGCTCGGGCCGGTGGAGGCAGCCGCGGTTGCGGCCGTAAGCGACCGGACTATCTTCCGGCAAATCGAGTCGCATCGATTGCACTTCACTGAAACTTCGCATGGCGCCGTCCTGATCTGTCTCAACTCGCTGCTGAAACAAACACGTCCGAGCGATTAGAACTCACGCAGGAATTTAAAACCGCGGATGAACACAGATAGCGCGGATAAGAGAAAGAACATAAGCCACAAGAAGGCACAAGCAGCGCAAAAGGGAATCATTTTCTCTCTTGCGCTTTTTGTGCCTCTTTGCGGCTTGTCTGGTTTGTTGATCTTATCGGCGTCTATCCGTGTCCATCTGTGGTTACTACCTAGAGTAGATTCATCGGCGTCGGGTTCTTCGAATCTTTGGTGTAGTCATAAAAACCGCGACCTGACTTGCGACCATAGAGCCCGGCCATCACCATGCGCTTGAGTAGCGGCGGCGAGGCAAAACGCTTTTCACGAAACTCGTTGAACATGATCTCGGCGATATAGTAAGTCGTGTCGAGCCCGACGAAGTCGCCCAGGGTCAGCGGACCCATCGGATAGCCACAACCAAGCTTCATCGCGTTGTCGATATCCACGATTGAGCCGACGCCTTCCTCCAGCGCGCGAATAGAATCAAGCATGTACGGTACCAGCAGGCGATTTACGATAAAGCCGGTTTTGTCGCTGGCCCGCACCGGCACCTTGCCCAACTTTGTCGCGAATGTGATGGCCTCTTCATAGACCTCAGCGCCGGTCAGAATGGTGCGCACTACTTCGACCAGTTTCATAATCGGCACGGGATTAAAAAAGTGCATGCCGATAAAGCGTTGTTGCCGCTCAGGCGAGGTCACCGACATCATCTGCGTGATCGAAAGCGATGAAGTATTCGATGCGAAAATCGTTTCCGGCTTGCAGATCCCGTCGAGTTGCCGGTAAGTCTTGTGCTTCTCTTCCAGGTTCTCAATTATGGCTTCGATAATGATGTCGCAATCGCCGAGGTCGTCGAAGGACGTAGTCCCGAACAAACGATCGCGAGTTTGTTTCTGCTGGCCGGCAGTAATCGTCCCTTTCTGTGCAAACCGCTCCAAAGACTTCTCGATCGCGGCGAAACCTTTCTGCAGCAGTTCTTCCGAAACCTCGCGCACCGTGGTTTCAAAACCCGCGCCGGCCGCGGTCTGGGCAATGCCGGAGCCCATCAACCCGCAACCGAGGACACCAACTTTCCTGATCTCCATTTTTGATCTCCTTCTAACAAATAGTAGCAATTATGTGAATTCGCGGACTGCGCGCCATGAAGTCAGTACCACCAGCGTGAGCGGTGGGGTCATCGGTCAATCTCGCTTGTTGGATGTTCGATCCACCCGCTCACGCGGGTGGTACTGACCTCAACTCTATTCAACAAATCTCTTCGCCCGACTATGGCGTGGGAGTTGGCTGCGGGCGTTGGACGCCAAATTGTTTGCCCTCGGTCCAAAACCAATTATCGTATCTCGTCTGCCATAGTTTAAAGTCGTCGATGAGCTTTCGTTGTTCCGCCACGCCATCGGGAGTCAATTTGCGCGGCGGCTGCGTATCGTTGACGTACTTCGCGGCCCTGGCCAGTAGTGCTTTGAGCTCAGCCCTAAGGGCATCCGTTTGATCGTCAAACCGTTCTGTCTTATCCAACTGCCCAATCGCCGGATCAATTCCGGTGACCTCGCCTTTCTTCAACGCATTGATCACCGCCACCTCGCCGGCGCCAAACGCGCTGTTGTTAGCATCAAAAATCGCGGCCCGAAGATTACGCGCTGCCAACTCTGAATTGGAAGGCGTTCGAGCACCCGCCGCCGGATTTTGCCGATGAGCGCGTGCCGCCATAAAGAAACATCCGACCACCAGCACCAGAGCCGCGATTTGCAGGGCGCGCCAGGCTATCGTTACGCCGGTCGGCATGCCGGGACGTTTGTAACTCACCAGTGCGGCAAAGGCGGCGCCCGAGATCAACCCGCCCATGTGAGCCGCGTTATCGATGATGCCGCGCAAAATAAATCCAATGCCTAGGTTTAGCAGGATGATCGGCAACATCCCGGTGCCAAAGGCGCGCTTGAAACCTTCCGGCAACTCGTGGCGATACTTAATGCCGAAAACAAACAGCACTCCGACCAGACCAAACAGAGCGCCCGACGCTCCCGCCGAAGGGACGTCACCCGGTTTGATCAGAAAACTTCCGATCAAACCAGGATGCGAACCGGGAATCACTGTCAGGTAGCTCGCCAACACGCCGGCAATACCCGTGGCGACCCAAAACACCACGAACTTTGCCGAGCCATAGAGTTTCTCGACCCAGGGCCCAATCACCCAAAGGCTATACATATTGATCAGCACATGGATCAGATTAACGTGAATAAAAATTGGCGTAACCAGACGCCAGTACTGATGCCCATTGTGAATCCAGTAATTCGTCTTCGCGCCGAAAGCCAACAGCACTTCTTCCGGGAATTGATCCCAAAGGACGGAGGTTTGCATCCCGCTCGCGTTCCACATCAACAGAAAGACAAACAGATTTGCGACCAGAAAGACGATGGTGAAGATGTATGGGCGCGACAACACTGCCCGCGCATAACTCATCGCGTAACGTTCGTGCAAAGGCAACGCCGGCGCAGCCCCGTCACGCAGCGGCGCATCACAAACCTGACAACTGGCTTCACCCGCGCCAATCAGCGCGCCGCAACTGCGGCAGACGCTGGGGCGGCCGGCATAAGTGGTTTGATTGTCAGGCAAGTGTTTTTCGGGAGAGTGTGTTTCGAGTCAAGCTCACAAATGTTTTCAGTAGCCAGGGATTAGATCGGCACATGCCGACTATTCCGGGTGGGACAAGTCCACTCTGAACGACGACGGCACGGGGTAATCGATGCGGTTCGTCAAGAACTACTTGCCGAGGTCAGTAAGCAGATTCACCAGATCGTCGGCGTGCTCTTCTTCCATCGCCAGAATTTCTTCCATCATGCGTCGGGTGGTCGGGTCATCATTACCCAGATATTGAATGATGTCGCGATAACTGTCGATGGCAATGCGTTCGGCCACAAGATCTTCCTTAATCATATCAAGCAAGGTGTCGCCCTCGACGTATTCTGCATGGCTGCGTGACAGTAAACCCTCAGGATTGAAATTTGGCTCGCCGCCCAATTGGACTATGCGTTGCGCGATTTGATCGGCGTGGCCCTGCTCTTCGTTGGCATGTTGCAGGAATTCCGCGGCGACGCCCTCTGCATGGATTCCCGAAGCCATGAAATAGTGACGCCGATAACGAAGCACGCAAACGATCTCAGTCGCCAGCGCTTCGTTCAGAATCTTGTTGACCGTCTCGCGGTCGGCTTTGTAGCCTTCGGTTACTGCACCTTTTTCGATGTGTTGGCGAGCTCTCTCGCGCAGCGTTTTGACGTCGGTAAGAAATGGTTTGTCAGCCACAGTGTGACACTCCTTCAATTCCAGATTTGTAATAGGAAAGCGAGGATATTACCCGTCAGTAGCAAGCCAGAGCAAGTTGGTTGAAAGGCGCGTCGTTTTTTCCCTTCCTGTGAAAGGGGTTAGGGGAAGTTGCGAAGGATTTGTCTTTGCAGCTTTACCAGGGCGTTTCAACAATCCAGGGTTTGAAAATAGAACCATCAACCACAGATTGACACGGATAAGCACTGATTAAGAATGGAAGCTAACCTGGTTTGACTTGTCATTCCTATCGGTGATTATTTGTGTTCATCGGTGGTTACTTGATTTGTGAGATGCATCACTCGCTTCACCGCCCATCGCCGCTTACTTTCCCGAGCAGATTTATTTCATTCACTGCGCCAGGATCGTTAACTACTTCCACCGGAACTCGCCAGGCCAGCGTCTTGATGCGACAGGTTCCAGTGTTGTCTTCGCGGCAATACACAAACGTGAATGATGCGTGCAACTCGGCAGCGGCCGCAGGCGACGCTTTGATCGGAACTCGAATAGGAAGCTGCAAACCTTTTGTAGAGCGGGCAGCATCCGGCTCAGAAATCTGCAACGACTTCGCTCCGTCCCCGGTCGAGATTTTATAATGCTGTGGCGCTGTCGGGTTCAGATGATAGCCCGCCGGCAATTCTACGTTGATTGAAATAGTAACTTCGCCGGCGCGCAATCTCTGCAAAGGTTGTTTGATCTCTTCGGCGTTCGGCGCGGCTTCGCTGTTGGTTGCATCCTGATCGACGGCCGGTGGTTGCAGACCTTTAATGGGCAATGTCTTGGTTTGTTTCGTCTTCAGATCAACTATGCGAATCGCGTGGTTGTTTGTGTCCGCGACAAAGAGTTTGTCGCCCGCTACGGCCAAACCACCGGGTTCGTAAAACGACGGCCTGGCGCCGTCAGCCTGCCCCGGCTTCCCCGTGCCGGCGAAACTTTTTACCGACCGCGCCGCAGGATCCAACAACTTGATCTTGTGATTGTAGGTGTCGGCGATTAGCAGCTTGTCGTTCCAAAGGGCCAGGCCAAGCGGATGCTGCAGGCGCACGTCATTCCCCAATCCGTCCTGGTCGCCAAAATCAAATAAGTTGCCGCCCACCAAAGTACTTACTTTGCCGGCGCCGAGATTAATCGCCCGAATGATGTTTGCCTCTGCATCAGACACGTACAAAGTCTTTTCATTGGCCGCCAGGGCCGAGGGCTGCGCAAATCCCGCCTCGGCGACAGACCCATCAAGACGCGCTTCGCGTCCTGAGCCGGCGAAGGTCGAAACTTCCTGTTTGTCCAGATCGAGTTTCCAAATTTGATGCGGACCGGCCATGGCGATGTACAGCGTTCGCTGCACCAACTGCAAATCCCAGGGGGAGTTCAACGCAGTGCTGCGCGCGGGTCCGGCTGCGCCATGCTGATGCGATTGCTCGCCGGTGCCCGCAATCGTCTTCACAGTTTTTGATTTCAGGTCGATCTGCCGAATCAGATGGTTCTCAGTGTCCGCGACATACAGGTTTTCGCCGTCGAGCGCAATGCCCTGCGGCCGAAAGAAGGTAGCCTGCTGGAACGATCCGTCTTGTGCTCCATGTGTTCCGGTACCGATTGTTTCCAGGAGCGTGCCGTCGAGTTTTGCGATCACAATGCGGTTGTGGTCAGAGTCGGCTATGAACAGCCGTTCACTTTTTTGATCCGCGACGATTTTGCCGGGAAAGGCCAGCGGCAAATCGCCGACCTTGGCTCGTTCAAGGACGAGCTTGAGCGGTGCTTCGTTCAACTCGCCGCGCTTGCGAAACTCTGCGATTGAGTCGGCAATTGCTTTATCAAGCGCTTCATAACCGCCTTCTCCCGACAATTTGCCGATGATGTAGCCTGCCGGATCGATCAAGTACCGCGTCGGCCAGGCGTTGACCGCATAGGATTGCCAGATCTTGAAGTCGGCGTCATTTACGATCGGGTGCTCGATCTCGTAACGCAACACGATGCGGCGAATGTTCTCGGTGTCCTTTTCGTTCTCAAACTTGGCAGAGTGCACCCCGATGACTACCAACTCGTTCGGGTATTTCTTTTCGAGCTTCTTCAGATCCGGAATGATGTGCATGCAGTTGATGCAGCCGTATGTCCAAAAGTCCAGCAGCACAACCTTGCCTTTCAAGGCAGCGAGCGATAAGGGCCGATCAGTGTTTAGCCACCCTCGCCCACCCTTCAACTCTGGGGCGCGCACTCGGGCACGTTCCTGTACTGACATTTCAAAACCTTCCCGTGAATGTATAGCCGAGGCTTCGACGATTGATTGCCGATAACCAGTCATCGAAGCGAACAGAATAGGTATTAACCACAGAGACACGGAGATCGCACAGAGTTTCACCGAGAAAAACTCCGTGGTCCCCTGTGGGGCCTCTCTGTCTCTGTGGTGAAATCTCATTCTCAAAACTTCAAAGTATCTGATCCAGTTTCTCAACCGCTCTTCTTAGATGCGGGATCGTAATCGATCCACCCACCACCAGCGCGACATTGAAGGCGTCCATGAATTGCTCCCGCGTCACGCCATTAGCGGAGCACTGTTTGACATGATAGGTGACGCAGTCATCGCAACGCAGGACGATCGAGCCGACCAGTCCCATCAGCTCTTTAGTTCGCTTATCGAGGGCGCCGTCTTCATAGGCCTGGGTATCAAGAGCGAAAAATCTCTTGATGCCGAGGTGGCCGCTGTCCAAAAGTTTTTCGTTCATCTCGCTGCGGTAGCGATCGAATTCATCCATGGGATACCCCTTTCACGACTGTTTTGCTTCGGTTTGGTTGTTCTCAGGCAATTTACCATAAGTCTCAACCTATCGCTGGGAGCCGCAGGGCGGCTAACGCAAGTCTCGGGTGCGGCTGATATTCGTGCTGCGTCGAATGCGGACGGGAGGTCCGCGCTCCCAGCAAAACAAGTCCTGTATCCAATCGCATGTTCTTATGCTGGCATCCTTGCCCTGTGCCTGTACAATTCAAACAGCATGAGCGGTTCTGAACCTCAACACGAAAGTCCAACAGTCGACCCGGCCGCGGGCGCCGCGCCGGACGAGCCGCAACTTTACGACCTCGTTCCTTTCGTAGCTGGAGATCGAGTCTTTGCTGTCTTTGCCGATCAGGTTGACGGTACCGCCGAAACCAGGATACCGGCGGCTTTGCCCAACGCACCCGCGACAGTACTGGGAATAGTCAGCATGCGCGGTCACATGCTGACGGTGCTCGATCCCGTCGCAGTCTTGACCGGCGAAACGTTGGGTTGGCCGGAAAGCCTGCCGGCGGTGATTGCGTTGCGAGGAGATGAGCAGCTGGCGCTGGCGGCGCACAGTTGCCGCGACACGATCACCATTGCGGCGGAAGACATTCAACCGTCAAGCCAGATCAACGAAGAGGGTTTCGAGAATGCGGTTCTCGGGATCGCGCGCTATGGCGGAGAAGAAGTTACAGTTTTGAGAGTGGATAGACTGTTCGCCGCGGCAGTGCGGCGAAAGGAACGAAGACGACGACGGATCTAGCAGGTGCGGAAAACGAGACCACAATCCAAGAAAAAACGCTAAGCAATCTACGAGACACATATTTCAAGTCGTTTTGGCGTGATTTCGTGGATCGCTCTTGCTGCTTACTGTTTTCTAGCTGCCGGCGTAATCCGCAACGTCAGTCGTTCGGTCCCGCGTACGACTTCGACTTCATATTCCTGGCCGGCTTTCATTTCACCCAGAGCGTAGGTGTAGTCGTAAACGTTCTTCACCTCGTGTCCGGCCATCTTGACGATTCTATCGCCGGCTTTGAGCCCGGCTTTCGACGCAGGGGAATCATCGCGCACGCCATCCAGCTTCAGACCATCATTTGATTCGGCATAATTCGGAATCGTGCCCAGATAGACACGAAAGCCCATTGAACGGCCCTGCGAGTCGCTCTTCGCTAGGGCGTACGTCGGGCGCTTATCGCTCTGGTCGATGTCGCGAATGATCTTGGTAACGAACGAGACGATGCGCGCTTCGCCTTCATAGTTGATCTTGTCAGCCGTGTCCGAAGGCTTGTGATAATCGTTGTGCGTTCCGGTCCAGAAGAAAAGCACTGGCACCTGCTTGCCGTAAAACGAAGAATGATCGCTGGGGCCATAGCCATCTTCGTTGAGCGTCAGCATAAATTGTTTAGCCGGATCCATCGTCACCACGGGTTGGCCGTTTGCGCCGACGACTATGGGCAGGTTGGCACCCGAAGGTGGACCGGCTGGTGCCGTGTTGAGCGAAACGGTCATGCTTCCCATGCTGTTGTCCGCGTCGATCAGCGAGCGCCATTCCTGCGCCGTGCCCACTCCACCAACAATCAGATTCTTATCTTTCAAGCGCCCGATCATGTCCATATTGATCATGGCGACAGTGTTCGTGAGCGGCACGATCGGGTGATTCACGTAGTAACTCGATCCGATCAAACCTTCTTCTTCACCACTGAACGCGATGAAAACCACGGTGCGTTTCAGCCTCTGTGAAGAAAGCATCCGCGCGAGCTCAATCAAACCGGCGACACCCGAAGCGTTATCGTCCGCGCCGTGATGAATTCCAGTACGCGCAGAGAGACTGCCGCTGCCTTCTCCCCCGAGTCCCAGGTGATCATAGTGCGCCCCGATCACTATCGCTTCGTTCTTTAACTTCGGATCACTGCCGGGCAGGACGCCGATGACGTTGAATGAAGGTGATTCGCGGCGGATGACATCGGTGACAATCTCGCAGGAACCGCCGATAAGTCGCCGAGTCGCTTGCTCCTTAGATGCGGCCACCTGTTCCATTTGTGACAGGGCCGGCGTTCCCAAGAGTTTGTCTACGGTCTGTCGCGAAATAACCACTACTGGGAGACCGGCATCGCCTGAGTTGTCGTAGCGCAGCGTTGAAAGTCGATCCTCCTTGAAATTCGGCTCGCGGGCCACAACAATGAGCGCTTTTGCGCCAGCATTGCGCGCTGCGATCGCCTTCCAACGCACATCTTCGTATCGTGCGAACTTGCCATGCGGATTTTCGCCATCGGGTGTTCCCGCTAATGCCAACGCAATGTTTCCCGAAATGTTGACTCCAGCGTAATCGTTGTAATTCAAGTCTGCCGCCGTAATACCAAAACCGACGAACGCCATTCCGCCATTAACGTGGGCGTTGGTAGAGAGGCCGAGCGGCATCCACTCTTCAGACAAAGTCAGCGTCTTTATCCCCTGGAAACCTGATTCGCGCAGAAACTTGATTTGGTTTTCCTTTCCCAACTCAACGTTGGCCACGTAGGGAAACGGTTGCAGGTAACGTGATTGAGTTTCACCCCGCGTACGCGCCGGACGCGCAATCTGCAGACCCGGACGCAGTCCATAACGATTAAATTCGCCGGCGATGTAATGCGCGGCGTCATTCGCTCCCGGCGTGCCGGTGCGGCGCCCTTCCAAAGCGTCCGAAGCGAGATAGGCAATTACCAGTCGCAGGCGATCGACGCTGGCTGTGCTGGAACCTGGTTGCTGGGCGAGGGCTGCGGTTAGGGTTAACGCAAAGATTAAGGTGAGATTGAAAAGCTTGCGAATCATGATTACCTCTCTTACCTTACTGATTTACTCGACCCAATCCGCGATAAAGATGTTCGTCTCGCCCTGTTGC
>Ga0134121_10005259_pt1 | contig 10544 bp, 7 predicted proteins | sample KB301_FD_96463 | JGI IMG/M metagenome (GOLD analysis project Ga0134121, IMG submission 96463) | Terrestrial soil microbial communities without Nitrogen fertilizer from Kellogg Biological Station, Michigan, USA - KB3-0-1 | ecosystem: Environmental > Terrestrial > Soil > Unclassified ...
CGTTTTCGCGGTTGATTCGATTCCGGCGATCTTTGGCGTCACTACCGACCGCTTCATCGTCTACACGTCTAATGTTTTCGCGATTCTCGGATTACGCACCTTCTATTTTCTGCTCGCCGGCGTGGTCGAAAAATTTCATTATCTCAAAGTCGGCCTCGGCATTGTGCTGGGATTCATTGGCTTGAAGATGCTTTTGCCGCTGATCTCAAAGATCGGTGCCGCCGCATTTCACGCGATCGGCTTTGATTCGGGCGCGTCTCTGGCGAAAGAAGTCGATCACATTCCGACGGGAGCCGCGTTGGGAATTGTCGGCATTGTGTTGCTGTCCTCGGTCGCGGCTTCATTGATTTGGCCGAAACCGAAGTCCAGGAAAGAAGAAGAGGAGTAGATACGACATCGCCCCGAAGGGTTTTCCCTTACGGGGCGACGGAGCGCGCGCCGGAAAGCTCCGGCAGCATTTTTTGGAAGCGGTGCTTAAGCTACCTTCAACTGTAGAGAGTCTCGGTGTTGACCCTTCGCTCGTCCAGAACCAAGTGTTAGGAACCGACGAGTACAGCCTTCCGTTTAACTTGGTAAGTGCATCCAGTTTAGACCCGCCGTGACAGAATCGTCAAGCTTCATCTTGACCGCACACGATACATACAGGCTCAAGATTTTCTTGATCCAATTCAGCCTCGCCAAATCAACCGCGCCAGCAGCGCCACGATGATTGCGCAGACGATTGTCAGAGGCGTTCCCACCTTCGCAAAATCGCTGAATTTGTAACGTCCCGGACCATAAATCAAGAGGTTTCCGTGGTGACCTATCGGAGTCAGGAATGCGACCACCGAAGCCATAGCAACCGTCACGACAAACGGTTCTGGCGCGCGACCGAGGGCCTGCGCCAGGGCCACCGCGACGGGCGCAAACAAAGCCGTCGTGGCTGAGTCCGACATGAACTGAGTAATAACGGCTACGACGCCAAAAAGCGCCAACAAAACCATAGGTTCGGGCCAGCCACCCACTGCGCGCTGAATCCACCCCGCGAGTACATTCGCCGTGCCAGTTTTTTGCATGGCCGTGCCGAGCGGAATCGCGCCCGCAATAAAAACAAAGATGCGCGCGTCAATTGCGCGGTAAGCCTGGTTCACGGGAATGCAGCCGGTGAGGACGACCACGACGGCGCCCGTGACGGCCGCCATCTCAATCGTCATGAGATTGAACGCCGCCAGCAGGATCGTTGCCAGCATGATGGCGCCCGCCAGCCATGCCTTCCGGCGCAATGTCGGTTCAGCATGAAACGGAACCATCATCAGAAAGGCGTCGTCGTTGGCTACCTGAGAGACCGCACGTTCGTCACCTTCGAGCACCAGCACATCATTCGCACGCAACTTCACTTTTGAGACTTCCTGATTTAGCCAACCATCTTTGCGCCACAAGCCGACGACAATCGCTCCATAACGTCGCTTGAAATCGATGTTTGACAAGGTCCGACCGACCAAAGGCGATCGCGGCGCGACGACAGCCTGGACAAAAAGATCTGACCCGTCGTCGTGTTCGTTCTCTTTTTCTTTTCGTTCGCGCTCAGCGGGACTGCCGTAAGTTTTTACCGGATGAAGTTCGAGATCGGACTGCTTTCGAATCGTCACCAGTTCTTCGGGCGTGGTTCTAACGATCAAAACGTCGCCTTTCTGAAGCGGCTCGTTCTTGTAGGCCCGCAGTCGCTTGCCCTTTCGCATCACGCCGCTCGGGACGAAGTGATATTTCCCTTCTTCGCCAATCTCGTTGACGGTCTTGTCGATAAAGGACGAGTCCGGTACCACCGTTATCTCGGTCAGATAGTCTTCCAGGCGAAAATGCTTCGTTGGATCGTCTCCGCCTTTGTGCGTCGGCAGCAGGAACTGTCCGACCAGCAATACGAAGAGCGTTCCCGCCAACGTCAGACTCAGGCCAATCGGCGCAATCGAAAAAATGCCGAGACCGGATCGACCGGATTGCTGCAACACTGTACTGGCGATCAGGAACGCCGGAGCCCCGATTATTGTGATCGTCGTGCCCAGCGAAGCCGCAAACGACATGGGCATCAGCAGCTTCGACGCCGGCATCTTGCGCTCGCGTGAAAGATCCAAAGTGATCGGGAGCATCATCGCCGTCGTCGTCACGTGATGCGTGAAGGCCGAGAGCAGTGCGACCGTCGGCATGATGACGGCGAGGGCGCGGCTGAGGCTGTTACCCGCCAATCTCCCAATTAAGTTGCCGATTGAATCGGACAAGCCTGTGACATGAAGCGCACGACTCAAGACAAAGACGCCGGCGATAACGATCGCCGGTTCGCTGCTGAATCCGGACAACGCCTCGTCAGGTTTCAGAACGCGGGTGACGTACAGCGCCACCACAACCAAAACCGCGACGAGATCAGTGCGAATCCATTCGGTGACGAATAAGAGAATTGCCCCGATGAGGATTAGCAGAAATGCAATTTGCTGTGGGTTCGCGAACACAAAGGTCCCCCCCTGACTTCAGACTGATCGAACGAAACTAAAACCGCAATTACTTAAGAAAGGGGGGTGGCTACAGATCAGGGGAATGTGCTTGCAGCTTACTATGGCGGCGCGGCGCGAGCCAAACGCAGTAACGCAAGCTTTAGTTTGCGCGAGGGGTAACCTATTACAGTCGCAAACCAAAGTTTGCGTTACACTCAAGCGCATGGAACTTACGATCAAAACCCCGAAAACTTTCAATTTCCATCGCACTGTGCGCAGTCACGGATGGTACGGCCTGCTGCCCTTCGCACTCGACAAGTCGAAGTGGAAACTCCTTCGCGTACTTGATCGCGATCAGCGAAAGCCGGTGACGGTTGAGATTACTTCGCGGAAGAATTCTCTCAGGATTGTGACGTCACGCGCTGTAAGTGACCGCGCGGCCCAGAACATTCTTCGGGACGTGCGTCACATGTTTCGCCTCGATGATGATTTGCAGGTGTTCTATGAAGTGGTGTCGGCAGAGACCGAGTTCGCATGGATCGCTGAACAGGGAGCCGGCCGTCTGCTGCGCTCGCCGACGGTTTATGAGGATTTGGTGAAAATGATCTGCACCACGAATTGCTCGTGGGCTTTGACGGACAAAATGGTGACTGCGCTCGTGAATGAACTCGGAACGAAATCCGATGCCGGTCGCAAATCCTTTCCCACAGCCGAAGTCATGGCCGAACAACCGGTCGCCTTTTATCGCGACAAGATCCGTTCCGGTTATCGCGCACCTTACTTAAAAGAGCTGGCGGACCGCGTGGCTTCGGGCGAACTCAATGTCGAAAGTTGGTTGACAAACGACGCGCCGCTCGCCGATCTCATGAAAGAAATGAAGAGTGTGAAAGGCGTGGGCAATTACGCCGCCGAAAATCTTCTTAAGTTGATCGGACGCTATGACGGTCTCGCTTTGGATTCATGGACGCGCGCGGAATTCGCGCGAATCCGCAACAACGGTCGCGCGGCGAGTGATAAGAAAATCGGTCGCTTCTACGCGCGTTTCCATACATGGCGCGGGCTCGCTTTATGGTGCGACATGACGCGTAACTGGCTCGATCCTGAAAATGTCGCGAAATGATCAGCCAATCGTGCAAAGGCTTGGATCGATGTCCAAACTCCTAACCTAAACTTCACATTCAAAGCGACTTAGCGCGCAACCTTTGGCCCGCTGCGTGCACTAAACAAATTATAAAACGAACTTCAAATTTCCACGCCGTGACGGCGGTGGGAGAGTTCGAACGCAAAGGGGGAAACTACGATGAAGCGTTTCATGAAGGGAATTCTTGCCGCGCTGGTAATCAGCGGGCTGGTTTCGATCAACGCATTCGCTGGCGACAAAGATAAAACAGAAAAGAAGAGCGTCACCATTACTCAGGATGTGACGGTCAATGGCACCGTGCTCAAACCCGGCGACTATCAGGTCAAGTTTGATCAGACCTCCGGCGAGCTGAGCATTCTCAAAGACGGCAAGGTCAAGGCCAAGGTGCCCGCGCATTTGCAGGCACGTAGCGACAAGGCAAAGGACACGGCGTTGCGTACGCTTGATAGTGGCGGCGTTGCGGAATTGACGGGCGTGACCTTTGGTGGCTGGAATCAGGATGTCATCGTGGGAGCCGGCGGTTCTACGAGCGGCACGCAATAACTGAGGTTCACGGGAAGTTTAGTCACGAGGCGCTGTGAGATTCGCAGCGCCTTTCCTTTTACGACTGCACTGTTTCGACTCCGGTGCGATAGCGCAATCCGACGGCGATTATTTTTTGCAGCAGTGATTCGTAATCAACACCGCAGTGCTGCGCTGAGTCGGCAAAGTCTTCAGCATGCGCAATCTGTGGATTGGGATTGGCTTCGAGCAGATAAATCTCGCCATCATCCGACACGCGATAATCGAGACGCGCGTAACCGCTTAGAAACAACGTGCGATAAATTTTCTTCGACAAGCGCACGAGCCGGTCATGCATCTTCTTATCCAACTCAGCGGCCCGGGTTACGACGCCAACCTTCTCCTGGTACGCGGGGTCCCATTTTAGTTTCGACGTCGCAATGTTGGGCGCGCCCTCGGGCAGTTTTTCGATTACCAATTCCCAGGGCGTGTAGCACTGCAAGCGCTGATTGCCGATCACACCGACGTAGATTTCGCGACCGGCAATGTACTGCTCGGCGATCGCGTGTGTCTTGGTCTGCCGATGAATGAAGTCCACGCGCTCCGCGAGTTTTGCATCGTCGTTAACGATCGAAGCGCGCGCGATCCCGACCGATCCCTCTTCACTAATTGATTTCACCAGCAACGGAAACTTCAGCCGCTTGGATCGTTTGACGACGCGATTCATCTGATAGACCGCGAATGCCGGCACCTGGATGCGATGGTACGCGAGCACCATCTTTGACAGAGCCTTGTCGCGGCAGATCGTCAGGCCGCGCGGATTGCAACCGGTGTAAGGCTGCTTCATCAACTCGAGATAACTGACCACGTGCTGGTCATAAAGCGGGTAGCCGTGAAATTCCTCGAGCAGGTTGAACGCCACGTGCGGCTTGTGTTCGAGCAGCGCGTTCCCGATCACCCCGAGGTTGTTGTAGACGCCAATCGGAAAGACATCGTGCCCGACTTTTTTCAAAGTCGAGATTACGTCCCACTCAGTTTTGAATGGTCCTACTTCTTTCGGGGTTAAGCCTTCGATGGAATCAGGCGGCACGAGATCCTCGTGACACAAGACGATCACGCGCAGCTTCTTGAAGGGCTCGCCGTTTTTCCCGGCGCCCTTACGCGCTTTGCGCGCCTTACGTTCAGGCTTTTGACCGTTTCCGTTGCTCACAAGGCGATCCTGTAATAGCCGGAATGCACCACGTTCATTGTCTGGACCGTCAGCATGATCATCAGGTGTAGCTTTAGTTGTTCCTCGCGACCGATGGCGCGCAGCTTGAGTTGTGCTGCTCGTTCAATCATCAATTCCAAAACGTGATCGATCGCATAGCCGTGCACGCCGGTGCCTTCAGAAACCAGTTGCTGAAGCTCGGGGGCCACCCGCCGCAGAAAACTCACGGCGGTTTCGCGCAATCGATAGCGCGGCTCATTCGAAAAAATGCGCCGGAGATCGTTATCGAGATACGCAGGCCACTCAAACGCATACTTCTCGCGTTTGCGATCGTAGTGTTCGCGCAGCGTAATCCGAATCTCATGGAGCGGCTCAATCTTCTTTCGCACGCGATTACGCGGGCGCGTGCCGGCCACCTCGTTCAGGAGTTCATCGACGTATTCGAGTTTGCGAAGCGCGGGCCAGCCGCGATAGCGCCGTCGCCAGTTCGAACGTGGCTGCAACCAAACGGCGAACGTCTCGGCGAAATCTTCCGCGGGATGCGCCTGCGCGTACCATGCGTCGAGATTCAGCACGAAGCGGCGACTGTTCGGTTTGGGTTTGTATGAAGGAGGATATTTTTGGGTAAACGATCCGAACAGGCGAATCCACTTGCGCTTGAAGTGCAAACGAAATGCATTGTCGAGCGCATGGCCCGCTTCGTGACGCAGGATACGCAGGCATTCGACGTCAGTGCCGCCCTCGACTTCGCGCATGTACTTGCGCTCGAGCTTCGCCAGCCGCGGATGCGCCAGATAAAAAGGAATCGCAAATCCCGGCACCCCATCGGGCGTGAACCATTCAGCGGACAACCACACATGCGGCTTAAAGCGAATGCCGCGATCGTTCAGTTCACTGTAGAGTCGTTTGATATGCGGTTCGATGAAAGAACCCTTGATGCGAATCGGCAGATCGCAAATGCGCGTATCGAGTAGACGCTCATCAGAGATGAGACTCCATTTGAATCGCGCGGGCACGGGATGGAATTGTAACTATGATGAGGATGGCGCGCTACACTTTTATTTCAACTTAAGTTCGACGCGACGGTGAGGGCGATTGCCACTGGACGTAGATCAAACACACAAAGGCTGCAAGCGCGATTGCACTTGCAGCCTCTGCTTCGAGCGGCCCTTCTACCAAAACTGATTACTGCTTGTTGTAAACCCCGGTGCTGTCGGGTGTCGGTTGTTGACCACCCTCGCGGTGAGTCATCACCGTCAAAGTTTTACCGTCGCCGGAGAGAGACAGCTTCTGAGTCGTCGTGCTAACGCGCTCAGTTCCATCCTGGCCGGTGAAGCTGGTCTTGCTCATCAACTCCAGAGTACCGCCGGACATTGTCGCCTTCATCGTGCGTTTGCCGGTGTTCTGCCCGAACGTAACGTCGCTCGTTACTTCATTGCCATCGAGGTTATAGGTTGTGGGGCCAGCGGGAGGACGACCTCCACCCATGCCGCCACCGCCACCACCGCCACCGTTACCACCGCCAGCGGGCTGACCGCCTTCGACTTTCGTGTCGAGCGAAATCGTCTTGTCATCCTGGGTAATCGTCAGCGTCACCTTGTCGGCCCCCATCATGCGCTGGGAAAGGCCCTGGCTCTTGGTTTTGTCCAGGCTCCACGTGCCGGCAAAGTTAGCCTTCTGCGCGCTGGCGGCAATCACCAGGAGCAGGAATGCGGCCGCCAATCCGGCAACCAAAAACAGTTTTCTCATGAGAAATCCTCCGTCTAATCTTGTAAATCGCTTGTCCGCGCGAGCGCGAGTCGGTTTGCGAGTTTCGGTAAGCTAGACGCACAAATTGTGGCCCCGGTTACCAGAACTTTGAATCAGCGCTGCCGTGGATCTGAAAAAGGGGCTTTCGTCTAAAGCCAGACTCCTCTAGAATGACCGCCTCCAGACAAAGCTTCAAGTTAACTCGACCACCAACACGATTCATGCTTCGCATTCCGCTGATCACCGTTCTGTGCCTTGCTCTCTGGGCTGGAATTGTGGCCGGACAAACTCCGCCTTCACCAGATCAATCGCCCGACGTAATCAAGGTCTACACCGAACTTGTGCAGACCGATGTGATGGTCTTCGATAAGCAGGGGCGGTTCGTGAAGAACCTGAAACGCGAAGACTTTGAATTACGCCTCGACGGAAAGCCGCAGCCCATTGGCTTCTTCGATCAAATCGAAGCGGGCTCAGTCGATGAGACCAGGCAGCTGGCAGCGGCGCGTGGACAATCCGCTGCGACCGGGAAGAACGCGCTGCCGCTCGATCGTGGACGCACGGTCTTATTTTTCGTTGACGATCTTCATTTGTCTGCGACCAGCACTTTTCAAGCGCGGAAGCTTATCAACCAGTTTGTCGAACGCGATCTCGGACAAAACGACGAAGCTGAGATCGTCACGTCCAGCGGACAACTCGGGTTCCTGCAACAACCCACCGACAACAAGACGGTGTTGCGACTGGCAACGGAGCGACTCAATTCGCGGACTTCGATGGTTAAGGATCTGCAGCGCCCGCACATGTCTGAGTATCAGGCGCTGCAAATCGATCGCGGCGATCGAGACGTGCTGGCCTACTTTGTTGCTGAACTGCTGGCTGAGAACCGGATGATGGGTAACGTCGAGGAAGAAGTGAAGCGACGCGCATCAGCGGTCCTGCAGCAGGCTGCAAGTTATTCGACGATCACATTGTCGGCGCTCGAAAGGCTGATCAAGTCGTGTGCGACTATTTCGGGACGCAAACTTCTGTTTTTGATCTCGGATGGGTTTTTCATCGACACTCGCAACTCAGACACGACTGCGCGCTTGCGCATGGTTACGTCAGCAGCTGCGCGCGCGGGCGTCGTGATTTACTCGATCGATGCGCGCGGTTTGATTGCAACCCTTGATGATGCGGGCGTCAGAAAACCCATTGATAGTCGCCTTTCGCGTGGAGAACAGGGTGAGATTGGCGCATCACAGGACATTCTCAACGCGGTCGCGCAAGATACAGGTGGCCGCGCGCTGTTCGATCGAAACGATCTCTACACGGCGGTCGACAATGGCTTGAAAGAGACGGCGAGTTATTACTTGCTCGCGTGGCGGCCGCAGCGCGAATCAGACAAGAGCTCCAAGTTTCGACGGTTGGAAGTATCCGTCATCGGCAAACCGGATCTGACTGTGCGGTTGCGCAAAGGCTTCTACGACCTCGAGCCACCAACCGCGGAGCGCACCAAACCCGCCACCGATAAAGCATCCACAGAAGAGATCGCACAAAAGAAATTGCGTGAGGCTTTGATGACTCCGCATCCCGAGCGCGGTTTGCCTCTCTCGATAGACACGCGGTTTCTGAACACCGATAGCCAAACCTTCGCGCTGACTTCGTCGATTGAAATTCCTGGTGAGTTCGTCGCACCTTCTTCGCCGGCCGCGGACGGCGCCCAGTTCGAAGTCGTAGGCGCCGTTTTTACGGATCGGGGTGAAGTCGGCGATCGATTCTCGCAGCGTCTCGGCCGCAAGCCGGCATCCGACGATTCGTCTCACAATCTTTCTTATGCGCACACGACAAATCTTGGACCAGGTCTTTACCAGGTGCGCGTCGCAGTCCGCGACCTCGCAACCGGACAAATTGGTACGGCGAACAAGTGGATTGAGATTCCGGATCTGAGCAAAGGAAGCCTGACCCTCAGCAGTTTGTTACTGGGCGAGCGGGACACCTCGATTGCCGTCACGAATACCTCGCCGGCCGACAATCTCGCTTCAGTGCCGCTCAGTGTCAGCCATCGATTCAAAAGAGGGGCATTCCTTCGTTACGTCGTCTTTATCTATAACGCGAGTCGCGCAACCAACGCTCAATTCGACGTGGCTGCTCAAGTGATTGTCCTCCGCGAAGGACAGCCGGTCGCTACCACTACCCTGAAAAAGATCGCCACCGACAATGTCGATGACTCGTCGCGACTTGCTTATGCCGCTGAACTCCCGCTGGAAGGTTTTCACTCGGGTCAATACCTCCTGCGCTTCGTGGTCATTGATCGCATCGCCAGGACGAGCGCACTACAACAAGCGCGCTTCTCAATCGAGTAGTCCAGATCTCACTGCTACCAACATCTTGTTAGTCCATACAAATTTCGGAACTCCACTTCTTCGGAGAACTGTCCAATTTCAGCAATCCACATTGTGATGTAAAACACACTTTCCTTCCGTCACCCGCGAAAACAAAGGCCTCCAAATTGACGCAGAAATGGGCATGCCCCTTGCACAAGTGTAACGCCCGAAATCCCCTGAGATGAAAAACGATATTCAGATGAGCCTTGCTGGTGGCCTATCTCCAGCAGGTCGGGCTAATTCAAAACAACAAAAGGAGCCTTTCATGAAGAGATTTTTCTTTGCTCTGGTCACGCTGTGCCTCTTTACGGTGGCCGCGTTCGGTCAGTCTACGACAAGCACTCTGTCGGGCACTGTGTCGGACGCCAGCGGCGTGATTCAGAACGCAACGGTTGTCGTTAAGGACAACAAAACCAATCGCGAAAGGACCGTGCAGACCAACGAGTCGGGACTCTTTGTGGTCCCCGACGTCGATGTCGGTACCTACACGGTCACGGTTACGGCTGGAGGACACAAAACCTTCACAGCCACGGAAGTAAAGGTCGACGCGGGCAAGCCTTACTCGCTGCCGGTCATGATGGAAGTTGGCGACGTCAAGGAAAATGTTACCGTCGTCGCCGGTGCCGACATCGTCAACACGACTGATGCTCAGCTCGCGACCAACATTGGTCCTCGTCAATTGCTGGAGCTGCCGCTGCTCACCCGCAATCCTCTCGCTCTGATCCTGACGTCGTCAGGTTCATCATCGAACCCTTCGCAGGGAACTTCGATCAACGGTCAACGCACTTCGGCGACGAACATCGTCCGCGACGGCGTTAATATCAACGACAATTTTATTCGTTCGAACGCGACTGACTTTGCGCCTCAGCGCCCGTCGGTTGACGACATCGGCGAGTTCACTATTGCTACCCAGAATGGCGCCGATTCGGGCATTGGCGGCGCGCAACTAACGCTGGCCACTCCGCGCGGCGCGAATACCTTTCATGGTTCGCTGTTCGAATACAACCGCAACTCGAAATTTGCGGCGAACAGTTTCTTCAATAATGCGCTGGGCACGTTTGGCCCGAACGACACGCTGGTATTGGCCGGTAAGAAGAACGTCGGCGATCCCCGTGGTCCTC
>Ga0134121_10005262_pt1 | contig 10540 bp, 10 predicted proteins | sample KB301_FD_96463 | JGI IMG/M metagenome (GOLD analysis project Ga0134121, IMG submission 96463) | Terrestrial soil microbial communities without Nitrogen fertilizer from Kellogg Biological Station, Michigan, USA - KB3-0-1 | ecosystem: Environmental > Terrestrial > Soil > Unclassified ...
CCACTCGCCGCCGATCAGCATGCCCTTCGGGCTGACGGTGTGGGCCTGCGGCTTGGTCGTATCGGCGGTCGTCGACATTGTGCTTCCACGCGGATCTTCGGGAAGCGCGGCGGCAGGAGCTTGATGCGGTCGCTGCCTCCGATCGAGACGGGCACGAGTGCCACCCCGGCCTCGAGTGCCAGTCGTGCCGCACCCAGCTGCGGTCGCGCGGAGCCGTCGCGGTTGCGCGTGCCTTCGGGAAAGACGAGCAGCATGTCGCCGCCTCGCAGCAGGCGCAGCGCCTCCTCATACGCTTCCATGTCCTGCACCGCGCGACGTACCGGGAACCCCCCGCCCAGCGCGATGGCGCGCCCCACCAGGGGCACGAGGAAGAGCTCGTACTTGGCCATCGCACGGAAGCGACGCTGCTTGAGGGGCACACCGACGGCGAGTGAGTCGACATACGAGCGATGCATCGGCGCGAGCACGACTCCGCCCTGCGCCGGAACGTTCTCGACCCCCGATGCGCTGAGCCGGAACGGAAGCAGGAACGTGGCGCTCGCGATCCGCACGAGGTCGTAGAACCAGGGGCGGTAGCGCGGAAGCGAGAGCGGCGGCTGGCCGCCCTCCTTCTCAGCCGGCGTAGACGCCATCCTCGAGCGTTCCGGGGTCGGGCCAGGCGCTCGCCTCCGCGCGGGCGACGGCCTCGCCGATCGCGTCCTCGACGCCGCGCTCCAGCTCGGAGAGCTCGCCATCGCCCAGCTCGCCGTGCTCCCGCATCCAGGCCTCGAAGCGGCGAACCGGATCGGACGCGGCCCAGCGCTCGTGCATGCCGGGCGGCACGTAGGCCGCGTCGTCGTGCACGGCGTGGCCCTCCATGCGCAGCGTCATCAGCTCGAGTGCAGTCGGCCCGCCGCCCGATCGTGCCCGCTCGATCGCGGCGCGCGCCTCGCGGTATACGGCGAGCACGTCGGTGCCGTCGACGACGACCCCCTCGAACCCGTAGGCGGGGCCGCGCGCGGCCAGCGAGGAACAGGCGAAGTTGAGATGCGTCGGCGTGGAGTAGGCGAACTGGTTGTTGTCGATGACGAACACGACGGGGAGCCGCCGGACGCCCGCGAAGTTCATCGACTCGTGCGCCGTTCCGTGGGCCGAGGAGCCATCACCCAGCCAGCCGAGCGCGACGCGCGGCTCGCCGCGTACGCGGAATGCGAGCGCAGCGCCGACGGCGACGGGCAGGATCGAGGGCAGATGGGACGGCCCCGCGAAGATCCCGACGCCGCTGGTGAGATCCTGGGTGCGCAGATTGGAATCGCGCCCGTTGGTCGTGCCGCCGACACGCCCCATGTACTGGCACAGCACGCGCCAGGGCTCGACACCGCGATAGAGGTGGAGACCGAGGTTGCGGTGCAGCGGCGCAGCCACGTCGTCCGGCGCCATGGCCGCGGCGACGCCGACCGAGGCGGCCTCGTTGCCCTTGCAGGTGTAGAACGACCCCGGCAGCTTGCCCTGCTTGAAGAGCACGTGTCCGCGCTCGTCGAGGCGCCGCGTGAGCACGAGCGAGTGCAGGATCCGCAGCAACGCATCCCGGTCGAGCCCGAGAGCAGCAGCCTCCTCCAGCCCGCCCCCGGCCTCCGCGGTGCGCACGCTCGCAATCGCCATGCCCTCAGCGTATCGACCGCGCTCGATTCAGGTGCAACGTCAAGGGCCAGACCCCGAGCGTTGCGCTTGGGGTAAACTGAACGTACGTTCAGTAATGTCGGTCCGGAGAAGCGAGGCTCGGGTTGAGCGGCATCGGTTTCAGCGTCAGTGACGAGCAGCGCGATCTGGCGGCGCTTGCGCACGAGTTCGCCGAGAAGGAGCTCCGGCCCATCGCGCGGGCCGTGGATGAGGCTGATGTCGAGCCTCAGATCGAGGTCGTGCACAAGGCTGCCGCGCTCGGGCTCACGTCGTACATGCTTCCGGAGGCGTACGGCGGCGGTGGCATCGAGAGCCTCGTGACCGACTGCCTCATCGTCGAGGAGCTCTCGTGGGGGGACGGCGGGCTCGGAGCGCTCGTCACCTCCGGCGGGTTCTTCGCCGATCCCATCCTCGAGCTCGGCTCCGACGAGCAGAAGGCGAGGCTGCTCGGGCCCCTGTGCGGCGAGCGGCCTCCGCTCACGGCGCTTGCGACCACGGAGCCCGACCACGGCTCGGACGCGGCCGGCATGACGACGCTGGCAACCCGCGTCGAGGGCGGCTACCGCCTGCGCGGGCAGAAGACATGGGTCTCGAACGGCGGCATCGCCGAGCACTACATCGTGTTCGCGCAGACGGTTCCGGGGTCGCGGTCGCGCGGGATCACGGCGTTCGTGATCGGCCTCGGTGACGAAGGGGTCGCCTTCGGCGAGCCGATGCGCAAGCTGGGCGACCGCGGGATCGTCAACGCCGAGCTGTTCCTGGACGACGTGTTCGTCCCCGACGCCAACCGCATCGGCGAGGAAGGGCAGGGCTTCGTGGGACTCATGCGCACGTTCGACAAGTCGCGCATCGTCCTGGCCTCGGGCTGCGTCGGGATCGCGCGCGCCGCCTACGAATACGCCGCGCAGTACGCACGCGAGCGCGTGCAGTTCGGCAAGCCGATCGTGGAGCACCAGGCGGTCGGGTTCCGGCTCGCCGACGTCGCGATGCGCATCGACGCGGCCAGGCTGCTGACCTGGCGCGCCGCCGAGGCGTTCGACCGCGGCGAGAACGTGACGACGCACGCATCGATGGCCAAGCTGTACGCCTCGGAGGCCTGCATGTTCGCCACCTGGGCGGCCGTGCAGACGCTCGGCGGGTGGGGGTACTCACGCGAGTACCCCGTGGAGAAGTGGTTCCGCGACGCCAAGCTCGAGGAGATCTGGGAGGGCAGCTCGGACATCCAGCGCCTGATCATCTCGCGGGCGATCGCGCGGGGCGAGCTGTGACGGCACGCGACCTGGAGCCCTTGTTCGCGCCGCGCTCGGTTGCGGTGCTCGGCGCGTCGACCGACCCGAGCAAGTGGGGCAACTGGCTCGCCCGCAACACGTTGCGCGGCAGTCACCGCCGCCCGGTGCACCTGATCAACCGGCGCGGCGGCTCGATCGACGGCCATCCGCTGATCGCGAGCCTGGCCGACGCCGGCGAATCCGTGGAGACGGTGGTCGTCTCCGTGCCCGAGGCGGGCCTCGAGCAGGCGGTCGAGGATTCGCTCGCGCAGGGCGCTCGCGCCCTGATCGTGATCACCGCCGGCCTGGCCGAGAAGGACGAGGCGGGCCGGGAGCGCGAACGAGCGCTGGTCGAGCGCGTGCGCGACGCGGGCGCGGTCATGCTCGGCCCGAACTGCATCGGCGTCTTCGACGCGCTGGCCGAGTTCCACGTGTCCTCGAACGACTACCCGGGCGGCTCCATCGGGCTGATCTCGCAGTCCGGCAACCTCTCGCTCGAGCTCGGCATGCTGCTCGAGCGCTGCGGGCTGGGGCTCTCGCGCTTCGCCTCGATCGGCAACCAGGCCGACGTGCGCCTGCCCGAGCTGGTCGAGCACCTTGCCGGGCACGAGCCGACGCGCGCGATCGCGATCTACGCCGAGGACGTCTCGGACGGGCGCGCGTTCGTCGAAGCCGCGCGCGCCGCTGCAGGGCAGAAGCCCGTGATCCTGCTCAACAGCGGCCGCTCCGCCGCCGGAGCCCGCGGGGCGGCCTCGCATACCGGCTCGCTCGTCACGAGCGACGCGGTCATCGCCGCGGCCTGCCGCGAGGCGGGCATCGTGCGCGTCGACTCGCCGGGCGAGCTGGTCGACGCGTGCCAGGCGTTCGTGCGCTCGCCGCGCGCGCATGGGCGTCGTGTCGCGGTGATCGCCGACGGCGGCGGTCACGGCTCGGTCGCGGCCGATCTCGTCTCCGCCAGCGGCCTCGACGTGCCCGCTTTCTCCGGCGAGCTCGTGGCGCGCATCGAGCCCCAGCTCGAACGCGCCGGCAGCGTCGGCAACCCGGTCGACATCATCGACGGCGCGGACGGCCTCGCCTCGTTCACGGGCATCGCGCGCGCCTGCCTCGAGTCGGGCGAGGTCGATGCGGTGCTGATCACGGGCTACTTCGGCGGCTACGCGCTCTACAGCGACGAATACCGCGAATCCGAGCCGCGCGAGGCGCTCGCGCTTGCAGCGCTGCAGCGCGAGCTCGACCGCCCGGTCGTCGTGCACTCGATCTTCGCCGAGGAGGTCGGGGAGGGCACCGACCTGCGCACACACGGCCTGGCGTCGTACGAGCGCGGCGAACAGGCGGTACGCGCACTCGCCGCGCTGACCACTCCTCCGCCCTCCCCGGCGGTTGCGCCGAGGCTTCCGGCCGCGCCGCTGACCGGAACTCCGGGCTATGTCGAGGCCCGGGCGTTGCTGCTCGAGGCCGGCATCGCCTACGGCGACGGCAGCCCGGCGCACGATGCCGACGAGGTCGTCGCGCTCGCCGACAGGCTCACGCTCTATCCCGCCACGCTCAAGGCGGTCGACGCCCGGCTCGTGCACAAGTCGGATCTCGGCGGCGTACGCGTGGGCCTCGCCGATGCCGGCGCCCTGCGCGCAGCGGCGCTCGAGATGAGCGAGCGCCTGTCGCCCGAGCTGCTCTTCGTGGAGCGCACGGCCGACGTGCGCGACGGCATCGAGCTCGTGATCGGCGCGACGCGCGATCCCCGCTTCGGGGCCGTCGTCCTGGTCGGCCTGGGCGGGATCCTCGTCGAGACGCTGCGCGACACCGCACTTGCGCTGGCGCCACTCGACATCGCGGCGGCCGAGCAGCTGCTGCGCTCGCTGCGAACCGCGGCCGTGCTCGACGGCGTCCGAGGCCGGCCGCCGGTGGACGTCGGCGCAGCCGCCCGCGCCGTGGTCGCGCTCGGCGACGCCATGGCCGCGCATGCCGAGATCGCCGAGCTCGAGGTCAATCCCCTGCTCGTGACGCCGCGCGGCGCACTCGCGCTCGACGCGCGCGTCGCGCTGAATCCCAAGCCCACCGAATGAGGTCACCGTGGACCTGCGCCTGACACCCGATCTGATCGAGATCCGCGAGCGCTCGCGCCGCTTCTGCGACGAGTGGCTCATCCCGTTCGAGAACGAGACCGAGGAGGCCGGCTCGCTCCCGGCGGAGAGCTACGGGCGCATTCGCACGGCCGTGCTCGACGCGAACCTGAACGCGATGAACATGCCCGTCGAATACGGGGGCCAGGGCTTCTCGATCCTGCAGCAGGTCGTCGCCCTGGAGCAGCTCGGGCGCGCGACGAACGCCCTCTGGGCCTGCGTCTGGCGTCCCGCACAGGTGCTCGAGCACTGCACGCCCGCCCAGCGGAAGCGCTTCCTCGAGCCCGAGTGCCGCGGCGAGCGCCGCTACGCGTACGCGATCACCGAGCCCAACGCAGGCTCGGACGTCTCGCGCCTCGAGACCGGCGCCAGGCGCGTCGAGGGCGGCTGGAGCATCAGCGGCGAGAAGTGGTTCGTGACGGACGCCGACATCGCGGACTACCTGATCGTCGTGGCCGAGGCGGATGGCTTCGGCCAGACGTGCTTCCTCGTCGACAGCGACGCAGCGGGCGTGCGCGAGACGCGCAGGCCGCGCTACATGCACACGTTCGCGTTCGAGCACCCCGAGTACGTGTTCGAGGACTGCTTCGTCCCGGACGATCAGGTGCTGGGCGCGCCGGGGCAGGGCAACGACCTGTCCAAGGACTGGTTCACGGACGAGCGGCTGATGATCGCCGCGCGCTGCATCGGCGGCGCCGAGCGCGCGCTCGAGACGGCGCTCGCCTACGCGCAGGAGCGCGTCCAGTTCGGCGGGCCGATCATCGACAACCAGGGTGTCTCGTTCCCGCTTGCCGACTGCGCGGTCGAGATCGCCGCGACCCGCGCGCTGACCTACCAGGTGGCCTGGGAGTGCGGCACGGGCATCGACCGCAAGACGATCCACGCCAAGGCCTCGCAGGTCAAGCTCTACGCGAGCGAGATGGCGGGCCGCGTCGTCGACCGCTGCGTGCAGGTGCTCGGCGGCCGCGGCTACATGCGCGAGAACCCCTGCGAGCGGCTCTACCGGGATCTCCGCGTCGACCGCATCTGGGAGGGCACGAGCGAGATCCAGCGCATGGTGATCGTCAACGAGCTGCGCAAGCGCGGCCCCGGCGCGCTCACGGCCTGGCCGGAGTGACCCGCGGATGCGACCGTCCGTCGAGGAGGAGCGGCGCGAGCAGCTGATCGCCGCTGCCGCGCGCGTGATCGCCCGCAGCGGCTACGACGCCGCGACCGTGCGTGACGTCGCGCGCGAGGCAGGTGTCTCGACGGGCGTCATCGCCTACTACTTCGCGGGCAAGGACGACCTCTTCGCACACGTCCTGCGCGCCGCCTCACGCGACTTCCGGGCGCGCCTCGCGCATGCGCGATCCGGTGCCGAGTCGCCGCGCCAGCGCTTGCTGGCGCTGGCCGAGGCCGCGACGCCGGCCGACGAGGAGGCGGAGCGCGCCCACGCGCTCTGGATCGACTTCTGGGCGCGCGCGGCGCGCGACCCCGCGCTCGCGGGGCTCACGGTGCGCCTCTACGACGGCTGGCGCCGCGAGATCGCCGACGCGGTGCGCGACGGCCAGCGCGCCGGCGCCTTTCGCAGCGACGCGGATGCCGAGGCGTTCGCACGCGGCTATGCGGCGGCGGCCGACGGCCTCGCCACGCACGTGGTGCTGCACCGGGGCGTCGTCTCACCCGACGACATGCGCGCGGCGTGCGCGGCACTCGTCGACGCGCTCGCCGCCTGAAGCTAGGGCAGCGGCGGCAGCGCGGCCTGATCCGAAGGCAGCGAGGCGGGCGTGTCGCCGAACGCCGGGTAACGCGGAGTGAGCAACAGGAGATAGGCGTTGGTGCGCGACTGGAAGCGCAGGCAGAACATGCCGAGCGACTGCAGGCCGGCCGGCACGCCGCCCGTGAAGAGCGCGACGAACCAGTTGCCGATCGCGACGAGGTTGAGGGCGATCTGCAGCGGATAGAGAACGATCACGCACGGCAGCGCGAGCAGACCGCGGAAGAAGACCGTGAGACGGTTCTGACTCACCGGCGGATCGACCTCGAGATCGACGGGATAGCTGCCGCCGGCGCCGAACGCCGGAAACGGGTCGGCCAGGATGTGGGCGTAGGCGAGCACGCGCGTCGAGTAGCGCAGATAGCCCTCGATGAAATTGTGCAGTCCGAGGGGCACCCGCCCTGTGAACAGCGCCGCGAACCAGGCGATGACCTCCGCAACGAAGGCTCCGATCGCGTAGAACACGAGCACGATCACGTGCGGGATGACGATGAAGAGGCGGAAGAACACCGTCAGCCGAGAGCGCTGAAGATCGTGGCCGCCGACCAGGCGAATGGGGTGCGAGGGAGTGCTCATGCCTTCAGCCTAGGCCGAGGGGCGGCGTGCACGAGCGCATGACGCGCTTCGCGTAGGCCTACGTGAGGCCCTCGCGCGCCTCGCGCACGAGCATCACGGCCTCGGGGAAGAGCACGCGAATGGCGTCTCGCACCTGCGCGGCCTGCTCCTCGGGCTTGCCTGCCAGGTCGAGCCGGTTGATGCAGGCGACCGTCATCTGCACCGCGAGGTTGATGGCGTTGTCGGCCCAGCCGACCTTCTGAGCGGCCTGCATCTGCTCTGCCATCTCCTGCAGGTGCTTCTGCATGTCGCCCGGGTCACCGAACATCCCGAACGGGAATCCGCCTTCCATCACGCTCTCCTCAAGCCGCTGAATCTTCTCCGGGAACGTTAGACGTTCTCGGAGGCCGATCGTGCCTCAGCAGCTACGTGAGCTCGCGCAGCGTCATCGAGTTGATGCGCACCGGCTCGCTGGGCGGCCCGTCGCCGCGGCCCAGGGCGTCGATCGCCGCGATCGTCGCCAGCGACTCGTCGTCGCGCGCGTGGCCGAGGATGCCGTACTCCGCGGGCAGGCCCTCACCGCTCCGGCCGGAGATGACGAAGAACTGCGAGCCCGACGCGCCGGGCGGCGCCACGGCGGTCTTGGCCATCGCCAGATCGCCGACCTTGTACTCGTAGAAGCGGGGCGGAGTGCCGACGACCTCGTAGCCGGGGCCGCCGGTGCCGGTGCCGTTCGGGCAGCCGCCCTGCAGCACGAAGCCGGGCACGACGCGGTGGAAGGAGAGACCGTCGTAGAAGCCGTTCTTGGCGAGGAAGGCGATGGAGTTCGGGATCGGCCCGCCGAGGTCGGGGTCCAGCTCGGCGCTGATGGGGCCGTGCGAGGTGTCGAGGTCGAGCGCGTAGCGCTTGCCTTCCTCCAGCACCTGCTCGGGCTCGGTGTAGCTCGTCATTTGTTCCAGTCCTCTCCAGGTTCGAGACTGCGGCAGAAGCGCGCAACCAGCTCGATCGCTTGCTCGACGTCGCGCAGATCGCAAGTCTCCGAGGGCGAGTGCATGTAACGCAGCGGAATGCCGACGAGCCCGGACGGCACGCCGGTGCGCGTTTCGTGCACCGCGTCCGCGTCGGTCCACGAGCTGGAGCCGTCGGCCTCCAGCGTATGCGGGATCTTCGCGTCGCGGGCGATCGAGATCAGCCGCTGGGCGACACCCTCGTGCTGCGACGCGCCACGCGAGATCGATGGTCCCGAGCCGAGCGAGCGCGAGCCGGTCACGCGCGCCTGATCGCCGTTCGGATAGTCGTCGGTGTGGGTCACGTCGAGCGTGATCGCGACGTCGGGCTCGGAGGAGAAGGTCGCGGTGCGCGCACCGGCCAGGGAGATCTCCTCGCGCACCGACGCAACGGCGACGACCTCGGCCGCGAGGTCGCCGGCCGCCGCCGCGCGGCGCGCGGCCTCGAGCACGACGAGTGCGCCGAGCCGGTTGTCGAGTGCGCGCGAGGCGAGCTTCAGCCCGCGCAACTCGACGGGTGTCGCCGCCGTCACGACCGGATCGCCGATCTGCACGGTCGCGGCCGCGTCGGCCTCGTCGGCCGCACCGATGTCGACCCAGAGGTCCTTCACCTGCGGCACGCGCTTGCGATCCTCTTCGCTGAGGAGGTGGCGCGCGGCCTTGCCCATCACGCCGGGCACGGGCCCGGCGGACGTCATCACGGTCACGCGCTGGCCGACCAGCACGGCTGCATCCCAGCCGCCGATCTCCGCGACGAAGAGCACGCCCGAGGAGTCGACGTGCTTGACGATCAGGCCGATCTCGTCGATGTGGCCGACGAGCGCGACGCGCGGGCTGCCGCCCGGATTGACTGTGGCGAAGGAGTTGCCGAGAGCGTCGCCGCGCACCTCTGCGAACTCGCTTGCCGCCTCACGCCAGATCTCGGCTGCCGGCCGCTCGTAGCTCGAAGGCCCGACCGCGCGCAGCAGACGATCCAGCAGGACGCGTGCTTGCGCGTCGATGCCCTCTTCCGTCATGCGGCGAAAGATAGTTGACCCGTGGCGCGGGCGGCTGCGCAGGCGGCAACGGATACCATCGCCCGTGGCATGGAACGGATCGCAATCACTGGCATCGGCAGCGTGTCGCCGGTGGGCCTGTCGACGGACGAGGCCTGGGAGGCACTGCTCGCAGGCCGCTCCGGCATCGCCGAGATCACGCAGTTCGATGCGAGCGACATGCCCATCCGCGTGGCCGGCGAGGTCAAGGGCTTCGACCCCGTGGCCGTCGCCGGCGCCAAGGAGGCGCGCCGCATGGACCGCAACGTCCTGCTCGCTCTCTCCGCCGCGCAGCAGGCGGCCGACGACGCCGCGCTGACGGTCGAGGATCCGACGCGCGCGGGCGTGCTCTTCGGCACGGCCATCGGCGGCTTCCACACGATGATGGAGCAGCACGAGATCCTGCGCGATCGCGGCTGGGACCGGGTCGCCCCGTGGTTCCTGCCGCAGTGCCTACCGGACGTCGCAAGTGGCGCGATCGCGATCCAACTCGGGTTGCGCGGACACAACCTCGCACCGATCTCCGCCTGCTCGACGGGCGCGCACGCCGTCATGGAGGCCGCCGAGCTGATCCGCCGCGGCGATGCCGACGTGGTGCTCGCGGGCGGCGGCGAGGCCTGCATCCACCCGCTGATCATCGCCGGCTTCACCACCATGAAGGGGCTCGGCGCGCCGCGCCCGGGCGAGGGGCCCGAGACCTCGTCACGCCCATTCGACGCCACGCGCGACGGGTTCGTGTGCGCCGAGGGCGCGACCGTGCTCGTGATGGAGTCGGTCGCGCACGCCGAGCGCCGGGGCGCCCGCATCCACGCCGAGGTGGTCTCCGGCGGCAACACCAACGACGCCTACCACGCCGTCACGCCGCGTCCCGACTCGCTCGGCGTCGTCACGATGATGCGACTCGCGCTCGCCAAGGCGAGCATCGACGCGTCCGAGATCGGCTACGTCAACCCGCACGGCACGTCGACTCCTCAGGGCGACGCGGCCGAGACGAAGGCCATCAAGGAAGTCTTCGGCGACCACGCGAGCAAGCTCGTGATCTCGTCGACGAAGTCGGCCACCGGCCACCAGTTCGGCGGCGCCGGCTCCTTCGAGGTGGCCGTCTGCGCTCTGGCACTGCGCGACCAGATCGTGCCCCCCA
>Ga0134121_10005263_pt1 | contig 10540 bp, 13 predicted proteins | sample KB301_FD_96463 | JGI IMG/M metagenome (GOLD analysis project Ga0134121, IMG submission 96463) | Terrestrial soil microbial communities without Nitrogen fertilizer from Kellogg Biological Station, Michigan, USA - KB3-0-1 | ecosystem: Environmental > Terrestrial > Soil > Unclassified ...
AGCACGATCCCCGGCTGCTCGCCACTGCCGTCGAGCCAGGCGCTTCCGCCGTCGGGGAGGAGCGACAGGTCGAAGCTCATTCCAGGCCCTGGATTTCGTCGCGGAGCGCGGCGGCGAGCTCGAACTCCTCGCGCTCCACGGCGCGCCGGAGCTTCTCGCGCAGCACGGCGAGCGAGCCCGCCCGGCTCGCGGCTTCCGGATTCCGCGGCACGTGCCGCCGGCCCACGTGCCGCGCGTGCCCATGGACGCGCCGCAGGAGCTCGCGTAGCGACTCGGCGAACGCGCCGTAGCACTGCGCGCATCCCAGCCGACCGGTATCGCGGAACTCCTGCGGCGTCGTGCCGCAGAACGAGCAGCGCGGCGCGTCGGACATGAGCGACGCCTGATCGTGCGCGGCCTGCAACACACCGGCGAGCGGGTGCGCGGGCATGGACGGCGTGAACTCGACGCCTTTCGCCATTGCGCACTGCTCGCAGAGGTGCAGCTGCACGACGGCATTGCTCTCGACGTTGGTGACGCTCACCACCGCGTCCCGCTCGTGGCAATGGTCGCAGAGCATCAGACCATCGCCTCGCGCGCGCCCGTTTCCGTGAGGCGTCCGTCCGCGAGCAGCAGCACGCGATCCGCCCGCGCCGCGAGCGACCGGTTGTGCGTCGCGATGACCACGGCGAGCTCGAGGTCGCGCGTCACCTGGGCAAAGAGATCGTGCAGCAGCTCCGCGTTCTGGTGGTCCAGGTTGCCCGACGGTTCGTCGGCGAGCACGATCGTGGGATCGGTCGCGAGCGCACGCGCCACGGCGCAGCGCTGCTGCTCACCGCCGGAGAGCTCCGCCGGGCGGTGGTGCATCCGTCCGGCGAGTCCGACCCGCGCCAGCAGCTCCTCTGCGCGACTGTGCGCGCGCCGTGGTTCCGCGCCGCCGATCCGGAGCGGCATCATCACGTTCTCGAGCGCGGAGAAATCGCGAAGGAGGTGGTGAAACTGGAACACGAATCCCACCGCGCGATTCCGGAGCGCCGTGACGGCCTCGTCCTTCATCCACGCGATGTCGCTGCCCGCAATGAGCACCCGCCCGCCCGTTGGGCGCTCGAGCGCGCCGGCGCAATGCAGCAGCGTGCTCTTGCCCGCGCCGCTCGCGCCGACGATCGCGACCATTTCGCCGCGCCGCACGACGAGGTCCACGCCCGACAGCACGTCCAGGCGGCTGCCGTCTCCGCCACGGTACGACATGGCGAGCGCCGAAAGCTCCAATGCGTTCATGCGGGGCGCATTCGCCTCATTCGTCGCGGATCGCCTGCACGGGCATGAGCCGTGACGCCTGCTTCGCCGGATAGAGCGTGGCGATCGTTGCGATCATCACACTGGCCAGGACGATGAGGAGTGTGTCGCCGACTTGCATCACGACCGGAAGGTGGTCGATGAAATACACCTGCGGCTCGAGCGGGATCAGCCGGTAGCGGTCGATCGCGATTCCCGCGGCGAGGCCCAGGGCGAGACCGACGAGCGTGCCGGCAAGCCCGATCACGAGCCCCTGCACGAGGAACACGTTGCGCACGGACCGCGACGCGAGCCCCATGGTCTTGAGGATGCCGATCTCCCGCGTCTTGTCGCGCACGACCATGGTCAGCGTGCTCACGATATTGAACGCGGCCACGAGCACGATCAGCAGGAGAATCACCGCCATCGCCAGCTTCTCCAGCTTGAGCGCGTGAAAGAGCGACGCGTTCTGCGACGACCAGTCCTCGGTTCGGCGCGGAAATCCGAGCGCGGAATCGAGCTGCGCCGCGACGCGCACCGCACGCGCCCGGTCGGTGGTCTTCACCTCGATGCCGCTCGCGTCGTCACCAAGTCCCGCAATCCGGCGTGCGAGATCGAAATCGATGTACATGTAGAGATTGTCGTACTCGTACATCTCGGTGCGGAAAATGCCGGTCACGACCAGCGGCTCGGGCTGGACCATCCGGGCATACGTCATGGCCGTGATGCGATTCCCCGCGAGCGAAAACACGCTGATCGTGTCACCGACGCGAACGCTGAGCAGCGTCGCCAGTCCTTCGCCGATGACCGCGCCGCGACGACGACCGTCGCCGCTCGCGAAACGGAAATCGCCATCGGTCGCGTGCTGCCGGATTGCGGTAACGTTCGCGACGCCGGGCCCTTCCGGCGGAATGCCCTGCAATTGCACGCCGCGCACGTACCCAGCGCGGTTCGCGACCATGGCCTGCGTCATCACGAACGGTGCGGCGGCGACCACGCCGGGCTGCGCGCGAATCGTGTCGAGCGCCCCCTGCCAGTTCCGAAGCCGCAAATCCTCCCCATAGCTCAACACGCGAACGTCCGGGCTCCCGATCAGGATCTTCTCGCGCAGGTCGATCTGCAGGCCGTTCATCACGCCGATGATCACGATCAGCGCGCTCACGCCCACGATCACTCCCCCGATCGCGATCGTGGAGATGAACGAGAGCAATGCGGACGCCCTCCGGCTTCGGAGGTAGCGCCACGCGATCGACCACTCGAGCGAGGTCATTCCGGCCGCATCGTGGGAAAGAGGATCACGTCGCGGATGTTGCCGACGCCCGCAAGGTACATGAAGAGCCGGTCGATCCCGATCCCTACGCCGCCCATCGGCGGCATGCCATATTCCATTGCTCGCAGGTAATCCTCGTCGACGGAGAACGCCTCTTCGTCGCCGGCCTCCTTGAGGCGCGACTGATTCTCGAAGCGGCGCCGCTGGTCCACTGGATCGTTGAGCTCGCTGAATGCGTTCGCCAGCTCCCGGCCCTTCGCGAACAATTCGAAACGCTCCGTAACGCCCGGCGTCCCGTCGCGCTTGGGTTTCGCGAATGGAGAGAGATCGACGGGATAATCCACGACGAACGTCGGCGCGTCGACGTGCCGCTCCACGAGCGCCTGAAAAAGCTCGTCGAGCAGTTTCGGGCGCGACAGCGTTTCCACCGCATGCACGCCATGTTGCTTCGCGGCGCCGCGCAGTTCGTCGTCGCTGAACGCGAGCGGGCTCGCGCCGAGCTTTGCCGACATCGCCGTCACCCAGTCCACGCGCGCGAACGGCGTGCGAATCGTCTCCGGCGAAAACGCGGCACCGTCGGGATACGCCGATTCCCAGCCGCCGAGCGCCGTGCGGACCGATTCCGCCGCCGCCGTGATGATCTGCTCGACCACGTCCATCATGACGCGGTAGTCGGAGAACGCTTCGTAGAACTCGAGCATCGTGAATTCCGGATTGTGCGTCCGGTCAATGCCCTCGTTCCGGAAATCGTGGCCGATCTCGTACACGCGCTCGAATCCGCCGACGACGAGCCGCTTGAGATACAGTTCGTCGGCAATGCGCAGGAAGAGCGGCATGTCCAGCGCATTGTGGCGCGTTTCGAACGGACGCGCGGAGGCGCCGCCGTACAGAGGCTGCAGCACGGGAGTCTCGACTTCGAGATACCCTCGGCGGTTGAGAACGTCACGCACGGCAGTGACCATCCGTGATCTGGCCGCAAACAGCGCGCGCACCTCGGCGTGGACCGCGAGGTCGACGTAGCGCTGGCGCGATCGCTGCTCGCTGTCGGACAAGCCGCCGTAACGAACGGCGGCGCCGTCTTCCGCCTTTTCCTCCTTGCCGAACGGGAGCGGGCGAAGTGATTTCGCGAGCATCGTGACGACGGTGCCGCGGACCGTCGCTTCGCCGGTGCGCGTGCGGAAGAGCACGCCTTCCACACCGATGATGTCGCCGAGGTCGATCAGCGCGAGCTTGTCGTACGCGGCATCGCCGATGGCGTCGCGGCGGAAATAGAGCTGGATGCGCCCCGTCTGATCCTCGAGGTGCGCGAACGTCGTCTTGCCGTGCGCGCGCCACGCGACAACGCGTCCGGCCACGCGCACCTCCGCCCCGTCCGTGCCGTCCTGCGGCGTTTCGCTCACCGCACGCGCCGCCTGATGCGTACGATCGTACCCGTACGCGAACGGCGGCATGCCGGCGGCATCGAGCGCGGCGAGCTTGTCGCGTCGCGCCTGCATCAGAAAATTGAGGTCTTCGGTCACGCCGTCGTTCCGGTCTGCCTGAGAAACGCCTGGATCAGGTCGTCGATATCACCGCCCATCACTCGCTGGACGTCGGTGATCTTCGTTTCGGTGCGGTGATCGTTCACCATCGTATACGGCTGGAAAACGTAGCTGCGGATCTGGCTGCCGAACGTCACGTCCTGTTTCGTGGCATCGAAGGCGGCCTTCACGGCGGCCTGACGCTCGACCTCGAGCTTGTAGAGGCGGTTTTTCAGCATCTTCATCGCGAGCGTCTTGTTCTTGCCCTGCGACCGCTCCTGCTGTGACGAGACCACGATGCCGGACGGAAGGTGGCGCAGCCGTACCGCCGAGCTCGTCTTGTTCACGTGCTGCCCGCCCGCGCCGCTCGCGCGAAAGACTTCCATCTCGATGTCTTCGTCGCGGATCTCGATGTTGATCTCTTCGTTCACGACCGGGTACACGAACACCGACGCGAAACTCGTGTGGCGCCGCGCCTGCGAATCAAACGGCGAAATGCGCACGAGCCGGTGCACGCCGCTTTCGGCGCGCAGGAATCCGTAGGCGAACATGACGCGAATCTCGAGCACACACCCCTTGATGCCGGCCTCTTCACCTTCCGAGCGGTCGAGAATGTCGACCGTGAACCCGCGCCGCTCCGCCCACCGCGTGTACATGCGCTCGAGCATCTCCGCCCAGTCCTGCGCCTCGGTGCCGCCGGCGCCGGCAGAGATTTCGAGCTGGGCGTCGCGGTAATCGTCGGCGCCGCGCATGAGCGACTTGAGCTCGTACGCATCGACGTCGGGCCCGATACCGTCCACGTCGCGATCGAGCTCGGTGGCCAATCCCTCGTCGGGTTCAGCCGCGAGCAGCTCGTCGAGCTCGCGCGCGGACGTGATCCGGCGATCGAGATCGTCGAATCCGTCGATCCAGCTTTTGAGTGATTTGACCTGGGCCACCGATTCCCGGGCGCGCTCCTGGTTGTCCCAGAAGCCCGGCGCGGCCATGTCGGCCTCGATCTTGGCTAACGCAGCGCGCTTGCCGTCGAGGTCAAAGGAACCTCCGCAGCCCGTCGAGCCGACCCGCTTCGTTCCGCAGCTTTTTCAGACGTTCAGATTCAGCCATGAACGAAGATAACCGATTGCCAATCAGAACAGCTTTTGTCCGCTCGCGAGCAGGTCGTTGAGCGCTTCCTGGAAGTGTGTCGTCGATTCCGCGTATTCGCGTCCCACCTGATCGACATACTCCTCGTAGCTCTTCTTGATTTCCTCGCGGAAGATCTGCTTGAGCGTCCCGTCACGCAGACCTTCTTCGCGCTTCTGCGGCAGGTACGCGATCATGTCGGACACGAGCGCCCGTGCGAGGCGCTTTGCCTTCGCCGCAGGGTCGTTTGCGAGGAACGGGTTGAGCGGACGGCGGCTCGGACGTGACGGATCCGCGCTTACACCGCCCGGGGGCGTGAGGGATGGACTGGCGAGCGGGGTCGGAGCGCCCATGGCCGGCGTCGTGGGGCGCACGGTGGGCGGAGGAGCGGCGGGCGGAGAAGCCGGCGGCTGGACCGACGGATTCGCCGCGGGCGTCGAGGGGCGCACCGCGGGCATCGAGCCGGTGTTGATCGCCGCGGCGGCGGCCGGCGTCCAGCGCCCAAATCGCGGCACCATCGGGCCGCTGGTCGGGGTGGCCTGGACCGTCGGGCGGGCCTGCGGCGTTGCCGGGGGTGAGGGCTGCGGAGCGGGCACCGCGGGGGCCGGTGGCGGCGTTTGACGCGCGGCGGGCGGCATGACGGGCGCCGCGGCCGGCGCGGCAGGCGCAGCCGGCGCAGCGGGAATCGCAGGAGGTGTCGGCTCCGTTGTGCGGCCAGCGGGCGGAACGGCGCCTGCCGGGAGCCCCGGTACCGAGCCGCTCCCCCGCGGCGGCGTCATTGCAGGCGGCGCGGCGGCAGCCCTCGGCGCTGTGGTGCGCTGCGAAAGTCCGGCCGGCGGCGCCGCGCCGCCGACGGCGGGCGTACCGAGTGGCGTCGGCGGACGCACCGCCGGCGATGACATCGGTGTGAGCGACGGACTGACCGCGGGCATCGTGGGCCCGGTGCTCCGCGGAACCACCGGAACGCCGGCGTGCGGCGTGCTCTGCCTGAGCTGCGATACCGGCGTGGCCGCGCGCGTCACCGGCGCCGCCGCCTGCTGCGTTGACTGCGGCATCGACTGCGGCGTCGACGCACGCGGCGTCACTACCGGAATGGCACCGGACACGCGCGATGCGATCGGGATGACGCCGGCGCATTCGCTGCAACGCGCCTTCAGCCCTCCCATCGGAATCTTCGATGGATCGACGCGAAACACGGCGCGGCACGACGGGCAGGTAACGTTCACAAATCCTCCATGGCACGCAGCATGCGCGCGTCCGCTTCGGGAAATTCCTTCGCCGACGGCACATCGGTGCGACGATCCACAGTGTACACGGATCCGCTCAGCGTCTTCGCGTAACTCTTCATCTCGGTCGCCAGCTCGCTCACCTGCGATGCGTGCGTAAAATGGCGCCGTTCATTGGTGACGACACCGACCGACACGGTCATGAGCGGCACCTTGTGCAGCTGGCCGCGCCGGTCCTTCCCGAAGAAATATCCCGCGCGGCGGTCCTGCTCGGAATACTGAAGGGGGATCAGAATGTCGAAACACGCGATGATTTCCGCGCAGCAGTCGGCAATGGCACCCGTCGGAATCACGAAGAAGAAATCGTCGCCGCCGATGTGCCCCACGAACCCTTCTTCGCCGCACACGCCCTTCACCACGTCGTGCAGAATCTTGGCGAGAATGCGGATGACACGGTCGCCGTCGTACCAGCTGTAGCGGTCGTTGTATTCCTTGAAATGATCGAGGTCGGCGTAACACGCCGCGAACGGCGTTCCCTCCGCCATGCGGCGCGCGATCTCGCGCTCGATCTCGTTCGCGCCGGGAAGGCGCGTCGACGGATGCACGTAGGTGTCGCGATCCGAACGGCGCATCAGCACGTCGAGCCGGAGGCGCGCCTCGTCTCCCGGAGTTCGGTCGTGGAGCACCTCGTCCGCGCCGGCCTCAAAGGCCGCCATGAAGGACGGCGCTTCCACCGAGCTCCACACGATGCACGGCACGACGCCCGTGTACGAATCCTGCTTGAGCCGGGCACACGCCGCGAGCGCCACGTCACCGGCGACGCGCGAATCGATCAGCACGAGGCGCGGACGGCCGCGCAGCGCGTTGGCCATCAGGTCATCCGCACTCGACACGCTACGCGTCCCCAGGTGGTGCGCATCGAGCCACGTGCGCATGACCGCCGGGAGGGCCTGGCCGCCGGGAGCGAAATGGATTGCAGTGGCTTTGGCTTTTGGCACGATCCGGTGCGAGGCAACTCGGCCAACTTATGCCGCGACAAAAAACAAATCAAACGCCAGTGGCGCTTCAACTTGCACGCGCAGACAAAACCGTCACAAACCTCGCGGCCACGGGAGCCCGACCACGACCTGCATGCCCTGCATACGGGAAACGCCGGTCGAGGCCTGCGGGTAACGGAGCCGCACCGTGGCGAAGGCATCCACCATGCTCAAAAGGTGGTTGGCCAGGATCAGCCCGAGCTCGGTCCGTGCCCGGCGGTACGCGTCATTGCTGCGTTTGATGCTGCGCTTATACAGGTCGTGCTCGAGGGCCGCGTCGCGCCACGACCAGCGAAACTCATCGGTCGCAGCCCGGCGGAGATAGAGCGAAACGGCCTTCGCGTACGCCTCACTGTTTACCGGCGGGGGCACGTTGGGATCGGCCCAGTACGTCTGCCGCGCGAGCAGCCAGATCGCGCCGTTGAACGTGCGCGAATCGGTCTCGGGGTCGATGTCGCCGCCCGGGATCCGGTCGAATGCCCCGCTCTCCACGTACTTCTCGAGCGTCTCGTAGTACTCGAAATCGCCGACCGGACGTGTCCCGTCGAACACCCGCCGCGCGACATCGTTCGCCAGCGTGCGATACTCGGCCCGCGCGCGCCGGGCCTCGATCGACTGAGAGCGATACTCGAGCACGGCGTACGCTTCGGCTGCCATGTACGCGAGCGCGCGATTGCGCCTGAGAAGGGCCTGCCCCGCACCGGGCACGGCGAGCGACGCGAGCGGCGCGTACCAAGGCACGGACTTGGCCGTGTCGGTTCGGGTGGGCGCGTCCAGAGGATCCCCCGCCGCCGCGACACGCTGCGCGCTCACGCCCCCCGCGCAAAGCGTGATCGCGACCAGCGCACAGCCCACGCGAAACAGGTGCGTCATCGCCCGTTGCCCGTGGCCCGTTGCCCGTGGCCCGTTGCCCGTTGCCCGTTGCCCGTTGTTGCCCGTGGCCCGTTGCCCCTCACCACCGGTACCTCAAACTGACATAGGTTGCGCTTCGGTTCGCGTCGCCCGTTCCGCCGATGGTCTGGCTCACGCCGACCGATGCGTGCCCCGGGGAGAATCCGATGCCGACGGCCGCGCCCGTGCCCTCTCCCGATCCGCTCACATAGCCCGCGCCGACACGGACTTCGTCGTGCCAGCTCAAGTCCGCACCGAAACGCGGAGCCGCATCGCCCGGGTGGCGCGCGCGATCGATCACGTCCGCCGACACGCGAAGCTGCGCGCCGCGAAGGTCTTCCTCGAACTTCCGGATGCGATAGCTCGCGCCGATCTGCAGGCGCGTGGGCAGCGGATCGGCCTGCGGCTCGTCGTTGACCTGAAACCGGCTCCCGGCGTGCCGCAGGCTTGCGGCGAGCACGAGATCGCCGTCGCGAAGCAGGCGATACTGCACGCCCGCGTTCACGGCGCTCGATGACACGTGAAAACTCGTGAGCACGCCGCAAAAGCCGGAACACGATGCGACGAACAACGCGTTCTCCAGGGCGACTCCGGCGTTCAGATGTGAACCGAATGTGGCCGCATAGACGGCCTGAAACACGTACGCCTGCTGCGAGAACACGCCGGTCTGGCTCGTCGGATCATTGCTTGCTTCCGAGCCATAGTCCAGGACGCTCGCGGACGCGCCCACCACGCCGGCCGTCCCCAGCGGAAACAGCGCGGCGAGCGAGAACATCGGGCCGACGTAAAAACTCCCGCTGTTGAAGGCCACCTCGCGGCGCGTCGCGCGCGCGATGCCGGCGGAGTTCCAGTACAGCTGCTCGGTGCCCGGTTCCGGCGATGCGACGGACTGTCCGGTGGCGATGGCACGCGCGCCGAGTGGAAGCACGAGGAAGAGCGCGCCTTCTCCAATCGCGACGCCTCGCTGTCCCCACGCGGTGCCGCTCGCGCCGCCGAGGAGTGCGGTGAGGAGCACCCCGGCGCCGGCCGAGCGCAATTGTCGCGCGCTACTGGATCGGCGTGGCCTCATCAACGAGCATGATCGGGATGTCGTCGCGTACCGGGTATTTCAGCTTGCACGCATGGCAGAGCAGCGCGGACTCGTTCTCGCGGTACTCGAGCTCCCCTTTGCAGCGCGGACAGACGAGAATGCGAAGGAGCTGCGGTGATAAAGCCATGTGCGCCTCATTCGGGTAACCGGTAGCCAAGGCGATCGAGCGTGTTCGGCTCGCGCCTCCAGTGCGGTGCGACTTTGACCCAGAGGTCGAGGTAGACCGGGGCGCCGACGAGCGCTTCGATCCGCGTGCGCGCGGCGGTGCCCAGGGCGCGGATTCTCGTACCCTTGGCCCCGATGAGGATCCGCTTCTGGCTGTCGCGCTCGACGTACAAGGTGGCCCGAATGTACATGGGCGACCGATCCTCGCGGAACTCCTCGATCTCGCACGCGACGGCGTACGGGATCTCGTCGCCGAGTTGCTCGAACGCGGCTTCGCGGACGAATTCCGCAGCGAAAAACCGCGTCGGCTGCGTGGCGATTTCGTCGTCCGGATAGAGAAAAGGCCCTTCGGGGAGCACGGACATGACGCGTGCGAGGAGCGCGTCGATCCCGTCACCGGTGAGCGCGGACACGAGCAGCGCGTCGGGCGACGCGGCGCGCGCCGCCTCGGCCGCGGGCGCGATGAGGAGATCGGACTTCGTGCGGACGGTGATGAGCGGAGTCCGGGCGCCCGCGACCGCATCGGCGACGGCATCCGGAAGCGCGCCGCCCCGGTCGGTTGCGTCGGTCACGGTGACCACGACGTCGGCGTCAGTGATGGCGCGCCTCGCCGCGGCGCGCATGCGCTGATGGAGCTCGTCGCGCGGCTCCAGGAGGCCCGGCGTGTCGACGAAGATCATCTGCGCGTCCCCGCGCGTGACAATGGCATAGACGCGATCGCGCGTGGTTTGCGCGCGCGAGCTGACAATGGCCAGGCGCTCGCCGGCGAGGCGATTCATGAGGGTGGACTTGCCGGCGTTGGGCAAGCCGACGAGGGCGACGAAGCCGGATTTCACTCCTCAAGCTACGGAAATGCAGTGAGGCATGACGGCTGGAACTACTGATGGCGGAACTACGTGAAGGCCGGACTACGTGAAGGCCGGACTACGTGAAGGCCGGACTACGTGAAGGCCGGACTACGTGAA
>Ga0134121_10005268_pt1 | contig 10537 bp, 11 predicted proteins | sample KB301_FD_96463 | JGI IMG/M metagenome (GOLD analysis project Ga0134121, IMG submission 96463) | Terrestrial soil microbial communities without Nitrogen fertilizer from Kellogg Biological Station, Michigan, USA - KB3-0-1 | ecosystem: Environmental > Terrestrial > Soil > Unclassified ...
GCCAAAACAGCTTGAGTCGCATCGAAATGCATGCTATCACGTTTAGGGATTAAGAATGAGCACACTCAAACGCAGAATCATCAGGGCCGGTGGCTGGGGCGTCGCGAAGCGTCTCATCAAACCCATTCCGATTGTCGGGTCGGTTTTTGCGTTCGGTCTGGCCGGTTACGAGATCAAGAAGAAGGGCCTGATCCCGGGCGCCGTTCACGTTGGCCTGGATGTGACGCCGTTCGTCGGCACCGCTAAGGGCGTCGTCGAGTTCTTCACCGGCGACCTCATTCCCGATAAATCCGAACGTAGCCACAAAAAGGCACAAAAATCGCAAGAACGTTTAATGAATTCAGCGGGCTAACAGCACTGAAACATTTTGTGTTTTTGTGCTTTTTTGTGGCTGGCTAAGAAGCACTGATTGGCGGTCGTTCGGTGAAGGGTTTGACCTGTTCGTATCCATGCGCAAGTTTCAAGATCGTTTCTTCAGACCAGTATGGCCCAAGCAACTGAAACCCAATCGGCAGTCGCTCGGATGAAAGCCCGCACGGCACGCTGATCCCCGGAATACCTGCCAGATTTGCCGTCACTGTATAAATATCATTGAGATACATCGCAAGCGGATCGTCCGTCTTCTCACCAATCGCAAAAGCAGGCGTCGGCGACGTGGGCGTGATGATCGCATCACAATTCGCGAACGCTTTCAGGAAATCGTTCTTGATCAGCGTCCGCACTTGCTGTGCTTTGCGATAGTAAGCGTCGTAATAACCTGCGGAGAGCACGTAAGTGCCGAGCATGATGCGACGCTTAACTTCCGGTCCAAAACCTTCCGCGCGCGTCTTGCGATACATCTGCCGCAGCTCCGGAGCGTCCTCCGCGCGAAATCCGTAACGAACGCCGTCGAAGCGTGCGAGATTCGAAGATGCTTCGGCTGTGGCGATGATGTAGTAAACAGCGATCGCGTAACCGGCGTTCGGCAACTCGACGTCAACAATCTCCGCGCCGAGATCGCGATAAACGTCAACTACACTTTCCACCGAGCTCTTCACTTCATCGTCGAGTCCCTTACCGAAGAGCGCACGTGGAAAACCAATGCGCGCGCCTTTCAGATCGCCGGTGAGCGAAGCAGTGTAATCAGGCACTGGAACATCGGCGGTGGTGGCGTCCTGTGGATCGCGACCCGCGATCACGCCGAGCACGCGCGCCACGGCTTCAACCTCGCGCGCAAACACACCGACCTGGTCCAAAGACGATGCAAACGCGACGAGACCGTAGCGCGAGTTGCGACCGTAAGTCGGTTTCATCCCGATGACGCCACACAGCGACGCCGGCTGTCGAACTGAGCCGCCCGTGTCAGAACCGAGCGCCACCGGGACGATGCCGGCTGCAACAGCCGTCGCCGAGCCGCCTGACGACCCGCCGGAAACGCGCGTCGTATCCCACGGATTCCGTACCGGACCAAACGCCGAGTTCTCATTCGACGAGCCCATCGCAAACTCGTCGCAGTTAGTCTTGCCAATGATCACGGCGCCGGCATTCGTAAGACGCTCGATCACGGTAGCGTCGTAAGGTGGATGGTAATCGCCGAGAATCTTCGACCCGCACGACGCTTGCAATCCCTTGACGCAGATATTGTCTTTCACAGCGATGGGAATCCCGGCAAGCGGCCCATCATTCCCCCCTCGCTCGATCTCCTCGGCGCGCCGCAACGCTCCTTCACGATCGATTTGCAGAAAGGCATTGAGTGTTTCATTCAACCTCTCTGCGGCCGTTACTGAGAATTCAACAGTTTGACGCGACATGACTAGTTACCAATTTTTGCCACAAAGAAGCACAAAAAGCTCAAAAGGGTTCTGCTGATTTTTGAGCTTTTTGTGCCTCTTTGTGGCTAAGATTTCTTGTTTGATTGCAATCACTACAGCACCTTCGGGACGCGGAAGTGGCCCTCGGCGGGGTCGGGGGCTTCGGCGAGGGCGATTTTTTGGCCCAGGGAGCCGAAGATTTCGTCGGGGCGCGTGGTTTCGGTTTTTTCGCCTTCGGGGGTTAGGCCGCCGATGGCGGGTTCGACGTTGGCTGTGTCGAGCTCGTTTAGTTGCTCGACGTAGGCGACGATTTCCGCGATCTGTGGGCCGAAGGTTTTTAGCTCTTCGTCGCCGAGCTCAAGATGGGCTAGCTGTGCGACTTTCTCGATATCTGATTGAGTTATCGGCATCGTTTTATCTCTTGCGCTTTAATGAGAGTAGTGCAGTTTTCAGGAAACTTTTGCGCAGCTCTTTGTCGTGAATCGCGTTGGCCGCAGACCATAGTTCAAGCGGCACTTCGTTGTCGAGCAGGTCGTCTTCATGTTCCTGCTGCTCGACGCGTGGTTTTACATGCACGGGATCGATTACGAACTCGAATGCGCTGACGAGTGGTTGGCCCAGGATTGTGTTTACTCGATAGAGTAGTTGTCCACGCATCGCGGTTAGCTGCTTTTGCCAGATCGGATCGGCAACTGCGACCGTCAACATTCGATTTTCAAGTTTCAATGCAACTGCATGCTCTTTCAATCCGTCACCGGCAGCGTGTTTCCATGCCGCGATTGCTGCCGCTTCCGCGACTTCGCTGGAACTGCCCGCCGCTTTAAGAACCTGCGGTAACGATTTGATCAGTTGATTCATGTTATGCGCTTGCGCTGGGCGATTGAAACACGCAAACTTTGCTGCTGCAAGCCATGAGTCATCTTCGTGAAAAACTGGTGCTGGCGTCGGGCAGTCCGCGACGCGCTGAGATACTCGAGCGCGCCGGATGGCCGCATGAGATCATCGTTGCGGGTATCGATGAGACGGTGTTGCCGAACGAGGAGCCGGCGGCGTATGTGCAACGGCTCGCGCGTGGCAAAGCAGAAGCGGTGGCGAATCGATTGTCTGAAGGCGTAGTGCTCGGTGCTGATACGACGGTAGTGGTCGCAAATCAGATTTTGGGCCAACCGGTTGATGATGCCGATGCGCGCCGGATGCTCCGGCTACTGAATGCGAAGTGGCACGACGTTTTGACGGGTGTCGCGGTGGTGAGAGTCGGTGGTGAGACTCGCGTTGCTTATGAGACGACGCGCGTGCGTTTCGCGGAGATGAGCCAGCAGGAGATCGATTGGTACATCGCGACGCGAGAGCCGTTCGGCAAGGCGGGCGCTTATGGGATACAGGGGAAAGCGGCGCTGTTTATCGAGGAGATCGAGGGCGACTACTTCAATATTATGGGCTTGCCGATCAGGTTGGTTTATGAGTTAACGGATCAAGGATAGAACAATTCTTTTACAACACTGTCCCGCCGTCGATGTTTATTCCTTGCCCGTTGATCCCACGTCCTTCTTCAGAAGCTAATAACAACGCGAGAGCTGCGACTTCCTCGGCAGTCACGAGGCGGTTTTGGGGGCTCATTTTCTTGAGCGTGTCGAGGGCTTCTTCGGCGGTGCGGCCGGTGCGCGAGGTGATGCGCTCGACACCGCGCGAGACCATGTCAGTATCAACATAACCGGGACAGATCGCGTTCACTGTGATTCCCGTCGTTGCGACTTCGAGTGCGATCGACTTCGTCAGACCAAGAACACCGTGTTTTGAAGCGGAGTAGGCAGCGATGTAGGGTGCGCCGGTTTTGCCTGCGATGGAGGCGATGTTGATTACACGGCCCCAGCCTTTTTTAAGCATCGCGGGTAGTGCAGCACGCGTGCAGTAGAACGTGCCGGAGAGATTGATAGCGAGGTGTCGGTGCCAGAGCTCGTCAGTGGTGTTGACGATGGTGGCGCTCTCCGCAATACCGGCGTTGTTGACGAGAATATCTACGTCGCCAACTTGCTCAAACATCAGTGCGACACTTTCCGGATCAGCAACATCACAGACAAGCGCGATGGCTCCGTTACCGATCTCACGCGCGACTTGCTCGACTTGTTCAGCAGTCCGCGCGGCTACAGCGATGCGAATGCCCTCGCGTGCGAAGGCGAGTGCGATTGCGCGTCCGATGCCTCGGCCGCCGCCAGTGATGAGAGCTGTTTTAGCCGCCATTAGTGTCCGGTAAATTTAGGTTCGCGTTTCTCTAAGAATGCGTGGACGCCTTCGTGACCATCGTCAGAGTCGAAACAACGCAACTGCGCTTCAGTCTCGTAGCGTAGCATCTCTTCGAGCTCAGCGGCCTGGCTCATGTAGACCGCATGCTTCGCCGCCGCGAGCGCGATTGGCGGCGCTGCTCGCAAACGCTCGGCGAGTTGCAGCGTTGCAGTTTCTAGCTCTTCCGGCGCGACGAGCTGATTGACGATCCCGAGTCGCATCGCTTCCTCAGCGTCGATCGACTCACCCAGAAAGAACATCTCGCACGCTTTATTCGGCGTCACGAGGCGCGGCAGAAAATACGTTCCACCCCAGTCAGGATGAAGCCCGACTTTGGCAAACGATTGACTGAACGTCGCTGTCGTCGACGCGATGCGCAGGTCACACGCAAGCGCGAGATTGAAGCCGGCGCCCGACGCCGGACCATTGATCGCCGCGATGACGGGCTTCGTCATCTGTCTGATTGCTAAAATTACTCGTCGTCCCGCGCCGAGTATGCGCGAAAACTCTTCCGTTTTGCGAAGCTGCATCAACTCGGCCATGAACGCGATATCACCACCCGCACAAAACGCACGACCCGCGCCCGTGACGATCACGACGCGAACACTGCGATCGCTGCCGGCGTGTTCGAGCGCTTCGGCCAGATCGCGACGCATGTGACCGATGAACGAATTCAAACGGTCCGGACGATTCAATGTGATCGTCACGATGCCTTCAGCCTCTGCGACTTGAATGTGCTCGTACATGCTAGCGTCCCTTGAACTCAGGCTTGCGCTTATTCACGTAAGCTTCAAGGCCTTCCTTCGCGTCTTCAGATTGGAAGAGCTGCTGTTGCAACTCGCGTTCGAGCGCGAGCGCGGATTCAAATGGAATCTCAGAGCCGGTTTGCACGGCGCGTTTGATGCGACCGACTGCCAGCGCCGCTTTGTTCGGCGTCGTGAATTGCAGGGCGCACTCGTGAATCATCTTCGCAAACTCTTCCAGCGTTGCGGCTTCAAAAACCTGATTCACAATACCGAGTTCCTTGGCCCGCTCAAACGTGATGAGCTGGCCTGTCGCCATCAGCTCCATCGCTTTCGACTTGCCCACCATCCGCACGAGACGCTGCGTGCCGCCCGTTCCCGGAAGCACGCCGAGCGAGACTTCGGGCAATCCTATTTTACCCGCGTCTTTTCGCGCGATACGGATGTCAGCCGCCATCGCGACTTCCAAACCGCCGCCGACGCAGTGGCCATTGATCGCGGCGATCACGAGCTTCGGAGTCTGCTCTAAACGATTGAGCGTCTCGTTTGCGTGAAGACAGAAATAGTATTTGTAAGTCGGCGTGACGTTCGCCAGCATCTGGATGTCAGCGCCGGCGCAAAAGAACTTCTGGCCCTGACCCGTGATCACGATCACCTGAACAGCGTCGTCCATCCGCGCATTGAGAATCGCGCGATCGAGCTCCTGCATCATCTCGTAGCTGTAGGTATTCGCCGGTGGATCGTTGAGCGTGATCAGAGCGATCCCATCCTTCACTTCATAATCGAGTTTTAGCATCCGCGTTATCCGTGGCTCCAAACGCTCGGGCTTTCAGACGGTATCGCGAGACTGCTGCACATACCATTCGGCACAAACCCGTTCAGGAATAGTTTCATCACATTGCTTGCCAGATCCGAGACTTTTAATTTGCCGTGCGGATCGTACCAGTTATAGATCCAATTCATCATCCCAAACAGCGCGTAGGTCGCGACGGTCAGGTCGACCTCGCTTTGTTGTGTCTCCTGGACCTCGCGCAGGATCTGCCGGGCGAGTTGGGTGTATTTGTCCTTGCGTGTCGAGACGTGATTGTACAATTCGCCGCCAAGCGATTCAGCTTCATGCGAGAGCACTTTCATCTCTGACATGTTTGCGGCGAAGAATGAAAGGTGGTTCTCGATGAAGATGCCGAGCTTTGTGATCGGATCTGCGACGCCTTCGAGACGTTGTTCCAGTCGTTCGAGCACACGGCCGAAGCAGTTGTCCTGAATCAAAAACAGCAGCTCTTCTTTCGACTTGCAGTAGTGATACAGGCCCGCGAGGCTCACGTTCGTCGCCCGCGAGATGTCGCGCATCGAGGTCGAGTGATAGCTCTTCTCGGCAAAGATGCGCGCCGCCGTGCGCAGGATGAATTCGTGTTTTTGATCGTATCGAGACACTATAATTTCACGTACTCGTAATCAAATGGCTTGCCTTTGATTCCGGCTGCGGGCGGCGCGATCCAGTTTGCGATCTTGCCGATCTCGAACACGGGATGCATCAGGCTGCGCACGTACTCGCGATCTTCGATTGTCGGTAGCCACTCTGATTTATGGCGCTCGAATTCTTCGCGTGAGATCAGATTGCCTTGCAGATCAAACGTATGTCCTGCAAACTCACCGACGTGTCGGTGGAAGCGCGGATGAGGCAAATAGAGACGTTCACTCGCGCCCTCTTCCGCCAGCACTTTGTTCCAACGCGCGAGACCTTTCTCGCAATCCTTGACGTATTCACCACGCAACACCTCATTCAACGCATTTCGCAGCGGCACTTCGCGGTCCTGCAGTTCACCATCCTCAACGATCGTCATGGTGAAGTTCTCGTTTGTCGCAAGGTGATCGGTGTACTGGTCGCGCTCTTTGTAACGGCCTTTCAAGCCTGCCGCGAAGAAGTCAGCGGAGTTGGAGCTGATCTCGCCGCCGAAGAGATCGAGCGAGTAGCTGAACCAGAAGTTGATGTACTTCTGAATGATCTCGAGCGGAATGCCGCCGAGCTCGCGCACGTCACCTTCCTTCATCAGTTGCGCGGTGCGACGACAGACGCGGCCCAGACCAGTGTCGCCGACAAACATGTGATGCGCTTCTTCCGTCAGCATGAACTGGCACGTGCGCGCGAGCGGCTCGAAGCCCGATTCGGCGAGCGCTGAGAGTTGATACTTGCCGTCGCGATCGGTGAACATCGTGAATGCAAAGAAGTTGAGCCAGTCGTCGCACGGTTGATTGAACGCTTCGAGGATGCGTGGCTTGTCAGGATTGCCGCTGCGTCGCTCGAGTAGCTCGTCGGCTTCGTCGCGGCCGTCGCGACCGAAGTAACCGTGCAGCAAATAGACCATGGCCCAGAGGTGTCGACCTTCTTCGACGTTCACCTGGAAGAGATTGCGCAAGTCGTAAAGAGAAGGACACGTCTTGCCGAGTTGTCGCTGTTGTTCGACTGAAGCCGGCTCGGTGTCGCCCTGCGTGACGATGATGCGACGCAGCGCATTGCGAAACTCGCCGGGCACTTCCTGGTAAGCGGGGCGGCCGTAGTTGTCGCCGAAACCGACTTTTGCATCGGGCTGCGGCGGCTCGAGAAAGATGCCCCAGCGATAGTCCGGCATCTTCACGTAATCGAAGTGAGCCCAGCCTTCGGAGCCGACGTCGACGGCCGTGCGCAGCCACACATCTTTCTCCTGAAAACCCTCGGGCCCCATCTCACGCCACCAGTCGAGATAATTCGGCAGCCACTTCTCGAGCGCGCGCTGGAGTTTCTTGTCCTCGGAGAGATTAACGTTGTTAGGAATGCGATCGTATAAATTCATAAAAGCCTCAAAGCAATTTTTAGCCACAAAAAGGCACAAAAACACAAAAGAGAGTTGATTGAGCTGAAGGGGCTAACATCAATGAAAACATTTTGCGTTTTTGTGCCTTTTTGTGGCTAATCTTTCTTCCGTGCCTTTTTGTGGCTACGTTCGTTTGTAATCGAAGTGCGCCTGGGTTGGTTTCCCGTAATTCGTTAGCGCGCCTTCTGGTCCAACGGCGTTGGGGCGCTGGAAGATCCAGTTTTGCCACGCTGTTAGACGTCCGTAAATTTTTGTGTCCATCGTTTCCGGGCCGGCGAAGCGAAGCGATGCTTCCATGCCGGTCAGTGCGTCGGGTGACAAGGAGGTTCGCTCTTCGATCGCGACGCGGATTTCGTCTTCCCAGTCGAGATCGTCGGGCGCGAAGGTGATGAGTCCGAGCTCTTCTGCTTCCTCGGTGTCGAAGGTTTTCTTGTCGCCGAAGACTTCGTCGAGCCGTTCAGGTTCAGCGAGAAAGCGCGACTGCATGCGCGTCAGACCGTTGCTCATCGGGAAAGCGCCCTGGTTCAACTCGGAAACAGCGAGCGTCGCGTCGGAGTCCATGAGCATGTAGCTGCGATCGGAGGCGAGCAGCAGCTCGAGCAGGTTGCCGGCGAAACAACTTCCCGGCTCGACGATCGCGAAGAAACTCTTCGCCGTGAGATCGAGACGACGCAGCACGCGCGCCATGTTCAGAATGATTTCGCGCACGAGCCAGTGATCGCGATTCGCAGCTAACATTTGATCGATCGACAAAACGTTTTCAGCGTCGCCTTCGGTGCGCAGGCACACGAGACCGATCAGCGGCTCATTCACGCGCAGGTGAAGGAGAGCATCGTCGAGCTCGCGGTAAGCTTGCAGCGGCCAGTAAGCAGCGCCGAACTCCTGAATCTGCTCGGCTGTCGTGGGCTGCGGGCCTTCGGGCGCGAGCACAGTTAGATCCGCGTAGCGCTGATCGCGATTTAGTTTGAGCTTAAGGTATTTGTAGTTTTGCGAGTCGACTGGCGTTAGCTTGATTCCTTCAACCGGTGCGGCATCGCTGGTTAGCTGCTTGATGCGCGCATCGATCGACTCCTGAAACTTGCTTGTCGGAAAATAACCGTCGATTAATCCCCACTCCTTCGCGCGTTTTCCTTTCAAACCTTCGGCGAGCGTCGAGAACACATCCGCGCGATCGCGTCGCACTTTTCTCTTATCGACGAGACGCGTGAGTCCACCCGTGCCGGGCAACACGCCAAGCAAGGGAACTTCGGGAAGCGAGACAGCAGAGTTGCCGTCGTCAACGAGATAGATCTCGTCACACGCGATCGCCAGTTCATAACCGCCGCCAGAAGCGGTGCCGTTCAACGCGGCGATATAACGTCGACCGGAATGGCTCGAGTCGTCTTCAATCGCGCAGCGCGTCTCGTTGGTGAACTTGCAGAAGTTGACTTTGAACGCGTGTGACGACGAGCCGAGCATGTAGATATTCGCGCCTGCGCAGAAGATTCGCGGCTTCAGGCTCGTGATCACGACGGCGCGAACTTCCGGGTGCTCGAAACGGATGCGCTGGACGGCGTCAGCGAGCTCGATATCGACGCCGAGGTCGTACGAGTTGAGCTTCAGCTTGTAACCGCCGGCGAGCGTCTCGTCTTCCTGGACGTCCATGGAGAGCGTCGCGACAGGGCCGTCGATCGCCAGTCTCCAGTGTTTATATTGGTCAGGCGCAGTTTGGAACAGGATTTCAGGATTTGACATGATTGATAAGATTCTCAGTTCGAACGTTCGTTCGGATTTTAGGCGAGTTCGGCGAAGAGGTCAAATGCACCATCTTGTTAATCTTGAAAATCCGGAAATCCTGTCTAAGCTTGACAGTTTTGCCTAACTACTCGTAGGGTTTGGTGCTTCCGACAGCCTGGAGGCGAATCTGTTCTGGTGAACGGCGCGGTCTTCAAAACCGTTAGTGAGACCGTGAGAGCGGGCTCAGGTAGGTTCGATTCCTACACGCCTCCGCCAGCAACAGTCGGCTAAATTTGTTCTTTTACAAGGAATTTCCTCACATGATCAGAGATTGGGTTGAGCTGAATATGACACCAGGCATCGGTCCTCGCGCCGCTGCCAAACTCCTCGAGCGTTTCGGTTCGGCCGAGGCAGTCTATAAAGCAACAAGAGCCGAACTGGAGCAGTTGCGGCTGCCGCCGGAGGCCGTCGATACCATTATTGCCCGCGATTTGCTCCCTCGCGCCGAAGCCGAGATCACCGCGGTAAAACAACTCGGCGGCGACATTCTTTTGCTGGACGACGGGGTTTATCCCTCATCCTTACGGGAAATCTACGACCCGCCTATTGTTCTGTATGTTAAAGGCGCATGGTCAGATTGCTTGGACCGACCCTGTATCGGTGTGGTAGGGTCAAGGAGGTGTTCGACCTACGGCCAGAACGCCGCCAACATGCTGGCGCGCGACCTGGCTGAGCGGGGCGTGACCGTGGTTTCAGGCTTTGCGCGTGGCATCGACGCTGCTGCGCACAGGGGCGCGCTGGAGGCAAAAGGCCGCACAGTCGCCGTTCTCGGCACCGGGATCGACGAGGTTTACCCGCGGGAACACAGGAAGTTAGCGACGGAGATACTCGACCGCGGCGGTGCACTCGTCAGCCAGTTCCCATTGGGGACGCCACCGGTCTCGGAAAACTTTCCGTACCGAAACCGCATCATTAGCGGGCTGAGTCTCGGAGTCGTGGTGGTGGAAGCGGCGGAGAATTCGGGATCTTTGATAACCGCGCGCCTCGCGATGGAGCAGAACAGAGAAGTGTTTGCTGTGCCCGGAAATATAACTTCTCGAAACTCGTTCGGGACGAACTATTTGATAAAAGGCGCGGGAGCGAAGCTGGTGCAGCA
>Ga0134121_10005270_pt1 | contig 10535 bp, 6 predicted proteins | sample KB301_FD_96463 | JGI IMG/M metagenome (GOLD analysis project Ga0134121, IMG submission 96463) | Terrestrial soil microbial communities without Nitrogen fertilizer from Kellogg Biological Station, Michigan, USA - KB3-0-1 | ecosystem: Environmental > Terrestrial > Soil > Unclassified ...
CACCAGGGCGCGAACGTCGGAGCGCTCGCGCACCGGCGGCAAGCTCAGGCAGGCGCCGGCGATGCGGTAGAAGAGGTCCTGACTGAAGGCGCCCTCCTCGACCATGCGCGGCAGGTCGCGGCAGGTGGCGCAGATCAGCCGCACGTCGGCCTGGCGGGGCACGTTCTCGCCGACGCGGTAGTAGGTTCCATCCTCCAGCACACGCAGCAACAGGGCCTGGAGCGGTCCCGGCATCTCGGCGACCTCGTCGAGAAACAGCGTGCCGCCGCGCGCCGCGCCGATCTTGCCCTCATGCCCCTCGCGGCGCGCGTCGGTGAAGGCGCCCGGGGCATAGCCGAAGAGCTCGCTCTCGAGCAGATGCGGCGACAGCGCGCCGCAGTTGATGGCGACGAAGGGCCGCTCGCGGCGCGGGCTCAAAGCGTGGATGGCGCGAGCGAGCAGGTCTTTGCCGGTTCCGGTCTCGGCGAGCAGGAGGATCGGCAGCCGGGTGCGGGCGAAACGCGCCGCCGCCTGTTTGGTGGCGATGACGACCAGGTCCTCGCCGAAGAGGGCGTCGAGATCGACCGGCCGCGATAGGCGGTGCTCGTGCCGCGACCCTTCCGCGCTCAGGGGCGACGGCTCCTCGAGGTAGGCGACGACGGCGACCGTGCTGCCGTCGGCGGCGAGCACCCGCTCGGGGCGCACCCTCCAGCCCTTCCGCGCCGAGCCGGGAGGCCGCGCCGGCAGGTCGAGCACGAGGTCGGAGAGGCCTTCGGCGGCGACCAGCTCGAGCTCGCGCCAGCCGACTCCCAGCAGATCGCGCACCTGGAGCCCCTCCCGGCCTGCGGGCCCGAGACCCAGGCGCCGCCGGGCGCCGGCGTTGGCGGCCAGCACTCCCCCCTGGTGATCGACGACCAGCGCCGGCGTCGGGCAGCCTTCCAGGACGGCGCAGACCGCGGCCAGCGGCAACGTAGCTCCGGGGTCTGCAGAGCGCGAGCGGGCTTTCGAGAGCACGGCAAGGAAGTGTAGCAGAACGAAGCGAGAATCTGTCCATCCTGTCTCGCCTCGTAGCGAAGCGAGACACTGTCAAGGCTGTTTCCGCCGGATCCTAGGCACGGGAAGCTGGCCCACGATTTGCTGTGACGCTCGTTGGTTTCTCGTTGAATCTGGGATCGCCCTGTACGGGGCATTTTCGTTGCCGGCCGGACGCGGCCAGAAAGGACTCGCTGGTGAGCACGAAAAGAAGGGCAGAAGCGTTCGCAGTCGTCCTTACGTTCACTCTGTTGGCCGCTGCGGCGCCCGCCGCCGCGCAGTTGCAGTGGAGCTCGAAGGACGGGAGTCAGTCGTTCAAGGCCGGCATCCTGGGCCAGATGCAGGCGGAGGAAGCCGACGTCGCCGGCACGAACGACACCTCGAAAAACCTTTCCTTCCGGCGGTTGCGCCTGATCCTGGGCTATACGCTCAGCGACAAGCTCTCGATCTTTTTCGATACCGACAGCCCGAACCTCGGCAAGGCGACGGCCGGGGTCAAGGATACGGGTAACGTTTTCGTCCAGGACTTCGTCGCGACCTACAAGTTCGCCAAGGAATTCCAGCTCGACGGCGGCCTGCTGCTGATGGAGCAGGACTACAACCACAACCAGTCGGCCGCGAGCTTGATGACCCTCGACTACGGCCCGTACACCTTCAACGAATCGACCCCCACCACCTCACGGACTGGACGCGACTATGGATTGCGCGCCCGCGGCTACCTCGGCGACGACCATCTCGAGTACCGGCTGGGTATCTATCAGGGCGTGAGAGGAACCAACAACAGCAACGAGTTTCGTTATGCCGGGCGGGTGATGTACACCTTCTTCACTCCCCAGGTCGGCCTGTTCTACCGCGGCACTTCGTTGGGCAAGACGCAGTCGCTGTCGATCGGCGGCAGCTTCGACAAGCAGCAGGACTACACCAACTACGCCGGCGACGTCTACCTCGATCAGCCGCTGGGCGGAGGCAATTCCCTGGTCCTCCAGGGCGACTACAACCAGATGGACGGCGGCAAGTTCCTCACGACCCTGCCCAAGCAGGACGATCTGCTGATCGAAGCCGGCGTCTATTTCGCGTCGGTCAAGCTGCAGCCGTTCATCCAGTACGGCTCCGAGGATTTCAAGGACCCGTTGCGCATTGACGAGACCCGCAGCACGTTGGGCATCGCCTACTTCGCCTCCGGTCACAACAACAACGTCAAGCTTTCCTATACCAGGATCGAGCCGAAACACGGAGATTCGCGGAAGCAGATCAACCTTCAGTGGCAGGTTTTCCAATTCTAATCGGAGGGTACGCCGTTATGACGACCGCCTCGCCTGCCGCTGCCGCGCCGCTGGTTTCCAAAGCCGAAGAGCGAAAGGTCATCTTCGCTTCCTCGCTCGGCACCGTATTCGAGTGGTACGACTTTTACCTCTACGCCACGCTGGCGCCGTTTTTCGCCTCCCTGTTCTTCCCCAAGGGGAACGACACGGCGGCGTTGCTCGCGGCGTTCGCCACCTACGCCGCCGGCTTCCTGGTGCGGCCCTTCGGCGCCATCTTCTTCGGGCGCCTGGGTGACCTGGTGGGCCGCAAGCACACGTTCATGATCACCATCGTGGTCATGGGCGCCTCGACTTGTGCCGTCGGGCTCCTGCCCAAGTACGAGACGATCGGCATTCTCGCCCCGATCATCCTGGTCACCCTGCGCCTGCTCCAGGGCCTGGCGCTCGGCGGTGAGTACGGCGGCGCCGCGACCTACGTCGCCGAGCATGCGCCCAACAACCAGCGCGGGTATGCGACGAGCTGGATTCAGACCACGGCGACGATAGGCTTCTTCCTCTCGCTGCTCGTCATCGGCGCCTGCCGCGTCTTCATGCTGCCCGCGACTTTCACCGATTGGGGTTGGCGCATTCCGTTCCTCGTCTCCATCGTGTTGTTGCTGTTCTCCATCTACATCCGGCTCAAGCTCGAGGAGTCGCCGGTATTCGTCCGCATGAAGGCGCAGGGCAAGGGCTCGAAGTCGCCGCTGCGCGACAGCTTCCTGCGCTACCCGAACAACAAGCTCGTGCTGCTGGCATTGCTCGGAGCGACGGCCGGCCAGGGCGTCGTCTGGTACACGGGCCAGTTCTACGCCCTGTTCTTCCTCACCATCTTCCTCAAGCTCGGCTACCTCCCCGCTTACACCCTGGTCGGCATCTCGCTCCTCCTGGCGACACCGTTCTTCGTCGTCTTCGGCAAGCTTTCGGACCGCATCGGACGGCTCAAGATCATCCTCGGCGGCTGCCTGCTCGCGGCTCTCACCTACATCCCGCTGTTCCATGGCCTGACTCATTACATCAATCCGGCGCTCGAGGAGTACAACGCGAAAACCCCGATCACGGTCGCCGCGACCGACTGCAACTTCCACGTTTTCATCATCGCGGGGAAGACCCACAACTCGGACTGCGACAAGGTGAAAGACTTCCTCACCACCAAGTCGGGCCTGTCGTTCCAGTCGCTGCCGGCGGTCGCCGGCCAGACGGTGGTCACCAAGATCGGTTCGGTCGAGCTCAACGGCTGGGACGAAGACAAGTACAAGGAGGCGCTGAAGCAGAGCGGTTACCCTGCAGCCATCGACCCCAGCCGGATCAACTACGTCATGGCCGGGCTCATCCTGTTCATCATGGTCCTCTACGTGACCATGGTCTATGGGCCGATCGCCGCTTTCCTGGTGGAGCTCTTCCCGACCCAGATCCGCTACACCTCGATGTCGTTGCCGTACCACATCGGCAACGGCTGGTTCGGCGGCATGCTGCCGTTGCTGGCCACGGCCATGGTGGCGAAGGCGGGGAACATCTACTATGGGCTTTGGTATCCGATCGTCGTCGCGCTGTTGACCGTGGTGGTCGGCGTGATCTTCCTTCGCGAGACGAAGGACCACACGATCGAAGCCTGACCCCTCACTCCCCCAACCCCCTCTCTCCCACCGCACTCCCACCCGCCGGGAGAGAGGGGGCTCAAGAAGCCTGCTTCAGACAAACTACTCCCTCTTCTCCCGGTTGGGGGGAGGGCGATGGGAGAAGAGGGCCGGGGTGATGAGGGGCTTCACACCAGCCGCAGCAACGCCGCTTCCAACCGCGGCAGCGCCGCTTCGATGTCGGCCTCGGAGACGGCGCCGACGCTCAAGCGGAACCAGCCTTCGTCCTGGGTGGAGCCGAAGGCTCCGAAGGGGACGATGCCGATGCCGGCGGCTTCCAGCACGTAGCGGCGCACCTCGCGGTTGGTGCGCAATGGATTGCCGTCCGGCGTCCGCCGGCCGAAGGGATGGATGCGGGCGGTGAGATAGATGGCCCCCATGGGCGGAATGCTGTCCACTGCCAGCCCCCGCGCCTTCATCGCCTGGAAGCCCCGGTGGAGAAGGTCGAGGCGCAACTCGAGCTCGCGCTTGAAATTGGCCTGGTAGTGGCGGATGACGTCCGGCGCTTCGAGCAGGGCCGCGGTGGCGCACTGCTCGGCCCGCGGCGCCCACGCACCGACGTGGCCAAGCACCGCCGACATGCGGGAGATGACGTCCACGGGCCCCACGCCCCAGCCCACTCGCAGGCCGGTGGCGGCGAAGGCCTTGCTGATGCCGTCCACGAACAGGGTGTAGCGCGCCATCTCCGGCAGCAGCTCGGGCGGCGTCACGTGGACGGTGTCGCCGAAGCAGAGCATCCAATAGATCTGGTCGTACATGACGTAGAGGGGCCGTTCGCCGCGCCGGGCGCGAGCCTCGTTCTCCTCCAGCACCGCTTCGCAGATGCCCAACAGGGCGCCGCGTTCGAACGCCGTGCCGGTGGGGTTGAGCGGCGAGTTGAGGCACAGCAGGCGAGCGCCGGGCAGCAGCGGCAGCAGCTCCTCCCGGGTCGGCAGGAAACGGTGCTCCGGACGGCAGATCAACGGCACGCCGGTCGCTCCCGCCAAATGGACGTAGTGGTTGCTGTTCCAGCTCGGCACCGTATAGATCACCCGGTCGCCCGGATCGCACAGCGTAAGGAAGATGCAGTAGATGACCGGCCGCGCGCCGGCGACGATGAGCACCGAATCCACCGGATAGCGCAGCCCCAGGTCGCGCTCGTAGAACCGCGCCACCGCCTGCCGCAGCTCCGGCATGCCGTTCGACGGCGGATAGTTGGTTTCGCCATGCTCCAGTGCGGTGCGCACACCCTCCAGCAGCACCTCCGGAATGGGGAATTGCCGGGGATCGAAGTCGCCCACGGTGAGGTTGCAGATGGACCGGCCGTCGGCCACCAGCGCGCGGATCTCGCCGGCGATGCGCAGGATTTCCGAGCCGATGAGGCCCGCCGCCATGGTGGAGACCCGTCGGGTCGGGTCGGGGCCCGTGTCCCGGGCGAGCTCGGCGAGGTCGAGGCAGGTCTGTTGGGTTTCCATGCCCAGAACTATGGCAGGAAACCGGGCGGCGGTGAAGGAGGGCGGGAAGAACACGGACTCAGGAACACGGACAAAACACGGACGCACACCGACGAACACGATCGCCGGGTACTGCGGGCGCTATCCGTGTCAGTCTCTGTGGGTCCGTGCTCGTCCGTGTTCTCCCCCTACGTGCTGCCCTCCGACGGTCCCCCCAGCGTGACCTGCATCTCCGTCTTGCGGCCGTCGCGCACCAGGCCGACGCGGACGGTCTGGCCGGGTTTCTTTCCTTCCAGGGCCAGGAGGAGCTCGCCGCTCGATTGCACGGGTTGGCCGTCGATGGTGAGGATGACGTCGCCGAGGCGCCAGCGGCCGAGGACGTCGCGGTCCAGGCCACGGAGGCCCGCCTTGGCGGCGCCGCTCCCCCGATCGACGTGGTAGATCATCGCCCCTTCGAGCCCCATGCGGCGCATCAGGCCCTCGGGAGCGAGCTGCACGCCCAGAGTGGGACGCTGGATGCGGCCGTAGCGGATGAGGTCCGGGACGGCCCACTCCACGGAGTGCGCCGGGATGGCGAAGCCGATTCCCGCCGAGGCGCCGGAGGGGCTGTAGATGGCGGCGTTGACCCCGATCAGCCGGCCGGCGCTGTCCAGCAGCGGGCCGCCCGAGTTGCCGGGATTGATCGCGGCGTCGGTCTGGATGACGTCGCGAATGGGCACGTTGTTCATCGATTCGATCTGCCGTCCCAGGGCGCTGATGATGCCGGTGGTGAGCGTCTGGTCGAGGCCGAAGGGGTTGCCGATGGCGAAGACCTTCTGGCCGACGCGCAGATCGTCCGAGCTGCCGAGCGGCAGGGGATGCAGCCGCGCGGTGGGCGCGGCGATCTTGAGCACGGCCACGTCTTTCTCGGGGGCCCAGCCGACGAGCTTGGCGTCCCAGGTGGACTGATCGGCCAGGGTGACCCGGGCGACGTCGGCGTTGGCTACCACGTGGTAGTTGGTGATGACGTGGCCCTGAAGGTCCCAGACGAAGCCGGAGCCGCTGCCTTGGGGAATCTCGTTGGAGTTGAGACTGAAGGCGTCCTGCTGCACGGCGATCGAGGTGATGAACACCACCGCCGGCGAGGCGCGCTCGAAAAGGGCAATGTTCTCCTTCTCGTCCGCGTCGAGCTCGCCCCGCGGCGTTACCTTGACGCCGGAGGGCACCGCTGCCGGCCGCTGCGCCCGGCCGGCCGGCGCTCCAGGGACGGCAGGGGTAGGCTGCGCCAATTGCGCACGACCTGTCCAGGCCGTGCCCACCCAGAAACCGCCGAGAGCAGCCAAGGCGGCCGTGACGAGGATCAGGAAGCAGCTCGGTGTGCGGTTCATGGTCTGGAAGTCTAGACCGAGGTGGTGGCGCTCGGTGCTCCCGGCCTCCAATCGGCGATTTCTTCCTTCCAACCGTCAGCGACTTGGACCCAAAGCGGCGATCTGACCGTTCCGTAGCGTCTGGCAAAGAGGTCCAAGCAGCCGTCACCGTGTTCCTATCGACGGTCGTTTGCAGTCCAATCGCCGGCGAACGGGCTCCATCCTCCGTCGGCTTGGACTCCATCCATTCTCGTCTGCGTCCCTATCGACGGACGTTTCGACTCCAACCAACGGACGATTGGACCGTTGTCGACGCCGGTTTGGACCGCATGCAAGGACGCTTGGAGTGGTAGAGACGGACGTTTGGAGTGGAAGTGCCGGTTGTTTGGAGTGGAAACGGCGGACGATTGGATTGGAAGTGACCGACGATTGGGGTGGAAATGACGGCCGATTGGAGTCGAAACGACGACCGATTGGGCTGGAATCGGCGGATGATTGGAGCGCGGAGTCGGCTGATTCGGGGCGCGTACGCAGCGGAGCGGGCGGCAATTTCGGAATCTTCGGCGCAGGGCTTGACAAAATCAGCGGCGAGCACATATGCTGTGAACACAAGGAGCTGGTTCGGCTGGTTGCGAGTGAGGTGGGTGAGTGTTTCACCCCTGCGCGCTACTAGATGGACCTCTTTTAGCTGAAGGAGAAGCCACATGGCAGCCAAGGGATTTTCATTTGCGGAGCGGTTGAGTCGTAGTGCGGTGATGGTCACGAACGTGAAGGAGAATCTGTCGGAGGTACCGCATCTCACGGACGAGGTGACGGAGCTCGAGCGGATGCTGGGGGAAGGAAGGGCCTTCGAGAGCCGGCAGGACGATCTGCGGTCGCAGGCGCAGGACAACACCAAGAAGATGAAGGTTCTGATCTCGCAGATGGACAAACTACGCAGCCGCTTGGCCGCGGGCCTCAAGTCGAAGTACGGTTTCACCAGCGAGACGCTGCTCAAGTTCGGCGTGAAGGTCCACCGGCTGCCACGCCGCAAGGCGGCGACGAAGACGGCGCCGGCGCCAACTCCGGAACCTACGCCGCAGATTCCGGCCACCGCGACATCGTAGTCACGGAGAACCTGGTCCGGAGGGGCCAAGGAGGCCCCTCCGTTAGTGGCGCGACCCGAAGGGGCGCGTCCGCTCCAGGGAGCGTGTTCGGCGAGCCTCGCGATAGGCCTCCTTCCGATTCGCTACACGTATCACGATGACGACCAAGCGAGCATCTTCAATCGTATAGACGATTCGATACGGTCCCTGCCGGACCCTGTACAACTCCTCATGGCCGGAGAGCTTCGCGCAGCCTTGTGGGCGCGGATTCTCCGCAAGCCCCAGGATTCGGCTGACAACCGCTTGCCGATCCTTCCTCCGAGGTAATGCATCGAGCTCTTTGGCCGCCGCGTCGGTGATCCGGATCTCATATCCGCCCACGGCGCCTCAGGTCCTTGACGACGGCATCGAAGCTCAACACCGGCCCCCCAACTCTTTTTTCAAAAGCCTCGAGGTCTTCCGCGTCCTCACCCAGGACCAGCCCGACGGCTTCGTTGACGAGATCAGAGACCGATCGCTCTGTCGCGGCTGCCTTGAGCCGCAAGGCGCGGTGGATCTCAGGATCAAAATAGACAGTTGCCCGTTTCGTGGTCTCCATAGAGATCACCTTAGCGCCTTGTCGCCATGACGTCAAGACGTTAGCCGCCGCCGCCGCCAGGCTCGGTGAGGGGAATCCCGAGCTCCAGGCGTTTAGAGACTTGGACAATTCGTTGCTCCCTTGATACCCCAGAGAGAATCTCCCTTTCTTCCTGAGAGTCCAGGATGCAGCGGATGCAACGCCTCTCAGGAGGTCCTATGGCTAAGCCTTATCTCTCACGCCGTTCGTTCTTATCGCGGATCGGCCTGTTAGTCCTCGCCTGTCTCGTCGAAGCGCTGCCCGCTGGGGCAGGCGCCCACCTGGCCGACTACAAGTCGGCCGGGGCCCACCCGGGGCGCTTCACCGTCTTCGAGAGCGGCCAGGTCCGCCCCCTGGCGCTGTCGCCGAGCGGGAAGCTCCTGTTCGCGGCCAATACGCCGGATGACCGTCTCGAAGTGTTTCGCATCAAGAACAACGGCCTGGAGCGTCTCGTCTCCATTCCCGTCGGCCTCGAGCCGGTGGCCGTCGCGGTGCGCAACGACAACGAGATCTGGGTCGTCAACCACCTGTCCGACAGCGTCAGCGTGGTCGAGCTGACTCAGGGCGGGCACAGCGGCCGCGTCGTGCGCACCCTGCTGGTGGGCGATGAGCCGCGCGACATCGTCTTCGGCGGCGCGCGGAAGGACCGCGCCTTCATCACCACCGCCCACCGCGGCCAGAACGTTCCCTACGATCCCCAGCTCACCACTCCCGGCGTGGGCCGGGCGGACGTCTGGGTTTTCGATGCAGATCATCTCGGCGGCACGCTCGGCGGTACACCGCTGACCATCGTCACGCTGTTCACCGACACGCCGCGCGCCCTGGCGGTGAGCCCTGATGGCAGCAAGGTTTACGCGGCGGGGTTTCACTCCGGAAACCGCACCACGACGATCAACGAGGTTCTGGTCCCGAACGGCGGCGAAGCCGCGGGTGGCGTGCCCGGGCCCGACACCAACGCCGAGGGCGTGCCGAGACCGGAAGTGGGAATCGTCGTCAAGTTCAACGGCACCCACTGGGTCGACGAGCTCAACCGGGTCTGGGATTCCAAAGTCCGGTTCTCGCTGCCCGACAAGGACGTCTTCGTCATCAACGCCAACGCCAATCCGCCGGCGCAGCTCGGCGGCACCGCGGGGTTTTACCGTGGCGTCGGCACCATCCTCAACAACATGGTGGTGAACCCGGTGAGCGGCAAGGTCTACGTTTCGAACACCGAGGCGGGGAACGACAAGCGCTTCGAGGGGCCGGGCACCTTCGCCGGCCACAGCCTTCGCGGCCATCTCCATGAAAGCCGCATCACCGTCCTCGGCCCGGGGGGCAGCGTCACCCCGCGGCATCTCAACAAACACATCAATTACGCCGCCTGCTGCGCCGCGATCCCGAACGCCGAGAACGACAAGAGCCTCGCCCTGCCGCAGGAGATGGCGGTGACGAGCGACGGCAGAACCCTTTATGTCGCCACACTTGGCACGTCCAAGATCGGTGTCTTCGATACCGTCGCCCTGGAGAACAATACGTTCACGCCGAGCACCGCCGATCAGATCAAGGTGTCCGGCGGCGGCCTCACCGGCCTGGTGCTCAACGAGGATAAGCATCGCCTTTACACGTTGACCCGCTTCGATGACTCGATCGCGATCGTCGACACGGTCTCGGGCGCGGAGGTCGGGCACGTCGCCATGCACAATCCCGAGCCGCCGAGCGTGGTCGCCGGGCGTCCATTCCTCTACGACACGTCGTTTTCATCGAGCCATGGCGACTCGTCCTGCGGCAGTTGCCACGTCAACGGCGACTTCGACAGCCTGGCCTGGGATCTCGGCAATCCGGACGGCGCGGTGCAACCCATTCCGGGGCCGTTCGAGCTTCAGCCCTCGGCGTTCGGGCTGCCGGACACCCATCATCCGATGAAGGGACCGATGACCACGCAAAGCCTGCGCGGCATGGCGAACCACGGGCCGATGCACTGGCGCGGCGACCGCACCGGCGGCAACGACGCCCCAAGCGTGCAGCCGGACGGCGGCACCTTCGACGAGGTCGCGGGATTCAAGAAGTTCCAGGGGGCCTTCCCCAACCTCCTGGGGCGCAGCGGACCGATCTCCGACCAGGACATGGCGA
>Ga0134121_10005271_pt1 | contig 10534 bp, 9 predicted proteins | sample KB301_FD_96463 | JGI IMG/M metagenome (GOLD analysis project Ga0134121, IMG submission 96463) | Terrestrial soil microbial communities without Nitrogen fertilizer from Kellogg Biological Station, Michigan, USA - KB3-0-1 | ecosystem: Environmental > Terrestrial > Soil > Unclassified ...
GAGGCAGTTCAAATTCACGGCCGATGATTAGCTTCTGTTGATTGCCGCCCGAGAGCGCGCGCGCCGGCAGCGCCGGATTCGGCGGACGCACATCAAAATCACGAATCACCTGCTCAGTGCGCCGCTGAATTCCTTTTTGATCGAGCAAGATTCCATCCGCCGACACCGCGGGCTTGCGATAGTGCACGCCGAGGATCGTGTTCTCGGCCAGACTAAAATCCAGCAACAATCCGCGACGATGTCGATCTTCAGGCACGTGCGCAATGCCAAGTTCTTTTCGCTGACGCGCATCGGTTTGCGTGACGTCCTGGCCTTCGAAACTGATCGAGCCGGAGGTGTGCGAGCCGGGAATCAATCCCGCCAGGGCTTCGATCAATTCAGTTTGGCCGTTGCCCTCGACACCGGCGATGCCGACGATCTCACCCTTGCGAACCTCGAAAGAGACTCGGTCGACCCGTTTCGATCCGTCGCGACCGGCAATCGACAAATCGCGCACGCTGACTACGACCTCGCCGGGGTTCGCGTCCGGCTTATCGACCCGCAGAAGGACTTCACGGCCAACCATCAGGCGCGCCAGGTCCGCGGCATTCGTTTCGCTCGTCTTCACTTCGCCGACGACTTTGCCGTCGCGCATCACCGTGACATCGTCGGAAATTGCGAGCACCTCAGACAGTTTGTGCGTGATGATGACGATGGTCTTTCCCTGCTCGCGCATGCGCCGCAGGATCGCAAAGAACTCTTCGACCTCCTGAGGTGTTAGCACCGCCGTCGGCTCATCGAGGATCAGAAGTTGGGCGTGACGATAGAGTGCTTTCAGTAATTCAACTCTCTGTTGTTGCCCGACCGAGAGGGTTTCGATCGTCGCGTTCGGATCGACCGAGAGCTTAAACTCGTCCGAGACTCTCCGAATTTCTTCCGCGGCTTTTTTCAGATCAAGCGAAGTGGCGTTGCCGGGTTCGGCACCCAGGACAATGTTCTCAGCTACGGTCATCGGCTCAACCAGCATGAAGTGCTGATGCACCATGCCGATGCCCAGCGCAATCGCATCATGCGGCGTACGAATCTCGCGCACCTCGTTATTGATCACAATTTCGCCGCCGTCCGCGGTGTAGAAACCATAGGCGATGCGCATCGCCGTCGATTTTCCCGCGCCATTTTCGCCAACGATAGCGTGAATCGTTCCCGGCGTGACCTTGATCGACACGCGATCATTCGCGAGTACGGCACCAAAGCGTTTCGTGATATTGCGAAGTTCAATCATTTTCGAAGAGGCTAGAGGTCAGAGGTCAGAGGTCAGTGAACGTAACAGTCCGTTCAAAATCTTGCCGACCTCGATCAATTGGTCATTGATCCTCCCGTGCTGAGTTGGCGTTAGATAATTGAGACGTAAAGCGAGCTCTAAGTGAGTATCAAGTTCAAGGAGCGAACCGCGGGCGTTTCCAAGAAACTGTCTGAACTCAGTCTTTGATCTTCGTCCTTGCCCTTCAGCGATGTTAGCGGGCACAGAACTAGCTGCGCGCCGGATCTGACTAGTGAGCCCATAGAGTTCATGTCGAGGGAAACCCTCAGTAGCCTTGTATACCAATACGACCAGATCCATTGATTTCCGCCACGCGATCAAATCGCGATGGCTTTTGATTTTTGCTTCAGCTGCGGCCGCCATGGTTTGCTGACTACGGTGTTTCTAACCTCTTGTCTCTACCCTCTAACCTCTGCCTTACTGCGTCATCCTGTCGACGACTTTAATCTGTCCCGCCACGATCTTCTTTTTCGCTTCTTCCGCTGCCTGCAATGTGGGCGCCGGCACCAGGCTCTGGTTGTTGTTATCCATCACGTAACCGACACCGTCGCTATCCAGGCCGAACACGTGGAAGCCGCCCTGAAACTTATGATTCACGACATCCTTAACGATGTCATAGACCGCGTTGTCGACGCGCTTGACCATGCTCGTGAGCACGAAGCCGGGCTTGACCATATTTTGATTTGAATCGACGCCGATCACGAAGTGAGTGGCGCGTCCACTTGCATCTTTGCCGGCTTGTTCAACCGCATCGAAAGCGCCGAGTCCGGAATTCCCAGCAGCAGTGAAGATCACATCAGCGCCCTTGCTGATTTGCGCGAGCGCGATCTCTTTTCCCTTTCCCGGATTGTTCCAGGCGGCATCAGTCACGCCCACGTAATTTTGAATCACCTGAACTTTCGGGTTCGCGGCCTTCGCGCCTTGCTCGTATCCGCCTTCAAAGCGATGAATCAAACCTATGTCCATGCCGCCGAGAAAACCGATCGTGTTTGTTTTGGTCGTCATGCCGGCAATCAGCCCCACCAGATACGAGCCTTCATGCTCTTTGAAGACGAGTGACGCCACATTTGATTTCGGAGTCTTACCGTCGTCTTCAAATATCACACCATCGATGATCGCGAAATGAATGTTCGGATAGTCCTTCGCGACGGCCTGCATGATTGGGCCCTGCGCGAAGCCCACGCCAATGACTAAGTCGTAACCACGTTCAGCAAACGCGCGCATCGCCGGCTCGATCGAAACGGGATTGCCCGGTTCGACGTCGCGCACGATCACATTCAGCGCCGGTTTGTCACAACTCGTTTTGCCATCCGGCAGTGTGCCGCTCTGAGCGCACTTCACACCGTTCCATGCCGCAGCATTGAACGAACGATCGTCCTTGCCGCCAATGTCAAAGACGATGCCGACGCGGATCTTGCTCGGATCATCAGCGCTGTACGCGGCGCGATTGCAGGCCTGGCTCGCGAGAACGAGCGAAGCGAGCGCGGTCAGCGCGACTAGGACTTTGAACTTCATTCGATTACTTCCTTGATCAGCTCCAGCGCTACGGGCGCTTCATCACCGATTGTGTACGCAGCTTTGATGCGAGCGGCTGCACGTTCACCGCGATCCTCGTGCGCACAAAAGACGGTCCCAATGAGTTGGCCGGCGCGAACTTCGTCGCCAATCTTCACTTCACTGATAAATCCAACTGTGGGATCGATTGTATCTTCGATGCGAACGCGGCCACCGCCAGCCTCGGCAATCGCGTGCCCGATTTCTCCCGTGTCGACTGCGACCATAAAACCAGAGCGCGGGGATTCTACCTTAAACGAAGTCTCTGTCAACGGCAGAATCTTTGCGGGTTGATCGCAGGCGCGCGGGTCGCCGCCTTGCGCTGCAATGTTCTTCCGAAATGATTCCAGAGCCGCGCCGGATTCGTGGACCTTCCTGATGCGTGCGCGGGCGGAATCAATCGTGTCGTCGAGATGCGCGAGCACAGTCATCCGCGCCGCCAGCTCGATTGAAAGATCCAGCACTGGCCTCGCCGATTCGTTGACTTCTCCGCGCAAGAGTTCGATGCACTCGATTACTTCGACTGAATTCCCCACGGCGCGACCCAACGGCTGATTCATGTCGGTAATCAGGGCTTGCGATTTCACCCTGAGCGAATTGCCGGTCTTCACCAACGCCTGGGCCAATTCCCTCGCCCGAGCCTCTTCGCGCATAAACGCGCCCGAACCAGTCTTGACGTCGATAACCATCGCATCCAAACCGGCGGCGCCCTTCTTTGAAATAATCGACGCGACGATCAGCGGAATCGCTTCAACGGTCGAAGTGGCATCGCGCAGCGCGTAGAGCTTGCGATCAGCCGGCGCAATTTCTGCGGTTTGTCCATTCATGGCAAATCCGCATTGATTAAGAACCGCGCGAAACTCCGGAAGCGACAGATCGACCCGATAACCGGGAATCGATTCGAGTTTGTCGAGCGTTCCACCCGTGTGTCCCAGGCCACGCCCCGAAATCATGGGCACGCAAACGCCGGCAGCCGCCGCGAGCGGCGCGATCAGGAGCGAAGTCTTGTCACCCACGCCACCGGTGGAATGCTTATCAACTTTTGGTTTGGGAATGTCCGAGAAATCCAGGACCTCGCCGGAATGCAGCATCGCGTTCGTCAGTGAGGTACTTTCGGCATCAGTCATGCCGTTCAAGAAAATTGCCATCAATAAAGCAGTGCTCTGGTAATCCGCAACGTCACCGCTCGTAATGCCGCGAACAAAGAATTCGATCTCTTCGCGTGAGAGTTCGCCGCCGTCGCGCTTCTTACGGATGATGTCCTGTGGTCGCATCTAGCTGGAAATCTTGTAACGCAGTCTTTAGACTGCGCCGCAAACTAAAGTTTGCGTTACATAACGGAAGTTTGTTTGAGCAGGACGATGGCGTGGGCCCGGACAGCTTCACCGCGTCCCACGGCGTCGAGACCTTCGCCCGTCTTCGCCTTCACACTGATGCAGCCTTTGTCAGCGTTCATAACACGTGCGAGATTGTCGCGCATCGTATCAATGTGTTCGCGCAATTTTGGGCGCTCGAGCATCACCGTTGCATCAGCGTTGCCGATCACAAAACCGCGCTCATGCGCCAACCACACGACGCGCGCCAGCAACTGCATGCTGTCGGCGTCTTTCCATTGCGAGTCGCTGTCGGGAAAGTGCACGCCGATGTCACCTTCGCAGAGTGCGCCAAGGATCGCATCGGTTAAGGCATGGGTGAGCGCGTCTCCGTCCGAATGACCTTCTGCGCCCTTTTCAAAGTCGATGCGCAGTCCGCCAAGTATCAGCGGCCGTCCTGCGACGAGCCGGTGCGTGTCGTTGCCGATGCCAATGCGAAACATGCTTGTAGGGGCGGGACTCGTCCCCGCCCGTTCGTCTCATTTTGCGCAGCGCGGGCAGGGACAAGCCCTGCCCCTACATTTCAAGAATAGCTTCAGCAACCGCCAGATCCTCTGCCGTTGTTATCTTAATATTCCGCGCGTTGCCCTCAACCGCGGCGATCGGAACACCTAAACGTTCAACCAAAAAACTATCGTCAGTCACATCGATCCGCAGTGATTCAATTTCTTCCAAATCTGCGTACGCTCGTTTCAGAATGTCGAAGCGAAAGCATTGTGGTGTCAAGGCGCGCCGCAGCTGGGCGCGCGGCACCGTCCTTACGACCCGATGGTGGTCTAATTCTTTGATGGTATCGCTGACAGGGGCCACCAGGATCGCCGCGCCTGAATTGTGCGCGGCAATGACTACCTGATCGATCTCCTCAGGCGTCACCAGCGGACGAACTGCGTCGTGCACGGCAACTACATCCGCTGTTTCAATCAACGCGAGTCCGCATTTTACCGACTGTGCGCGCGTCTCGCCCCCGGCTACAACCTGCGAGATCTTCTTGAGATTGGATTCTTCAACAGCAGAACGAAAGGCATTGACTTCCTCGGCAGGCACAACGACTGCCACCGCGTCGATCTCCTGCGCCTGCTCAAACTGCCTGAGCGTGTGCACGATGATCGAGGTTCCGTTGATTTCGAGAAATTGCTTGGGCCGGTGGCCACCGAAGCGCGTACCTTTGCCGCCGGCGACGATAATCGCGACGTTCATCTAGTTAGGCTTCGGTGTCACTGATGCGCGTCATGGCGGGGGCCGTTTTCACTTCGCGCAGCGGCCGGCGCGCGCGCTCGCCGTTGCCACCGTTTTCGCCCTCTTCCCAGATACGGCCGAAGATCATTTTGCCGGCCGTTGTTTGCAGGACGCTGGTCACGGCGATGTCAGCGTTCTTTCCAATCAAGCGGCGCGCGTTATCCACCACCACCATTGTGCCATCGTCGAGATACGCGACGCCCTGGTTGTACTCTTTGCCTTCCTTGAGAATGAAGACACGCATCGCTTCACCCGGCAGCACCACCGGTTTAAGCGCGTTCGCGAGTTCATTGATGTTCAGCACGTTCACGCCGCGAAGCTGGGCAACTTTGTTGAGATTGAAATCGTTCGTGACGATCACCGCGTCGCCCAGTTGCTTACCTAACTCGATTAGCTTGAGATCGACTTCGCGCACTGCCGGGAAATCAGTCTCCACGATTTGGATGTCGAGCGAGCCGTTGTTCTGTAAACGATTCAGCATGTCCAGGCCGCGACGACCACGTTGGCGTTTCGACGAGTCGGGCGAGTCGGCAACCTGCTGCAGCTCGCGCAGGATGAACTGGGGAATGATGAGCGTCCCGGTCAGGAAGCCAGTCTCTGCTACATCAGCGATGCGCCCATCGATGATCACGGAAGTGTCGAGTATCTTAAGATCGCGCCGTGACGCTTTATCGCTGAAAATCCCCCCGAGCGCTGAGAGATCGAGGTAATCCCCTTTCGCCGCACCGACGATCAACCCAACGTAGGCCATAAAGCAGACGAGACTGAGAGTAATGAAGGTTCTGGCCTCATGCGTCAGCGACTCTTGATGCATAATCAGCTCGCCGATTAAGAAGGCTCCGAGAATTCCGAGGATGGAACCAACAGCGGCGCCAATCAGCGTCTTCAACGTAGCTTGGCGGATGCGGAGCTCAAACAGAATGATGCAGACGGCCACCAATGCTCCGAGTCCTCCGGAAGTCCAGGGCTTACCCGTAATTGGCTGTAGCCATGCTGCTGCTCCGACCAGAATTCCTGTAAAGATAATTCTAAGAAGAATGACATCAGGCCGCATAATGTCGGGCATTCTAACACGCATCCCGGCGCTCGTCACCGATTTTGCTTATGTCGAGCGGCCGGTGGATCTTTGGGCTGTGCGTCCTGGCGCGAGAGAGCTTTGTTACCTTTTTCTGATTCACGTATGATGCGCGGGCAGGGAGAGATCCGGGGCAATTATATGAGTGACCGCAAATACAAACAGCGTGGCTATATGGATCACGACGGCGATCGTGAACAGCGGCCCAAACCGCAAGCGCAACAACCTCCGCGTGATCGCGAAGGCCCAAGATCACCACGCATGATGGCTTTCAGCGAGAAGATCAAGTGCGCGGCCTGCAGCGCCATCGTTCCCGGCAATATCGGATTCGACAGCACGTGCCCCAAGTGCAAGGCCGACCTGCACACCTGTCGACAATGTACTTACTTTGATCCGGGTTCGCGCTTCGAATGCCGCAAGCCACTCACCGCGCGCATCCTGAACAAAGGCGGACGCAACAAGTGCGAACTGTTCGCGGCTCGCACGGTGGTCGAACGCGAGACCTCTTCCGGCAAACCAACTGATGCGCGTCAGGCATTCGCGAATTTATTTAAGAAATGATCAGGTACGCACGCCTCTGGCGCGCTTTGTGCGGTGAACGCAGGCGGATTGATTGCCGATCCTAACATCACCATAACGAACAAGAGGCGGGCCGGGCCCGCCTCATTGCTTCCAGGATGATCGATTGGCGTTACGCCTTCGCCGCTTTCGTGCGAATGAACGCGTATTGGATCGCCGGCAACGAATTGAACTCGGCGGCCTTCTTGCACGAATCTTTTGCCTTATCCGCGTCGCCCTTGCCCTGGTAGGCCTGGCACAAGCGATAGAGATCATAAGGATTCTGCTGATTCGCCTGCTGCATCTCGCTGATCGCTTTGTCGTAGTCTTTTTCTTCGATCGCGATCATGCCGGCGAGCTGATGGGCTTGCTTCACCTGCAAAGGATTGCTCTTCGTCTCAGTACCTTTGCGAAAAGCGTCTGCCTCAGTCTTTGCCGTGGCCAAATCCTTCTTGCCTAAGGCGACGCGCGCCAGGTTGTAGTGATGAAACAGCGCCGTGTTGTCTTTGATTTCCTGCGACATGCCGGAATCGTTCGTCATCTTCAGAAGTTTTTCGAACGATGCCTTTGCGTCGTCATACTTGCCCATCTCAAGCATGATGTTCCCTTTAAGTTGCAGATCACCGGTCATGCCCGGAACGTCGTTGGTCTTTTCGCCCAGGGCGTATTGCTTATCCACATCCGCGAGGGCTTTGTCCCACTTGCCGCTATCAACCTCGACAACAGTCAGAGCAAATAAGGCCGTGCGTCGTTCCGCGTCACTGCGAGCTTTGCCGTTGATCTTGTCAATCTCGGCGGCGGCTTCGTCGGCGTTTCCTTTGTACAGCAACGCCATGCCAATGCCCTGATGTGCGTTGATGAAGTTCTGATCCTTCGCCAACGCGTTGCGATACTGCGCGATCGAATCGTCAAACTTGCCTTCCTTCAAAAGCAACTCTGCGTACGAGTCATAGGGATTCGGATCGTTGGGAATCAGATCGATGTATTTCTTGAAAGCTGCTTCGGCGTTGGCGTACTCGACGTTCTGACGGTAGGCATACCCCAGCAGGTTGAAAGCCGAAGAGAAAGTCGGATTCGCCTCGGTCGCTTTCTTGTAATACTGAACGGCTTTCGGAAAGTCCTGCTGCCCGAAGTAATAACCACCGAGCGCAAAGTTAGCGCGTTCATCATTCGGATAAGCGGCCACCAGTTGCTCGAAGTATTCTTTCTGTTTCGCGACATTGCCGTTCGCGCCTGCTTCAGTACCGAGAATCAAAAGCTTCTCGCCGTTCGACGCCTTGTCGGCGAGGCTGACCGCCTTCTTCAGATGATCGAAGAATTCTTTGCCGGTAGGGCTGACGTTTGCCCGGTTCAACTCGGCCAGGGCGAAGTTCTGATCGAGCGAGATCGCTTTATCGAAATGCGCGATTGAATCCTGGATGAGCAGTTTCTCGTTCAGGTCGCGGCCTTGCACGAATTCCTTCCGCGCTTCCTCCGAAGAAGTAGTGATCGGAATCTTGCCGCCGGCATTCGCGTCGGTGCTGGTCGCGACCGGACTCTTCGAGGCGTTTTGATCCGCGGGGGCGCAACCGGCGAACGCAAGGGTGGCCGCCACGGTCATGGCGAGCAAAAGCAGCGTAAATCTATTGCGAGACATAAGTTTTCTCCTTCGGAAATTCGCGCAGGAATCGGTCGCGCCTGGCGTTCGCGATCTGGGGAGATCGAACCGGAAATCACGTGGTGAGCATTACAAGGGACAGCTCGCACGTGAGTGGAGATCCCAATCATTTGATGCGCATTAAGATGGCGAAAGATACGGAAGACTGATGGTGCGGTCAATAGATGTAGGCTGAGCTTTGGTAAGATTTAACAACTCTTTACAAATCGTCCCCAACTTTGATCGAGCGAAGAACTTCCACGTAGGTTACGAGCCATCCGCTTGAAAATGGTAAGCGCGCATAACTTCTTATTGGTGATTGATCATGGGCAACGATCATCGCCGCTACCTATTTCGGGATCTTCATGAGTCCGCGGTTCTGTTCACTCCAATAAATATATTTGTCATCCGCAACCACGCAGCGGCTTGCTGACCCCAGCGATGAAACAACTGTGGGGGCTCCGCCCTGCTTGCTGAGGAGCATTAGCCGTTTGCCCAGAGGCCAGATAATGGCTTCCTTATCTGCGAAAATCGGAGCTCCAGAATCGAAGTCATTACCTCGATAAGTGTAGAGGAGTTTCGATTTACCACTCTCTTTTTCCAGCTGGTAAATCGTACCTGTTTGTCCCAACAGATAAAGATATCGATCGTCGGACGCTATGGTCGCGGGCTCGACTTGATTCTCATTTCCGTCAAAAAGGACCGTCTGTTTTCCTCCCGTCTTCGCGATTTTTCGCACTGAATCGTCCGCGAAGTCGGACCAATAAATATTCTTCTCATCAACCACAAATCCGTTCGGCGCCTTGAGCCCCGAAGTCACCCGCTCAGGCTCGCCGCCACTCTTCGCTAATCGCATGAGCAGGATGGCTTCCTTAGTAGTTAGACTGCCTTCCAGAAAATAGATATACGTCGAGTCGGTTCCTATGTACGCGAGGCCTGGCCAGATGAAGTCACCCAGTACAGTCGAAATATTTCCGTTGGTGAGATCTACCTTTTTCAGTTCTCCCATAGTCTTCGAGCTGAAATCTCCACCTTTACGTTCAGCTTTATTCTCGCTCATGTAGTAGAAGTCGTTACCATCCACGACGAACTCGCCGACTTCAGTATTGGTCTCGACCAGAGTCTGTGGATATTTACCGTCGTCGCGGTTGACCCGAACCAGCTGATGATATCCAAGCCAGTAAATGTATCCCTTATCAGCGGCGCATTTGGAAAAGGAAAACTTATCAGTCGAAGCGACTAACTGCGGTTTCTTTGCCGGGACAACAGGACTCGATTGTCTCCTGGTCTGAGCGGACAATTCAGACAGACCTGAGCATAAAGGCAAACCAATCAGGGCAAGCAGAAAGAAAACCAACTTAAGCATCAGCTGTTCTCCTCTCAACCGCGGTGCTTTGGGCCGTAATGCAGAGTGCACGACTAAGGCGCCGGCGGCTTTATGACAATCGCCGGGATGTTTTGGTCCTTCACCAGTTGATTGAATGCCGGCACGTCGGTCTTCATGATCTGCGCCAGCTTCGCCAGTTGCGCATCGATCTGTCGCACCAGATCGTTGTAGACCTCGATCGACTGATCGTTCGGCGGAGTCTCTGAACGCGCCACGACTCCCATCAGCGCCGCCAGCTTGTTATTCAAGCGAATCGGGAAGTTCAAAGGATCCTGACTACTCTGGTTCTTCGTCTGATACAAAGCTTCTTCAACTTCAGTCAGCTTTTTGATCAACGCATTGCCGCCATCAGCAATCGGTTTCGATTGCGGGCCGACGCGTTTCACCAAATCATCCACCTGCTTCTTGACGTCGC
>Ga0134121_10005273_pt1 | contig 10530 bp, 8 predicted proteins | sample KB301_FD_96463 | JGI IMG/M metagenome (GOLD analysis project Ga0134121, IMG submission 96463) | Terrestrial soil microbial communities without Nitrogen fertilizer from Kellogg Biological Station, Michigan, USA - KB3-0-1 | ecosystem: Environmental > Terrestrial > Soil > Unclassified ...
CCGCGGCGCCGGTGCTGGCGGTGGTGATCGCCTTCCAGGCGCTGCAGCGCACCGCGAACTTCGCCATCTCCAATCCGGCGCGCGAGGTGCTGTTCACCGTGGTGGCGCGCGACGAGAAGTACAAGGCGAAGAACGTGATCGACATCGTCGCGGTGCGCGGCGCCGACGCCGCCGGCGGCTGGCTGTTCACCGCGCTGCGCTCGCTCGGCATGGAGCTGCGCTCGATCCCGCTCGCCGCGATCGTGATTTCTGCCGCATGCCTGGCGCTCGCGGCGGCGCTCGGCCGCGCGCAGGAGCGCCGCGCGGCAATGCAGCGCGGGAACACGTAAGTTATATTAGGTAAAGGAGGTACCCATGGGCACCGGCGGCTGGATCGTACTCGGCATCATCGTCGCTCTCGCAGTCTGGGCGATCAGCATCTACAACGGGCTGGTCGCGCTGCGCAACCGGTACAAGAACTCGTTCTCGCAGATCGACGTGCAGCTCAAGCGCCGCTACGACCTGATCCCCAACCTGGTGGAGACGGCGAAGGGCTACCTGAAGCACGAGCGCGAGACGCTCGAAGCGGTGATCAAGGCGCGAAATCAGGCGGTAACTGCAGCGGCCATCGCCAGCAGCAAGCCTGGAGACCCGGCGGCGATGGCGAGCCTCGGCCAGGCCGAGGGCGCGCTCACCGGCGTGCTCGGCCGCCTGTTCGCGCTCGCCGAGTCGTATCCCGACCTCAAGGCGAACCAGAACATGCTCGCGATCCAGGAGGAGCTCTCCAGCACCGAGAACAAGGTGGCGTTCGCGCGCCAGGCCTTCAACGACTCGGTGATGGAATACAACACCAAGCGCGAGTCCTTCCCGGACAACGTGTTCGCCGGCATGTTCGGCTTCGGCCCGGCGGAGCTGCTGCACGCGACCGAATCGGCCGAGGAGCGCAAGGCGCCGAAGGTCTCGTTCACGTAGCCTGTAGTTGAAGACTTTTTTCGAGCACCAGAGCCTCGCCCGCCGCAACAGCAGGATCATGGTGGTGCTGTTCCTGCTCGCGGTGGTGGCGGTGATCTTCGCCGTCGACGCGGTGCTCGGGATCATCTGGCTGTGGACCAGCGACGCGCCGGGCGCCGCCGTGCCGCCCGGCGTCTACGTCTGGGGCGGGGTCGCGACGGCCGGCGTGATCTTCATCGTGTCGCTGTTCAATGTCGCGCGCCTCGGCAGCGGCGGCGCCGCCGTGGCGAAGATGGCGGGCGCGCGCCTGGTGCCGTCGAACACCGCCGACCCGCTCGAGCGCCGGCTGCGCAACGTGGTGGAGGAGATGGCGATCGCCGCCGGCGTGCGCGTGCCCGAGGTGTACGTGATGGACCAGGAGCGCGGCATCAACGCGTTCGCCGCCGGCTGGGACGTGTCCGGCGCGGCGCTGGCGGTGACGCGCGGCATGCTCGAGCGCCTGACGCGCGACGAGCTGCAGGGCGTGATCGGCCACGAGTTCAGCCACATCCTGAACGGCGACATGCGCCTCAACATCCGCATGCTCGGCGTGCTCGCCGGCATCGTGTTCCTCGGCTCGATCGGCGAGTTCGTGATCCGCAGCGTGCGCGGCACCAAGGAAAAGGAGGCGCTCGCCGTCTTCCTCATCGGCGTGGCGCTGTTCATCATCGGCTACGTCGGCCTGTTCTTCGCGCGCGTGATCAAGGCCGCGGTGTCGCGCCAGCGCGAGTACCTCGCCGACGCCTCCAGCGTGCAGTTCACCCGCAACCCGGACGCGATCGCCGGCGCGCTCGACCAGATCCGCGCCTCCGCCGGCGGCACGCTGATCGCCAACCGCTACGCCGAGGAGATGTCGCACATGTTCTTCGGCCAGAGCGTGAAGATGTGGATGGGCGGGCTGCTCAATACCCACCCGCCGCTCGACGAGCGCATCCGCAGGGTGAATCCGCGCTTCCAGCCCTCCACCTACCGCACCACCAGGGCGGAATCGGCCGCCGTGATCGAGCCCGTCAGCGTGCAGCTCACGGGGCGGCGCACGGGCGATCTCGCCACGACCTGGGGCCGCAGCCCGGCGCAGAGCGCGGCGCTGGTGGGCACCCTCGATTCCGGCAAGGTCGACTACGCCGGACGGCTGCTCGCGAGCCTCCCGTCCGCGCTGGTCGAAGCGCTGCGCGACCCCGATCGCGCCGGCCCGGTGATGGCGGCGCTGCTCCTCGCCGAGCCGGAGGCGGCGCGCGAGAACCAGCTGCGCGCGATTCCGGGCAAGGCGGTGGCCGAGCGCGTGCGCGCGGTCGCGCCGCTCACGCGCGGGCTCGGCCTCGCCTACCACCTGCCGGTGGTCGACCTCGCGCTCGCCGCGGTCAAGCGCCTGCAGCCGGGGGCGAAGCTCGAGATCCTCGCCGCCATCGAGGCGGTGATCAACGCCGACCGCCGCGTCTCGCTGCACGAATTCGTGGTGCTCGCCCTGGTGCGCAGCCAGCTCAGCGAGCGGCCGAAGCCGGTCGAGAGCAGGCGCATCAGCGAGCTGCGCGCCGAGGCCGCGACCGTGCTCGCGCTGGTGGCGTATGCCGGGACGCGCGCCGACCCCACGGGCGCGCGCGATGTGGCGCTGCAGGCCGCGGTCCGCGCCGGCGCGGCCGTGCTGAAGATTCCCGAGAACGTGCCGTCGCCCGCCACGCTCACGCTCGATGCCGCGAGCCACTCGCTCGAGGCGCTGCGCAGCCTGGTGCCGATGCAGAAGGGATTGCTGGTGCAGGGCCTGTTCGCCGCCGTGACGCAGGACGGCACGATCCGCGTGGCCGAGGCCGGCCTGATGCGCGTGGTCGGCGCGGTGCTCGACTGCCCGCTGCCGCCGCTACTGGAGTCCCTGGACCCCGGCTCCCTGGCCGCGTAGGCGCTCCACGATCATGGAGTACGTTTTCTCGGCAGAAGAAGAAAAGGGTCCCCCTGCGGCGCGCGCGCGCTCGGCAAAGGGCAGGGCTTCCCGGTCGCGCCCGAGATCGGAAAGCGTTTGCGCCAGGTTGTTCAGCACCACCACCGAGTCCGGCGCGCGGCTCGCCGCCTTGCGCAGCACCGCCTCGGCTTCCTTGAGCTCGCCCAGGGCGTGGTGGGCGTTCGCGAGGCCGATGGACGCGTTCACGTTCTCCGGCCAGCGGCCGAGGAAGGTCTGGTAGGCGGTGCGCGAATTGCGCGCGTCGCCGGTGCGCTCTAGCGCCGCGATCGACGCCAGCCAGCGGTTCTCGTCGGCGGTGACCGGGATCTTGTCCGGCGGCATCACCACCATCGCCCAGTAGCCGCCGCGCAGCCACACCATTTCGTGCACGCCGAACGGCAGCACGTCGCGTTCCAGGGTCCCGGAGCGCATGACCAGCGAGCCGCTCCAGTAGTCGTAGCCGACCGCCACCGCGTAATGCCAGCCGTCCGAGAACATGCCGAGGTTCTGCAGCACCACCACCGGCGTGCCGGATGCGATCTCGCGCAGCAGGTCCTCGAGGCGCGGCGCGAGCTGGTAGGAGATCATGCCGTGGCGCCGCGCCGCGGCCAGCATCTCGACCTGCAGGCTGCCCTTGCGCTCGGGCAGGTAGACCTGCGGCGCCAGCTCTTCCGGGGTCACCTTGACGCCGCCGGCGTTGAGCACGGTCGCGAGCGCCGCCGGCCCGCACTGGTACTCGGTTTGAGGGAAGAACGGCGTCCCGGTGAGCTCGACCTTTTCCGGCAGCCCGTCGGGCAGCCCCTTGGCGAGTTCCTTGGTCTGCGGCATCAGGCTCGCGCAGCCCGAAAGCGCCGCGAGAACGAGGACTCCCGCCCACAGGCGGGCCGAAATGAAAACGCCCGCGGCGAAGCGGGCGTTGTCCAGCACGAGGCGAATGGCTAGCGGCGGAACCAGATCCACCACACCGCCACGCCGACGAGGACCAGCAGCAGGATCACGCCCGCGTCGGAACTACCCGCCGGCATGCTGTTGATCTTGCCGGCGATCGTCTGCACTTCCTGGTCGGTCATCGCGGCAACGCGATCCTTCGCGCTGTTCGCGTCCAGGCCGAAAGATTGCAGCTGGTTCGCGACGTCGGCGCGGCCGAGGAACTCGAGCACCGTCGTACGATCCGCGTTCGCGCTGGCGGTCACGAGCTGATCGGTCCCGATCATCCCGGCCTGCGCCAACTGCATCGGCGTCCAAATCGTCAACACCATCAACAAGCGGCAGAGCATTCTGGCCCAACTGGATTTCATCTGATGTCCTCGGAAGAGTTTGACTGAAACATCTTGACCGCGACGGCGTGCAACGGTTCCTGCCATCTTGTGAATCACCTTAGTGCGCGCTTCGGACGAAGTCAAGGAAAGTCGCGGGTCGAGAGAGGCGGTGTGCAAGAATCACTACACATGGTCGATTCCCGACGACTCGAAGTTCAGCTGCAGAACGAATTGAAGTGCGAAGTGCGTTTAGACGACGGCATGCGCGCCGCCTATGCGGCCGATGCGTCGAACTATCGCCAGGTCCCGATCGGCATCGTGCTGCCCCGCAGCGTGGAAGACATCGTCACGGCGATGCGCATCTGCGCGCAGCACAACGTGCCGGTGCTCGCGCGCGGCGGCGCGACTTCGCTCAACGGGCAGACGGTGAACGTGGCGGTGGTGATCGACTGCTCGAAGTACCTCGATCGAGTGTTGTCCATCGACGCGGGCACGCGGCACGCCTGCGTGGAGCCCGGCGTGGTGTGCGACACCCTGCGCGACACCGCCGAGCAGCACGGCCTCACCTTCGCGCCCGACCCGGCAACGCATTCGCGCTGCACGCTCGGCGGGATGATCGGAAACAATTCGTGCGGCCCCCACTCGGTGATGGCCGGCACCACCGTCGACAACATCGAGCGGCTGGAAGTGCTGACCTACGACGGTGCGCGGTTCTGGTGTGGACCGACCTCCGCTTCTGAATTTGAAGCAATTATTTCCCATGGGGGAAGGCAGGCGGAGATCTACCAGAAGCTCAAAGGCATCGCCGACAAATACGGCGACGCGATCCGCAAGGGCTTCCCGAAGATCAAGCGCCGCGTCTCGGGCTACAACCTCGACCAGCTGCTGCCGGAAAAGGGCTTCAACGTGGCGCGCGCGCTGGTCGGCTCCGAAGGCACCTGCGCGCTCACGCTGCAGGCCGAGGTGCGCCTGGTGAAGAGCCCGCCCGAGCGCGTGCTGGTGGTGCTCGGTTTTGCGGACATCTATGCCGCGGGCGACGCGGTGCCGCGCATCCTCGCGGCGAAGCCGATCGCCTGCGAAGGCCTGGACGAGGCGATCGTCGGCGGCCTGCGCGAGCGCGGGCTGCGCCTGGACGACATCGCGCTGCTGCCGCCGGGCAAGGCCTGGCTGATGGTCGAGTTCGGCGCCGACACGCGCGAGGAGGCGGTGCTGCGCGCCGCGGCGCTCGGCGGCGGCGTGATCACCGACAAGGCGATGATCGGCCGCCTGTGGACCATCCGCGAGACCGGCGCCTCCGCCACCGCGCTCAACCTCGGCGCGAAGGGCATCGATCCGGTGGTCGGCTGGGAAGATGCCGCGGTCGATCCGCTGCGCCTCGGCGACTACCTGCGCGAATTCCAGGCGCTGGTCGACCGCTACGGATACCGCACCTCCTTGTATGGGCACTTCGGCGACGGCTGCATCCATGCGCGCATCAATTTCGACCTGCGCACCGGCGCGGGCCTCGAGCACTGGCGCCGCTTCCTCACCGAGGGCGCGCGCCTGGTGGTGAAGTACGGCGGCTCGCTCTCCGGCGAGCACGGCGACGGCCAGGCCAAGGGCGAGCTGCTGCCGATCATGTTCAGCGCCGAGCTGATGCAGGCATTCCGCGAATTCAAGGCCGCCTGGGATCCGCGCAAGCGCATGAACCCCGGCAAGCTGATCGACGCCAAGCCGTTCGATGCCGACCTGCGCCTCGGACCTCACTACCGGCCGGTCACGCTAAAGACCAACTTCCGGTTCCGCAGCGAGGTCGGCGACGGCTTCACGCGCGCGGCCGAGCACTGCATCGGCATGGGCAAATGCCGCAGCTCGAGCGGCGGCACCATGTGCCCGAGCTACCGCGCCACGCGCGAGGAGCGCTATTCGACCCGCGGCCGCGCGCGCCTGCTCTCCGAGATGCTGCGCGGCGAGGTCATCACCGACGGCTGGGCGAGCACCGAAGTCCGCGAAGCGCTCGACTGGTGCCTCGCCTGCAAGGGTTGCCGCAGCGATTGCCCCACCCACACCGACATGGCGGCGTACAAGGCCGAGTTCCTTTCGCATCACTACGAAGTTCGGCGGCGCCCGCGGCAGGCGTGGTCGATGGGGCGCATCGGCGAGTGGGCGCCGCTGGCCGCGAGGTTTCCAGGGTTCACCAACCTGGTGGCGAATACGCCACCCGCGAAATGGATCGCCGGTGTGTCCCTCGAAAGAACCCTGCCCCGATTCGCCCCACGCACGTTCCGCCAGCAATTCAAGTCCGGCGGCGGCAAAGAGCGCGTCGTGCTGTTTGACGACACCTTCAACAACCACTTCCGCCCGCAGACCGGGATCGCCGCACAGAAGCTCCTCGAAGCGACCGGTTGCGCGGTCGAGCTGCCGGCGAAGCATGTGTGCTGCGGCCGGCCCTATTACGACTACGGCATGCTCGACTACGCAAGGCGCGCGCTGACGCAGGTCCTGGAAGTGCTCGCGCCGCAGCTCGATGCCGGCCTGCCGGTGGTGGTGCTCGAGCCCGGCTGCCTCTCGGTGTTCCGCGATGAGCTGCGCCAGCTGATGCCGGACGATGCGCGTGCGCAGAATTTGTCCAGGCAAGTGACCAGCCTGGGCGAGCTGCTGCAGAAAAGAGACATGAAAGCGACGGCGCCTTCACGGGTGTTCGTCCAGTCCCATTGCCACCAGAAAACGCTGTGGGGCGCGACGGCCGACCTCGACGTGCTGAAAAGCGCCGGCTGCGAGGTGATCGCGCCCGACACCGGCTGCTGCGGCATGTCGGGATCGTTCGGCTACAAGCCGGCGCACCTCGAGGCGTCGAAACGCATCGCGGAGCTCGCGCTGCTGCCGGCGCTGGCGAAAGCGCCCGACGCGGTGGTCATGGCGAACGGGTTCTCCTGCCGCGAGCAGATCGAGTCGCTCGCCGGCCGGCCGACGCTGCACCTGGCCGAAGTTCTGGCCTCGATGCTGGCGCCGAAATAATGAGCCTCGAGGTATTGATCTTCCTGGCGCTGGTCTGCCTGCTGGCCGGCTGGGTGCACGGCGCGCTCGGCTTTGGCTTTCCGCTGGTCGCCACGCCTCTTGCGGCGCTGATGATCGACATGAAATCGGCGATCACGCTGCTCGCGCCGGTGACGCTCGCGCTGGTCATCATCTCGGCGCTGCGCGGCGGCCGGCTGGGCGACCTGGTGCGGCGCTTCTGGTTCATGCCGGTCGGCATCGCGCTCGGCGCATGGCTCGGCACCAACCTGCTGCTGGCCGTGCCGCCCGAGCCGTTCATGCTGGTGCTCGCGCTGGTGCTGCTGGTCTATCTCAATCTGGATCGGCTCGCCAAAGGAGGAGAAGCGGGCTCCAGCGCCACCGTGCAGCGCCTGCGCGCGCCCCTCGGGTTCCTGTTCGCCTTCGTTGCCGGCGTGTGCGAGGCGATCGCCAACGTCGCCGGGCCGATCCTGTTCGTCTATTTCATGCTGCTCGGCGCCGCGCCGTCGCAGGTGGTGCAGACGCTCAACATGTGCTTCACGGTGGGCAAGGGCTCGCAGGTGGCGACGCTCGCCGCGGCCGGCGCGCTGAGCGCCGCGACCTGGGCCGCGGTGGCCGGCCTGACCGTGCCCGCGGTGGCGGCGCTGGCGGCCGGCATGCGCGTGCGCGATCGCATCGACGCGCAGACCTACCGCAGCTGGCTGCGCAAGGCGCTGTGGGTGATGGTGGTGCTGCTCCTCCTGCAGTTCTCGCGCAGCGTGTTCGCCGCCGAGTCGCTATTTGCCGCCATCGCGGATCATCGCGAAACGACGGCACTTTCACTCGTCAGCAAGGCAAATGTCGACGCGCGCGACGCCAATGGCGATACGCCGCTGCACCGCGCGGTCGAGACCGGCATGCGGCGGCTTGCGCGATCGCTGCTCGCGGCCGGCGCCGATCCGCAGGCGCGCACCAGAAACGGCGAGACCGCGCTGCACCTGGCCGCGCTGCATCCCGAGCCGGACTTCGCCGACCTGCTGCTCGCGGCCGCGGCCGACGCGCGCGCGCAGAACGCCGACGGCGAGTCGCCGCTGCACTGGGCGGCGCTCAGCGGGCACCTCGTGGTGGTCCAGCACCTGCTCGCGCGCGGCGCCGATGCGCGCCTGAAGACCGCCAAGGGCCAGACCGCACGCGACTACGCGCGCCGCGAGGGCCACGCGGAAATCGCCCGCCTGCTAGAACGCGTCGATCAGTAGCTCGTAGGAGCGGCGGCGCGAGTCGTAGTCGCCGGTGATGGTCAGCACCATCATTTCATCGGCGGTGTAGCGTTCCGCCATTTCCTGAAGCTCCTTTTTTGCTTTCTGTGGCCCGCCGATGACCGCGCGCGCCCGCTGGCCCATTACGTAGCGCCGCTCTTCTTCGCTGTAGCGGTGTTTCGCGGCTTCCTCGGGCGTGGGCACGGGGGAATCGATGTTGAGCGCCATGTGCAGGCGGCGCAGGTCGATCGAGGCCGCCAGGCGCTCGGCCTCGTCGTCGCTCTCGCCGACGATGGCGAAGGTGCAGACGATCACCTCCGCCTTCGGCCGCCGCTCGGTCGCCTTGAACAGGTCCCGGTAGGCGCGCGCCACCGCGTCGCCGCCGCGCGGGTTGATGAAGTGGGCGAAGGCGAAGCGCAGCCCGAGCTCGGCGGCGAGCGCGCCGCTGTAATCGGAGGAGCCGAGCAGCCAGACTTCGGGCACGGTCTCGACCTCCGGCTGCAGCCGCACCGGGCGATGCTCGTTCTCCAGCAGGGCGGCCAGCTCCCACACCTGCTGCGGAAAGCGCTCGGCGTCGGGAAACTTGCCGCCGCCGACCGCCTGCGCGGTGCGGGGGTCGCCGCCCGGCGCGCGGCCGACGCCGAGGTCGATGCGCCCGGGGTAGAGCGCTTCGAGCATGCGGAAGGTCTCGGCGGTGCGGAACGCGCTGTAGTAGGGGAGCAGCACACCGCCGGTACCGATGCGCAGGCGCCGCGTCTCGGCGCCCAGTCGCGCCAGCAGCACCTCCGGGCACGGGTCGGCGAGCGCGGCGATGGCGTGGTGCTCGGCGAGCCAGTAGCGGTGGTAGCCGAGCTCTTCCACGCGGCGCGCCAGCGCCAGCGTCTCCTCGATCGCGCGGCGCGCGCCGAGGCCGCTGATCACCGGCGACTGGTCGAGCACCGAGAGCTTCACCTGTCGCTCCGGCCCGACGGGGAAAAGCAGTGCCGCTTCAACGCGGCCGCACCGGGTGTGACATCCGTCGTCGGGCACGCCCGACAAAAGCCGGTCGGCATGCGCCGACTTGCCTAGTAGGGTGCTGCTGGCATGCGCGTTGCAGTAGTGACGTGGAGAAGAACCCCATGACCCCGGTCTCGATTCGTTACAAGCAGGAACTCTATTCGATCGTCCAGGCGATCGTCGGCCTGGCGGTGCTGGTCCTGGTGCTCGCCGGCATCGGCGGCACGATCTACAAGGTGATTTCGCCCGAAGGCTGGCTCGCCCAGGCCTTCGGCCGCAGCCTGTCCGCGGGCGTGGCGGCGCTCGGCTCGCTTACCCTGGTGGGCGGCCTTGCCTGGTTCTCGCGCAGCTGGGGCGACGTCAGCCGCCGCACGCTGGTTTCCGACTTCCTGATCTACGGCTTCGCCGCCGCAGGCTTTCTCTATCTAGCGCAGGTCTGGACGCGAGGCGGCTTGTAACCCGCTCTGCACTAGCTCGACTCCTCCCCGGGGCCCGTCTTCCCCCCTACAAGCGGGCCCCGTTTTTTTTGCCGGCGCGGCGAGCAGGCGCTCGAGCATCGATGGATCGATCGGCTTCACCACGTGGTGGTCGAAGCCGGCGGCGAGCGAGCGGTTGCGGTCGTCGGGCTGGCCCCAGCCGGTGAGCGCGATCAGCGTCAGCTCCGCGCCGTAGGGCCTCTCGCGCAGGCGCCGCGCGGTGTCGTAGCCATTGAGGCGCGGCATGCCGATGTCGACCAGCGCGAGCGACGGGCGGAAGGTCTCCGCCATGTCGAGCGCCTGCTGGCCGTCGTAGGCGACGCGCACGTCGTGGCCGGCCACGCGCAGCATGAAGGCCAGGCTGTCGGCGGCATCGCGGTTGTCGTCGGCCACCAGCACGCGCTGCGCGTGGGCCGCGGCCGGGCCTTCCGGAAGCACGACGACGCGCGGCGCGACGTCGGCGCTCGCGTGCTCGGGCATGCGGATGATGAACTCGCTGCCCTGGCTCGGGCCGGCGCTGCGCGCTTCCACCGTGCCGCCGTGCATCTCGACCAGGCGCTTCACCAGCGTGAGGCCGATGCCAAGGCCGCCCTGCGCGCGGTCGAGCGTCGCATCGAGCTGCGTGAAGAGATCGAAGATGCCGTCCAACATCGGCGCGGGAATGCCCA
>Ga0134121_10005274_pt1 | contig 10530 bp, 10 predicted proteins | sample KB301_FD_96463 | JGI IMG/M metagenome (GOLD analysis project Ga0134121, IMG submission 96463) | Terrestrial soil microbial communities without Nitrogen fertilizer from Kellogg Biological Station, Michigan, USA - KB3-0-1 | ecosystem: Environmental > Terrestrial > Soil > Unclassified ...
ATCGATTGGAGGGGATCGGCGCGCCACAACCGGCTGATCACCCGCCAGTTCCGCGCCGAGCGCAACCAGCAGGTGATCCTGGCGCTCGACACCGGCCGTCTGATGGCCGAGCCGCTGGACAGCATTCCGAAGCTCGATCATGCGGTGACCGCGGCCCTTCTGCTCTCCTATATCTCCCTGCGCGGCGGCGACCGCGTCGGCTGGCTCACCTTCGACGCCCGGGTGGGGCTCTGGGCCGAGCCGCAAGGGGGACAGCGCGCCTTTCCGGCCTTGCGTCAGCTCGCCGGCCGCATCGAATACTCGGACCTGGAGACCAACTTCACTCTCGGCCTGACCTCGCTCTCCCAACGGCTGCGCCGCCGCTCGCTCGTCGTGGTCCTGACCGATTTCGTCGACACGGTCACGGCCGAGCTGATGGTGGAGAACCTCGATCGCCTGTCGCGCCGGCACCTGGTGGTCTTCGTGGCTCTCCAGGACCCGGGTCTCGCGGCCACGGCGGCGCAGCGGCCGGCGGACCTGCGGCGGCTCAACCGCGCCGTGGTGGCCGGCGCGCTGCTGCGCGAACGGGAGCTGGTCCTCCAACGCCTGCGCGGGCAGGGCATCCAGCCGATCGATGCGGCGCCGGCGCAGATCCATCCGCGGCTGATCAACACCTATCTGGAGATCAAACGGCGTGAGCGCATCTGACGGGCTCCTCAAATCGGCGCAGTTCCGCCGCGAGCGCGAGGGCGCCTGGCGGGAGCTGGAGAAGCTCGTCGACCAGGTCGAGAGCGAGGGGCTGAAGAGCCTCTCGGCAGCCGAGCTGAGCCGTCTCCCCACCCTCTACCGGGGCGCCGTCAGCTCGCTCTCCGTGGCCCGCGCCATCAGTCTCGACAAGAGCCTGCTCGATTATCTGACCGCCCTGGTGGGGCGGGCCTATCTCTGCGTCTATGGCAGCAAGCGGCCGGTGGGCGAGGCGTTCGCCGACTTCTTCCGGCGGCGCTTTCCCGCGGCGGTCCGCCGCCAGGGCCGGCTCGTGGCCGCGGCGCTGGCCTTCCTCCTGCTGGGAGTGTTGACCGGCTTTCAGCTCACTCTCGCCGATCCGGAACGCTATTACAGCTTCGTCGGCGAAGAGATGGCGCAGGGCCGCACGCCGGCCTCCTCGAGCGAGGAGCTGCGCGACATCCTCTACAGCGAGCCCGAGGGCTGGGGCTCCACACTGACGCTGTTCGCCAGCTTCCTGTTCACGCACAACGCGCGCATCGGGCTGCTCTGCTTCGCGGTCGGCTTTGCCGCCGGGATGCCGGTGCCGTTCCTCCTCTTCGTTAACGGGCTGACGCTCGGGTCGATGGCAGCGCTCTATCACTCGCGCGGCCTCGGCTTCGAGTTCTGGGCCTGGGTGCTGCCGCACGGGGTCACCGAGCTCCTGGCCGTGGTCCTCTGCGCCGCCGGCGGCCTGGCGCTGGGAGCCTGCCTGATTTTTCCAGGACGCTACAGCCGGTTGCGCAACCTGGCCCTGCGCGGACGTGAGGCGGCGTTGCTGGCAGCGGGCGCCGTGGCCCTGTTCTTCACCGCCGCCCTGATCGAGGGGTTCTTCCGCCAGATCGTTCAGGATCTCGCGGCACGCTCGGCGGTCGCCGGCTTGAGCCTCGTGCTCTGGACGGGATATTTCCTTTTCGCCGGGAGGCGGGACCGTGGCGTCCGGGACCTTCGCTGATCACGACCGGCCGCGGCGTTACCCGGTGCGCACACCGGAGGGGCTCTCTCTGCCGTTCGAGGTGGCCGCGGCTGGCGACCGCATCCTCGCCTTCGCAGTCGACTGCCTGATCATCGCCGCGGGGACGTTCGCGGTCTGGCTGCTCGCCGCATTGACCTCCCTGGGCGGGATGAAGGAGCTTGGAGTTTCGGCGGCCCTGCTGGCGAGCTTCTTCCTGCGCAACGGCTATTTCATCTACTGCGAGGCGCAGCGCGTCGGGACGACGGTGGGCAAGCGGATGCTCAAGCTGCGGGTCCTCTCCCGGGACGGCGGACCGCTCACCGTCGAGGCGGTCATCGCCCGCAATCTGATGCGCGACCTGGAGATTTTCCTCCCCCTGGCGGCGCTGCTGGCGCCCGAAGCGCTCTTCCCGAGCGCGCCGTCCTGGGGGCTCCTGATCGCCATCCTCTGGCTGCTCGTCTTCGCGCTGATGCCCTTCTTCAACGCCGAACGCCTGCGCTGCGGAGATCTGGTGGCGGGCACCCTGGTGGCGAAGGCGCCGCAGCCCGTGCTCCTCACCGACCTGGCCGACCGTCCGCGCCCACAGAGGGACCGGAATGCCGCGCCGGCCGCCGTGGCGGAAGAGATCGCCTTCACCCGCAAGCAGCTCGACATTTATGGTATCCACGAGCTCCAGGTTCTGGAGGACCTGTTGCGGCAGGCCGAGCAGGGGATTCTCGATCCCCGTGTCCTGGAGCAGGTGGCGGATAGGATCCGCAGGAAGATCGACTGGCCCCGCGAGCGGTGGAGCGAGCCGGTGCTCCCCTTCCTGGAGGCTTTTTACCGCGCCCAGCGCGGCCGGCTGGAGCAGAAGCTGCTGTTCGGTCAGCGCCAGGAACGCAAGAAAACCGATCGCGGCGGCGCCTGAGCTATACTCATCTCCGTGCCCTCAGCGGCCGCCTGATCGATGGAGGGTCTTCCGAGATGCGACCCACGACTTGTCGATTGAGCCCGGTTCTTGCGACAGCCGTAGCCAGCCTCGTGGTGCTCCTGTCGGCCTGCAACGGCGGCAGCAGCCCGACAGAGCCGCGAGCGAACCCCCCGGTGCAGACCCGAATAGAGCTCCCTCCCCCCTGCCCGGTTCCGGCGCCGTTGTTGAACCAATACAACCCGGAAGCCCCCGGTTACCTCGTCAAGTTCAAGGACGGCGTCAACACCGCGCAAGCCGCGCAGACTCTCGCTCAAAAGTACGGCTTCACTCCTGTCTACATCTGGGAGGCCCTGGGTGGTTTTGCAACGCCGGATCTGCCGCGCGAAACCATCGCGCAGCTCCGCTGCGAGCCGGTCATCGACTATATGGAATACAACGGGACCGCTGTGCTTCTTTGAGCTACCTCCCGCCGGTCACCCCGGCAAGCCGCTCATATCCATCTCCCGGGGAGCTTCCACGCTGAAGTCGAAGTGGAGGACCTGCCGGGCCGCCTTGTCGAGGACGAGCTTCCATTCGAGCTGATTCAGCTCGGTGTGCCGGGTCGGTTTGGGCTCAGCCGATTCGAGCTTCACCTTGATCTGCTCGTGCCGGGCGACGGGGAGCTGGTCGCGCACGAAGACCGTCTGCGGCGTGTCGCGGAGGTTCTCGACCTCGATGCGGTAGCCGTAGCGGGTGCGCCGGCGGTCGGCGAGGAAGGTCTTGTCGACGGAGCGCGCGATGAGCTTGCGCTCGACGCGCACCCGCTCGTCGGCGCCCAGGGCCAGCTCCAGCTCCTGGCCCGGCGCGGTGTGCTTGACCTGCGTGGCGCCAAGGTACTCGTCTTCCTCGAAGAGCTGGGCGGAGCCGGGGAGGAGCGTGTACGGGCTCTCGTTCCTCCCCTTGGCGCGGCGGTAGCAGACTTGCTCGATGCGGGGAGCGGTCACCAGGTCGAGGGTCGGACGCAGGCGGAAAGTCGCGACCGTCACCTTGCGCGGATCGTTGTTGCCGGGCACGTCCGCCCGGTTGGGGATCTGATAGGTGAGCGCCGCGCCGGACTCCGTCACCAGGGCCTCGGACGTCTCCATCAGGACGTCCGGCATCTCTTCCTCCGCCGCCTCCCGCAGGTCCTCGAGAGAGATCCCCACCGCCGTCTGCGCAGCGGCCCCGGCCGGAGCAGGCGCCCGGGCGGCCATCATCTTGGCAGCCCGCATCGGGGGTGCCGGACGCGGGCCGACGTACCAGGGATCGAGCTCCGGGATCACCAGAGACAGCGCAGGCCGGGCGGTCGACAGGGTCAGGGCCACGCCGGTCCAGTCCTCTCCCGTGCCCTGCGCCACCTCGGCGAGGTAGGTGACCTCGAGCTCGTCACCGCTGAACCGCAGGTCGTAGAGCGGCGTCCAGCGGGCCGTGTGGACCACGTAGGTCAGCTCGATCTCCAGCTCGCCCGCGGCGAGCACCTCCACCTCGACCATTGCGGCCCAGCGCTGGCGCGGTCGCGCGGACTGGATTCTGGCAAGCTCCCGCCGCAGCCGGTCGAGCTCCTGGGCCACCTCGCGGCGCTGCCGATAGAGGGCGAGGATCTCGGTCTGCAGCGCACCGGCGCGCGCGACGATGAAGTCGTAGAGGGCACCCTGGTCTTCCGGTGTCCGGTTGCGGAAGGCGAGGCCGCGGGCGAAGACGTCGCTCTGGGAGGCCAGCCCGTCGAGGGCCTTCTGGGCCTTGTCGAGCACCTCGGCCCGGGCGGCGAGGGCGGCGTCGCTATCCTGGAGGGCCTGGATCTGCGCCTCCAACTCGCGCGCGGCCTCGGCGGGCGTCTCGACATAGTGCCGCATCTCGGTACGGATGCCGAGAAGCCGGGCCCGTGCCGTGCCATGGCCGGCAGCGCGGACGCTGTCGGTGAGGAGAGCGAGAGGAAGATCGGTGATCTCCATGCGATGCTGCCCCGGCTCCAGGGACAGCCGGCCCCGGCGCGTCACGCGCGCCCGGTCGGGGAAGACGGTCACGGCATCGAGAGTGGTGGTGAGCTCGGGCATGGGGTCTCCCTGTTCCAGCGATGCTACAGCCGATCCGGGCTGATTGGCCAGAGCGGGGCGATCGCCGCGTGGACGTGCCTTTCTTCGACGCCGATGCTAGAGTTGGCTTTGGCTCCATGGAGCGGAGCCATCATCTGGAACCGCCATGGCCGACCCGACCATCTCCTATCCGCCTGAAGTCCTCTGGGCCTTGCAGAAGGACCCTGAGGAGTTCGAGACTGAAGCGCGCCTTCTCCTGGCTCTGAAGCTCTACGAGACCGGTAAGCTGACCACCGGTCTGGCCGCCAAGCTGGCGGGAGTTCCTCGCGTAGCCTTCCTTTTCCTGCTGGGCCAGCACGGCCTCTCCCCTTTTGGCGAAGAACCCGATGAGCTCGAGCGCGACCTGGAACATGCCCGAAGGGCCCGTCGTCCTCAATAACACGCCTCTCGTCGCATTGTGGGCGATCGGCCGGCTCGATCTCCTGCGAGACCTTTTCGGCGAGGTTCTGATCCCGCAAGCGGTCAAGACCGAGTTTCTTGCGATGGAGCGGAGCTCGCGTGAAAGAGCCCTCGAAGACGCACCTTGGGTACGGAGCATAACCCTCGCCCAGCCCTGGCAGGCCCTCGCATTCACGGGCCTGGATCGAGGTGAGGCCGAGGTCCTCGCTTTGGCCGAGGAAAGGAGCGCCAGGCTCGTAGTGCTGGACGAACGGAAGGCGCGACGGTTCGCTGAACGACTGGAGCTGCCGCTCACCGGGACTCTCGGGCTTCTTCTCTCCGCGAAAGAGGCAGGACTGATCGAGTCGGTTGCTCACTGGGCCGAGAGGATCCGCGACGCGGGTCTTTACCTCAGGGCGGATTTGGTGAAACGGGTCCTCGAGCTTGCCGGTGAACAGCCGGCCTGACTGCTTCCAGTGGGTCAGGTGCCACCCGGCTTGCCTGACCCTTGGGAGTCAGCACTTCCGGATGATGCTCCGGCAACCACCGGGCGAGGAAGTCGAAGCCTCTCCGGCGACCCTCGGAACGGATGCGGGAGCGCCACTGCGGCCACCCCTCGATGAGCTCTCGATAGCCGAGGAATCGGACGATCTCCGGGTAGGAGGCGTGCTCCAGGAGACGGACGGCTGCCCAGTCGCGATTCAGCCGGCCGAGCTCCTTCCGGCCTTCGAGGATCTGCTGGAAGTCGGTCTCGTCGATATCGTAGTCCCACAAGAAGGATGGTGTGGCCATGGCTGGTTTCCTCCGCTCCCCGGCTTGTCAGTCTACCAAACTCAAGCCCTCGCCCTCCTCTGGCAGGTCCCGTTTTGCACCTCCGGCCCAAAGTCTGGTAAACCAATGCCCCGGGGCGGCCCCGCTCGGGGTGGCGACGAAGCTGGGGTCTCCGTGGTTCCAGCCATGCTACAGACGATCCGACTTGATACTATGTGGCAATGCCCTTCACGCACCTTCAGGGCCAGTATCTCGCCTTCATCGACGCGTACACGAAGGTGAACGGTCGTCCACCGGCAGAGGCTGATCTCCAGCGCTACTTCAAGGTCACGCCCCCTACGGTTCACCAGATGATACTTACGCTTGATCGGCTCGGCTTCATCACGCGGTCGCCCAGCACGGCCCGATCCATACGGCTCAACGTTCGATCCGAAGAAATTCCGCGCCTTGAGTAGATGGGCTTACGAGGGTAATCCTATGGGACGAGTCACGATCGTGAAGCTCGCGGGGAGCTGGTCCGATGATGCATCTCTCGAGGAGATCCGGGCGTGATTCTGCGCGGTGTCGATGGCTGTCCTGCCGGCTGGCTGGCGGTGTCCCTCGATCTGGCAACTCGACAAGTGACGGGCAAGGTCTTTCCCGGTGATGCGGTTTCTTTGCTGCGAGATCCAGATGTCGCGGTGACCGCGATCGACATTCCAATCGGTCTGCCGAGCCGCGATCGGCCGCGCAGGGTCGATGAGATGGCACGACGACGGCTCGGTTCGCGAGCGAGCAGTGTGTTTCCTGCTCCTCATCGCGCCACTCTTCCCTTCGCCAGCAATGACTATCGGGCGGCCTGCGAGGCCTCCGCGGAGGAGTGCGGTAAACGACTCAGCCAGCAGAGCTTTGCGATTCTTCCAAAAATCAAAGCCGTCGACATGGTCCTCCACGAGAATCCAGAGCTCGTGGAGCGGGTCTTCGAAGTCCATCCCGAATTGTGCTTTCAATTCTGGGCGAGGCCGCAGCAGATTCGGCACCCGAAGAAGTCCGGCTTCGGTTTTACCGAGCGGATCGAGCTGGTGCGCAGCGTGTTCGGGAACGCCGCCGAGGAGATTCGGGCGAGCATCTCGCGAGCGGAGGCCAACGACGACGACATCCTGGATGCCTTCGCCGCGCTGTGGACCGCGGAGCGCATCCACTCCGGTGTCGCCGAGAGACTTCCGGCGGAGTTGGACCGCGACGACTGCGGGCTCCCGATGTGCATGTGGGTATAGTGAGGCTGGCTCAGACCCGCAGCTCGCTCAATCCACCTTTCTCCCCGCCGCTCGCAGAGAAGCCCGCGCCATGGCTTCGGTCTCCTCCACGGTTTCCAGTGCCTGGCGGGAGATGCCCTTCTGGTGGAAAAGCTCCTTGAGGTCCTCAATGGAGAGACCCGTCCACTCAGCAGCACGGCCCAGTGAGAAGATCCCCTTCTCGTAGAGCCGGCAGGCGACGGTCTCGCGTGGGTCGCGGTGCACCATAACGGCAAGTCTATGCCCGAACCTCCTCTGGTCGAGAGACTGAGGAGGTGGCGCCCCCTCTCACGGGGCGTGCGAGGGGAGAGGCGAATGTGGTAAACCAATGCCCCGGGGCGGCCCCGCTCGGGGTGGTGGCAGGAGCCCTGCAAGGCGGGTCACGGGGGATTCGAGAATGAGCGACGAAGCGGGCAGGCAGCGTGTAGTGATCGAGGGGGTCGAGCCGGAGGTCGACGGCGGACGGTTCCCCATCAAACGAGTCATCGGCGAGCGCGTGGTGGTCGAGGCCGACGTCTTCACCGACGGTCATGACGCCATCACCTGCCGGCTGCTGTATCGCGGCCCCGACGCCTCCGCCTGGAGCGAGGTCCCCATGCAGTCCCTCGGCAACGACCGCTGGCGTGCCGAGCTCACCGTCACCGGCCAGGGGCGCTGGCGTTACTCCGTCACCGGCTGGATCGATCCCTTCAAGACCTGGCGCCGCGATCTCGAAAAGCGCGTCGACGCCGGCCAGGACGTCGCGCTCGATCTCCTGATCGGCGCCGGGCTGATCAGGAACGCGAGCCGCCGCGCCGAGCAGGCCCAGCGCCGGGCCGACGCCCGCGTCCTCACCGGCCTCGCCGACGACCTGGAGAAGGGGGAGGACCCGGAAGCCCGACTCCGCCTCGCTCTCGACACCGAGCTCGCCGCCCTGATGGACCGACTCGCCGACCGGCGGTACGCGTCCTACCACCGCGAGCTCGAGGTCGTGGTCGACCGCGTGCGGGCGCGCTTCTCCGCCTGGTATGAGATGTTTCCGCGCTCGACGGCGCCCGGCGGCGGTCACGACACGTTCCGCGACGCCGAGGCGCACCTCCCCTACGTCGCCGGGATGGGATTCGACGTCCTCTATCTGCCGCCCATCCATCCGATCGGCCGGGCGTTCCGCAAGGGGAAGAACAACGCCCTCCAGGCCGAGCCGGGGGACGTCGGGAGCCCGTGGGCGATCGGCGCCGCCGAAGGGGGGCACAAGGCGATTCATCCGGACCTCGGGACCCCGGACGATTTCCGGCGCTTCCTCGACAAGGCGAAGGAATACGGCATCGAGATCGCTCTCGACCTCGCCTATCAGGTCTCGCCGGACCACCCCTACGCCCGGGAGCACGAGGAGTGGTTCCGCAAGCGTCCGGACGGCACCATCCAGTACGCCGAGAACCCGCCGAAGAAATACCAGGACATCTATCCCTTCGATTTCGAGACCGAGGCCTGGCGCGCGCTCTGGCAGGAGCTCAAGAGCGTGGTCGACCACTGGGTGGAGCAGGGGGTCCGCATCTTCCGCGTCGACAACCCCCACACCAAGCCGTTCCCGTTCTGGGAGTGGCTGATCGCCGAGGTCAAGCGCGAGCATCCGGACGTGCTCTTCCTCTCCGAGGCGTTCACCCGGCCGAAGATCATGGTCCGGCTCGCCAAGCTCGGCTTCACCCAGTCCTACAACTACTTCCCCTGGCGCAACACCAAGCACGAGCTGACCGAATACTTCACCGAGCTGACCACCACCAGGGTCCGCGAATTCTTCCGGCCGAACCTCTGGCCCAACACGCCGGACATCCTCACCGAGCCGCTCCAGATCGGCGGCCGTCCCGTCTTCGTGCAGCGGCTGATCCTCGCCGCCACCCTGGGCGCGAGCTATGGGATCTACGGCCCGGCCTATGAGCTGATGGAGAGCACGCCGCGCGAGCGCGGGAGCGAGGAGTACCTCAGCTCGGAGAAGTACGAGATCCGCGAATGGGACCTGGAGCGGGCGGACAGCCTGCGCGAGCTGATCGGCCTGGTCAACAAGATCCGCCACGAGAACCCGGCCCTCCAGACCGACCGCGGGCTGCGCTTCCATCCAGCGGACAACCAGCAGGTGATCTGCTACAGCAAGGTCGACGACAAGGGGGACAACGTCATCCTGGTGGCGGTCAATCTCGATCCGCACCATGTCCAGTCCGCCTGGGTGGACCTGGACGTCGAGGTGCTTGGAGTCCCCCGCGACCAGCCCTACCAGGTGCACGACCTGCTCACCGGCGCGCGCTTTCTCTGGCACGGATCGCGCAACTTCGTGCAGCTCGACCCTCATTCGATCCCGGCCCACATCTTCCGGGTCCGGCGGCGGGTGCGCTCGGAGAGGGATTTCGACTATTTCATCTAGCAGGAGGAGCATGAGCGACCCCCTCTGGTACAAGGATGCGGTGATCTATGAGGTGCACGTGCGGGCTTTCGCCGATTCCGACGGCGACGGCCGCGGCGACTTCCAGGGGCTCACGGCGAGGCTCGACTACCTGCGCGATCTGGGTGTCACGGCGATCTGGATCCTGCCGTTCTATCCTTCGCCCTGGCGCGACGACGGTTACGACATTGCGGACTACACCTCGGTCCATCCGACCTACGGCACGCTCGACGATTTCAGGACGTTCCTCGATGAGGCCCATCAACGCGGGCTCAAGGTGATCACCGAATTGGTGATCAACCATACGTCGGACCAGCACCCCTGGTTCCAGCGCGCCCGCCTGGCGCCGCCGGGATCGCCCGAGCGCGACTACTACGTCTGGAGCGATACGGACAAGAAATACGCCGGCACGCGCATCATCTTCACCGACACCGAGGTCTCCAACTGGACCAAGGACCCGGTGGCCAACGCCTGGTACTGGCACCGCTTCTTCTCGCACCAGCCGGACCTGAACTTCGACAATCCCCTGGTGCACGAGGAGGTCTTCCGCGCGCTCGACTTCTGGCTCGACATGGGAGTCGACGGCATGCGCCTCGACGCCGTTCCTTATCTCTATGAGCGCGAGGGGACCTACAACGAGAACCTGCCGGAGACGCACGGGTTCCTGAAGAAGCTGCGCGCCCATGTGGACACGAAGTACGGCGACCGCATGCTGCTCGCCGAGGCGAACCAGTGGCCCGAGGACTCGATCGCCTACCTCGGCGATCCGGCCAAAGGCGGGGACGAGTGCCACATGGCCTTCCACTTCCCGGTCATGCCCCGCCTGTTCATGGCGGTGCGCCAGGAGGACCGCTTCCCCATCATCGACATCCTGCAGCAGACGCCGCCGATCCCCGAGAACGCCCAGTGGGCGATCTTCCTGCGCAACCACGACGAGCTGACGCTCGAGATGGTGACCGACGACGAGCGCGACTACA
>Ga0134121_10005276_pt1 | contig 10526 bp, 12 predicted proteins | sample KB301_FD_96463 | JGI IMG/M metagenome (GOLD analysis project Ga0134121, IMG submission 96463) | Terrestrial soil microbial communities without Nitrogen fertilizer from Kellogg Biological Station, Michigan, USA - KB3-0-1 | ecosystem: Environmental > Terrestrial > Soil > Unclassified ...
CCGACGGCGTCTACCTGAGCGTCAACGACGCCTTCGTGAAGTTGAGCGGATACTCACGCGAAGAGGTGGTCGGCAACACGGCCGTGGGGGTGGGCATCTGGACGCCGGAGCAGCGCACGGCGATCGTCGCAACGCTGTTTGCTTCGCCGACCGCGCAAATCGAGGTGCCCGTTCGCAACAAGGACGGGAGCGTCCTCGCCGTGGTGCTCTGCAGCGCACGCATCGACGTCGACGGCGAGCCGTGTCTCGTCAACGTGGCGACCGACGTGACCGAACAGCGCGCGAGCGAGGCCGCCGTGCGCCGGAGCGAGGCGATGGAGCACGCGCGCGCCGATGAGCTCGCCGCGCTGATGGACGCGGTGCCGGCCGCCGTATGGATCGCCCGCGATCCCGAGTGCCGAGAGGTGGTCGGGAATCGCGCCGGAAGCGCGCTGGTTCGAAGAGATCCAGGACAGAACCTGTCAAAGACCGCGCCCGACCCGACCGCGATGCAACACCTGAAGGTGTTCGTCGATGGCGTCGAGGTCGCGCCCGACCAGCTACCGATACAGCGCGCGGCGCGCGGAACCGAAATTCGCAGCTACGAGGAAGAGCTTCGCTTCGACGACGGGCAGTCCATTCACCTCTACGGCAGCGCCGTGCCGCTGCGCGATCCCGCCGGTGCGCCGCGCGGGGCGATCGGCGCCTTCGTCGACGTGACGCGCCTGAAGCAGGTGGAGGCCGCCATGCGCGAGGCCGATCGCCGGAAAGATGAGTTCCTCGCGCTGCTGTCGCACGAGCTGCGAAACCCCCTCGCGCCGATCGTGACGGCCGCCGAGCTGATGCAGATGCGGGGCGACGTGGCGACGCCCTTCGAGCGCGAGGTGATCCTCCGCCAGGCCCAGCACATGGTGCGTCTCGTCGATGATCTGCTCGACGTCTCGCGCGTGGCGCGCGGCAAGGTCACGCTCGCGAAGGCGCCGCTGAATCTCGGGATCGTCGTCTCGAAGGCGGTCGAGGCAACGTCGCCGCTGCTGGAACAGCGGCGGCACCAGTTGCACCTGACCGTTCCTCCCCAGGGGCTGCCCGTGATCGGGGACGAGGTCCGGCTCACCCAGGTGGTGAGCAACCTGCTCACGAACGCCGCGCGGTACACGCCTCCCGGCGGACACATCGACGTGACCGCCGCGCGCGAGGGCGGTGAGGTGGTCCTTCGCGTCCGCGACAACGGCGCGGGCATCGACGCGGCGCTGCTGCCGAACGTGTTCGAAATGTTCGTGCAGGGCACGCGCAGCGCCGACCGGTCCGAGGGGGGCCTGGGCCTGGGCCTGTCGCTGGTGCGAACGTTGACGGTCCTGCACGGCGGGACCGTCAGCGCCCACAGCGACGGACCCGGTCACGGCAGCGAGTTCACGGTGCGACTCCCGGCGTCGGCGCCGCGTCCAGACCAGCCGCCCGCGACCAAAGGCGAACACCGGCCGACCACCGGCACGCGCAGCAAGCGGGTGCTCGTCGTCGACGACAACCGCGACGGTGCCCAGATGATCTCCGCCGTCCTGGTGGGCGCCGGACACGACGTGCAGGTGGTGGCGGATCCGTCTCACGCGCTGCTGCTGGCGGACGTTTTCCGCCCGCAGGTCGCGATCCTGGACGTCGGCTTGCCGGTGATGGACGGCTATGCGCTGGGCCAGGAGCTTCGCGCGCGACTGAGAGGCGAGCCGCCCGTGCTGATCGCGCTGACCGGGTACGGCCAGACCGAGGACAAGCGCCGCAGCGAGGAGGCCGGCTTCAGCCTGCACCTCGTGAAACCGGTCAGCGCCGAGCTACTCCTGGGCTTCCTCGCGGGCTGAGGCGCAGCGACCACGCGCACATCCGTCGGCGCGCTCGCCGGTGGCGAAGGTCGAGCGCGCCAAAAAAAAAGCGACGCGCGACGTTGAAAACTCGTCGTCTGGTGCTAGCCGGTACAAGAGGGTCGAGTCGGTGATGGAGAGCTCGAGGCGCGCGGAGCCGGAGCGGCGCCAGGTCGGCGCCGCCGAGGGACCTGTCCACCTCGCCGCCAGGATGAGGCGCGCCTTCGGACTGGATGCATCACCGCACGGCGCGCGCGCGCTCAAAGCCGGTGTCAGCGCACGGCTCGCATCGGCGCGGCGGGCTGGCCGGCGCGCCCTGCGGCTCGGCGCCCGGCGCGGGATGCCGGTCGACATGCTCAAGCGCATCCGGCTGTGCAACGTCGTCGCGCTCGGCGGCGCGATCATCATGGCAGGCTGGACCGCCATCGAGGCGCTGTTCGGCTCGCCAGCGGCTCTGCCCTGGGAGCTGCTGTTCACCTCGGGCTTCATCGCGGTGCTCGCACTCAACGCGATTCACGCCCACCGCGCCGCCCGCGTCCTGCTCGTCATCTCCGTGAACCTCTCCGTCCTGGTCGGCGCCGTGATGTTCAAGGAATCGACCGGCGGCATGCTGCCCTTCTTCGCGATGGCTGCGATTCCCCTGCTGCTGTTCGGTCCGGAGGAATGGGGGCTGGCGGCGGCGGGCGCGGCGCTGCCCGTGCTCCTGCTCGCGGCGCACGAGACCGGCCTCGCCGAGAAGCTTCTCGCCGTCGAGCCGCAACCCGCCCCCAGCTGGTACTTCGCCGCCAACGCCGCGACGACCTTCGTCGTCGCGTTCCTCGTCCCGTTCTTCTTCTTTCGCGCCAACCACAGGGCCGAGGCCTCCCTCCAGCGAATGGGCCAGGAGAAGTTGAAGCGCGTGATCGACTCCGACCTGATCGGCGTCGTTCGCGGCCGGCTCTCGGGCCGCATCGAGGATGCCAACGACACGTTCCTCTCCCTGCTCGGCTATACGCGCCAGGACCTCGCCGCCGGGGATCTCGACCTCCGGATGCTCGCGCCGTTGGATCCGTTCGAGTCGGAGCTCCGGCACCACGGTCCGACGTCCGTGTACGAACGGTCGTGCCGCCGCAAGGACGGGACGAAGGTGCCGGCGCTCGTCGGCATGGCACTGATCGACGAGGGCGAGGATGAGGTCGTGGGCTTCGTCCTGGATCTGACCGCGCAGAAGCACCTCGACGCGGAACGCGCCATGCTGCGCGACAGCCAGGAGGCGCTCCGCCTGCGCGATCTGTTCAACGCGATCGCGTCTCACGAGCTCAAGACGCCGCTGACGGCGCTGCTGCTGAACATTCAGATTCTGGGGAGACGGCTGGAGAAGGACGCGCCCGACAACGCCGCGCTGAAGGCGCAGGTCGCCCGCTGCGATTCGGCGGCGACGCGGATGGGGGACCTGATCCACGCGCTGCTGGACGTCGCGCACATTCATCGCGCGCAGCTCACGCTGGACCTCCGCGATGTCGACGTCGTCGAGACCATCAGGAAGGTGGTGAGCGGCTTCGAGGTCGCGCGGGACGGCGGCGGACGCCCCATCTCGATCCGCGCCGACGGTCCGATATCCGCCCGGGTCGACCCGCTGCGTTTCGATCAGGTCGTCACCAATCTGGTGTCGAACGCGCTGAAGTACGGCGCGGGCAAGCCGGTCGAGGTGCTCGTGCGCCACGACCATGGAGCCGATCTCGTCCACCTCGAGGTCGCCGACGGAGGGTCGGGCATCGATCCCACCATGCAGGACAAGATCTTCGAGCCATTCCAGCGCGCCAAGGCGACCGAACCGATCCCCGGGCTCGGCCTCGGCCTTTACGTCGTGAAGCTGATCGTCGAGGGACACGGCGGGCACATCGCCGTCGACAGCACGCCGGGAAAGGGCGCGCGCTTCATCGTCGATCTCCCGCGCGCCGGCACGGCACAGCCGTTACTTCACTGACGCGCTTTGCGCGCCTCGCAGGTTGCTCGGCGCGAAAACTTTGCGCCTGCCGTGGAGATTTTGCTCGGCCATACTATCGGCCGGTTGCGAGCTAGAAGTTTCAGCAGGGCGGCCCGCGACAGGCCTTCGTCGAGCGGGACGGCGGTCGGTGAGGAGCACCGGTGGATCGATCCGCAGCTTCGCCTGGTCGATGATGCGATCAGCGACGGAGTCGCACGCGGCGTCGGTCACCTGATCGCCGAGGACGACCAGCTCGGCGGCCGCTTCGTCACGCTGCGCGGCCGGCGGCAGGTCAACTTCGGATCGTGCTCCTACCTGGGCCTGGAGACGGACCTCCGCCTGAAAAACGAGGCCTGTGACGCCGTGGCCCGTTACGGGGTCCAGTTCGCGACGTCGCGGACGTACGTCTCCTGCCCTCCCTACGCCGAGCTCGAACGGCTGCTGGCCCAGATGTTCAAGAAACCTCTGGTCGTGGCCCAGACCACCACGCTGGCCCACTTCGCCGCGCTTCCGATCATCATCGGCCGAGACGACGCCGTCATCTGCGATCAGCACGTGCATCACAGCGTCCAGTCGGTCCTGCCGACGCTCACCGCGGCCGGGACGTTCTCCACCTTCGTCCGGCACAACCGGATCGATCGCCTGGACGAGATGGTGGGGACGCTGAGCGAGAACCATCGCCGTGTCTGGTACCTCGCGGACGGCATCTACAGCATGCGCGGCGACCCGGCGCCGCTCGCGGAGCTGGGAGAACTGGTTTCCCGGCACGACCGTCTCTCCCTTTACATCGACGACGCGCACGGCATCACCTGGACGGGGGAGAATGGCCGTGGAACGGTGCTTGGCGGCGGCCCGCCTTCGCTCCCGCCGCGGACGGTGGTGGTCGCGTCGCTGGCGAAGGGGTTCGCCGCGGGCGGCGCGGTGCTTCTGTTTCCGGACGCCGAGACGGCACGGCTCGTGCGCGGCTGCGGGAGCACGCTGATCTTCTCGGGACCGTTGCAACCGGCGCTGGTCGGCGCGGCGATCGCGTCGGCGCGCATCCACCTTTCGAAGGAGATCGTGGAACGCCAGCGGCGCTTGATGGATCGGATCAGGCTGTTCAACGGCCTGGCCGCGGCGCGCGGCGTCCCGCTCATCTCCCAGTCCGAGACGCCGGTCCGATTCGTCCTGACGGGCGACAACACGGCGACCTACAGCCTGGCGGTCGATTTGATGCACGACGGCTTCCTCACGAACCCCGCGGTGTTCCCCGCCGTGTCGCGCGGCCAGGGCGGACTGCGCGTCGCGCTCACGCTGCACCAGACCGTCGACGACATCACCGGGCTCGTCGACGCCATCGCCCGGCGGATCTGACGGCGCGGGCCCGTACAAAATACGGCATTTCCCGCTCAGCTGTTTCGGTGCATCTCGTGTCACACTGACGTCGTGCTGAAGCAGAAGCTTCTCGTGCTCTACGCGACGAGCTCGAGCCCGGACAGCCCCGTCGGCGCCTGGTCGATCTTCGACGGCACGGGACGCGAACGTCACATGGCGGGCGACGGCGACGAGCCGCCGTACGAATCGGTGCTGGCGGCGATGCGCGACGGCTGGCGGGTCATTCAGCTGCCGCAGCTCCGCCCGGCCGCGCCCGGCGCCGAGCACGACACCGCGTTCCTCGAATACGAGTTCGTTCTCGAGAAGATGGTGGAGGGCTAGCCCCGTGCACCCCAACCGCCTGACCAGCGTTCAGGTCGCCTCGTTCGTCGCCGACGGCATGCTGCGCCTGGACGGCATCGTCCCCGATGACGCCTGCCGCGCGGTGCTGGCCGAGCTCGCGGGCGGCGGCCCGCCCTCCCCGTTCGGCGCCGAGCCGGGCAGCGCCGTCGCCGCCTGGCCCGGGCTCCCGCTCGGCGGGCTGTTTCGCGAGTGGCCGGCCCTGACCTCGGTGCTGGAGCTGCCGGCGGTGGGGGCGATCATCCAGAGCCTGGTGGGCCCCGACCCGCTCTACGACCACCACTACACGCACGTGATCGCGCCGCGCCAGGAGTGGAGCCAGCCCTGGCACGCCGACGCGATCCTCGATCCGCGCCGCAACGCCTTCGACATCCAGCTCCTCTTCTTCTTCCACGACACGCCCCGCGAGATGGGCGGCACGATGGTCCTCCCGGGCAGCCACCTGCGGCAGATCAACGAGGCGGCTGTTGCGCGCTACCAGAACTTCGTCGGCCAGGAGGCGATGGCCTGTCCGGCCGGATCGGTGATGGTCTGTCACCACGGCATCTGGCACTGCGGTCAGCCGAACCGGACCGACCGGCCGCGGACGATGTTCAAGCTGCGGCTCGGCCCGCGCGTCCCGCAGCGCCTGCTCTGGGACACGCGCGACCTCGACGACCCACGCATCGAGAAGATCCTCGGCCGCGATCACCGCTGGTATGGGCACGCGGTCCGCCTCGAGATCGCCAACCGCATCCGCCTCTGGCGCGCGCTGACGGGAAACCCGCGGTTCGACTTCGAACGCTGGCTCACCCGGATCGAAAACGAGCCCCGGTAGCGCCCGCAATCCACCCGCCACGGTGCGACAAGACTCGCCGCTGGCACAGCGCGGCGGAAGCTGCGTCAGATCTGCGATTTCGCCTTTAGTTCCCCTGGGCATCGCTCGATGCAGATCCGGAGGTTCCACATGGCCTGGGGATCGAAACCGAAAGAAGGGGCTGCGACCAGTTCCGACGTCATCGAGAACGTCATCGGTCGCTCGTGCATCATCCGTGGCGACCTGGTCGGCGACGGCGCGTTCCGCGTCGACGGGACGATCGAGGGATCGATCGAGTCACACGCTTCGGTCACCGTTGGTGAGAGCGGCGTCGTGCGCGGGAGCATCCGCGGCACGGACGTCGTGATCGCCGGAACGGTCCAGGGCGACGTGAGCTGTTCGGGTCACCTCGAGATCCTCGCCAAGGGCAAGATCGAGGGCGACATCGACGCGCGCAGCTTCCGGATCGAGACCGGCGGCGTATTCTGCGGGACCAGCCGCATGGGCGGCGCGGCTTCCGTATCGGACAACGTGCCGGGCGCGATCCCGATGACGCGCGACCTTAGCTCCGTCGCGTAGCAATACGATGGCGGTGCGAGGGCCCAGCGACCCGTCCCTCGATCTGAAGCGGATCCTCCAGCAGCAGCGGAAGCCCAAGAAGGCTCGCTGGCGCATCATGGTCGCCAGCGATCCGAGCCGCCCGATGCGGACGTTCACGCTGCCGCGCCTGCTGCCGACCCTTCTGACGACGTTCGCCGTCGCGCTGATCGCGGCCACCGTGATCCTCGCGTGCGGGTCGTGGAAGCTGTCCGGATCGCTCGGCCGGCTGGAGCATCGCGTGCGCGCGATGGTGAAGGCCGCCGACAGCGTCGCGCTCGCGAACGGATCGAACGGCGCCGGCGCCGGAACGGGCGACGGCCAGCTTCTGATGCCGGCCGTGACCACGCGCGTGGTGCAGACGCCGGGCGCGCGGATCGGAAAGTTCGTCCTGGAGTCGGTGAACACGGGCGAGCAGATCGAGGTCAGCCTGAACCTCGACACCGGCGAGGTGGACGCCACCGGCTACACGCGCCTGCGCCACATCATGCGCTGTCAGCGCACGACCGCGGAGACGCCGATCGACCCGCGGCTGATCGATCTTCTCTACCGGATCTCGCAGCGCACGCACCAGAAGATCATCCTGGTGTCCGGTTTCCGCGCGCCGATGTTCTCGCTGGCGGCGCTGAGCTATCACACGCGCGGCATGGCGGCGGACATCCGCATCCCGGGCATGACGCCGCTGATGGCGCGCGACCTGGCCGAATCGATGGGCGTCCACGGCCTCGGCTACTACCCGGTTTCAGGCTTCATCCACGTCGACGTTCGCGACGACAACGCGCGCTGGACCGACTACGGCCAGAACCGTCAGGACGGCGAGGGCACCGAGCACGGCCCGTCGCACGGCGAGGACGTCCGCCACGGCGAGGTGGCGGCGGGCGCGAGCCAGCCGCCCATCTGAAGCGGGGACCGCCCCGGCCGTTTCCAAGGTTAGCGGGTTCTACCTACGTGCCCCGGATGTCGAATCGATGCTCGATCACGAACCGATACAAGAGCGCTGAGAGGTCGTCCGGGTAGCCGTAGAACTCCTGATCGAGCTCGTCGAACAGCTCTGTGTCCGGATCGATCGTCTCGAGGACGCCTTGCCGAACGGCTCGGTCGGCCGGCGGTCCGTCAGGAAACGATGAGTTCGCTTCATCGACGATGGCCGCCGTGCGCCCGGCTCCGATTGCCCGGAGGGCGGCCGGCGTCGCGCTGGCGCGATCGCCGGCGGAGTTGAAGAAGAACTGGTTGAAGCCACCGTTGTTCACCTCCGCCTCGAGATCCCAGATGAGGATGAAAACCCGTTCCGAGGGCGACAGCTCGGAGAACCGCTCGTTCGCGATCGGCGACAGCCGATCGCTGAGCGACATCAGAAATGCCTCCGGTTCAGCGGTCATGGTTCGCGAGACCCTTCTCCATTCCATCGATTACCGAGGCGACATCGGCCGTGAAGATGCCGGCCTTGCCGGCATCGAATGCCTCGCGCCACACCTTGTAGCCATCGAGGTAGTCACTCGGTACGCCGTTCCCCGATGACTCGAGCTTCGTGAGGCTCTTCCGGAGCTCGGTGCCACTGTAAGGGAGGTGAGGAAGCACGTCGATGTTTCCCTTGGGGCCCTTGAAGACCAGGTTCGTGACCCGGATGTGGACGATCTCGCCGAGCTTCTCGTGCTGCTCCACCCGCTGGATCAAGATGCGCGAACGGGGCTCGCTGGCACGCGTGCGGTACTGCCAGAGCTGGCCCGGTTGAAATTTTGTCGGTGTCATCTTTGCCTTCTCACCGCGCGCGGCCGCCGGGTATGCGGGCGCCGCAGCCACGCAGAGCCCGCCCACCAGAACACTCCGCCGAGACAATTTCACGCGAAGCGACGTCATGCCTTGAACCCGCGGTCGCGAGCCCATGCCCGAAATTGCATCCCGAGGTCCAGCCAGCCACTCCCAGGATTCTTTTCAGCAGCGAGTCTCCGGACGAATTTGTCGACGTCTTCCTGGGTTAGCGGGCCCGACATCAAACGAAGCCACTGCTGGCACATCTCCGCGCCGCTCCGCCAATGAGGATCCGGATGCTCGCGCTCGACGCCCTCGAAGTAGCGAAGCAGTTCGGCCGCGCCGACGGGCAGAGAGATCTTCTCCACGTTCACTCGCTAGCGCGCTGCCGCCCTGAGCGCCTTCCTCGCCCAGACTCTGTCCTGCTCTTTCACGTCGTCGGGAAGGTCTTTGTACGGGATCCAGTACTTCTCCCAGCGCGCCCGTCGTTCTGGAGAAACTTCGTGCGCGACGGACTTCGACCAGGTCGTCCACTGCTCGTGTTCCACCTCTGCCACCCGCTCAACCGCCGCGCGATCAGAGTTGCTCCCCCTGGCCCACGCATAGGACACGACAGCGACCGTAGCAGCCACTAGCACCTTCTTTTTCCAAGTCATCTCACACTCCTCGGAACGATTTGGCTCCCCATCGTCGCCGGTTAGCCCGCGGTCAGATCGCCCTCCCACTGCTTCAGGATCTTGAGAGGCGCGGGTGCGTCGTCTCTCCACAAGACGATCTTGTAGTGATCATCCCCCTCGAGTCCGTCCTCGGACAGGAGACCGAGGTCGCCGAAGTGAGCGCGGAGGCGATATGTCCCTGGAGCGACGGAGAGATCGAGAATCGGCCCGCCGGTGCACTCGTGGACTTGCAGCTTCCCGGTTCGCAGTTCAAGGGAACACTCGGCGACGTGATCCCAGCGCGCCAAATCGACGCCGGGATCTGAAGAACATACGTCCAGCTCGACAGGTACGGTCATATTGCGCATCGGCTGAATGACCACGACGTTGGGCGCGACCTTCACGCGGTTGCGCACATCCTCGTCCGTGTAGTCGATCGGAGCGTTCGGGTCGGCTCCCGCGTCCCACACGTAAAACTGGTTGTAGTCCGCAAAGAGTTCGAACTTGTACGTCGTCACGTCAGCGACCCACTATTTCCAGTGGTGGTACCAGTTGCCACCGGACTCCCGATCGACGGTCTCCTGTGACTCGAATCCGATGAGGACCCCATCGCGCCCCTCGGAGGGATAGTCACAGTCGACGAGCGTCTGGCGAAGTCCTGCAACAAGAACTTCATCCGCGTGCAGCCGGTTCCGTTCCGCGTCGGTCGTCACGCAGATCCAATACACAAGGTGTCGTGGATGGATGTCGAAGGCGCCATAGTGAGTGACCCATACCGGCTCGCGAGCGGAAGCCTTGGCCAGACGCTCGATCGCCCGTTCGATTCGAGCGACCGTTCGACCGAGCCCGGAGAACCGCGCGAGGAGTCCCACGTCCTTGTCCGCTCAACGATACTGCCGTTCAACGGGCGGCGCACGAGACCGTGGTCTCGGAAGGGTGCCGAATCAAGATGGCGTCGATCTTGCTGTGGCGCGGGCGCTCGAGGCGTCAGCGCCTGGGGAGGTTCACGCAGTCGGCGTTTTCGGCGCGGAGGGGGGCGAAGGTGGCGGGGTCGGGTTGCTGCTTGAGGGCGCGCAGCGTGGCGCGGTACTCGCCGGCGGCGCGGCAGGCGTCGCCGTGGCCGGAGAGGGCGTGGCGCAAACGATCCGCGGCGACGTCGAGCTTGCCGTCGAGGCGCGCACGTAGGCCGTCGACGAATGCACGCACCGGGTCGTCGGCGG
>Ga0134121_10005277_pt1 | contig 10523 bp, 7 predicted proteins | sample KB301_FD_96463 | JGI IMG/M metagenome (GOLD analysis project Ga0134121, IMG submission 96463) | Terrestrial soil microbial communities without Nitrogen fertilizer from Kellogg Biological Station, Michigan, USA - KB3-0-1 | ecosystem: Environmental > Terrestrial > Soil > Unclassified ...
AGCAGGTGGATCTTCTCGGTGTAGTACTGCGTGCGCAGCAACTCGAACGACGGGTTGTCGCCCATCATGATGATCGGCGTCGACAGCACGTCCTCGTTCTGTTCCTTCTTCATCTCCGCGAGCTTCGAGGCGAGTTCGATCTCGTGGGCGCGGGCGTCGTTGAGCTTGCCGGTGAACGACAGGATGTTGCCCTGCACGAGGCTCTGCTGGGCCTCGATGGTGACCGCGACCATGTCGTTCTTGGCCTGGAAGTCGTAGATCTTCTGCTCGGCCGCGCGCAGCTTGGTCTCGGCCTCGGTGAACTCGGCCTGCAGCGCCTCGGACGCGGTGGAGCTGTTCATCTGCAGGAGCCCCTTGGCGTAGCTCTCGTACGTGGTGACGTGCGCGTCGGCGATGAGCTTGGCATCCTCGGGGCTCGGGCTCTTCACGGCGACGTAGAAGATGCGATCGGACTCCGGGTACTTGATCGACATGTCGAGCTGCAGCCGGCGGGTCGCGAGATCGAGCTGATCGTCGTGCGACAGCTCCTTGCGCTCGGCCTCCGACAAAAGCTTCGGGATCAGATCGTTCTGATCGACGGTCTTCTGGATCAGCGTGAAGCTCGACAGCACCTGCTTCTGCTGCTTGTAGTACTCGCTGCTCGCGCCGGCGACGTTGAACATGTCACCGGTACCGAGCAGATCGGGGAGCTTGGGCTCGACCTGGACCGACGCGGTCGCCTGATAGATCGGCGTCTGCCGCGACGTGTAGACCACCGCTCCGGCGACCGACATGACGACCAGCGCGGCGAGCAGCCAGACGTACTTCCGCAGCGCGTTCAGGTAGCGCCGGAAATCGAGCGAGAGGACTTGCTCTTCGGTTGCCGCTGGTGCCGGTGATGCCGCTGATGCCGCTGATTCCACAATAGCCTCGATACGAAAGGCCCTAGATCGCCAAGCGTGGCCTGGATTGCAGAGCGTGGCCTGGTCTGCGAAGCATGGGTAGTTGACTTAGTCGTCGGAACCCAGCCCCGCGTTCACGCCTTGACATTCCATAACTACCTGATTTCTCATTCGAAACCGAGTTGCTCGATCGGTAGAGGAGCCCCACCGGCCAAAAGGGACCGCTCGGCGGCCGCAAGAATCGCGGTGACGCGGACGCCTTGCGCGAGGTCGGTCTCCGGGGTCTCGCCGCGCTCGATGCAATCGAGGAAGTGCCGGATCTCGGCGCGCAGGGGCTCCTCCATCGCGACCTTGGGGATATGAACGTCGCCGTCGCGGATCGTGAGGAACTCGCCGAACTGGGTGAACGCGGGCGGCCGATCGTACCCCTTGTCATAGATCCGCAGCTTTTCCGGTGACACGTCGTCGAGCTCGACCATCTTCTGCGAGCACACCAGCGTGAACCGGCGCTCCTTGCGCGGCGACAGCCACGACAGGTGGAGGTTCGCGAGGATCCCGCTCGGGTAGCGCAGCGTCACGAACACGACGTCCTCGATCCCCGCTTGCAGCACCGCCGTCCCGCACGCGGAGGCCGTCGCCGGCTGCTCGCCGAGGATGTGATCGATCATCGACAGATCGTGGGGCCCGAAGCACCACAGCGCGGTCTCGTCGCTGCGGATCCGGCCGAGGTTGACCCGCATCGCGTGGAGGTAGAACGGCCGCCCGAGGCTGCCACCCCGCAAGAGGTCGCGGATCCGGCGCACCGCGGGATGAAACACCATCAGGTGGCCGACCATGCCGACCGTGCCCGCCCGCCCGCACGCCGCGGCGACCCGGCGCGCATCACCGAGGGTCTTGGCCAGCGGCTTCTCGACGAGCACGTGCTTGCCGGCCTCGAACGCGGCGAGCGCGAGCTCGACATGGGTCCCGGCCGGCGACGCGATCACGACGGCGTCGATGTCCGGCGCGCAGAGGATCGACTCGGCCGACGCGGTCCACCGCGCCGCCGGCGCGAGCTCGGCGATCAGCGGGCGCTTGGCCGGATCGGGTTCGGCCACGGCGGTGACCCGGCAGCGCGGTTCGGCGGCGAGCACGCGGACGTGGTTGATGCCCCAGCTCCCGGCGCCGAGCACACCGATCCGGATCGGCAGCCGAGTCGGCGGCCGATCCGGCGACCGGACCTGAGAATCGACGCGTGCCACGGGCGTGGCTCTAGTACGCGGCGCGAACGCCGAGCAAGAGCTCGTGGCGGACGTAGCTCGGATTGGCCACCACACCGCCACCACCGGGGACGGCGTACTGGAAGTCGGTCTGGACGGCCGCGAGCTCGTAGTCGAGGGTGCCCGCGATCCACTCGCGGAAGCTATAGCGCATGCCGGCGGTGACCCCGACGATCAGATCGTCGCGCGTGTTGCCGGTCGTTCCCATGACGATCGTCCCCTCGTACTCGCGGAGCCGCAACTCGGGACGCGCAAACACGATGAACGGCACGAAGTAGTGCTCGATCGACGCCTGGAGCATGTGGTCGCGATAGAAGTTCGCGTTGATCGAATCTTCGTGCGTGTAGTTATAGAGCAGCGTGACGCGGCCGAGCGGGCTGTAGCGGTATCCGAACATCACCCCGCCGGTGAAGCCCGAATAGCTCGGCCCCGAGGCGTAGAAGCCGTTCGTGTAGCCGGCGTGCGCGTTGACCGTCGTGTTGAGCGTGAGCGCGGTCTGGATCCCGGCGAGCGCGGCGAACGGCAGCGAGCTGACCTTCTGGCTGCTCCCGATGCCCGTATAGAGACCCTCGGAGACATCGACGTAGACACGGGTCAGCGGCAGCCATTGCCAGTGGACGCGCGCGCCGAGCACGTTCTGCATGCGATTGGCGAACTGCTGGGAGCTCTTCTCGAATACGTCGATCGTGTTCTGGTAGTACACGTAGCCGCCGAGCGAGCGGCCGGCCGGCAGGTAGTTGAGCCGGAGGCTCAGCGAGTTGAGGTCGCGGTTGAGGGAGTCGCCGGATTCGAAGTTGGTCGCGCGAATCACGCGGCTGAAATGCTCCTGGAACGCGAACTGCAGCGGATGCTGGGGATTCACGATGCCGCGCAGCAGCAGACCGCCGCCGAGGCCGCCTTGCGCCGTCACGTCGTGGTTCGTCGAGAGGTACTGATCCCACGACGCGTACAGGTTCGCGCTGTACTGGAAGTCGCCGGTATTCGTGGTCGTGAGCGTCTGCGGCGTCGCCGCGTCCTGATCATCGCCGGTGGCGCGGATCATGAGCCGCTGGTTCGACAGCGAGCTGGTGCCGACCTCTCCCAGGATGCGGAGCAGCCCCGCGGTGACCGGGCCCGTGTCTTGATAGAAGACGTTCGAGATCACCCCGGTCTCGATGCCGACTTGTGGGTTAAAGATCGTACCCTCACCCACCTTGATCCCGGCTCCGCTGACCATCGAGATCGGGTTCAGCGCGTCCTCTGGATCCAGCGCTGCGGGTGCGGGCGGGAGGCCGTTGTCGGCGAGCGCCAGCGTGCTCGAGCCGAGCACGAGCGCACCAAGACTGACAAGTATCGCCAACGGTTTCATGAAGCTCGCTGAACTGGCCAAAATGCGCCGGAACGCGCCGGAACGCGCCGGAACGCGCCCGCCGCGACAGCAAAGAGTTATCCTACGTGCAAAATTCTCGCCGCGTCAACTCGAGGGCCTCGGGATGACTAGGGGGCCTCGAGTGAGTGTCCAGGTTCGCTGTGAGCGTTCATCGCGCCGAGGATTCTCCTGGATCTAGTGTTGGTTATCACACTTGCTCGGAGGCCGAGGAACCGCCAAAGACTGGCGCTTTGCAGGTGAGGGAGTAAGCTCGACGGTCGATGCGAGGCGTTGGACTTTGTCTTTGTCCAAGAATCCTCACGGTTTCTGTTTTGATGAGCGTCGCTAGCCTCGGCTGCGGCGATCCTCCGCTATGCCAGAGTGATGTCGTCGTCGCGGTCGACCAGACGCTGATCGCGTCCGATGTCGATGCGGCCGTCCCCGGGGTGCAGACCGACATCCGCATCCGGAGTTCGCTTCAAGAGGGCGACGTCATCACGCTCGAGGTCCTCGGCGTGGATGGCACCTCGTTTGGATCAGTCGAGGCCCCGGCGGCGGCGGATGGCAGCGTGATGTTCGCCGGCGTCTCGGTCCCGGTGCCACGCGTCGTGCTGCGTGCAACCGGACGCGGCACCTGCGGCGAGGGTCGCGACGAGATCACGGTCGATGTATTCGCGGGGGCCGCGTGCTTGGTGCAGCTCACGCCCGATCCGGAGGTCAACGCGTACTACGCCCCGCTCGGGGTCCTGAGCCAAAAGACCGATCCGGATCCGGTGACCCCGGGGTATCAAGCGTTCCTCCGCGTCGTGACGCGGGCCGGGTTTCGCGCCGAGATCTTCGAGATCACGGCCGGCGAGCAGTCGCTCGGCAACATCACCGCGGGCCCCGATGGCTTCGCGACCCTGCCGGTGACGGTGCTCGATGGCCAGGTCGGGTTCCGGGCGATCTGTCGGGGGGCAGGCGGCGAGCTCGCGTCGCAGACCCTCACGCTGTTCGCCGATACCACCCCGCCGGCCTGCGGCCTGGTCGCGCCGATGCCGGGCACGCCGATCACGGTGGCGCTCGACGAGAATCACGATCTCGGCGACGGCGTGCAGCTCGCGATCACGGCGCACGCCGGGGGCGGCGACGTCGCTGGTGAGCCGGTGACGCTGGCGGTCAGCGCCCTCGATGGCTCGACGGTCACGGTGCCGGCGAGCGACGCCGATGCGAGCGGCACGAGCACGGCAAGCACGACGCTGGCACCGGCGGTCACGCCCACCACGTTCGACTTCACGCTCACGATGCGCGATCACGCGGGCAACGCGTGCACGGTCGGGCAACTCTACGACGTCGTTTACAATGGCTGCGCGATCGCCGTGACCTCGCCGAGCGGACCGGTGACCCATGACGCCGACGGCAACGCGGCCAATGGTTCGCAGGCCGACATCACGCTCACGGTCGCCCCCGAGTGTATCGGCCGCACCGTGACCTCGACGTGCGGGGCGAACTCGCCGAGCGGGGTCGTCGGACCGAACGGCCTGGTCACGCTGCGCGCGGACCTCTGCGCGACGTCGCCGTGCCAGACCGCGGCGGGCTGCGCGTTCCAGGTCACCAGCGCGGCCGGCCTTCCCTCCGAGCTGGACGCGACCATCGTGTTCGATGACAAGCCACCGGTGACCGACTTCACTGCCGCCGCGGTGGATCGCCAGCGCATCCAGCTGTCGTGGACCGCGCCGCCCCCGAACCCGCTCAGCGGCGCGCTGCCGGCCGCCTACTTGTTCAAGGCGGCGCTGGTGCCATTCACCGACGCGAACTTCGATGCCACCGGGCAGGTGGTGGCGACCGCGGTGCCGGGTGCGCCCGGCGCGCCGGAGACCGCCAGCAGGTTCCCCGCCCGCACCGGGACGCCGCAGTACTTCGCGCTCGCGACGCTCGACGCCGCCGGTCATCGCTCGGCGGTGGCGCTCGCCGGGCCGGTCGTCCCGGCGTTCGATCAGACCGGCGCGATCCTGCCGATCAACGCGTCGCGGGGTTTGCTCGGTATGGGCTCGGTGATCGTGCACGGCAAGTTCAACGACGACGAGTTCGACGATCTCGCGGTCGCGGCACCGGGACAAGACCTCGCGGGGCAGGCCCGGACAGGCGCCGTCTACGTGTACTTCGGCGGGCCGCTCGGGATCACCGCGACGCCCGATCTGACGATCAACGGCCCGGCGGCCAGCGCGAGCCTCGGTGCGGGCCTCACCGCCGTGCGGTGGAGCAGCACCACGCGCGACGACCTCGTGATCGGGGCGCCGGGCGCCGACGGCGGTACGGGCCGCATCTTCGTGTTCCGCGGCGGCGCCGGGCTTGGCACCGGCACGCGCGGGGCGGCGACCGCCGATCTGCAGATCAGCGTCAGCGCCACCCAGCCGGGCTGGTTTGCCGTCGGCGGGCTCGGCAGCGTGCTCGCCACCGCCGACGTCGACGGCAATGGCACGGTCGATCTCGTCGCTGCGGCGCCGCGCGGCGGCAACACCGGCGGTGCGGTCATCCTGCATGGCGATACGGTCCGGGGCGACGTCGTCCTGTCGGACCTCGACGCCAGCGGCGCCAACGGGGCGATCGTCGAGCTGTTTGCCGATCCGGGCTCCACCCCGGGCCGCCAGCTCGGCTTCTATCTCCACGCCGTGGGGCCGACGCTCGGCGCCTCCGACACGACCGACGATCTGGTGATCGCGTATGCCGACGACTACACGACCGCGGGCGACAGCCTCTACATCCTGCGCGGCGACGGCACGCGGCCGGCGAGCGCGGGCGTCACGATGCGGCCGTTCACGCCGGGACGCGACGTGCGGCTCGACTTCGTGACCACAAACGCGATCACCGAGTGGGCATCGCAGGTCACGTCCATCGAGGATCAGAATGGCGACGGTGCGCGCGATCTCGTGATCGGCGCGTACCGCGCGCAGAATGGCCAGGGCCAGGTCCTCATCGTGTCTGGCAATGTCATGGGCACTGGGGGCACCGCCCGCACCTCGGACAGCGGTGTGACGCTGACCACGATCATCGGGGTCGCGCCGGTCACCCGGTTCGGCGCCGCGATCGCGACGCATGACGCGGCTTCGCACCCCGACATTGATGGTGACGGCCACGAGGATCTGTTCATCGGCGGACAAGACAACGGCGCCGGAAAAGCCTTCGTGTGGTTCGGCGGTACAATCCCAAGCGGAACGATTTCAACGGCGACGGCGCCTTACTCCATTGTCGCGCCAAGCACATTCAAGTTTTCTCGCCAGACTCCACAAGGGTTTGGCGGCCAGGCCCGCTGGATTGGCGACATCAATCACGATGGCCTCGACGATGTTTGCTGGGCCTCGCCGTTCGACAACTCCGGCGATGGCAGCTTCGAGGTGCTCTGGGACACACGATAAACCGACGTTGACGGTCCACATGACGGGCCGTATAAGCTCTCATTGTGAGGGTCGTGTACGCATGCTTGGCGTTTGCCATCGGTTGCGGCTTTCAATCGCCAGTCGGGGCGGTCGACGCGAACAAGCCGATCGACGCTGCCCCGGACGCGCCCGATACCGGTCCGGCCACGAGGACTCGCACGGGGTTGATCGGGCTATGGGAGTTCGACGAGACGACCGGCGCCACGACGATTGCCGACACGAGTGACAGCACGACCAAGGTGCCGCTCACTGTCACCGTCGGCGCGGTGACGTTCTCGGGCGGCACGATGACGCCGAACGGGGTCGCGGTGATCGCGTCTGCGGCAGCCCCGCGTCTCAATGGGGACGTGATCGGCAGCAACGCGGTCACGCTCGAGGCGTGGGTGATGCCGAGCGCTGCCGATCAAGGCTCCATGGGAAACCCTGTCTTGATTGCCGGGCTGTCCTCGAACATCAATTCGCGCAACATTTCGATCCTGCAGGCCGGCAAGCGCTGGCTCGCTCGCGTACGGACGACGACCGATGTGAACGGCAAGCCGGATCTGGTCTCGACGACCGAGATCACGGCCAACGTGATGACACACCTCGTGGTGGTCGCCGATGCAACGCAGCGGATCCTGTACGTCGACGGCAAGGCTGACGACACCGATCCAGCTCCCGGGCCACCGCTCAACTGGGACGCTTCCTACGCGATGTTGCTCGGCGATGAGCAGGCCCAGAACCGACAGTGGGCGGGAACGTTTGCGCTGGTCGCGATGTACAAGCAGGCGCTGTCCAGCGCGCTGATCACGATGAACCACGGCGCTGGGCCCAACGGGAAGTAACCGGGCGCGTAGGGACCGTGATCGGCCGACGAATTGCCTGTGCTCAGCTCATGCGGAGCGCGCTGCTATCGTGCGCGTTCGTCGGGTGTGCCTACCAACCGGGATCATTCACCCACGTGCAGCGTGGGTTTTCGGGCCAGCGCGCCACCGTCGGGTGCCTCGATATCGCCATCGAGCGCCGGGCTGACCTGGCGATCGGCCCGGTACTCGGGTTCCAGTTCGCGAACCGGTGCGATCAGCCTGCGATGATCGATCTCGCGGCGGTCGTCGTCGTGGGCCGCAACGCTCAGGGCATCGACGTCGCGCTCACGCCCTACGATCCGCGTGCCGAGCTTCACCCGGTCGCGCTCGATGGTCGCAACACAGGGGCCGAGTCGCTCGCCTATCCCGCCGACCACGCGATGCCGCAGGTCTGCGTCGATGTTGCCGCGCTCGCGCACCTGGGAACGCCGCAGTGGTTGTGCTTCGGAGCCGCCAGGCGTGCGGTCGCCGCGAGGCTGCCATGAAGAAGCTCCTGATGCTGGCCGCGGCTCTCGTGCCAGTCGCGCATCCGCACGTCGTCAGCGCGGGCTGTCACGGCGGCCCAGGCGGTGGCTCGAGTGGTGGCCCGGGTGGTGGTTCGCACGGTGCGTCGGCGTGCGCCGATACTAGCGACGTCGTCGGCTTTCGCCACTGCACGACGTTCGGTGCGTGGGCCACAAACCTGAGGATCCCGCACATCATCGTCGAGGGTGGCGCCATCGTGCGGCAGTTCGGCAGCCTGCTCGACCACCAGACCGGCAGTGTCACGCATGGCACCGAATCGTTCTCGTATCGCGTGATCGCGCAGCCTCGCAGTCGTCCACTCGACACCGCGGTGCTCTCGACCCTGCGCGCCAGCGCCGGCCTATCGCACGGCCTCTACGCTGCGCTGGAGGTCGATCTCGGCGGACTCACGCAAGCCGGGCACGCGGCGACCGAGATGCTGTCGACCGGCAGCTTCGGCAGCCCCGAACTCCAGCAGGAGCGCGGGTTCCTCGTCGATTCGCTCGCGACCATCGGGATCCACGGCACGACCCACGCGGGCGGGCTCGGCGCAGAGCTTGCGGGAGGCATGCGCGCCGTGTCGTACAGCTTTCAGAGTAGCTATCTCACCTGCCAGCAAGCGACGAGCATCACGGCGCTAGCGCCGGTCGCCGAGGCGCGTGTCCGCGGCGAGCTCTGGCTATCTCCGTGGCTCACCGCCGGTGTCACCATCGGTACGAGCGTGATCGAGAAGGGCACGTGGATGGGCGGCCTCTACCTGGGCGTGCACACCCGGGCGTTCGGCGGCGAGCGTTAGGGTCCTGGCCCGCGCTTCACCGCCCTGGGCCCGCGCGCGACCTCTCGGGAGAACGCGGACGCGCTTGCTGCGCTACGGCGGTTAGCGGACAAGACGCCGTGGACGGCGGCCCGGCCACCTCCTTGAACGAAAATGAGGATGCGGGCGCAACGCGCAGCGAAGCGACGCGGGCTGGGTTCCGAGCGAGGTAGCTTCCACAGGTGATGGTTCGAGGGCAGGCCGGGTTGAGTGTTGGGTCTGGAGATAAGTCTCTCGCCGGTGGTTCGCTGTCTCCCGAGCGAGTGGACCCAGAACCGCGGTAGCGCAGCAAGCGTGTCCGCGGTCTCCCGAAGCTCCAGGCGCGGGGCTATTTCATGGCAGCGAGGGCTCAGCCCGCGTCGCCAGCAAGCGTGTTCGCGGTCTCCGCGAGCGCGGTCAGATGTCGAGCTCGTCGCCTTCGCGGGCCGGCACGAGCTCGATCGCCGCGCCGCCCAGGTCGTCGAGCGTCTTGCGGCAGTTTGCCACCAGCTCGTCGACCTCCGCGTCGCTGTAGTCCTGATCGTAGTGGAACGTGACCAGCCGTTTCACGCGCGCGGCGACCGCGGCCGCGGCGGCGTCCTCGTACGACGAGAACCCGCGGTTGCGCCGGGTCGCCTGGTCGCTCGGCCGGTAGGTCGAGTCGTGGAGCAAGACGTCGGCGCCTTGGTAGAACGCGATCGCGCCCGGGTCGGGGCCCGTCTCGGTTGGTTGCCCGACGTCGGACGCGTACACGAACGTGCGGCCGGCTTCTTCGATCCGGAAGGCGAGCGCCGTCGTGGTGCCGTGCAGGTGTTCGTGGGCGGTGACGGTGAGGCCCTCGGCGTCGAACGGCACGCCGATCGGGGCCGCCTTGACGTCGAACGTCGCCGAGAAGTTCCTGAGGGTCTGGAGCGGCGAGAAGTTCGGATCCATCTGGCCCTCGAGGATCTCCTCGAGCATGTCGGGAGAGCCGCCCGGTCCCCACACCGTGAACGAGTTGCCGGCGACGAACACCGGTGCGAAGAACCCGAGGCCCTGGATATGATCCCAGTGGGCGTGTGACAGGAGGATCGTCGCTCGCCGGGGGCCGGGGCCAAACGCGCCCGCGAGCAGCGCGTTGCCCAGGTGCATGAGCCCGGTGCCCATGTCGATGATCACGAGCCCTCCCGCGCGGGGCTGGACCGACACGCACGCGGTGTTGCCGCCGTAGCGAATCGTGTCCGGGCCCGGTGCAGGGATCGAGCCGCGCACGCCCCAGAACCGGATCTTCATGGCCACCTCATCGTCGATCATCCCAGCTCGAGCTCGAGGTTCTCGTAGGCGTTGAGGACCTCGAACCGGTCGTCGTTGTCGCGACAGAGCTCGCGGTAGCGCGCGAGGATCGTGTCGTTCTCGTCGTCGCTGCGCAGCGGTGCGTGGTGAAACAAGCACAGTCGCTTGACGGTTGCGTCGCGCGCGATCGCGATCGTATCGTCGG
>Ga0134121_10005278_pt1 | contig 10523 bp, 6 predicted proteins | sample KB301_FD_96463 | JGI IMG/M metagenome (GOLD analysis project Ga0134121, IMG submission 96463) | Terrestrial soil microbial communities without Nitrogen fertilizer from Kellogg Biological Station, Michigan, USA - KB3-0-1 | ecosystem: Environmental > Terrestrial > Soil > Unclassified ...
GTCGATCGCTCTGGCGCGCTTCATCGCAAAATGGCCCTTGTCGCCGCCTCCTGCCTCCGCGCATAGTACGCCCCTGCCGGGGAGGCTCTCATGTTCAAAGGCGGCGTTGTCACGATATACGTCAGCGACATGGATCGCGCGGTGCGATTCTACGCGGAGACCGTTGGATTCCGACTCACCGAGCGGTACGGCAATCACTGGGCGACGCTCGACGGCGGACCCGGCTTGACGATCGGTCTGCACCCGGCGACGGCGAAGGTGCCAGCCGGACGGCAAGGCTCGATCGCCCTGGGCCTCTACCTCGATCGGCCGATCGAGGACGCGATGCGCGAGTTGTCGGCGCGCGGCGCCCGGTTCACCGGGCCGGTCGTGGACGACACGCAGGTGTTGCTCGCCTTCTTTAACGATCCCGACGGAAACTCGCTCTATCTCTCCGAGATGAAGGCGGTGCCGCGATGAGGCGGCTCGGCTGCCGCTGACCCGCGCTACGGCACGACGACGATCGGCGCGCGCCAGAAGGCAACCTTCTGCGCAGTGGCGTCGAGCACCGTCACCTGGCAGTCGTACGGTCCCGGCGCGAGGCTGGCCAGCGGCAGGCTGAAGCGCAGCGGCACTGCTTTGGTCTTCGGATCGAGCCCCTCGGTCACCGCCAGCGGCGTCGTCTCGAACGCCTTCACGTCGCCGCGGTAGAAGCTGACGAACGCGACCAGCGGCTGCGTGCTGGTCTGGCCGCGCTGGTAGGCCTGCACGAAGACGTAAAGATCGCGCGCCTTGCTGAAGACCCGCGTCACGCTCGGAATCAGCTTCTCGCCCGCGTAGACGAGCGGGTTGGCGGCCTCGGCGTCCACCTTCTGCTTGACGCTGTAGATCGCATCGCTCAGCGCGACGCGCTGGCTGCTGAGGACGACGGTGCTGATCGGCACGCGGGTCGCCTCGCGATTGAGGTTCGGGACGGCGAATGTGGTCTGGTAGGTGCCGATCCGGCCGGTCTCCGCGTCGCGCGCGAGGATCTTGATCACGTACTTCCCCGGCAGCAGCGTGAACCCGGTCTCGTACTGAATCGGCCGCTTCGCGAGCTGGCCCGCCGCGGCGTCGGTCAGCCTGATGTCGAGTTTGTCGCGCACGTTCTGCACCGTGATGCCGTAGTCGTCCTTCACCTCGCCGATGAAGTCGATCAGCGTGCGCTGCGCGCCGCGGCGCTGCGCCAGCGCCAGCTCGCTGCCGGGAATCTTCACGGCCACCGGCACGAAGTACTCGGCGCTGTTCAACTGGAAGTAGTTCACCTCGAGCGCGATCGAGATCTCGGTGACCGGGTTCTCGAGCATCAGCGCTTCCTCGAGCTGCCGCTCCTTGTCGGCCGCGGTGAACTTCGCGAACTCCTTGTCGGCGAAGTAGCCCTGCCGGTAGGTGAGCTCCCCGGCGGTGCCGGCCGCGAGCGATACGCGCACACGATGGAAGCGGCCGTCGTTGGCCGGATGCGTCGAGTAGTAGCCGAGCAGGTAGTAGCTGGTCACCGACTCCGCCGCTTCGACGATGCCCTGCGCGAGATCGTTGTAGTCGAACAGCGCGTGGCCGCCGGTGTCCCTGGCGAGCGCGTAGAGCGTGTCCTGCGACCGCTGAAAGCCGGTGATGCCGTTCTGCGCGAGCTGGCCGGTGAACATGCCGAGGCCGCCCGGCGACGGCCGCGTTGCGTCGCCGAGCGGCGCGTCGGCGACCAGGCCGCGCGCGTCGATCGGGTGCAGCGAGACGCTGGCGCGAATCGCGGCGTTGGTGGTCGCGCGCAGCTGCGCCTGGTTGTCCACGCCGTTGAGCCGCAGCCCGCTGGCGAAGTAGATCAGCGATTTGTGCTCCGGCAGCGCCCGCAGCATCGTCGCCGCCGTCTGCAGGGCCGACAACTGGCGATCGGTGTTGAGGATGCTGAACTCGGCGTCGTCCTGGCCGAACGCGGTGCCGATGTCGGTGTTGTCGGGGATGCCGTCGCCGTCCTTGTCGTCGCCGAAGATCAGCGTCTGCATCACCTCGCGCAGCTGCGCGCGGTCGTCGGTGAAGTCCTGCTTGACGCGCACCGCGCCGCCGCCGAAGGTCATGATCGCCAGCAGATCCGTCGGCCGCATCTGCGCGTCGATGAAGCGCAGCGCCGCCGCGTAGGCGCGCGCCTGATCGGCCGGCGGCATCGCCGTGAGATCGAAATAGAGCACCAGCAGCCGCCGATCGCGGTAGCGCGTGTCGCCGGGCGGCGGCGCGACGATCTGCCCCTGCGTGATCGCCACGTCGCGCGGCACGACCGTCGGCCGTTGATCGGCGAGGGCGATCGCCGCCTCGGTGCGTCGGTCCGGCAGCCGCTGATACTCGACGAACGAGATCGTCTGCGGCTGGCCGTCCTCGGTGACCACGAAGTCGTTCGCGGTCAACCCTTCGATCGCGCGGCCGTCCTTGTCTTTGACGGTGACCGTCTGGACGATCAAGCGCGTGCCCGATCTGAACGTCGGCGGCGCGGGTGATTGCTGCGCGGCGGCAGCGAAGGCTGACAAGGATAGAAGGACAACAAAGGGCACAAAGGGCACAAAGGAAGGCCGTGCGGGACGCCGCATCAGAACCTCACCCGCAGCGTGCTCTGGATCTTCCGCATCGGGTTCGCGAGCGTCGGCAGGCCGAACTGCGGGCTGCCCACTACGGCGTTCACGTTCGCGTAGGTGACGGTGTTCAGCAGGTTGGTGGCGTTGATGCGCCAGTCGAGCGTGAGCCGTTCGCCCCAGATAAAAGAGCGGCCGACGCCGGCGTCGAACGCGAACTGCGCCGGGCCGGTGATCGAGTTGCGTCCCGCATCGCCCCAGCTGCCGGGCGGCGGGGCGATGTAGGCGGACGGGTTGGCGTAGTAGCCGTCGGGAACCCCACCGCCCGCGCCGATCACGTTGGCGCGGATCGTTCCGGTGACGCCGGTGCCGGCGACCGACGTGAGATAGACCGGCGTCAGCGGCAGGCCGCTGCCGGCCACCAGCTGGCCGGTGATCGTCCAGCCGTTCAGCAGTCGCGCGCGGATGCCGTCGAGCATGCCGCCGCCGTTGATGCCGACGCCGCTCGTGTACTGGAACTGCGCCGTCACCAGATGGCGCTGATCGAAGTTCGACGGCGCCTCCTCGGCCTCGAGGTGCAGCCAGTCCTGCGCGATCGCTGCGCCTTCCAGTTTCACGCCGGTGAACGCGCCTGCGTCGTCGGTGGCTTTGGACAGCGTGTACTGCACCGACGCGGCGAGCCCGCTGCGAAGCCGGCGGCGCAGCTGGAACTGGCCGGCCTGCCGATTCGAGCGGCCGTTCGACGTCAGGAAGACGAACCCCGCTGGACAGGTCGGGCACGGATTCACAGCGCCCAGCGGTACCGTGTTCGGCAGGAATTCCTGTACGAGGCGGCGGCCGGCGGTCCCGAGATACGTCGCGGTCATCGTCAGCGACGCCGGCAGATCGCGCTGCACCAGCACCTGCCAGTTGTGCGCGTAGCCCACGCGGAAGTCCGGATCGACGGCAAACGTGTTCGACGCCGGTCCGCCGACGCCGACCAGGCCGTCTTTCATCGTCAACGGATGCTCCGGCGTGGTCTCGACGCTGAACGCCTTGGACAGCGGCGGCTGCTGCGCGAGCAGCATCGCGAGCGGCTGGTACACCGCCGTGTTGCGGTACACGCCGTAGCCGGCGCGGACGACGAGTGAGGATCCGGCGACCGGCCGTAGCGCGAGGCCGACGCGCGGCTGAATGCCGCTCGCGTCCGGGTGCATCAGCGACACCGGATAGCGCGTGCCGGTGACCGGGCCGACGGGATCGGTGGCCACCACTGGCGCCACGCTCGTGAAACCGGGCGCGACATCGAGATTCACCAGCCGGCCGAACTGCTCGTCGATCGGTGACTCGTACTCCCAGCGCACGCCGGCGGTGATGGAGAGCACCGGGTTCACGCGGTAGTCGTCGGTGACGTAGGCATCGACGGCGGGTGCGCGCAGGTACTTGTCCGGGTTGCCGACGGCGATCGAGCTGGTGTGCGGCAGGCCGAGCACGAAATCAGCCAGGTCGGATCCGCTCGCGCCGGTGAACGAGAACGCGCCGCGCGCATCCTGCTGCGCGAACACGTCCCACGCCTGACGACGGAAATCGCCGCCGAAGGTGACGTTGTGGCGGCCGAGCGTCCACAGGCTCTCCGCGCCGGCGCCCTGCGTGCGATTGTGGTTGTCGGCCGCCTGCGCGCTGGCAAGGCCGGCCGCGCCGCTCGAGAAGATCAGCCGCGGCGGTCCCCAGTCGGCGGGATCCGGGCTGCCGCCGGCGATGCCGGCGTCGCCGGCCACGTTGGTGCGGTTCGCGAAGTACGGCGTGACCTCGGTCGTCAGGCGCGTGAACTGGTAGCGCAGGCGCATCGAGCGGAACTGCGAGAAGCGGTGCGACCAGTTGATCGTCGAATCGATCCCCGACAGCCGCGTCGAGTCGACGAACGCGAACACGTTCGACGCGTCGGTCGTGGTCTGCTGATAGGCGATGTTGCCGAACACCTGATTGCGTCCGCCGCTGAAGACCTTGGTGAACCGCGTCTGCACCGCGTCCTGGTGCGTCGCGACCACGGTCGAGGTCTGGTAGTTGAACTGCCCGCCGGCGTCGAGGTTCGGCGCCGGATAGTACTGCAGCAGCGACGCCGCCTGCGCGCTGACGGTCGGGACGACGTTGCCCGGGAACGGCACGCCGGTCGCCGGATCGACGATCTGCACCGGACGCCCGAAGCGATCGCGCGACTGCGAGAAATCGCCGGCGCGCTCGCGCAGCGTCGGCACCACGGCCGTCTGCGTGCTCGCCAGATGATCGACCGTGCGCTGGTAGCCGACGAACAGCGTCGGGCCGTTGCGGACCAGGCCGGGAATCTTCAGCGGGCCGGCGAACGATCCGACGATCTGCATGTCGCTGTACGACGGCTTCGGCGCCTCGGTGCTGGTGAACGAGAACGGGCGCGAGTCCCACGCCGAGTTGCCCAGGATGACGCCGATGCCGCCGTTGTAGAGCGACCGCGCGCCGCGGCGGTTGTTGCCGAACGCCGACAGCTGCGCGAACGGCGACGCGGCGCCGTTGTTGACGCTGCCGTTGATCAGGAACCCGTCGGCCGCACCCTGATTGCGGTCGGCGTCGGACGCGGTCGGATCCGGAGCGATCGACGCCGCGCCGGGCGACGCGTTGACCTGCGCGCGCTGAAAGCCGCCGGGCGGTCTCGCTGCCGGAGGCGCGCTCGTCGTCGGCCGGCCGGACAGCGGCGCGGGTGGACGGGCCGGCGCCGCGGGTTCAGCCGCCGGCGTCGGCAGCCCCCGCGCGATCTCGTCGAACGGCAGCAGCGTCAGCTCCCAGGTCGGCGGCGGCGCCGCACCGCCAATCGTCACGTCGCCGGTCAGCGGCGCGAACCCGAGCATCTCGACGTGGATCGTCCATGCGCCGTCGCCGATGTCGGCGAAGCGGTACGCGCCGTCCTGATCGGTGATCGTCACGCGCCGCTCGTCGCCGCGCGCCGCCGTGACCGTCGCTCCGGGAACCGGGACCGCGCCGAACATCACGCGGCCTTGATGAGTAGCTGCCGTCATGCTGATGCGCGCGCAGACAACGAGCGCGCAGACGAGAATTAAGAAGTAAGAATCAAGAAGCAAGAATTCGTGTCCGCGGGTCGCGACTCGACTACGACGCATTCTAAGAGTGCATTTCAGAATTACCGTAGGGGACGACCTTCAGGTCGTCGCAAAACGGCCGGGCCTGAAGGCCCGGCCCTACGAACGCAATTGTGAGCCCGCGATCCAACCGGCAGGCCTGAAGGCCTGCGCTACCGGAGAAACGAGCAATGTGCCGCCGTGCTCAATTCTCGACCGGCTTCTCGACGCGATCGATCACCAGCATCTCGACCGGCCCCTTCTGCGAGTCGAGCTTGAGACCGAGCTGCTCCTGGACCGCCGTGAAGATCGACGGCCCGTTCGGATCGATGTCCACGCCGTTGATGCGGACCGGCTGATCGCCCGGCGTGCCGGCGGCGCGTTGCGGCATCTGATCGGGCGTCCAGGTCAGATCGATGTCGTAGCCGCCGGTGAGTCCGGTCTTGTCCACGACGATGCGGCCGACGAACATGCCGAGGCTCTGCGCGAACTGCGCCAGCGTGCCGGCGCTGGCGGACAGGTTGCCGGGACCAATCCGCACCGCGCATGGCATCCGCTGGCCGGGCTGCGGCGGCCCGGGCGGCGGCGCCGCCGCCTGACCGCGCGCGCGCGCGTTGGCCATCAGCGCCGCGCAGTCGACGTCGGACTTCTTGAGCGCGGGTCCGAGCTTGCCGTCGGTGCGCGCGACGACCAGCGCGTAAATCGTCTGCTCCTTGGTCTCGTTGTGAGCCACCAGCTTGAACCGGTCGGCGAGCAGCGATCGGATCATCAACTGCAGCGGGTTCGGGCCCTGGCCCGGAACCGCCGCCGGTCCGATGCCGCCGCGCGCCGCGTTGATTGACTCCTGCACCGCCGGATCGATCTTCGCGACGATGTCGAAGTGATCGGAGTTGAGCCAGCCCGGCCCGCCGCTGATCTGGAAGTCCTGCAGCTGATAGGCGTTGCGAATCAGCATCCGCAGCGTGACGTTCGTCGCCGTGAAGCGCCCCGGCTGGTTGCCGAGCATCACGCGTCCGTCGCCGGAGTTGTTCGGCTTGATCGACGCCACTTCGAAGGCCGGCGCCGGGGCGGCGGACTGCGCCGCCTGCGCGCCGAGCGCGAGCGGAGTCGCCAGCGCGGCGAGGAGTGCGGCCAGGCGACACGCCGGCCGAACACGAACGACAAGTGAATCGGTGCTCATGACGTCCTCATCATAATCTCGTCCCTCAGGGACGGTTCGTGCCGGGTCGTGCCTTCTTCGTCCCGGCACGCTACTCGCCCCGCAGGACGAGAACCGGATCGGTGCGCGAGGCGCGGCGGGCCGGAATCGCCGTCGCGATCCACGTGAGCAGCACCACGATCGTCGTCGCCGTCGCGAGCACGACCGGATCCGAGGCGCGAACGCCGAACAGGAGGCTCGATACGGCGCGCCCGCCGGCATACGCCGCGGCGATCCCGATCGCGACGCCGACCGCCATCAGCCACTGCCCCCGCCACATCATCAGCCAGAACACTTCGCCGGGCGTCGCCCCGAGCGCCAGCCGTGTCGCGATCTCGCCGAGCCGCTGCGACGAGGCATAGGCGATCACGCCGTAGATCCCGACCGCCGCCAGCGCCAGCGCCGTCGCACCGAACACCAGCATCAGCGTCATCCCGAGCTGCTGCCGCGTCAGCGTCGAGGCGACGAGATGCGACACCGTCTCCACGTCGACCGCGAGCTGCGGCTCGATCGCGGCGATCTCGCTGCGGACCGCCGGCGCCATCGCGGCCGCGTCGGACAGGCGCGTCGCCACCACGACCGTCTGCCGCGGGAACGGGAACTGTCCCTGCGGGACATAGAAGCTCGGCTCCGCTTCTTCGGCAATCGATCGGTAGCGCACGTCGCCGACCACGCCGACGATGGTCCGGAAGATGTTGGTGTTGATCGTCGGATAGCCGAACGCGAACGCCGTGCGGAGCGGATCGCGCCCCTGCAGGTAGCGCTTTGCGAACTCGCGGTTGACGATCGACACCGGCGCCGTGTCCTGCCGATCGTCGGCGTTGAAATCGCGGCCGCCGACCAGGGGAATGCCCATCGCCGCGAATAATCCCGGGGACACCAGCCGCATGCGCGCGCCCATCGGATGCGCGGGATCGAACGCCTCGCCGCGGAACTGCATCAGCACCGATCCGTCCGGCTGGCCGCGCAGCGGGAACGCGGCGGTCGATCCGACGCCCGAGACGCCCGGCAGCGCACGCAGCCGCTCGAACAGCGTATGCGTCCAGGCCAGCGTCTGCTCGGGGCCGCGAACGCGCTGCGGATTCGGGCGGACATCGACCATCAGGCGGCCGCTCGCCTGGAAGCCGGGATCGGTCGCGCGCAGCTTCGCGAAGCTCTGGACCAGCCATCCTGCGCCGGCAACGAGCATCACCGCCAGCGCGACCTCGGCGACGGTCATCAGCCCCATCATCCGCGCCGTTCCGGGACCGCCGCTGGCGCTGCGGCCGCTCTCGTTCATCAGCGTCTTCAGATCGGTCCGCGACAGCCGCACCGCCGGCGCGACGCCGAGCATGAACCCGCTGATCAGCAGGACCAGGCCGGCAAACGCCACGACGTGGCCGTCGAACGGCACCGACTCGAGCCGCGGCAGCCGCGACGCGCCGAGCGTCTGCAGCGTGCGCACGCCGCCGTACGCGATCAGCACACCCAGCGCGGCGCCGAGCACGGTCACCACGAACGACTCGGTCAGCAGTTGGCGGACGATGCGGCCGTTGCTCGCGCCGAGCGCGGTGCGGACGGCGACCTCGCGCGCGCGCACGGCGCCGCGGCCGAGCAGCAGGTTGGTGACGTTGACGCACGCCAGCAGCAGCAGGAGCGCGGTCGCCGCGAAGACGACGATCAGCGTCGGGCCCAGGTCGCCGACGATCGACGCGACCAGCGGCTGGACGACGAACACGCGGCCTTCGTCGGCCAGCGGGAAGTCCTTCGCCAGCCCGGTCATCACCACCGCCAGTTCGCTGCGCAGCCGCTCGATCGTCGTCCCCGGCCTGGTCCGCAGAATCGCCGACAAGCCGTGCCCGAGGTCCTGCGGGTCGAAGCGCGCGTTGGCCCAGAAGTCGGCGTCGTGTGGGACATCGAGGTCGCGCGCCGCCACGCCGACGATCACGGTCGCCGGAAATTCGTTGAAGCGCGCCGTCTTGCCGACGATCTGCGGATCGCTGCCGAACCAGTCGGTCCAGGCGTGGTGCGACAGGACGATCACCGGCGCCGGGCCCTGCCCTTGGCCCGGGCCGCGCGCGATCGGCGTCTGCTGCTCGTGTGTGAAGTCGGAGCCGAGGGTCATCGGCAGGCCGAACAGGTCGAAGAATCCCTCGCCGACCGCGTAGCCGCCGGCGTGGACCGGCGCCGCGTTCTCGCGCAGCAGCGTCACGTCGAACGCCGACGAGGTGATGCCGACGGCGCGGACGATCGAGGCGTTCGACCCGTTCAGCCGCGCCAGTTCGGCCGGCGACAGCAGCCCGGTCGTCACCCGCCCGTCGCTGTAGGTCGTCCGCGCCGCGATGAGATCGTCGGGGTGCGTGTACGGCAGCGGCCGGAGCAGCGTCGCGTTGACGGTGCTGAAGATCGCGGTGGTCGCGCCGATGCCAATCGCGAGCGTGCTGACGGCGGCCAGCATAAAGGCCGGCGCGCCGGCCAGCTTCCGCAGCGCATACCTCAGATCCTGGACGACACCGTCCATGCAGACCTCCGCGTGCTGCATTAGACGCCAGACATCGGCAAATGGGCTTCCCGCGTCCCGGATTGCTCGAGCTTCCCGATTCCGCACGACCACGCCGCGTTCGGACATACGATGGAGCGCGGAGCGTCACGGTCATGTGCATGCGCGGATGGCTGATCCTCCTGCTCGCGGCGATCCTGGCCGCGCCCGCTCTCGCCGGCGCACAGCCGCCGCCGCCGCGCGACCAGCCCCGCCCGGCCGCACCCGGCACGCCCGTGACCGGCACCGCCGCGATCCGCGGCCGCGTCTTCGCCGCCGACGGTCGCTACGAGCTGACCGGCCTGCCCGCCGGCCGCTACACCGTGTCGGTCTCGCGCACCGACGACGACGGACAATTCCGGCTGCTCGGCCTCGCGCCGGGCAGCTACGTCGTGAGCGCGACGACACGCGAAACGTGGTCGGGAGTGCAGTTGATCATCACCGACCGCGTCTCCACGGTCGCCGGACACGTGTCCGACGAGAAAGGACAGCCGGCCGTGGACGGCACGATCGTCGTGTTCGCCGTCGACGCCGGCAAATGGACCGACGGCTCGCGCTACGTGCGATCGATGCGCACCGATCAGGGAGGCGGCTGGCAGATCAGGGGACTCCCACCGGGCGACTACTTCGCGATTGCCCTCGACTATGTCGAAGACGGCATGTGGAACGACCCCGACTATCTCGGATCGCTTCAGCCCGGCGCGCTGAAGGTTGCCCTCGGTGAAGGCGAGGTGCAGACGCTGTCACTCAAGCTGGTCGCGCCGGACCGGCGGTGACGCCGATCACTCGTAGCGGAGGGCCTCCATGGCGTCGATCTCGGTTGCCCGCCGCGCCGGCAGGTAGCAGGCGGCCAGCCCGATGACGCCGAGCAGCGCCGCCGCCCCGGCAAACGTCAGCGGATCGAACGGCGGGACGCCGGCGAGCAGCGACCGGAAGAGGCGACCGCCCGCGGCAGCCAGCGCCAGCCCCGCCGCCGACCCGATCCCGACGAGCGACATCCCCTGCCGCAGGACCAGTCCGACGACGTCGCGCCGCTGCGCGCCCAGCGCGACGCGGACGCCGATCTCGCGTGTCCGCGATTGCGTCGTGTACGCCGTCACCCCGTAGACGCCCATCGCCGCCAGCAGCAGCCCGACGAACCCGACCGA
>Ga0134121_10005279_pt1 | contig 10522 bp, 9 predicted proteins | sample KB301_FD_96463 | JGI IMG/M metagenome (GOLD analysis project Ga0134121, IMG submission 96463) | Terrestrial soil microbial communities without Nitrogen fertilizer from Kellogg Biological Station, Michigan, USA - KB3-0-1 | ecosystem: Environmental > Terrestrial > Soil > Unclassified ...
AAGAAAACCCGCAACTTGAAACATTTATTGACGGCATTCATGCGCTGGCTGTTTTCAATGGTCCGCATGCTTATGTTTCTTCTTCGTGGTATAACCATGAAAATGTTTCTACATGGAATTATGTCGCAGTACAGGCAGCGGGCAAACTTTACCTGTTGAGCGAACTTGAATTGATTGAATCGTTGGTGAACCTCACGCAGAAATACGAATCGAAAGAGCGGAAGCCAAAATATTTTGAAAACATCGATGAGAAAGTAGTACGCGACAACCTGACAGGCATTACGGGATTCAGGATACACGTGGAGTCTTTACAGGCCAGCTACAAACTCTCACAAAACCGTGGTGAGGAAGACCATAAAAATATAATTTCGCATTTGGAGATGCGCGAAGACGGAGCTTCTAAAGCTGTGGCTGCTGAAATGCGTAAACGCGGACACGGATTTTGAATAACATATTCCAGATGAACCCCGTTGACACAACATTTATTGAATCCCCTGTCGGTACGATTGAAATTACCGGTTCACACGGTGTGATTTTTTCTGTTTCATTTTTAGACGGGCAGCAAAAGCCATCTTCCAAAATTCCTGCATCTCTGAAGCAATGCGCGCAACAGCTGGAAGAATATTTTTCGGGCAAGCGGAAAAATTTTGAATTACAGCTTCAGCCGAACGGGACCACTTTTCAGCGGCACGTTTGGGATGAGCTTTTGAAAATCCCTTTTGGTAAAACTATTTCATACCTGCAGCTGGCAAGGCAGCTCGGTGATGAAAAAAGTATCCGCGCTGCCGCTTCTGCCAACGGAAAAAATCCAATTGGCATACTTATCCCCTGTCACAGGGTGATTGGCTCAAACTCAGACCTGGTAGGTTATGCAGGCGGTTTGTGGCGAAAACAATGGCTGCTTGATCATGAAAATGGCCAGCAGTCGCTGGATCTGTAAGATTTCAGGCAATTCGTTCAAACCTGGTTTTTGAATCATCCGTTTCAAATAACGGACACTTCAAATCCGTTTAATTTATCATGAAACTTTCCAAAATAAAATATACATTTTTATCAGGAAAAGCGCAGCTATTGCTTATGTTTTTTATTGGCTTCTGCACCATGAATTCTCATGCGCAGGAAATGTGGGGCTATGCAAACAGCAACTATGCCGGCATTATGGGCCTTCATTTAAATCCGGCATCCATTGTCGGTGTTCCCTATGAATATGAAGTAAACGTGCTTGCAGTCGATGTTTTTTACGACAACAACTACATGTACCTGCCGAAATTATCTGATGTAAATACAAAAACCACCACGACGGAAGATGGCACGGTGACCAACAACACAACCTTTGTAGTGTATGATTCTCCTTCTGACAAGCATGCTTATGCCAGCGGACTGATTCTGGGTCCCGGTTACCTGAAGAATAAAAATAAAAGCGCCTGGGCCGTTCATACGGCGATGAGAACTGTCGCTTCAGCCAACAGTATTCCTTCAGCGCTCATCAAAGGATTCTCTACCGATTTCGATTATGGTCCGCTGCACAACATCGCATTCAAGGACATGAAGGTGCATGCGGCAGCAATAGCCTTCGGAGACCTGGGTTTTACCTATTCAAAAGTTTATCTCAACCACGATGCACACTGGCTTGCGTGGGGCGCCACATTAAAAGGCATCGTGGCCTTTGACGCTATGTACCTGCATGCAAATGTGGGGGGATACAGCATCCCCGACAGCAGTTCGCTTTCGATGAACAACGTAAACCTGGATTACGGGCATGCCCTTGCCACAGATGGCGGCGGTGCGATGAATATCCGCGGCTACGGCGGCGGCGTTGACCTCGGCGTAGTATACGTGCACAAACGTAACCAGGGAGCTTATGAATGCGGGAAAGATGCTGACCGCAGAAAGCGTTACAAGTATAAAGTTGGTGTATCGCTGATCGATCTTGGGTTTGTGAAATTCAACCGTGACGCTTCTACCTCGCACATCAATGATGGATCTGTACGATGGAGTTATATTGACACCGCTAAATTTAACAGCATCGCAGAATTTGATCAGCAGCTGAAAGCCCGCTCAAGACATTACTATTCATCTGATGACATGGGACTCTTCATGCCGGCAGCAGCAAGCATGCAATTTGACTATTGCCTCAAGCCGCGGTGGTATGTAAACCTGGGTTTTGTGCAGCGTCTTCCGTTTGCGCACAACGAAGTTTATCGCGAGAACTCCATTGCATTGGTTCCGCGCTATGAGACCAGGAAGTTTGAAGCATCTTTTTCGGCAAACATGTACGAGTACGAACACGTTTATCTCGGTCTTGCATTCCGTTACCAGTTTTTTGTACTTGGCACTGACCGCCTTGATTCATTTACCGGATCAGCAGTACGGAGCATGGATATTTTCTTCGGCTTTAAATTCAACTCCTGCATGCTGCAGAGAACGCATAAGAATAAAAAGGGCGCCTGTCCGATGGCGGGATAAAATACTTTCCCTTTTTTTCGCAAACAGTTTCTGTTCTTCCGGAAATTTTCCTTAACTATTTGGGGAAGCATTAAAATGAATTCTAAAAAAATGGATTGAACCGTTCTATTGAATTTGTTATTTTAGCATTCAATTTACTACAATGAGAAAGCCTGTTGAAGGAGGAAAAGGATATACCTATGCTGATTACCTCACATGGAACGATGGTAAGCGATGGGAGATTATTGATGGTGTCGCTTACGAGAAGAATGAAGGTGTTTATTCGTTCGTAAGTGATATGAGTCCTGCACCGGGACGCTATCACCAGGCAATTGTATCCAACCTGATCCGTGAGATCGGAATCTATCTGAAAGGAAAAGAAGGACGTGTGTTTCCTGCACCATTTGATGTGACGCTCACGGAATCCGGTATTGTGAACATTGTTCAGCCGGATCTCAGCATTTTTCTGAACAATGAAAACCTTGATGAAAGAGGCGCAACCGGCGCACCTGACTGGGTCATTGAAATACTTTCTCCATACACTTCTTCAAAAGACCTGGGCACTAAAAAGCTGCTCTACCAAAAATTCAAGGTCAGGGAATACTGGATCGTTGATCCGGTGAAAAAAGTTGTTTCTGTTTTTATTTTAAATAAGGAAAACAGTTACGATCATGGAAATGTATTCTCACAAAGAGATAAAGTAAACTCCAATACTTTTCCTGACCTGGAAATAAATTTTTCAGAAATTTTTGCCGACTGATGCTAAGCGCCTGCCTTCACCTTGAGCAAATCTTCAGGTGTATCAATGGCAATGCTTTCGAGGGAAGTTATTTCTGCGCGGACAGTGTATCCATTTTCAATCCAGCGAAGCTGTTCGAGTGATTCCGTGACTTCGAGATTTGTCTTCGGCAATACAGAAATTTCCAGGAGCACGTCAGACCTGTATCCGTAAATGCCGATGTGCTTATAATAAGTAGAATACTTCAACCATTCCTGCTCCGGAAAATTCCTGTTGTATGGAATCGGCGAACGGCTGAAGTAGATCGCTTCTCCCCGTTTGTTTAAAATTACTTTTACGTTGTTATGGTTGAAGAGCTCATCAGGCGAGGTGATCTTTTTTACCAGCGTGGCGATGGATGTATTTTCATTTTCAAAAACCGAACACAACAGGTCAATCTGGTCGGGATGAATGTAAGGTTCATCACCCTGGATGTTGATGACGGCATCCCATTTTGAATCTGTGTCGTTGCGAATAATTTCAGCACAGCGGTCTGTTCCACTTACATGCTGAGGAGAAGTCATCATGAGCTGTCCGCCAAATTCACGAACATGATTGGCAATGCGGTCATCATCCGTGGCCACGAGGACCTTCGTCAGTTTCTTCGAAAGCGAGCACTGCTCAAACACGCGCTGGATCATGCTTTTGCCATTGATGTCTGCCAATGGCTTGCCGGGAAAGCGGGTGGAGTTGTAGCGGGCGGGGACGATGCCGAGTATTTTCATACTTAGGTAAAAATCAGGGTCAGCAAAAATAATTCTAAATCGTTTCGTCGCCGAAATATTTTTCAACAGCTTCGGAACTTCATACGATTTTCAGAAGGTAACAGTGAGTTGACCTGTAAATGTACGTGGCGGCTGCATGTCCGTGGGGCGCTGCATGTAAATATAATTGAAAACATTTTTTACGATGACGGCCAATTCCACATGTTTTGTCACCTGTCCCGACAGTCGTGCGTCAAAAATCAAATCTCCTTTCTTGCGGCTCTCCCTGTAATGCCTCACACCCGGCGTGATGAAATCTCCCAGCGGGTAGCTTACAAAGAGCTTGTCGATGTTTTTCATGAAGCTGTTGTACCTGGCACTCACTCCCAATGTAAATTTCCCGTAGCCTATTTCGATATCCCCCTTAAAGAGATGGCTGGAGCGATACTTCAGGAAATTGGTTGAATCACTGCCGAGGTAAGCAGTCGAGTCAATGGCATATTGGGCTACGATGTATGAGGAATCATAAAACGTGACTTCTGGAATAAGATAGGTATATCCCGCCAGCAGGGCCACATTCAGCGGTCCGAGTTTTCCCTGTCCGACCAATGACAGGTCCAGTCCCTTGATGCGCGTGTTCCCGATGTTCAGCGCCTTGAAGCCGATGCCGTAAGAAGGCGGCACCGGGTGATGATCCCACACAGAATAAGTAAACTCAATCATGTTGTGGTACTCAGTATAAAATGCCGCAACATCCACGTAGCCATTCCAGCCTCCCAGCTTGACGCCCTGCATGATGCCCACTTCCGCAGAAAAGCCTTTTTCACTTTCAAGCGAATCGTTCGGGTAAATGTCAAGACCGCTCACTTGTGTCCTGATGTATTTTTCCGCAATGGATGGATACCGGTAACCTTGTCCGTAGGATGCGCGCAGGTTGGTATGCTCAAACAGTTTGTAGTTGAGTCCTGCGCGGAACACAGGTGTCATCTTGTCCTTTATAGAATCCACTTTATTCTGTTCAATGCGACCCCCGGCTGAAATGATCAGCCTGTTGAATACCCTTGCGTCAGCCTGTAAATAGCCCGCATAGCTGCTTCCTGTGTGATCGTGGTAGAGGCCGCTTTTTATTTTCGAGCTTGTCGCTACCAGTCCGCCACTCAGGGTAAGTATTCTTGAGAATTTTTTCTGGTACTGGTATTCGCCATAGTAAAGATCAGCAATCGACTCCTGGTTGGTGCTGTTCTCATTGTTCGAGCGGAAAAACCGTGTCCGGATTTTATGCGTGCTGCCCCCTTTCGAACTATAGGTGATAAACGGGTCAACGTTTGTGCGATGCGTGAAGTAGGCGCTGAGCGTGGTGCCTGAGCCCGTGCCGCCGGCAGGCCTGTATGCGCCCGTGGTATCGTTCTGCCAGATGAAGAAAGTTGAACCGTTGGCAACCTGGGCATTGACGTTCATCCCGATGCTTAAGCCGTCAATTTTTTTGAAGCGGTAGCGCAAATTAAAATTGATGCGCCCGCGGTCTTCGTACTCACCCTGGCGGTAGCCTTCATCGATGAGCATGTGTCCGCCTACAACAAGGTCTAAGTTTTTTATCTGGCGGCTGTGAAGAAAATTGATGCCGGAAATTTTCTGGGTGATCTTCCCGCTCCAGTTCAGGTTATAGATCGTATCGTTCAGGTTGATTTTCTGGTTGCTGTCATAAAATCCGGAATATACATTGATGCGGGTTTGAGGTGTTGACTTCGGATATGCGGTGCGGACATTGATCACTCCATTTAGTGCCGATGAGCCGTACAGCACAGAAGACGCTCCTTTGATCACTTCGATCTGTTCGAGGTTTTCAACGGGCAGAAAACTCCACTTGGCATCGCCGGCATCCGATGTCATCTCGGGCAAATCATCTACCAGAATGAGCACCCGGCTCCCGGCGCCGTAACTCCAGCCGCTGCCCCCGCGGATGTTGGCCTGTCCGTCAATAATGCTGACAGAAGGTGACTGGTCCAGCATGTCGTCCATGCTCGTGGTATTCCTGCTCTCTACCAAAGAAGGTTTGATCACGTTCATGCTCACGGTGACATCTTCAAGCTTCTGTTCGAATTTGCTGGCGCTTACGACAACGACACCGAGCTCCTTGGAATCTTCTTCAAGCATCATGATCAGGATTTTGTTTTCATCTTCCACGAGAGTGGCTGATTCATTTGCTTCTTTCATCCCGATCATGTGAAAAGTAAGGACGTGCGCTCCAGCCGAAACCTGAAGCGAAAAATTCCCATCCACGTCAGTGGTGGTGCCCGTGGTGGAATGGTCGACTACAATTGAAACACCGGGCAATGGCTGCTGGTCTGATTTTGAAAGGACGCGACCTGTAACGGTTGCAACCTGTGCCTGCGCGCTGCTGAAAAAGAATAATAAAAGCAGGCCCGGAATGATTTTTCCCATACGTGAAAATGATTTCTGTATTTTAGTGCGACCAAAGTAAATAAAGATTTGCCTTGTGAATTCCGACGAGCAACTGAAATATCAAATCGCCCTGACGCTCCTGCCGGGCGTGGGTCCCGTGCTGGCGAAAAATCTCGTAGGCTATTGCGGCAGTGTCGAAAATATTTTCAAAAAGAAAAAAGCAAACCTTGAAAGGATACCAGGCATCGGTGGGGAAAGGGCGGCGGCAATCGCCAACCACGCCGTGTTTGCGCGCGCAGAGAAAGAAGTGGCTTTCATCCGCAAGCATAAAATAACGACACTTTTTTATACCGATAAGGAGTATCCATTGCGATTGAAAAATTGCGAAGACGCTCCTACCCTGCTTTTCTTCAAGGGAAATTGTGAGATGAATGCAGAGCGCATGGTAGCCATCGTCGGCACGCGGAACTCAACAACCTATGGAAAAGAGATTACGGAGCAGCTGGTTACAGGGCTCGTGAAATACGATGTTGTGATGGTGAGCGGGCTCGCTTATGGTATTGACATCATCGCACACAGGGCGGCGGTGAAAAACAATTTGCCGAACATCGGCGTAGTGGCACATGGCCTGGACAGGATTTATCCTGCGCTGCACAAACCGACGGCGGAGAAGATGGTAAAGAACGGCGGCGTGCTGACGGAATTTGTTTCGCAGACAAATCCCGATCGCGAAAATTTTCCTTCCCGCAACAGGATTGTAGCAGGCATGGTGGATGCGGTGATCGTTGTTGAATCTGCGCTGAAAGGCGGCGCATTGATCACAGCCGACATTGCCAACGGTTACAACCGCGAAGTTTTTGCCGTGCCGGGACGGGCGAATGAAGAATTTTCGCAAGGGTGCAATGATTACATCAGGCAGAACAAAGCTGCGCTGGCGGAAAATGCCGAACACATAGCGGAGCTGATGAACTGGAATACCCCGAAGAAGACTGCGGCAAAAAAGCAACTGAATATTTTCCGTGAGCTCCACCCAGAAGAGCAAATTTTGGTTGACCTGCTCAAGGAAAAAGGAAAGATCGATATCGATACGCTGATGCTTCAATCCGGGTTGCCTGTTCACAAAGTTTCCACCACGCTACTCAACCTGGAATTTGACGGGATGCTGAGGGCACTGCCGGGAAAGATATTTGAGCTCGTGTAAAAAGGGTTGAAGCGGTTTAATTAAGTTTGAAATGGTTTGAATGGTCGCGAGGATGCTCTCGTGATTTAAAATAGTTCTGTACTTTTGAAGTCCTGTTTTCGCTGATTGTGTCTGCCGTAATGATGTGCAGTTTTTTACACTAACCGTTAAACGACATTCAAATGAAAACGAAAAATCTACTCTCCTCTTGTTGCGTGCTACTTGCACTGAGTCTGCCATCTGCGACGAAAGCCCAGATCGGAATCATTGTGGATTCTTTTGACGTCAATATCGGTTCCCAGTTTGCGCTGGGCGTTGCATTTGACGGCAATGATCTCTGGATCACCGGGTCCGGATATGGATACATCTATAAGTATAGCACATCCGGACAACTGCTTGATTCCATGCCGGATCCTGCGCTGCAGCTCGGCGACGTGATGGAAGGAATCGTGTATGCCTCCGGCCACCTCTGGTGTGCCTGCTATACCTGCGACACGTTGTATGAGATCGATCCTGTTGCCAAAACGGTGGTAGCAGGATTTACAGGATTAGCCCCCGATGAACGCGCATCGATCGCTTATGACGGAGCTAATACCTTGTATTTCACCAACGGTTCTGACGGCATGGGTTCTTTCATGTTCGACATGAACAACGGAACATTTCAACCGTGGGGCGACGGATCACAATTTGCGCGCGGACTGTTTTACGACAACGGCGTGATTTACGGAACGGTAAAAATGTACATCGTGAATATGGGAATGTTAATGTCTGTGATCAACTACATTGATCCGCCGACAGGGAATACTGCTCCCGATTACGATTTCTGGTGCGTGGACGATGCGTTTGCAGGATTAGGCAGCGCCTTTGACGGACAATACGTCTGGCAGTCAACGTATGATGCACCGAGGATTTACAAAATCCTGTTCAACCCGGCAATGGGTACAGAATCCGCTTCCGCTGAAAAAGGATTCGAGGTTCAAAGAAATCCCTGCACTGATAAAGTGAGCATCAGGAAAAACAATGTTGATATAAGAACCGTTGAACTTCTCGACCTGACAGGTCAATGCGTTTTAAAAAGTATTCTGACAAGCTCAGGAGAAATCAATGTTGCCGGGCTGGTTCCCGGAATCTATTTCCTCACCGCTTACAATGATGCCGGAGAAAAGCTTGGCGCAAAAAAAATCGTGAAACGCTGATTTGTGAAATTTTAATTTGTCGTAGCCCGCGCTGTTTTGTGATATGAAAGTTATCTTCGCAGAATAAAATACACCGGTCATGTACAACACCCTCAAACCTGCTCTCCAAAAAGAACTGGAAGAAATAAAATCGGCAGGTCTTTACAAACAGGAACGCATCATAAGCTCACCACAGGGCGCTGAGATCACTGCCAACGGAAAAAAAGTGCTGAACTTCTGCGCAAATAATTACCTCGGATTATCGTCGCACCCGGAAGTAATTGAAGCCGCGAAGAAAGCGATTGACTCCCATGGCTACGGCATGAGCTCCGTGCGCTTTATCTGCGGCACGCAGGACATTCACAAAGAGCTCGAAGAAAAAATCGCGAAGTTCCTCGAAACGGACGACACTATATTATATGCTGCCGCCTTCGATGCGAACGGTGGCGTATTCGAACCGCTGCTGAACGAAAATGATGCGCTGATCAGCGATGAGCTGAACCATGCCAGCATTATTGACGGCGTACGCCTGTGCAAAGCAGAGCGTTTCCGGTACAAGCACAACAACATGGAGGAACTGGAAAAAATATTGCAGCAGACCCAGCACCTCCGTCACAGGATGATCGTAACAGACGGCGTGTTCAGCATGGACGGCACCATCGCACAACTCGACAAGATCTGTGACCTGGCAGACAAGTACAAGGCACTGGTGATGATTGACGAATGCCATGCCTCAGGTTTCATGGGCAAGACGGGAAGAGGAACGCATGAATACAGGAACGTGATGGGCCGCATCGATATCATCACAGGTACACTTGGCAAGGCTTTGGGCGGCGCCATGGGCGGATTCACCTCAGGCAGAAAGGAAATTATTGAGATGCTGCGCCAGCGTTCACGTCCGTATTTGTTTTCCAATTCTCTGGCTCCATCCATCGTTGGAGCTTCCATTGCCGTGATTGACATGCTCAGTGAAACAACGGCGTTGCGCGACAAGCTCTGGGACAACACAAATTATTTCAGGGAGAAAATAACTGCCGCGGGATTCGACATCAAACCGGGCGAACATCCGATTGTTCCCATTATGCTTTATGAAGCAACGCTTGCCCAGGATTTTGCCGCAAAACTATTTGAAGAAGGAATTTATGTGACAGGATTTTTCTATCCCGTCGTTGCCAAAGGAAACGCGCGCATCCGCGTGCAGCTTTCCGCTGCGCATGAACGCCATCACATCGACAAAGCGATCGCTGCGTTTACAAAGGTAGGCAAGGAGCTGGGCGTACTGAAAGTTGCCGTCAGCTGATCTTCTGAAGATTCATGATCACAATTTATACTGATGGTGCATCCCGCGGTAACCCGGGGCCTGGCGGTTTTGGAGCCGTGCTGATCTCGGGTTCACACCGGAAAGAAATTTCACAGGGCTACCGGCTCACCACCAACAACAGGATGGAATTGCTGAGCGTGATCGTGGCGCTTGAGGCTTTGAAAAAGGAAGGACAGCACGTCACCATTTATTCAGACTCACAGTATGTCGTGTATGCTGTTGAGAAAGGCTGGGTATTCGGATGGGAGAAGAAAAACTTCGCGAAGAAAAAAAATGCAGACCTGTGGGCGCGGTTCTTACGCGTGTTCAGAAAACATAAAATAAAATTCGTGTGGGTGCGGGGTCATGCTTCCAACAAAGAGAATAATCACTGCGATGAATTGGCGGTTGCGGCGGCGCTTGGGAGTAATTTATTGATTGATGATGGTTACATTCCAAATGAAGCGGGGGAATGATAGAAGAAAATTCACAATGCACGATTCACGATGCACGATTCACGATGCACGATGTAAGATG
>Ga0134121_10005280_pt1 | contig 10520 bp, 5 predicted proteins | sample KB301_FD_96463 | JGI IMG/M metagenome (GOLD analysis project Ga0134121, IMG submission 96463) | Terrestrial soil microbial communities without Nitrogen fertilizer from Kellogg Biological Station, Michigan, USA - KB3-0-1 | ecosystem: Environmental > Terrestrial > Soil > Unclassified ...
ATGCTGTTCATTCCGCAGCTCGGCACTATCGGCGCGGTTTTTTTCATCGCGCTGACGGCAGGATATGCCGCGCTATCATGGAGGCGTCTCTACGACACTCTTCGTCCGCGCGCCTTTCTTCTGATCGTTCCGCTCCTGTGCGTGTTCTCGACCGTATGGTCCGAGCATCCTTCGGAAACGCTGAGGTATTCGATTGAGTTCGGGATCACCGTTGCCGCCGGACTGTTGCTGTCGGACGCACGCCACCCAAAAGCTGTTTTGCTGGGTATGTTCTTTGCCTTTGGCTGCTACATGGTTGCGTCGCTCGCGTTCGGACAGCTGGTCAAGGTCGGAGTCGACGGCACTACGGCATTCTCAGGTCTCAACAGCGGAAAGAATCTGCTCGCCGATACGGCATCGGTCGGACTCTTGACCTCGATCGCGGTATTTTTTGCCGGCATCGAGGACCGCAAGCCAGTGCGATCGCTGCTCGCACTTTTCGTCGGTTGCGCTCAGGTCTACGCATTGGTGGAAGCCCGCTCGGCCGGCGCCATGCTCGGCCTCGGGTTGGGGGCTTTCGCCTTTTTCCTCTTTTTCGCCCTGCGTCATTCCGCCTTGGTCGTCCGCGCCACGGTTACGTGCATTCTCGGCCTCTGCTTCATCGCCGCCGCGCTGTTCTACCGCACATTATCGGGCGCGCTGATCGATGCCGGTGCCCGTTTCTTCGACAAGGACCCGACACTAACCGGCCGCACCTACCTATGGCAGCGTGCGGCGGATCTCATCGCCGAGAAGCCAGTCTTCGGCAAAGGCTTCAGCGCGTTCTGGGTGCAGGGCAACACTGATGCCGAGGGATTATGGCGATATGCCCATATCGCCAGCCGCGACGGTTTCAACTTCCATAATACCTTCATTGATTTGCTGGTGCAGGTGGGCTGGTTCGGCTTGGTGGTGATCGCCGCCGTTGTTGTCGTGGCGATCGTATGCCTGATCAGGCGTTTCATCACCAAGCCAAGCGTCATTCTGTGTTTCTGGATGAGTTTGCTGATTTACGAATTGGTCCGCACGCCTATCGAATATATCGGCTTCACCGAGTTCTACTACGCGAGCGTAATGGTGTTCATCGCCCTGGGCTCGGCATTCGCGATCGGGCAACAAGTTCCCCAGTCACGACGGTTCACACAAAGAGCACCGCAAAGCGCACATCCGTACTTTCGAGCAGGTTGACCAAACAATTCCATGACGCAACAGACGCGTATCGACTGGGAAAGACCGTTAAGGTCCGGCGCAGTCTTTAACCACAGCCCTGGTGAAGTAACGCTCCTCGACCTTTCGATTGGCCCGAACACGTACACAAGGTTGCGCCTCGTGGCCGATGACGTCTCGGCGGACGAAGACCGGCAGTTTCGCAGGCTGCTTCCCGGAGCATCGGCGAAAGCGCGACATGTGTCCCGGCACTGGGAATTCGGAGCCCCGGCACGCGCAATCGACGAGATCTTGTGCGATCCCGCCGCCTTTGCGGCCGGTCCCCGCACCAGAGAACACACCAGATTGCGCCGCGCAGCCGTGGCAAGGCTGGCACTGGACTTTTTCAAGGTCGAGAGCCGACTGCCCTACTCCATCATCGCGCTGTATCACGAATTCTTCCGGCGCCTGACCAAATTCCTATGCGAAAGAGCAGTCGATTATTATGACGACGACTATTTCGCCAAGGACGTTCGTTACGCTCTCGGCCTGACCGTCCCGGCAGGCGCCGCGCATGTCGATCTTCATTCGCGCATTGGTCCGAAATTGATTGGCCGCGACCTTTTGCATACATGGTCGCCGGCGACAGCTTTTCGCTATGCCGCGTCGGCAGGTTGGGGTCAGTGGTACAATGAGCATTTGGACCTTCGCTGGATGAAGGAGTTCAATCCTACCGGCTGGACGGCGTGTTACGCGCGCATCGTGGAATTGCTGGAGCTCAATCCCCGCATACGAGGCTTGGCCGGGGTAAGTTGGTTCTACGATCCCGCGGTCGCCTCGATCAGTCCGCACCTTGCCTATTTGCGCGAGATGCCTGTTCAGCAGGGGGCATTCCTGGTCCGCATGGGCACGCTGCCCCACGATATCGGAAACGCGACAGTGCGTTCGCCGCTGCGAAGGCGGATGTACGACGAGGGCCGCTACCAACCGACCTGCTATGTCCTCGCGTGGCCACGGCGCCGGATGATCGCGTGGGCGCGCAACGCCGAGGCGGGGCACGGGGTGGCATGGCCGCCGCGCCAGGGTTCCGCACCTGCGGTCGCAGCGGGCGCTTATTCCACATGAAGGAGGCGCGCGCGCTAAATTCCGAGGCTTGCGGCTACGGGATTTTTTAGGCGCGCGGTTCGGTCGAGCTTGCCGTGTCCGTTGATGGGCAATTCGTGCAGAAGCAGCACCTTGTGCGGGAGATGACCGGGCCGGCTGACGTATTGCCGGAAGGACTTCAGGAGCTCTGCCTCGGTCACCGTGGGTCCCTCCGGCACGACAAGGGCGCTGAGCACTGGAATTCCGAGATCGTCCTCATCCATGCGCAGCGTCAAATCGAGCACGAGGTTCGAGCGCCGGAGCTCCGTTTCAATCGTCGCGAGGCTTACCAGCTCGTCTCGCACCTTCACGAGTTGATCGGCACGACCGATGAATTCGAGATAGCCGTCCTTGTCTCGCCGGAAGTGATCACCGGTGAACAAAACGGTCCGACCATCGTCGCGCCTTCTGAAACGACGCTTGGTTTGAACCGGATCGGCCCAATAGCCCGGACAGACATTGTCGCCCGTGATGGTCAATTCGCCGATGGCACCTGGTGCAACGGCCTGCCCCGCCGCATCGACGATCGCACCGCTGACGCCGTTCATCTCGCGGCCGCAGCTGTTGGGTTTCTCCAGGAACAGAGACGGCTCCAGATAGGCAACACGCTTGCACTCGGTGAGTCCGTACATCGCGAAGATTTTCGCGGCCGGAAAGGCTGAGGCGAGCTTTTGGCGCAATCCGAGGGAAGTCCCGCCGCCAGTAAGACTCACGATCTCGACGGAGGGGAAAGTCTCGTCGCTCTTGATCGCGCGGCACAAGCGCGCCGCGAGGGCCGGCGTCAGCGGCAATACAACGCGTTGCCGCCGTCGGATCCGCTCGATGACTTCACCGGTCAATTGTGCCGAGGCTACAAGATCGAGTGAGAGACCGAATTCCTGCGCCAACAGGCCCTGGTAGAAGCCATAGTCGAACGACGGCGATAGGGCATTGACGATGCACTGCCCCTCCTTCAGCTCGAGATAAGTGCCGATTGTCGTGGTGGAGAAAGCGCGATTCTTCGATGTCGACACCACGCATTTGGGTTCACCGGTGGAACCGGACGTACTGAAGATCAAGGCGCCGTCGACATTTTCCTCGAGCTGATGTGGAACGCGCGCCGGACCGCCGAGGTCCTTATGACCCGGATTGGGATCAAGTGTGCCGTCCTCGCCCAACCAACGTTGCACCAATTCCGAATGAGAGCGCTGGGCTGGACCGCTGCCGTAACCGATGATCAATCGCGGCCCAAGCTTCGCCACGAGATGCTTGAGATGCGGCGTTGACCAAGTTTCGTTGATCACCGCGAGCACGACGCCCAGGGTTTCGGTGGCTCTCAGCAGAGTCCAGATTTTCGGGTTGTTGCCACCGATGGCGGCCACTACATCGCCGGGCCCCACACCAAGAGCGTCAAGGGCCCGAGCGATGCCGGAAGAATTACCCGTGCGAGATTCCTCCCGCTCGCGATCTGTTCTCATAACAGATGCGCGATTGGGCTTCGTCCGATCCCCAACGGCGGCGAACGCAAAATCGTCGTCGTGGTGTTGCGCCGTCTCAAGTTTTCGACCAATTGTTTCATCTGCGGTTCCGTCAAGCCGGTGCGCTGACACGCGGTTTCGAGCGGGAGCGATTCCTCAAATACCTGAAGCGCCGTATCCAGCGTCGCGAAGTCGAGCCCATAGAAATAGCCTTTTTGGCTCTTTTGCGCCGGCAAAGTGTCGGTTGTCGGCGTGCGGTCGATCACGCGCTGGTCGACTCCCATCGCCTTGGCGAGAACATAGAGCTCGGATTTGTACATGCCTTCGATGCCTTCCACGTCGGCTGCGCCGTCGCCGAGCTTGACGAAGAAGCCGAGCAACAACTCGTCCCGGTTCGTAGTTCCGGCGACCGCATAATTGTAGTAGTCGGCAAAGTAGTAGACCTGAAGCGCACGCGCCCGCTGTTTGAAGTTTGTGGCGGCGACGAGCTGCATATAATCGTTGAGCCGGATGCGTTCTTCGCAGATCTGCTCGCCTTCTTCATTCTGCACGACGAGGTAGTTCAGCGGGGGCATGCTCGAGCCGGTCAGATCCTGGTGCAGTGCAATGCCCACCCGATGCCGGTCAGGACGGTACGATTCGAAATATTTGCGCACGATGGCGTCGCGCTTTTCGTAGGCCCCGACCGCTTCAAGATGGCTCGTGAGGTCTACCTCCTCGTGGCGGATGCCCAATTGCTCGGCGACGGCGACACCAAGCTCCTTGCTTTCGGGGCTACTTTCGCGTTCGGGCATGATGACCCCGAGGACGCGGGCAGGACCAACCGCTTCGACCGCCAGATGGGCGGTCAAGGTGGAGTCTATTCCACCCGACAGCCCGACAACGAAACCGTCGCGGTGGAACGTCTTCAGTGTGCTGCGGAAGTGCTCGGTGATGAGTTTGCGGATTTGGGTCGTGTCCATGTCAGGCTGCCTTCTGTGCCAGGCGGTCGGCCATCTTCAGGAGGGCGGGCAGGCTCGCGAAGTTCTCTTCCGTAAGCTCTGTTTCCGGAATGCGGTTGTGGAGACCGTCTTCCAGGACTTCGATCACCTCGAGCAGCTTGAGCGAGTCGATGCTTGACGCGAGATGACCGGACATGACCGCGTCGCGATCCAGGCCGGGCTCACAAATTACATCCAGCAGTTTTTCTCGGAGATCATTTTCTATCATGCTCGTAACTCACCTCTGATATTGGCCAAGGACGCGCAGTTTGAGGGCAACCGGAATGCGGTGCTGCCAATCCGGGCCGGAACTTCACGACAGTGTCTTGATGACCACGGACCCCGCACTCAGACCAGCGCTCGGCATAGTAAAGCCCACGCTGAACTATGGTTCCATGACGCCATCCTGAAATTTGCGGCCAGGTTCGCGCCAACGGCTACGCCAGTGCTTTCAGTGGCTTGAAGCTCTGACTTGGCCATACGAACGCGGTGGCTGTTCAATTATGGTCCTTGTACGGATCATATTCCTGAGCTTGCTGTGCTGCTACGGCCAAGCCATAGGAGCGGGGTCCCAGTTTTTTTCTTTCGACCTTCGAAGAACGCCCTCGAACCTTACGCGCAACTCGGCGTTAAGGGACCGTGGCCTTTGCCTTAATCGGTCGTGATCAATGGCATATTTCGATTCGCATGGTATTGCGATGCCCGAAAGCGCAACCCCGGCAACGACACTGTATGGCACTTCCGCGGGCGGTGAGTCGCTAACCGCACCCGCCGGTCCTTCCGCCGTATCCGGCGAAGGGGGCGGCGACACGCTGATCGGCAATTCGGGCGACATCACGTTCTACATCGATCATCCCCATGACGTCGTGCAGCAGGCCGCCGGCACCAGCGGGACGAAGACTGCAATCGCCTACACTTGGTACAAACTGCCCGCCAACGTGCAGAACTTGGTCTCGCACGGAAGCTTCAATTACGCCGCCGGCAATGCGCTTCCCAATCTGATTATTGTCGACGGCGACCAATGGGTGGACGGCGGTGCAGGCGACGATGTTCTTGTCGGTGGCTCGGGCCGCGCGACCTTCGAAGTGCGCGCAGGCGAAGGCAGCGACGTCATCTATGGCTGGCACGGCGGCGATCACATCCGTTTGCTCGACACCGCGCTTTCCAACATCACGCAAATAACTTCCGCGATGACGCAGGCAGGCCCGGACGTCGTCATCCAGATCGATGCTAGCGAGACGCTGACGGTGCGCAATGTGACGATCGCGCAGTTCTCGGCGGCCGATTTCCTGTTGCCTTTGGATCAAAGCAAGCTCGGCGCACTCACGTTCAGCGACGATTTCAACACGCTCAATCTTTACGATCCGTCGACCGACACCGGCATGTGGCAAACCAATTTTGGCGGCAATCTGAAAGATACTTGGGCTTACACGCTGGTGCCGAATGGCGAGCACCAGTCGTATGTGACGGCCGACTTCCGCGGCAGCGGCGATCACCCGCTCGGCTACAACCCGTTCTCGATCAATAACGGCGTCCTTTCGATCACCGCAGCTCCAATTCCCGTGGCCGATCAGCAGGCCGCGTTCTACACGCAATATTACTCGGGCATGATCAACACCTTCGACACGTTCGAGCAGAAATACGGCTATTTCGAAATTCGGGCTGAGTTTCCGTCAGTAGCCGGCGTCTGGCCCGGGCTGTGGATGCAGACCGTGCCGTGGAAGCCGAACATCGAAGCCGACATCGCCGAGGCGCGCGGGGTCGAGCCCTATTTTCACTACGTGCGAGCCTATGGCGGCGAAGGCAACACACAGACGCTCTACGACGACGCGTATATGCGCGATCCGACGGGATTCCACACCTATGGAATGCTGTGGACCGCTTCGACGGTAAGCTTTTACGTTGACGGCATTGCCGTGATGTCCGGCCCAACACCGGGCACGTGGACAGACCCCATGGCCCTGATCGCGAACTTTGCGATCGGCGGTTGGGGCGGCCCCGTCGACGACAGCCACATGCCGGCGACAATGCGGATAGACTACGTCCGCGCCTACGCGCTTGCGGACGGATCTTCGATCGTCGACACGAGTCGACCCGCGCCGCCCGCGGCGACTGTGCGGCTGCATGGCTCACCGATCTCCTCAAGCGCCGGCGAGGCGCAGCTTGTCACTCCCAATTTCGACTCGGGCGGCGCCGTCACGACGAGCACCATCGTATTTTCGCCGACCGCGCCCAATCCCAGTGCTTTGCCTCCCGGCGAGACATTCTTTGTCTGGGCAAATGGAGGCACTATCTTCGGTGCCCGCTCCAACGGCTCACAGCTTGGGCCCGCGACCGCGCTGCTGACCGGGACGTTGAGCCAATTTCAGGCCGGGACGTGGCTCACCGATCACCGCGTCGCCTTGACCTATCTGCAAACCAACAACGGCGTGCAGAACGCCTGGGCAATGCTGTTCGACCCATTCACTCAGACGATCGTCAACAGACAGCAACTGGGTGCTGCATCGGGCAATGTTCATCTTGTGCCGACGCAGAACGGCGGCTTCGCGCTCAGTTGGAGTTCGGGCAGCACGATCCAAGGACGCGACTTCGATGCACACGCTTACGACCAAGCGGGCTGGTATGGCGCGTTGCGTCCGTTCTCGGGCGATCTTCTGGGCATAAATAGTACAGGCGAATTGATCTCTGCGGTGACCGGCAACACAAGCGTGCGGCAGGTTTATGACGTCCTCACACCCACGAACACCGTCCCCGCTTCGTTGTCATTGTCGCCGCTGATGGTGAGTCACCCGGAAGGCAACACCGGGTTGACGAATTACAGCTACACGATCACGCGCTCATGGAATTCCAGCGGCACCACCAGTGTTGATTGGAGCGTGATCGGCAATGCCGGACAACCGGCCAATGCCGCGGACTTCCAAAGCGGCCTCTATCCCTTCGGCACCATCAATTTCGCCATCGGCGAAACGACGAAAACGATCAGTTTCAACGTGGTTGGGGATACACAGCTCGAAGGCGACGAGACATTCACGGTGACCTTGAGCAACGTGAACGGCGCCGTCCTTGGACAAGCCTCGGTCAACGGCACCATCGTCAATGATGACAGCGGCGGGGCACCGATCCCCGGGCGTCCTGACTTCAACGGCGATTCCTATGGCGACATCGCATGGCAAAACGACAACGGTCAGGTCGCAATCTGGCAAATGAACGGCACGGCGATGGCAAGCGGTGCCGGCGTCGCGCCCAACCCTGGGCCGGCATGGCATGCCAGAGGCGCCGGCGACTTCAACGGCGACGGGAAGGCGGATCTGCTCTGGCAAAATACGGACGGCACACCGGTCATCTGGTTCATGAACGGAACTGCGATGGTGTCTGGCGGCATTGCTGGATTCAATCCGGGCTCTGCATGGCACGTCATCGCCGCCGCCGATTTCAACGGCGACTCCAAAGCCGACATCCTCTGGCAGAACGACGACGGTACGCCAGCCATTTGGTTGATGAACGGCACAACCTTGCAGTCCGGTGCGTCGCTGCTCAATCCGGGCGTGTCTTGGCATGTGATCGGTGCGGGTGATTTCAACGCCGACGGAAAAGCCGACATCCTTTGGCAGAGCGCAAGCGGTCAAGCCGCGGTGTGGCTGATGAACGGCACCAGCTTGGTGAGCGGCTCCGGTGTCGGCGCCAATCCCGGCACGTCCTGGCACGCAAGAGGCGCCGGCGATTTCAACGGCGACGGCAAATCCGACATTTTGTGGCAGAACAGCGACGGTACCCCGGTGATTTGGTTCATGAACGGCACAAGTTTCGTGTCGGGTGCCATCGCAGGTTCAAATCCGGGCTCTGCTTGGCACGCGGTCACAGCCAGTGACTTTAACGCCGACGGTAAGGCCGACATTGCCTGGCAGAACCACGATGGCACGCCGGCCGTTTGGCTCATGAACGGCAACTCGCTGCTTTCGGGCAGTGCGTTTTCCAATCCCGGCACCACATGGCACATTTTGGCGGCGGGAAATTGAACGATTCGATCAGGCTACGGACAATCCTCCGGCCAAGCCGAAGCCAGCCCGATCAACCGCCCGATCAACTTCCGGATTTCGAGAAACCCGCAAGCTGTTCCGTCCGTTGAACCAGACGAAGCAGGACCGGGGCAGTCATGAGTATCTCTGTCGAGTTGAGTGGTGGCGGATCGGTTATTGTCTGGCAGACCCGCAGCGGCATATTTTTCCAGCGTTACGACTCCAATCATTTTCCTGTCGGATCGCCGGCCAACGTAACGAATGGATCGACCGTCTGGCTGACCGCCATGCCCGCGAGCAGCGGCGGATTTTCGGTCATTTGGGACACGGGGCCGGCCACTTCCCCGACCGCCCAAAACTATGATGCAAGCGGCGCGGCCGTAGGCACGACCTACACGGTCGCTGCACCGCCGACGGCGCAATCGGCCTTCACCAGCCTCCAGGCCACGCAATCCACCTCTCCGATCTCATCGAGCGCTGTACTGCCCGACGGAGGATATGTTTTGGCCCGGGTGGATCGTCCGTCGGGCGGGCCGGTCACCGTTCACGCTCAGCGCTATGACGTCACGGCCAATCCGATCGGCCCCGAATTTGTCTACAACGCGGGCATCGACCTTGTCACCGAAGTGACCGTGGTGCCCTTGGCCGATGGCAGTTATGCGGTCAGCTACATCGACACTTTCAACTACAGTTCGTCGCTTGTCGTGCAGCGTTTTGCCGCCGACGGGACGTTCCTCGGAACCAGCCGTGCGGCGCAATATGGCGGACCATCCGTTTCTGTCGTCAAACAGTCCATAGCCGCTCTGCCGGATGGCGGCTTCGTCGCGAGCTGGATTGGAACGAACAACGGGCCAGCGCAGGTTTATGCCTGGGAGTTCAACGCGGCGGGGCAGCCTGTCGGATCCGCCCAGGCGCTGGGGACGCCGGCAGGATCACCCGGGAACTATTCCGCTCCCGAGATCGACGCGTTTCCCGACGGACGCTACGTGATCAACTGGCTGTCGCCGAGCGGAATCCAACATTCGAGTTTCGCGGAAAACGGCGCACCGCTCGCGCCAGGCAACAACGATTTCATCCCGACTTCCGCAGGGACCTACACGCTTCCAGTCGGCCCACACGATGTCACTCTGATCGGAACCTACCCGCAATCGGTGACCGGTAACGCCCTAGACAATCAGATGATCGCCAACGACTACGCATCGACGCTTGTCGGCGCAGGCGGTGATGACACACTGATCGCGGGTCATGATGCGGTCATCCTTGCGGGCGGGAACGGCGCAGACACGTTCGCCTTTCCCTACTTGCCGTGGAGCGCCGGCCACACAACCGATTTTGCCGTCGGCACCGACAGGCTGGATATGAGCGCACTGTTTGCGGCCAGCGGTTACGCCGGCGCCGATCCGATCGCGGATGGTTACATGCGGTTCGATTCAGACGGCGCGGGCGGGACGCGTGTGCTTTACGACAGCGACGGGCCGGGGTCGAGCAGCGGGTGGACGTTGATTACGACACTTGATCATGTGTCCCCGAGCGGATTGACGGTTGCCGCGGCGCTCGGCCAAGCCGGCGGCGCCGGCAACGACACCGTCTCTGACTTCAACGCTGATCAGCACACGGACATCTTGTGGCAGAGCAGCACCGGCCAAGCCGCTATCTGGGTGATGAACGGTACGGCTCAGGTGGGGGGCGGCGGTGCGGGGCCCAATCCCGGTTCGGCATGGCAAGCAAAGGCGGCAGCCGATTTCAATGGCGATGGCAAG
>Ga0134121_10005283_pt1 | contig 10518 bp, 7 predicted proteins | sample KB301_FD_96463 | JGI IMG/M metagenome (GOLD analysis project Ga0134121, IMG submission 96463) | Terrestrial soil microbial communities without Nitrogen fertilizer from Kellogg Biological Station, Michigan, USA - KB3-0-1 | ecosystem: Environmental > Terrestrial > Soil > Unclassified ...
CGCAACGATGCCGAAGGCTACGTTGTACTGGGCGATCCAGCCGTTAAGTTGCGCGTGCAGGACATGGTTTAGTCCGACGCGAAGCCGCGCAGGTATTTCAATCCGGAGGTCCCTCATGAACTACGTGGTTATTAGCGATCTGCATATCGGCGCAGACACCAAGCTCGACATCTTTCGAGCACAAGCATCACTAGCTAACTTCCTGAAGTTTGTCGCTACGGAGCCGACGACGCTGATCATCAATGGTGACTTTCTCGATTTCTTGGCGGTTCAGCCATTCGGCGTGTTTAGTCGAGAGGCGGCTGAAAAAAAGGTTGAGAACATAATCAAGGCGAAGTCCAACACGATTCTTTGGGAAGGATTTCGTACGTTCCTCTCAGCGAATACCCAGAATCGCATCGAAGTGCTACTCGGCAATCACGATATCGAGTTGATTTTCGACCAGGTCCAGAATGCTTTGCGCGGCGTTATGGCTCCCGCCAATGAAGGCGAACGGTTGCAGTTCAAAACAGACCACGTCACCCATCTAAATTTTACCGTTGGCGACGTGCCCATCCATCTCGAACACGGCTTCCAGTACGATCCCTTCAATTGGTACGACCACGGCAAACTGCTCGGGTCGACGATTCATGGCAGTAGTGGCGAAACCTTCGATCTCCCGTTTGGCTCGCACCTCGTCTATGACGTTCTGAACAAACTCACGCCCGAGCACCCATTTGTGCCGCTTATCAAGCCCGAGCCGGCGGTGGCGATGTTGATGTTGGCCCTCGCACCGCGGGAAGTGAGTTCACGTCTAAGAATGATTCCGGGAATGGCAATCGACAACTTGAAAATCAAACTCAATATGCGGTTGACAGGTCAACAATTCGCTCCCGAGCCGATCGATAGAGAGGGAGGTCAGAGCGCAATCGAAGCGCAAATTGACGAAATGATTTTCCAGGATGATCTGGATGAAGAGACGACTGCGGGTGTGATCGAATTCCTGGAAACCGGCGGTGACGATGCGGTGTCGTTCAGCTTCCTCGGAGACCTGAAGACGAAAGGAAAACTGTACCTCCTGCGTCGCGGCCTCATGACACTACAAGACGACCGAAAGGCTTTTTTTGACGCCAACCAGCGCGATGATTTTCAGAAAGCACTGGAAGGCATACTCGACCTGGGCGCGAAGGCAGCAATCCTCGGCCACAGTCACGCGATGAAGATGTTGCCCTTGAACAGCGCAAACGATCCACAGCGCAGCTTGCTCTATGTTAATACCGGCACCTGGGCTAACCTGCTGGACTTCGATTTAGATCAGTTAGCAACTGACGAAGCGCTGCTCCAGTGGCTGGACGACATGGACCATGGCAAGGTCTCGCCTACCCTTATTTTTACTTGCGCCAAACTCATTCCTGTCGCAGGTGGCGGCGTAAGACTCTCGCTCGAGAGATGGAAAGACGACGATTTAGCTACAGTTAGCGAGGTACAGATCACGCCTTGAAGTAAGCAGCATTCGCAGTACCTTTCAGTTTCTAAATATTTCAGAGGGAATTCATGAGTTCCATGGATGATGAGCTGACGAAAATTTCTGCGAGCAACGGCATCAATGCGAGCACGGGAGATTACTTCTTTGAACCCGAAACGATTGATGAAATTGCCGCAAGAGCAGCCAGGCCGCCGCTTGACCAGGAGCACATCGACGAGCTGGTAGAGCACCATCAATCAAAGAGTTTCGCAGTGGTCCCATGGGCAAGCCCGAAGAATCTGAGTGAAACCGGCTGGGGCGTTATTTTTCCGGCAGGCGATGACCCGACGATTCGAAAAATCAGAGATGCGCTTTCCGAGCTGCTGGATCATCGAAAGGAGCAGGCCGCCGCCAACAAACCTCATTACTATCGTGAATTCATCGGTGACGATGGTTATTACCCGGGCATCACGAAGTCAGCGTTCCTGCAAAAGTATGGCGCGACGTACAGTTCTGCCGATCCTGAAAACGTGCCCTACTACCTGCTTATCGTTGGCGATCCGGAAACCATTCCATTCAGCTTTCAATACCAGTTGGATGTTCAATACGCCGTCGGCCGTATTTACTTCGAAACCCTGGAAGAATATGCAAGTTACGCGCGTAGCGTTGTGATGGCAGAAAAAGGAATGGTCACACGCCCCAGGCGACTCAGCTTTTTTGGCACGAGAAATAATGACGACCCATCCACGCTTTTGAGTTCGACGATGCTCATTTCGCCGCTAGCCGAAGAAATAACAAAGCTGACCTCCGGTGGTGCTTTAGCTGCCGGGTGGCAGGTTGAGACGTTGCCGTATGAGGAAACAAAAAAAGAGCGGTTGGTTCGTTTGATGGGAGGAGCAGATACACCGGCACTGCTTTTTACGGCCAGTCACGGTGCGGCATTCAATCAGGGCGATCCGCGCCAGCTCAAACATCAAGGCGCGTTGATGTGTCAGGATTGGCCTGGTCCAAAAGAATGGCGCAAGAAACCCATACTGACTGACCACTACTTCGCCGCTGAAGACGTCAGCGACGATGCGAATCCTTTGGGAATGATCACCTTTCATTTCGCATGTTTCGGCGCCGGTACTCCCCGCAGAGACGATTTCTCCTACACGTCGTCGAGAGAAATCGCACCGCACGCGTTCCTTTCGAAGCTTCCCCAACGCTTGCTCGGCCACCCGAAAGGAGGCGCACTGGCTGTGATCGGCCACGTTGAGCGAGCCTGGGATTATTCATTCAAGTTCGATAAGACCAAGCGACAGACACAAACTTTCACGTCCACGCTATTCCAAATAATGGACCAACATCCGATCGGCGCGGCGATGGAGTTTATGAATGGACGTTATGCAGAACTCTCAACTGAGATCACTGAATACGAGCACAGCGTGAAGCAGGGCAAACAACCCGACAACTATGAGCTCGCGGGTTTGTGGATGCAGAACAACGACGCACGCAGTTACGTCATCATCGGCGATCCCGCGGTGAAACTTGTGGGCAGTGAACCCAGTGCAGCCGCCCGGCCCACAATCGAACCAGTTACTGTGACTGGAATCGTCACCACTCCTTCGGCCGTCACAACTGAATCGACTCCAGTGCAACCAACCGACAAGGAAGAAGAGGAAAAGACCGCACCGGAGGCGGCTGACTTTGGTCTCTTCTCGTCTCTGAAGGAATCAAAAGAGGGAATTCAAAATTCTCTGAATGAATTACTGGACAAGACGAAGCAGACTTTATCTCGAGTCTTATCGGACGCCACCAGTCTCGATGTCTTGACGTATGTGAGCGATGAGATGGAAACCGTGGAATACGAGAACGGGAAACTGAAGGGGGCGACCCAATTGCGTGCGATGACGCGTATCAGCGCGGACGGCGACACAATTGTCTGTGTGCCTCGCACGGGAGGACGAATGGACACCGAGCTTTGGCAAGTGCACAAAGACATGGTGGACCAGGCGCTGACTCATCGGACGGAAATGATTAAGACCCTCAGCGCAGCGCTGGCCGGATTGGTCGACGCTCTCAAGGTGCTGTGAAACGATGAATCCCGGCAGTTCGTCACCAGTCTTTCAGTTCTACGACACCGATATCACTTACTCGCAGTCTGATCTGATGGGTATTTGGAAGTCAGATGAGCAGGTTGAATCAGTTTCCTATGACATCAGCGGTTCGCAAACAGATGATTCGCAAGTCTGGCGTGCTAATTTGCCTGCTGATCTGAATCAGGCGCGGAGCTATCTGACCGCAGGGATAAAAAAACTGGAAATTTCCCGACAAGTTTTGGAGTCAGTACCTTCGAGGTTGGACCAACTGCGCGAGGAGTTGGACCGCGGTAGATCTTTCGGCATAAGCGATCGGCTTCGACCTGAGGCTGAGTTGCTTGAGTTTCTTGCAAACTCTGAGGCCCAGGCGACCGCCGTCAGTTTCGGTCTCGCAGATCAATTTGACTCTAAGATCGGAGATATTTTTTCGGGACTTCTCCATCGTCTTAGGAATTCCTTCAACAAATATGCCTGGGTGGAAACTTCATTCGGAGAACGTTTAATTGCGCGTACCGCTGTGGACTGGTCAGGAGACTTCCACACCGCCTGGACCAGCGGCCTGGACCAGAGTGAGGCCGAGCTCCATTCGAAGACTCTGCGCCTCGCATTGAAGACGCGCGACGTGCTTGCCCGAATGATCATCATGATAGCTCGGGCAACGGTAAAGATCTCGTTACTGTTGTCGTCGCCGATCACGGCGCCGCTGGCGTTACCTGCGGCTTACAAATATGTACACGCGATCATGGCTGACCCGGAGCTAATCGCATTTATCAAAAACGAGGAGCATTGAAATGCCAAGTGAAATCGAGCAAACAATCAAGAACGTTGCCGAGAAGATCGGAAAGTACATTCAGGATGCGGCCACGCTTACGGTGCAAACTGATTACCTGAACACCGAAGGTGCTGCTGATTTTGCGCAGAGCAAAGCTGCCGCACTGACTGTGATCAAACTCGATGGCGACTGTAAGACGGTAGTGCCCGTGAGACAAAGAGACGACGGACCGGCGGAAATCGAGTCAGGAATTTTCGGGCTCCATCAGCAGAATGTGACGACGGCCATTGAATATCGTTCTCGCATTCTGCATGCACTGCTCGAGGTAATTAAGCAGATCAGGATCTGAAACTCCAACTATGCCAGACTATTCCGAGCTTGAAATTGCCCTCTCTCATCGCGATGCCGAGAGCTATTTGGTCGAGCTGCGTTTCACGCAGCCAGGGTCGGAAGTGGACAATCCACCGGAACTCGGCGTTGCCAGCTTTAATTTCCTTACACTGCGTACGCTCATTTTCCAACCGCAACGCTACGGTAAAGAATTGGCTCGAATGCTCTTTTCAGATGATCGACTTCTGGCTAAATTCGAACTCTTCTGCGGTCTTGCCTTAAATAATGAAGAAAGACTTCGCCTGCGATTGTTTATTGATCGGAGTGCCCCCGAGCTACACACGCTGCGCTGGGAAATGCTCCGGGATCCGCGCGAGGGCCATCAGGATTCGTGGCTTATTGCCGACGAGCGAATCGTATTTTCGCGTTACCTGCGCAGTTCCGATTGGCGACCGGTGAAGTTGAAATCGAGGGGGCAACTACGCGCGTTAGTGGCGATTGCGAATCCCAGCGACACGGCAGCTTACGGTCTCGGAGATCCGCTCAAACCAGGAGAGGTCGCGGACGAGCTGTCGCGAGCGCGCAGCAGTTTGGGGGAGATAGTTGCGAGTGAATTGGCAAGTGATCTGCTTCAGCGAGGACAGGTTGGTCTGAATCAAATCATCGATCGCTTGCACGAAGGCTTCGACATTCTATATCTGCTCTGTCACGGTGCATTTCGACCTGATGAGCTGGGCAACAAAGTTCCACATCTATGGCTGGAGCAGCCGGATGGAACCGCCAAAGTCGAATCGGGAATCGAGTTGGTCGAGCGTCTGCGCAGGCTATCTATACAGCCGCGTCTGATTGTCCTCGCGTCGTGTCAAAGTGCAGGCACCGGCGAAACTGCCGATCGAGCCGAGGAGCAAGACTCTTCCGACGCAGACTCACTCGACGCAGGGGATCTGAAAGGTCCGTTAGCGGCGCTGGGTCCGAGGCTGGCTGAAGCAGGTATCGCGGCAGTCGTGGCGATGCAGGGCAATGTATCACCGAAAACCATTGCTGAGTTCATGCCCGTCTTTTTTAAAAAGCTTTGTGAAGATGGTCAGCTCGATCAGGCGATGGCGACGGCCCGGTCTTTTGTAGGCAAAAACGGAGACGCATGGATGCCGGTCTTGTATTCCCGGCTGCGAAGCGGGCGTTTCTGGTACGAACGCGGATTCCGAGCAAGTGATCAAAAAGCGGAATTCGAAAAGTGGGCGAGCCTTCTGGGACGTATTAAGGAAGGAAAATGCACGCCTATCCTGGGTTACGGTTTACTCGAGACTGTATTGGGGTCGAAACGTGAGATCGCTCAGAGCTGGGCGGATACTTATAAATTTCCCATGGAACCAAGCGGCAGAGAAGATCTGCCTCAGGTTGCACAGTACTTGATTTCCGCACAGGATGAATTATTTCCTCATGAGGAATTGGGAAGATACCTTATGAAGCGACTAAGTGAGCGTTATGGACTTCAAATCGATCCAGAACGTGCACCAATTGAGCAACTGGACAAGCTTTTGGTTCAGGTCATTCAGGCTCGACGAGCGCAAGAGCCTGCCGAGCCTCACTGGGTCCTGGCCAATCTTCCTTTCAAGGTATACATCACTACTAATCCCGATAACGTCCTCGTTAGTTCCTTGTCGGACGCCGGCAAGACTCCTCACGTCGAGCTATGTCCGTGGAATGTCTATCTTAGAGACGCGCCACCCGAGTACGATGACACGCCGACCAAAGATACACCTCTCGTGTTTCACTTATTCGGCCAGCTTCAGGAACCAGACACGCTCGTCCTCACAGAAGATGATTACTTTGATTATCTAATCGGCGTCACCAGCAATAGAGATTTGATACCCGAGGTGGTGCTGGGCAAACAGACTCGTACCCAGTTGCTCTTTCTGGGTTTTCAACTCGACGACTGGAATTTCCGCGTGTTATTCAAGAGCCTCCTGCGGCCAGGAGCCATGGCTGCGAGAGGTTACGAGCACGTGGCTGTACAGATCGATCCGGACGAGGATCGTTTACTGGACGCAAAACGTGCCAAACAGAATTTGGAAAAATATTTCGGAAAGAACAAGATTGCTATTTACTGGGGCAGCGCGGAGGATTTTTTGCAGGAACTGCGCTCCAAGTGGAACGAACGATACGGTAAAGAAATTCCTTTATGAGTCGCAAAAATCCGTACGTTGGTCCACTCTCTTTCCAACGTACCGACGAAGACAAGTCAAACTTTTTTGGTCGTCCGCGAGAAGTCGAGAGACTGCTTAATCTCTTGATTGCTGAGCGCATAGTACTGCTTCACTCTCCTTCCGGAGCAGGAAAAACTTCTCTCATCAATGCCGGCTTGATTCCCGAACTTGAAGAGGAGCAGTTTGTGGTGCTCCCGGTGATGCGCGTTAACCGCTTCTTACCGCCGGATAAACTCCAGGGAATCACAGTTTCCAATCGGTATATTTTCAGTGCTCTTCTATATCTCGAGGGATATGAAGAAGAGGAGTCGAAAGATCGAACCTCATCAGACCGCCTGAAACAACTTGCCGCGATGAAGTTCGGCGACTACCTCAACAGCGACGCCACGTCGAAAGATAAGCAAATTGTTTTGATCTTCGATCAGTTTGAAGAAATTCTGACTTCTAATCCCACTGACTTCGCCGAGAAGCTCGAGTTTTTTCAACAGGTCGGCACAGCGTTACGCGATAACAACCGCTGGGCGCTGTTTTCGATGCGCGAGGACTATGTGGCCAGTCTTGGATCACTCCTTCGGCCGATGCCGACTCGACTGAGCACGCGTTTCAAGCTTGAGTTACTGACCAGAAAGTGGGCTCGCGAGGCGATTGAAAAACCTGCGGAGAAGGACGTCAGGTACGACAAGCCAGTGGTGGACAAACTCACCGATGATCTGGCTACAGTGAAAGCTCCAAACTACGACGGGACTGGAGCGACGACTGACGTGGTCGGCGAATATGTGGAGCCCATGCAGTTGCAGGTGGTCTGCCTCAGGCTTTGGGAGACTCTCACGTTTCCGAAAGATCCCGAGCAAAAGATCGAAGTCAAGGTTACAGATCTAAAGAGCACGCACGTCGACTCGTCTCTGGCGGCGTTTTATGAAAGCTGCCTGGATGAGGTAACCGGAATGCAGGACCGTGGTGAAGCGGAAATCCGTCAATGGATTCAAAGCAAGTTGATCACGTCGGCAGGGACGCATGGACTAGTTTTCATGGGTGAAGCCGATGGGATGCCCAAAGAGATAGTTGACACGCTCGAGCAACGACATCTGTTGCGCAGTGAACAACGCGGCGGTTCACGCTGGGTCGAGTTAACCCATGACCGGTTTATTAAACCGATTCAGGATTCGAATCGTCCGTGGCTGGCGTTGAACGAATTGGATCGCAAGACCCGACGCGCTCGTGTTGTGGCTTTTTCCTGGTTCATCGTGCTGATACTTTTTTGGGCGTTCATCGAATGGTTCATGATCATACCCTTTCGTGAGAGCCAGAGATACTGGATGGAACTGGACGCGATTAATGCAATCCAGAGACAAAGCGACGTGACGGAGAAGCGTGCGGTTCAGGCGCTCCAAGCCGCCGAAAACAGTGATGACACACTGCGGAAGACTTTAATTAATGACACGAAGAGTGATTTGGAAGCGGCGCTCAAGCAACCTCAGGCTCGGCGCCACGGTAAAGAAAATGGAAAACTTCGGAAGAGGGCCAAATTGTTGGCGCGAGGAGCGAAAAAGTTCGAAAGCGTGTCAAGCGAAGCCTCCGACTTGTGTTCGAAGAATGATTGTTCAGGTCTAAGAAAGGCACTCGAACATTTAGAGACGGATAGTGAAAACAATTGGAAGAGCTTTAGTCTTTCAGATGACGACGTTCGTGCATTGTTGGGTGCTACTACCAACTCGATTTTAGCAGTGACCTACTTCCTGGAGAGGACGGGCGGGGAGCAAGTGGCAAACGGTGACTCCGGCCGGAGAGTCATCTTCCTCCAGGGGAGCACTAAGCAGTCGATAGATTCTGACAGGTTGCCTCTCATCCAGGAGTTTGTCCGCAAGGCTGACCCCAAACAGCAAGACTTCAAAATAAAATCGGAAGAGGTTCGACTGAGGTTAATGGTCGCCGAAAGGAAACTTCAGAAAGCTCGTGAACAGAAGAACTGGACTAATCTCCAGTTTGACCAGGAATTGCGTGCTGTAGAAGAGTCGACGGAGTTCAACTTCAAATTCTCCCTGGACCCTCTCAGGAAGTATGAACAAAAAAACTATCGACGTTCTGATTGGCTTAATGAAAAGGAAAAACAGATAAAGGGCGCGAAATGGAAATATGCAGCGGTTTCTCCGCTCTCCATACTTAGGCCCGAGCAGATGACGATATTGCTTTACGGTTTGTGGTGCTTGCTCTTGGTTTTCTACATCGGTTATCTGGCAAACGCCATGGGAGGCGCTGAGCAGGTAGTCTCCGGTTTGGACCTCACACACACAAAAGTGGATATCTCCGACGCTCTCGGTTGGCGATTGACTCATCCGGCTCCGCCAATGATGACAATCGTTGCGGTTTGCTGTTTGTTGCTGATACATGTTGGTCCGACCTGGCTCGCTTACGAGGTATTGCGAGCCCCAGGTTCTGACAAGTCGGGATTGGTCGTACTGATGGTCATGCCGTTCGTAGCTGCCATCTACTACGCGAGGCGGCGTTTCAATTTCGCCCGATCTTTACAGATAAAAGAGCTTGAACCAGGTCAAGCTTCAGCTTCGATAGTTTCTCCTGGACCGGTCTAAACATGAGCTCCGACGACGATTCGAAACAGGTTAAATTGATCTCGCGACGCAGGTTTTTGCCCTGGGTGATTACCGGCGTCGCGGGCATTGGTTTCACCTTTTCTGTAGTACGAGAACTACTTGGCTCTGACGCTCTGCCTCCAGCTCCAAAATATGCGGGGACGGGATTAACACCACGCTTTCGTAAGAAGACGATGCTTCAGGCATTGCCGCATGAGCCAGGGTTCTACTTGTATTCGCCAACGAATGTAGTTCGCTATTTCCCCGAATCCCAAACCACACGTTTTACGGGCGACGGCACGCGTTTACAACCGGTCGATGCGACTCAGGTTTCAATTAAACCTCCGCAGGCCAACTTCCATCCATCAACAGTTGCCAAGCCCCGAGCCGTGAACCGGCAGCTTCCTCCGCCCGGCATCGCTCAGGCGCGGGTGTCTTTTGCCTTTGAACAGGAAGCAGTCTCAGAGATTAACGCAAAGAATCTTCAGCGGGCCTTCGATTTATTGACCTCTGCAATTCAACGTGAACTTCAGTTAGAGTATGCGCGAGACTCTCGACTCTATGATCCAAGTGTTCGACTCTGTGATCTGCTTGCAGGACTTTCTGTTCGCTTCGACCGGCCTGACATTCGCAGCCGCATGATTGAGCAGATAAAGGCCTCGAAAAACCAAAAAGCCCGACAAGTCTTAGACGGCCGCATTAAAAAATGGCAAGATCCGCAAAGTCGGTGGTACAAGCGTTGGAGCAACCATAACAAGCGTATTAAATGGTCCGTAAATGGTCCTGCGGGGCTAGTTCTTCTAATGTAGGATACCCATAACAGGGAGATGCCGTTCGAGTCGGTCACTAGCCCCTACCAGTTTTCGAAGTAGCAATGTTTGAGTCAAAGTTAGTTGTCGTTGCACGGCGCGGCTTCGCCGCCTGATGTGAGGCGGGCTCGGCCGTTGCACGGCGCGGCTTCGCCGCCTGACGTGAAGCGGGGCTCGGCCGTTGCACGGCGCGGCTTCGCCGCCTGATGTGAGGCGGGGCTCGGCCGTTGCACGGCGCGGCTTCGCCGCCTGATGTGAGGCGGGGCTCGGCCGTTGCACGGCGCGGC
>Ga0134121_10005287_pt1 | contig 10513 bp, 9 predicted proteins | sample KB301_FD_96463 | JGI IMG/M metagenome (GOLD analysis project Ga0134121, IMG submission 96463) | Terrestrial soil microbial communities without Nitrogen fertilizer from Kellogg Biological Station, Michigan, USA - KB3-0-1 | ecosystem: Environmental > Terrestrial > Soil > Unclassified ...
AATTGCTGATGATAGTCGTCCTTGCTGAACCAGTTGTGCTGTCGCTTGCCGTGCACCAGCACGGACCATTCAATGATCAAGTCGAACGCGTCGCGTTCCATTTCATCAAGCTGCATCACCTTGCCCACAGCGCCGGCTGGCACGCCGTCAATTGCGAGCTTGGTGCGCACTTGTCTGCCAATTAACGCTTCGGCCTCAACTCTGCTGAATCTTGTATGCACGATCAACTTGTGTCGCACTGAATCGCGACGGCACCACCAGTCTTGATCTCAGATCGATAAATAAAACGGTAGGTCGGGGGCGAACACAGCGCGCCCACGATACTCGCGCTGTAATCGCGTCACAATCAGCAGGCTCTGATTATTCTGTGGGAATACGAGGCGGTCGCTTGTCAGCCGTTGTCCTACAATTCGCGAACTAGGTCATTAACTCATTCTGCAGAGCGTAACGAGTGAGGTCGGCGTTGCTCTTCATCTTCATCTTTTCGAGGACGCGCGAGCGATATGTGCTGACGGTCTTGACGCTGAGCAGGAGTTCTTCAGCAACTTCCGTTACAGTCTTGCCAAGCGCCAACATGCGCAGCACTTCGAATTCACGATCGGAGAGTTTCTCATGCGGAGGTCGGGTAGTTTTGTCTTCAATGAAAACCGCCAGTTTCTCGGCGAGTTGCGGACTCACGTATTTGCCGCCACTGCAAACTTTTCTGAGCGCGCCCACCAATTCCTCCGGCGCGCTTTCTTTCGTGATATACCCCGCGGCGCCCGCGCGCAGTATGCGAATCGCAAATTGGTCCTCCGGATGCATGCTGAGGACGAGTACCGGCAGTGTCGGCCGTTTCCGTTTCACTTCCTTCAACACATCCAGGCCGTTGCGTCCTGGCATGGTGATGTCCAGGACCAGCGCGTCGACTTTAAGAGTTTCCAGGGCCGTTAGAACTTCATTACCATCGACCGCTTCACCGACGACGGTAAGTTGCGGATCTTCCGACAGGATCTGCTTCAATCCCTGACGAACGACCGTGTGGTCATCGGCTATCAAGACGTTGATCATTTCGCTCTCTGACTCGCGGACGTTGCGCCGTTGGCGATTGGGACTTCGACGTGCACAATTGTGCCCGAGCCTTCGCGCCCTTCAATCGTTAATTCTCCATTCAACAAGCGCACCCGTTCCTGCATTCCGATAATGCCCAGTGAATATCTGCGGTGAATCGTCGATGGATCGAGCCCCTTCCCATTGTCTTCGATCTGCATGATGAGGCGTCCATCGATTCTATCGACGCCGACTCCGACTTCGGTCGCATTCGCATGACGCGCCACATTCGTTAATGATTCCTGAAAAATGCGAAACACTGTCGTCGCGGTTTCGTCGTTGAGCTGAATGTCTTCCTCCATCGAGTTCAGTTTGCACTTGATTCCGGTTCGATCCTGAAAATCCTTGGCTTGCCATTCAATCGCGGCCGTAAGCCCCAGCGTATCGAGCACCGCAGGTCTCAACTCAGTGGCAATGCGACGCACTGAACTTATCGCGCCATCGATGTTTTTGAGAATACTGGTGAGCTTCTCTATCTCGACGAGTTTGTTTGCGCCCGCCGCTCGTTCCTTCAGCCAGGCTACATCAAATTTCAGCGAGGTTAGCTCCTGCCCAAGTTCGTCATGAATTTCGCGGGCAATGCGCGTTCGTTCACGTTCAATGATCGTCTGTAGGTGGGTTGACAGCGCGCGCAATTCTTCGCGGGACTCGCGAACCTGGTCGCTTGTCCGGCGGCGCGAGACGATGAGCAACGACAGCGTGATACCCTCAATCGAAAAAACGAATATGCGACCGATATCATCCAAACTTCCACTCAACTGGTACTGCGGCGTAATGAAAACGTAGTCGATCGTCAGGGCCGAGAGCAGCGTAGCTAAGACCGCTGGACCGCGACCGACGAACCAGGCGGTGATGATGATCGCCACGAGGAATAACGGCGTCGCTGGCGCCTGCACGACTCGCCACAGCAGGAGAGTCACGAGCAGCGAAGCCGTCACTAACAGGATAGCGGCCGAGTACCGCACAAACACATTCTGCCGCGTCAGATCCACGCGTCGCATTCTAAGTCAGACCTGCCGCGGTGAACAGTAGCGAAGGCGAAGCGACTCGCCCGCTTGACGCACCTAGACCTGCATGTTAGCTTTCGATTTACCGACTTTCGCACTTTAATTAATCAGTAAAAGGGCTTTATCAAGCAGCCCAAATCGCGCATGGCTACGCCCGCACTCGAACTCAAAAAGACCCCACTGAACGACGCGCATCGCAAGTTGAGCGGTCGCATGGTCGAGTTCGGCGGCTGGGACATGCCGGTGCAATACACCGCCGGCACAATCGCTGAACACCTCCGCACGCGCACGCACGCCGGACTGTTCGACGTATCGCACATGGGCGAGATCGACGTGCGCGGACCGGACGCGATTGCTTTCGTCAACAAGATCGCGTCGAACGATGCTTCAAAGTTAATCGATGGACAGGCGCAGTATTCCGCGCTGACGACTGAACGCGGAACGGTCATCGACGATCTGCTCGTTTATCGACTCGCGGAAGATCATCTGCTGTTAGTTGTTAACGCCGGCACAACGGATAAAGATTGGGACTGGATCAAATCTCATCACGCCGGCGAAAACGTCGAGTTGCGCAACGTGAGCGCCGAGTACTGTCAGATTGCGCTGCAAGGGCCGGACGCGATCTCAATTCTGCAAAAGCTGACTGCGACACGGGTTTCTGAAATCAAGTACTACCATTTTACCCATGGCGAAGTGGACAATGTGACGGCGATCATTTCGCGCACTGGCTATACCGGGGAAGATGGGTTCGAAGTTTACGCGGGGCCTGACAAGGCCGAGCAGCTGTGGAACAAAATGCTCGACACGGGAAACTTTGGAGCAGACGATGGCGTGCTGCCGTGCGGACTGGCGGCAAGGAATACTCTGCGGCTGGAAGCGGGCATGTGCCTCTATGGCCATGAGATCGATGAAGAAACAACGCTGCTCGAGGCCAGCCTGGGTTGGATTACGAAGCTGAACAAAGGCGACTTCATCGGCCGTGAAGCTTTGCAAAAGCAGAAAGATGAAGGCCTCAAGCGGAAACTGATCGGATTTGAGGTGACTGACCGCGGCATCGCTCGCGATGGTCAGGACATTGTCATCGATGGAACCCGCGTTGGAAATGTAACTTCCGGCAGCCCGGCGCCGTTCCTGAAGAAGAACATCGGCATGGGCTATGTGCCGACAGAATTTGCGAACATTGGGCAATCGATTCAAATCGACTGTCGCGGGAAATTGATCGCGGCGCAGATTGTTCCGCTGCCGTTCTACAAACGAGCAAAGTAGTTTTCAGTTTTCAGTTTTGAGTTTTGAGTTTTCAGTTCTGAATCAACTAATATCTTCAGCCGGCGTAAGTGATCGGCAACTCAAAACTAAGAACTCAAAACCAAAAACTTTTTCAGGAGCATCATGGCAAACGTTCCCGATAATCTTCACTACAGCAAGGATCATGAGTGGGTACGCGTCGAAGGCGACACGGCCGTCATCGGCATCACCGATCACGCCCAGGAACAACTCGGCGATGTGGTTTATGTCGAGCTGCCGAAGGTCGGCGATGAATTTACGGGCAACGACTCGTTTGGTTCAGTCGAGTCGGTGAAAGCCGTGTCCGAAATCTTCACCCCGATCGCCGGTAAGATCAGCGAAACGAACGACTCGTTAAATGATGAGCCGGAGAAGGTCAACAAGGATCCCTATGGCGACGGCTGGATGATCAAAATGACGATGAAGAATCCAGGTGAAGTTGACAGCCTGCTGACCGCCGCCGAGTACGAAGATTTTACGAAAGCTGAAGAGTAAATAGATTGCGTTACATTCCCAACTCGCCTGAAGAGCGCGCCGAAATGTTGCAGCAAGTCGGCGTTGCTTCGATTGAAAATCTTTTCGAGTCAATTCCGGAAAACCTGCGGCTTCGCGATCGCCTGAACGTGCCCGCGGCGATGTCTGAGCTGGAACTGCTGAATCGTTTCGACGAACTCGCCGCGCGCAACCAGGCCGCTCGGCGGATTAGTTTTCTCGGCGGCGGTGCTTACTCGCATTACATTCCCACGATCGTGGATCATTTGATTTCGCGATCGGAGTTCTTTACGGCCTACACGCCATACCAGCCCGAGATTTCGCAGGGCACGCTGCAAGCCATTTTCGAATTTCAGACGCTTGTATGTCAGTTGACCGGAATGGATATCGCGAATGCCTCGATGTACGACGGCTCGACGGCGATGGCCGAAGCCGTGCTGATGGCTGAACGAGTCACAAAGCGATCGAAAGTAATCGTTTCGTCGGCGATTCATCCACAATATCTCGAAGTCGCGCACACTTACGTGCAACACGCGGGCATCGAGCTGGAGCATGCAAAGACTGACGATCAGGCCGGGCAGACTTTGTTGGATTCGATCGACGACAACACGGCCGCAGTCATCGTGCAATCGCCAAACTTCTTTGGCTGCATCGAAAACGTCACGACGCTCGCGGAAAAGGCTCACGCCAACGGCGCCCTGCTCGTCGTCGTCGTCACGGAAGCAATGTCGTTTGGATTATTGAAGTCACCGGGTGCTTGCGGCGCCGACATTGTTGTGGCCGAAGGACAATCGTTTGGCGTGCCTGTTTCGTTTGGCGGACCTTACGTCGGATTGTTTGCCACGCGCGAAAAATATGCGCGCCAGATTCCCGGGCGTTTGGTGGGCGAAGCCTACGACAACCAAGGCCGTCGAGGATTCGTGCTGACGCTGGCGACGCGCGAACAGCACATTCGCCGCGAGAAAGCCACTTCGAATATCTGCACAAACGAAGGACTGATCGCGTTGGCCGCGACAGTTTATCTCGAAACCATGGGCCGCCGCGGGGTTCAGGAAGCCGCGCAACAGTGCGCGCAGAAAGCTCATTATGCGGCGCGTCAGATTGCGAAGCTCAAAGGATTCTCGCTTCCCTACTCCGCGCCTTTCTTTAATGAGTTCGTCGTCAAGGCACCCGTTGCCGCGGCGGATTTACTCGCACAACTTGCAAACGACCAGGGCATCGATGGCGGCATCGCTTTGTCGCGATTCGATTCGAACCGCCCGAACGATTTTCTGGTTTGTGTTACTGAGACGAACACGCGCGATCAGATTGATGCGCTGGTCGCAGGACTGGCGGCGCTGGTACAGAACCGCTCGTAGTAACGCGCGGGTACCGCGAGAGAATAGTCTGGCGTTCGAGCTTTTGAAACCAACCCGCTCGCTGCTGCGAGCGGTTCAGTATCAATGATTACCAAAGTTACCAATCACCCCAGCCAAAACGAGCAACTCATATTTGAGCGCTCGCAGGAAGGTCGCGCCGGCTACAGCCTGCCGCCGCTCGATGTCGAGGAAACTTCGCTCGATGAAATTATTCCGCCCGCCCTGCAACGCGAAGACGATCTCGCGGGCATGCCGGAAGTGACTGAGGTCGACGTAGTGCGACACTTCACTCGCATCTCGACCTGGAATTATTCGATTGACCTCGGCATGTATCCGCTCGGCTCCTGCACGATGAAGTACAACTCGCGGCTGAACGAGAAGGTGGCGCGCATCGCGGGGTTCGCGAATCTTCATCCGCTCGCCCCGGAAGCTGAAGCCCAAGGCGCGCTGGAAGTGATCTATGAACTGCAACAGCATCTCGCCGAGATCACTGGTCTGCCCGGAATCTCTTTACAACCCGCGGCCGGCGCGCACGGCGAAATGACCGGCATCATGATCATTCGCGCTTTTATCGATGCGCGCGATGGCAAAGAAGCTTCGGCCCAGCGGCGCACCATGCTGATTCCGGATTCAGCGCATGGCACGAATCCAGCTTCCGCGCATCTGTCGGGCTTCACGGTCAAAACCATCAAATCAACTGCCGAAGGTCTGACCGACCTTGATCACTTGCGCGAACTCTGCGGGCATGGCGATGTGGCCGGGTTGATGTTAACGAATCCGAACACGCTTGGCCTGTTTGAGAAAAACATCCAACAGATTTGTCGCATCGTTCATGACGCGGGAGGTCTCGTGTATATGGACGGCGCCAACATGAACGCACTGGTCGGCGTCGCGCGGCCGGGCGACATGGGCGTCGATGTCATTCATCTAAACTTGCACAAGACTTTTTCGACGCCGCACGGTGGCGGAGGCCCGGGCTCGGGGCCGTGCTGTTGCACCAGAGAGCTTGAACCGTTCTTACCGGTCCCGCGCATCGTGCGCACGGACGCGGGGACGATGGATTCCAAATCTCAGATTCCAAATTTCAAACTCGATTTCGCTTATCCGCAATCGATCGGTCGCGTGAAGGCCTTCTATGGAAACTACGGCATGATTTTGCGCGCGCTGGCCTACACCCTGACGCACGGCTACGACGGATTGCGTGAGGCGACCGAGGCCGCCGTGCTCAACGCGCGCTACATTGCGCATGGTCTGATCTCAGATTACGACAAACCTTTCGCTGGCGACCCGATGCACGAGGTCGTCTTCACCGACAAGCGCCAGGCACGGAAAGGCGCGCACACATTGGACATCGCGAAGCGTTTGATCGATTACGGTTTTCATCCGATGACGATTTACTTCCCTTTGATCGTCTCGGGCGCGATGCTGATCGAGCCCACCGAATCAGTCGGTCGCCAGGAACTCGACCAATTCATTGAGGCAATGCGATCGATCGCGAAAGAGGCTGTTGACGATCCGGAATTGGTCCTGAACGCTCCGCATACAACACGCATTGGGCGCCTCGACGAAGCCGCCGCCGCGCGCAAGCCGGTGCTGCGTTGGAAACCGAAGCAAGCCGCAGGCGCGGCCTGAACCAGGCGACTTGTATCGGGTCCGCGTGTTTCCACGCGTGGTTTTGGTTGCGATCGTCGGCTTGGTGTTTTGTAGCTGATCGCGTTGGGAAGGAGATTCCGACAATGTCATATGTTGCACACGATATCGGAACGATTCCGACGATCGGCTTTGAGTGGTATTTGATTTTCTTCGAGGGCATGTTCTCGAATGCCCTGCAGCGCGAGATTCACGAGAACTTCGAGATCCTGGGTAACAAGGTCGGTCGGGGGGTCCTGGTGGTGCGCGGATACGATCCGGAGAAGTTCAACGAAAGTGCCTACGAAGCCTTCGCAGATCTCAAACCGGAAGAGAGGCCGGAATGGACCAGCGCGCTCAATCCACCTGCGTTGGTGATCATGAATACTGCTCCGGTTATCGCTATGAAGAGCGTCGAGCAACTCAGGCAGGCGAAGGTAATGGTCTTTCCGCTCGAGACGATTTACAAAGAGCGGGAGTCGATTACCGGTTTTCTGGGTGAGCTGCTGAGTGCCTTGAGAGACGCGGACGCATACGAAGCGCTCGAAACTCTAAACAAACCAACCTTAGAAAAGAAGTGGGGCTGGCTGACAAAATACTTCAGCATGAGCCCGGGCTTCTTTGGCTTTGGAGTAAAACTCGATCGCGTGATGGATGACCTGTTGTTCAAACGGGATCCCCCGCAGAGTTTTGCCTGAGCCGATCACTACCAACATGCAGACAAAGCAAGCCTACGCCGAATGGGCGAGCACGTACGATTCCGATCGCAATCGGACGCGCGACCTGGACGAAGTCGTCACGCGTAAGATCCTCGGCGGCCTCGACTTCAAATCGATTCTGGAAATAGGTTGCGGCACCGGGAAAAACACTCTGCTGTTCGTCCAAATTGCCCAACAAGTTAAGGCGTTCGATTTTTCGGAAGAAATGATCGCGCAGGCGCGCGGCAAGTCATCAGCCGCGAACGTCCAGTTCACGGTGGCCGACATTACTCAGCGCTGGCCGGTTGATGACGCCTCAATCGATTTGATTTCCTGCAATTTGGTGCTGGAGCACATCGATGATCTGGATCATGTCTTTGCAGAGACAGCACGCGTCCTGGCGAATGACGGCCGGTTCTTCATCAGTGAGCTTCACCCGTTTCGCCAGTATCAGGGAACGGTCGCTGCGTTTACATGCGAAGACGCGGTCGTCAAAATTCCCGCGTTCGTGCATCACATCTCAGATTTTCTGTACGCAGCAGTCGCGAACGGCCTCTCGCTCGTGGAATTGAACGAGTGGTGGCATAGCGAAGATGAAGGAAAACCGCCGCGGCTGGTCACGTTCGCGTTTGCAAAATCAAATTAATCCAAGCCGAAAGGCTTGCTGAAACAAAAAAGCCCGCGATTTCTCGCGGGCCTTTTAGTTTGTAGTCCCAAACCTCGTTACTGAATCGTATCGCTCGATCCTTTGAAGCCGTGCATTGCCTGCTTCAAAGTCCACTTCAACACTCGCTTCGTGTCATAGCAGTACGCCAGGATGTAGTTGCACGTTGAAAGGCAATGCTTGGAACATTCCTGCTTCATTTCATCCAACTGCGCGTGATCGAACTTCGGATTCTCGATCGTGCCCCAGTCGTGCGTCGCTGAGTACATCGGGAAGCACGGCGCCAAAGTCCCATCCGTGCGAATAATCAGCGAGTTCTGACCTGCGCGACATTTCCAGGGTGGCACCTCGCCGCGCATGAGCTGCTTCATGTCCTGCATGTGCTTGCTCTGGTTGACCATCTTGTAGCCTTCGTTGTGGCGCTTGTCGTCGAGATAGTCGAGCAGGTCATCAACTTTGGACCAATCGTCCGGCGTCAAATACGTCACGTTCTCGTCAAGGTGCTTGAAGTGATCCTGCTCCATCATCGGCGATTCGTTGATGTGATAGTCAGTCGCGATCCCGTGATCGTGGGCGATCTCAGTCAGCTCCTTCACGTCGTCCATGTTGTTGCGGCAGATGTTGATATTGAACATCACCGTATAGCCGTAGTGATGTTGCCGCTTCACCAGGTATTCAAAATACGGACGAATCGGATCGAGGGCCTTGGGCAGAGACTTGCGGTCTTTTACTGAATCGACCGCGAGATTCACCGTGGCAATTCCCGCGTCCCCAAGACGATCAATCACGTCATGCTTCATCAAACGGCCGTTCGTCGGCAGGTAGACGAAGATGTCTTTCTTGGCGCTGTAGTGAACAATCTTGTGAATGAACTTGGGCCGGAGCAAAGGCTCGCCACCCATCAGCGCCAGCACGCGCGAACCGATTGAATGCAGCCAATCGATCGATCGCTTCGCCGTATCCTCGGTCATCCCCTTAACCTTGTTGTTGTACGACCAGCAGTAGTGACAATCGAGGTTGCACTTCCACTCCGTAAACAAATAAGGAATGATCGGGCGCAGGTCTTTGTTGTACCAGCGCGATTTGAAATACGGCGAACCCCAGGTCTTCCACGTGCGAATCGCATTCAGCTTCTGGTATTCCGATTTAGTCATCGGCTGCGGATCCGGATGAATCGGGTACGGCGGCTCGGGAAGAACCGCAGGCTCCGGCAGCGGCGCCAGAGTCGTCCGCTGCTCCGGCTTGTAAAGAATTTGATGAAGGGTCTGATCCAATCTCGACGGTGGCGCCGATGAGACCGGTGCGTTCTCCTGCTGAAGAGCTGGTGCCATTATTTCTGCTACCTCTTTTATGAAAAATCGGGTAAAGCTAAATACCCTTCGAACGATCGTTTGCTCGAAGGGCAGGGTCGGAACTAAGCGCTCATATTCGCTGATCTAATCGCTGATTGCAAGCTAATCTCTATAGACTCGGGCACGTCGCAAACGGTTACAGATTTGCCCGTTCCGGCGATACACGCTAAGCTGGGGCTTCGCGTGACCGCTTCAGTTAGTTCCCGCCGGTCCGCGTTTTGGTTTTTAGGAGGCCCCGCTGGATTTGTCGTCCCCTGCTGTCCCTTTTATTACTGCCGGATTGAGACCCGAGTTTTTCTCTGACGCCAGCGCGCGCGTCGTTCCTCGCACTATCCTGATTTTCGCCCTGTCAGTACTGGTCATTGCCGGCTTCGCTCTGCGGGTTCACAACCTTGCCAGCGAAGGTCTAAGTGAAGACGAACTGAACAAGCTGAACGCCGTCGGTGATTACCGGGCGCACGGTCTGACTTCAGCGAATGGCGAGCACCCGCTGCTGATGAAAGCGCTACTCACGGTTAGTGTGATCGGCGCTGAACGTTGGAACCAGACATCTTTGGTTGCGGCGCATCCTGAGCTCAATCTTCCGGTGGAGATGTCTTTACGTTTGCCGAGCGCGTTGTTCGGAGCCGCCACCGCCGTCCTCATCTTCTTAATTGCTTCAGAGTTGTTCGGGCTCGAGATTGGTTTGTTATCAGCGGCGCTGTGGGCATTTGATCCGTTGACGATTGGTTTGAATCGAATCGCGAAGGAAGACACGTTTCTCGTCTTCTTCTTTCTCCTGGCAATCTTTTTCTGGTTGCGCGGACAGCGCGTTGCCGAGAGTCAGCCCCAGCGAAATCCTGAACGTTATTATTGGGCCACCGCAATGGCGCTCGGGGCCATGATGGCTTCGAAATTGATTCCGATCCTGATATCGATTCCCGTCGCTTACAACTATGTG
>Ga0134121_10005288_pt1 | contig 10512 bp, 5 predicted proteins | sample KB301_FD_96463 | JGI IMG/M metagenome (GOLD analysis project Ga0134121, IMG submission 96463) | Terrestrial soil microbial communities without Nitrogen fertilizer from Kellogg Biological Station, Michigan, USA - KB3-0-1 | ecosystem: Environmental > Terrestrial > Soil > Unclassified ...
CGACCGCGACGTGCGCATGGCCGTCGGGGCCGACCGCGACGTCGGCGTTGTAGTACGCCGTTGACTCGAACAGCTTGCGCAGGTCGCCGAGCTCGTCGGGCGGCTTCGGCTCGGCCTGCGCGGTGCCGTCGCCCGGCCCGCCATCGCCCGCAGGGAACACTTTCTCGCGGCGCGATCGCCGCGCGTTCAGCATCTCGAGCCGGCTCTCGGCGGTGCGCACCGCGAGCGCACGCGGCGTGAACAGGTCCGCGATCGGATCCGGCGTCCGGTAGCGGGTGAGGCCGAGCACCGCCTCGTCGACGACCATCACCGTCGCCTGGGCCGCGCGGGGCTTGCCGCCGGCGTCGCGGACGTCGATGTCGACGCCCACCGTGCTGCCCGGAAATGCCTTCGGGGCCTCGGGCTTGACGGCGACGTCGAGGCGATACGTGCGCGGCTCGACGTGGAGCTCGGTGTAGCCGATGCGAAACGCGGGCGCGCCGGTCTCGAAGCCGGTGGCGTCGCGGAGGTCATGGACGCGGCCGCGGATCAGCACCACCGAGGCGTACAGGTTGGGCACCGCGGCGTCGGTGATCGGCACGCGCAGCTCCGGGGTGTCGCCGTTGATCGCGAACAGCCGGTGCTCGATCACGCCGTCGCGCTCGAGCGTGAGCAGGCCGCGCGCCTCGGGAAACGGGCTTTGAACGACGAGCCGCGCCACGTCGCCGGGCCGGTAGCTGGGCTTGTCGGCGACCACCGCGATGCGCTCGTGATCGAAGCGCGGCCACGCGACCGCGGTGCCGCCCGATGCCGACAGCGCGAACGCGGCCTCGACGCCACGCCGCTTCGTGTCGCTCGCCGTCGCGCGCACGACGTACGAGCCGGCCGCCGCGACGACGAACCTGCACTCCACCGCCGTCGCACGGGTCGTGACCGCACAGCGGTGCTCGATCGCCGGCACCGGCCGCGCGAGCCGCTGAGCGCCGTCCTCGCCGACGCGCGTGATGCCGTGGTAGTCGACGCGCTCGAGCGCCGCGACGACGTCGACGCCGGCCCGCGCCGTCCCGTCGGGCGCGACCGCGATGATCGGCACTGCGATCGTGTCGCCGGCCGACACCACGCGGCGCGCCGGCGCGGCCAGCCCGACATAGAACTCCGCGGGGTGGACGACGCGCGCGAGCTTGCCGGCATAGACCTGGCGATCGACGTCCGCGACCGCGGCGTCGACGGTGTAGCGCATCGGCCCGGCCTGGGTGCCGTGATCCGGCTTGACCGGCACGACGAGGTGGCCCTGACCGTCGAGCCGGCTCGTGCCGTGGCTAAGCGACTCGGAGCCGCGCGCGCTGCCGAGCGCCGCGTCGAACACGAAGCCGGGGAACGCCTTCGGCGCGAACAACTCCGGCGCGCGAGATACCTCCCAGCGCACCTCGCGGCCGGCGAGCGGTCCGCCGTGCAGGTAGCTCGCGGTGATCGCGGCGTGGCCGGGGGCACCCGCGATCCACGGCTCGTCGCTGGCGACCTCGACGGCAAACGTCGGCACGCGGTACTCGTCGACGCGGAACTCGCGGACGACCGTGTTGCCGCCGAGCGCGCCGGTGATCGTGTAGTCGCCGACCTTCGCGTCGTCCTTGAGCGGGACGTCGAGCTTCGCGGTGCCGAACCTGTCGAGCGCCACCGCCGCGGTCGCGACCTGCTCGCCGCGCGGATCGCGGATCGCGAGCTCGAGCGTACCGGCCTGCACGCGGTGGCTGATCGGATCGCGGACGACCGCCTTGACGTGCACCGTCTCGCCGGGCCGATACGTGCCGCGCTCGGTGAACAGGGAAGCCACGAGCGGTGCCACGTCCGGCACGCGGCCGTCGAGGCCGAAGTTGCGCGCGTGCGACAGCGTCGCGTCCTCGAGCGGCGCCACCAGGTCGCCGGCGACCAGGTAGGCCTTCCCGGTGAGCCCGGCCGCCGTCGCGAGCTCGGTGTCGAGCTGCACTGTGCCGTCGGCGGCGGCGGAAGCGGCCGCGATCTCGGCGCCCGCGTCGTCGACGATCGCAACGCGGGTGCCGCCGGCCGGCTTACCGTCGGCGAGGCGGGTCAGCCACGCGAACACGTGGCCGTCGAACACCTTCGCCGTGGCGCCGAGCGCGGTGACGTCGACGAACGTCGTCGCGGCCAGCTCGATCTTCTTGCCCTCGCTGCCGCGGCCGTGCGCGGTCGCCGACACGCAGAACAGGCCCGGCTCGAGCCGGATGTCGCGCGTCACCTTCTGGTTGAGCGGCGCATCGACGCCGACCGGCTTCGGGGTGCCCGTGCAGGTACCGCCGTTGCTCCGCGCCGCAAGCCAGTCCTGCACCGTCGCGAACTTCTGCGCCGTGACCTGGATGTCGCCGGCGTTCATCAGCTGGATCGGCAGCTGCGCGTGGCCGGCTTCGAGTACGAGCGCCTCGCTCGGCAGCGCGAAGCTCGGCGCGGCGTCGGCGGCGCGAAACCGCGCGACCACGGGCTCGCGCAGCCGGTTGCCGAGGACGTCGTGGAGGTCGTCGTCGATCGCCAGCCGGTACAGCACGCCGGGCTCGAGCTCGGCGCGGATGATGCCCCTCACGCCCCACACGTGCGCGTGCATCGACTTCGGCTTCGGTTCGATCGACACATGCTTGTCGAGCGCGAGCGACGTGACCTGGTTCGAGAACGGGATCGTCCACTCGGCGGACAGCGGCGTGCGCCGGCCCTTGCTGACGCCGTCATCGCCCTCGGTGGTGAACCCGGACGCGGTGAGCGTCGTGTTGACCTGCAGCTGGGCGGTGTGGGTGATCGTCGCACCCACATCGTCGCGGCTCGGCAGATCGATCGTGACGGTTTCGCCGTCGGGTGGCAGGTGATCGAGCTCGAGCGTCACGAGGAAGTCTCGGTCGATCGGCCGGTCGTAGATCTGCGCCGTCGAGGTCGGCCGGCGAACCGTGACGGCGATTCGCTTCCCGCTGCTTTTGACGACGACGCCCTTGCTGATCGCGTCCGGATCGACCGGCTGATCGAACAGCACGAACAGCGGGCCGCGCCCGAGCTGCGCGCTGTAACCGTTCAAGAACGCGACGAACCTCGGCTTGCCCGGCTCGACGGCCCACCGCGCAACCTTGCCGGCCGCCTCGAAGAACGGGACCTCGAAGCCCTGGGTGAAACTAGCTTCGGGGATCGCCGCGGTGATCGCGTGGCCGGCCAGCATGGCGCCCTTTGCGGGCCGAAACACGAGCTCGGTCGGCGTCTTCCAGGTCGTGGTGCCGGCCTGCGCGGGTGAAAACGCGAGCTTCGCCGCGGGAACCGGCGCGCTGAACGTGAACGTCAGCGTGCAACCAGCAGCCTCGCACCACGACATCTGCACGGTGAGCGGCGGCGCATCGCCGGGCTTGGGCTCGACCACCTTTGACGGCGGCGCGATCGGTCGATCGGCGGGTACAGGATCCGACGCGAGCACGCACGCGAGCGGAACCACAACGAAGACCAGCGGGACAGTGCGCATCGCGACCCGCCGCAGCAAGATGCGTTCCGCGCGCGGCGTCGTCGCGGCTCATCGCACTGTGGTCGTGGCACCACTCCGGGTGTGTATAAAAGCCCACGCGAATCCCGGACGAGGACCGCAAGGTCATTCTTCGGCTGTCGTTGCGCAATTATGCTGGTAGGGCTTGTACGATCCGGAAGATGCGGGTTGTACCTCTCGCGCTCCTGTTCGCCACCACCACCGCGATCGCCAGCGGGTGCGGGGCCGCGTCCGGTCCCGGCCCGAGCGACGCGACCGGCGATCCACCGGGTGACACCACCGAGTACGCTCCTTACTTTTACACCTGGGGCTGGGGCAGTCCGTCCTACGCGTTCTCGTCGCTGGTCGACATGAAGTCGCAAGGCGGGCCAGCTGCGGTGACGCTCGCCTTCGTACTCTCGGGCGGTGGGTGCACCACGTCGACCGACGTCCCGGCCCACCGCGCCGACATCCAGGCGTACGTCGCGGCCGGTGGACACGTGAAGGCGAGCTTCGGGGGAGCCACCGGCACGTACCTCGAGTCTGCCTGCGCGTCGGCCGGTGCGCTCGCCGCGGCGCTCGGCCAGTTCGTCGACGACACCGGCATCACCGATCTCGACTTCGATCTCGAGCAGGGCACCCAGTCGAGCAACGCGACGCTCAATCGCATGCGGGCAACGGCGCTCAAGCAACTGCAGGACGACAAGCACGTCCGCGTCGCCTTCACGTTGCCGATCGCGCCGGGGGGGCTCCTGCAGGACAGCCTCGACATTGTCCAGGCGGCGGTGAACGCTGGCGTGCAGATCTCGTTCGTGAACGGAATGACGATGGATTACGGGAATGGGACCGACCTCGGCATCACCCCGATCCAGTCGATCGATAGCCTCGCGCGGCAGCTCCAGGGCCTGTTGCCAAACCTGAGTCTCGACCAGGCGTACCGGCACGTCGGCGCGACCGCGATGATCGGTAAGAACGACGACGAGGAGACCCTCTCGCTCGACAACGCGGCCACGCTCGTCGCGTATGCGCGACGCAAGCAACTCGGGCTCGTGTCGTTCTGGGCGATCCAGCGCGATCAGCCGTGTACGTCCACCAATACGGTGGATCGATGCTCGCTTGTAAATACCGCGCTGTTTCAGTTCAGCACCGTATTCGCGAGCGTCAACGGATCGCGCTGAGGCGGGCGAGGCCGTCCACGGCGTGGCATGTTCCGGCGTGGGCCGGTGGATCCGGTCGCGGATCGGAGGACGACATGATCACGCTCTATGGCTTCGGAACCATCTTTCCCGAGGGGCGCGGCGAGACGAAAGACCTGTGGGCGCAGTGGGCGCTCGAGGAGACCGGACTGCCGTATCGCGTCCACGCGCTCGACCACACCGGCGGCGAGCTCGACGGCGACGCCTTCGGCCGGATCAGCCCGTTCCGCCAGGCGCCGGTCATCGACGACGATGGCTTCATCGTGGCCGAGTCGGCGGCGGTGGTGCTCTACCTCGCCGAGAAGGCCGGCAAGCTGATCCCGGGTGACGTCCAGGGCCGCACCCGCGTCATGCAGTGGTGCTTCGCCGCGGTCGCGACCGTCGCGCCGACCCTGATCTGCCTCGACGTCATCGAGATCTTCGACAGCGGCAACGCCGCTCCCAAGCTCAGGACGGATGTCCGCAAGCTCACCGCCCGCTGGTTCGGCGACGTCGAGCGTCGCCTCGAAGACCGCGAGTGGATCGCCTGCGCCGATTTCACGGCGGCCGACATCATGATGTCCAGCGTCCTGCGCAACATCCGCAAGACCGACTTGATGGAGCCTTTCCCGAGGATCAAGGCCTACTACGAGCGCTGTCACGCCCGCCCGACCTGGCAGCGCACCCTCGGCCTCTACGCCGAGCGAGTCGGCGTGAGCGTCGACGACATCCGCTAGCGTCCGGCCTCATGGCCAGCTGCTGCCGGCGCGGCGCCGACCGGTGATACGATGGGAAGGAAGTATGACCAAGTCGGAACCTGGTGTCGGGGCGGCGGACGTGCCTGCGCCTACCGCTGTACCGCGCGTGTCTCTCGACGATCGGCTGCTCTTGTATTCCGAGCTCGTGGCAGCCAAGGGCCAGCTCGTCGCGGACGAGCTGATCCAGCGGCTGCGCGATGGTCGCGCCATCGTGCGCGCCAACGCAGCCCTCGGGCTCGCGGCACTCGGTCATACTGGGGGTGAACTGGTGCCGTTTCTGCGTGACGCTGATCCGCAGGTCGCGCTGGCGGCGGCGGCGGCGTTCGCGAACCTCGGCCGCGCGCAACGTCACCAGCTCGCCGCGGTCGCGACCGCGCTCGATGGTGCGCGCCCACAGGTCGTCGACACCGTCCAGCGCATGTTCGCCGACCTCGTCGGCACCGCCGACGCCGAGCTCGTGAACGTGCTCGACAGCGCCCTCCCGGTCGCGGCCAACGCCATCGTGGGCGCGTGTGCGCGGGTCGGCATACGCGGGCTGCACTTGCTGCAGCGTGCCGCCAACGATGATCGAGCGCGCGTGCGCATCAACGCGCTGCGCGGGATCGCCCTGCTCGGCGAGCTCGAGCAGGACAGCTCGATGAAGGTTCTGCTCGACGTCGAGAGCCGCGACCAGGTCTCCGACGTGCGCGCCGCGGCGCGCGCGGCACTTGCGACGCTGGCCGCGCGCTGTCGGGCCCTGGTGTCTGCGCGGCACAAGGCGACCGAGCCCGCCCCGCCTACGATCCCGGAGATCGAGCGGCGCGCGCTGTCGGCGGCGGAGCTGCAGGCGGCCGCGGCGGGTGCGCCGCTCGACGAGCTGCTGCGCGCGCTCGAGGAGCCACGCATGAACGCCCGGCTCAACGCGGCGCGCGTGCTCGCGCTCAAGGGTGGCGGCGCCGCGACCGCGCGTGCGCTCGCGGTCCTGCTACGCGATCCCGAGGACACCGTGCGTGTCGAGGTGGCGATCGCGCTCGGCAAGCTCGGCGCAGCGGCGAGCGTCGCGGCACCCGCGCTCGTGCGTGCGCTCGGTGACAGCGCTCCGGCGGTCGTCGCGGCGGCCGAGGCCGCGCTGGCAGACCTCGGCGAGGTCGTGGCGCCCGCGCTCGTCGATGGACTCGACACGGATAGCGAGGCGCACGGCCTGCGGGCCGCGGCGCTGCTCGGGCGGCTCCCGGAGGGACCGCGCTTGCTCCGCGAGGCGCTCACCAGCACGCTGATCGACGTCAGGATCAACGCCGCGCTCGGGCTCGGCGCCCTCGGTCGCGCGCGCGCCGGCGTCAGCCTTCCGGCGCTCACCGCCGCGGCGGTCGGTGGGAACGCACGACTGCGCGCCGCGGTGGCCAAGGCCGCCGCGTTGCTCGAGCCCAGGCCGGATCGCTCGCCGCCGCGCATCGCGATCGACGGCTTCGAGACGCGCGTGCTCGGCGACCAGGAGCTCGTCGCGGCGAAATCAGCGCTCGCCGCCGCCGGCGTCGCCGGGCTCGCGGCGCACCTGAACGATGGGCGCGCCGCCGTGCGCATGAACGCGGCGCTCGCGCTGGGGACCTTCGAGAGCGACGCGCTGTCGGCCGCCGGCGCCCTCGCGGTGTGCCTGCGCGACGACGTCGCCGAGGTCCGGCTCGCCGCGGCACGATCGATCGCTCGGCTCGGTGACGCGGCGGTGATCGCGAGCGCGCCGGACCTGGCCGGGGCGTTGCGCGAGGCCGATGCGCCGCTCGCAGCAGAGCTCGCCGGCATGCTGCGCTCGCGCACTCACGCCGCGATCGACCAGGCGCTCGTTCGCGGCCTCGATACCAACGACGAGCGTCACGCGCAGCGGATCTGCGAGCTCGTGTGCGCACGCCCCGCCGGGCTCGACCTCCTGTGCGACGCGTTCACCCGCGCGACAAGTCAGGCCAACGCGGCGCGCGGGCTCGTGATGCTCGGCAAGGACCGCGTCGGCAAGGGACGGGCGCTCCTCGAGAGCGCACGCGTGGACAGCTCCGTGCAGACCCGTGAGCTCGCGCGCGCCGCGCTGCGAGAGCTCGACGGCGTGCCCGTCGGGCCGACGCTCCCTGCGGTCGCCGGGTTCGAGACGACGCTGCTCGACGCGACCGCGTTTTCCGGCGCCAAGCTCGACGCCAACCAGCTGCTCGCCTTCGTGCAGGACGGCCGCGCGATCGTGCGCGCGAACACGGCGACCGCACTCGGCGCGCTGGGCCCCGCGGTGGCGTCCGCCGCGATCACGATCGGCGCGCTGCTCCGCGACGATGACGCTCGCGTCCGCATCGCTGCGGCGGGCGCGATCGACAAGCTCGGCGACGCCGCGGTGGTCGTTGCCGCGCCGTACCTGGTCGGCGCGCTGCGCGGAGATCCGAGCGTCGCCAACGCCTGCCGCGCCGTGCTCGCCGCCCGCAAGGACAAGGTCGAGGCCGCGCTGCTCGCCGGGCTCGAGACCCCCGACGAGGCCCATGGCATGCGAGTCGCCGAGCTGATCTGCGCGCTGCCGAACGCGCGCGAGCTACTGTTCATCGCATACGACGGCCCGGCGCAGAACGTCCAGATCAATGCGGCGCTCGGCATCGGCATGCTCGGCGCCGGGCGCGCCGGCCCCGCTGGGCGGCAACGCCTCCTGAACGGGCTCGCTGGTCCATTCACCCGCAAGCGCGCGGCGGTGGTCAAGGCGCTCGCGTTGCTCGACCCCGCTCCGCCGGCCTGACGCGCACGTGTCGATCTGGACTTCGGGCCTGGCAAGCGGCCCGACGAGACCCCTTCGGGCCTGCTGCGGTTGCTCGCGCGCGGTGAGTCAATCCTCGCCGGGGCCCATCTCGGGCACCGCGACTTCGATCGTCCCGAGCTTGACGGTGCGGTCGCTCGTGAACGCGATCGACTTGAGGCTCTTCGCTCCGGGGAAGTTGGCATCGCGCACGCGGAGCACCAGCTCGCCGCGCGCGGTGGCCGTGACGGCAAACTTGCGATTGGCCTCGAGCGTCACGACGTCGTCGCTAAACCTGACCTCGATCGGGGTCGATTTGTCGCAGTTCGTGCACGCGATGCGGCCGGTGACCTTGATCTTGTGCTCGGGGGCCGGCGTCGATGGGTCGAGCGCGACCAGATCGCGGCCCTTGCACATCGTGACGGCGGGCGTGCCGCCGTGGATCTGGAGGTCCGAGGTCGCGGCGAGGCCGATGCCGAGGCTCGCGATCGGCTTACCGCTGACGTCGTCGAACGAGCGCAGCTGATCGACGTCGACGACGTAGACCACGCCGTCGGCCGCGCCGATGACCGTGGGATCGGTGTAGAAGCTCGGGTCCTTGGCGTAGAGCCGCGTCTCCCAATGCGGCTTGCCCGTCGCGATGTCGTAGCTCGCGAGCATGCCGTCGACCCGCAGCGCGTATACCGTGGTGCCGGCGACCACCGGGTGGGTTGCGAACGGGACCTTCCAGCTCGTGGCCTTGCCGGCGGCGGCGCCGTACACCGTGAAGCCCTCGTCGACCTGCTGAACGAGGTCGTCATTGGCCGTCGAGAAGTGCGGGATGAGGTTGCTCTTGAAGTCCTGCGACCACGCCGGCTTGCCCGCCGCATCGAGCGCCACGATCGTGTAGTCGTCGCTGGGCAGGTGGCCGCGCTGCACCATGTAGATCCGGTTCGCAGTGGCGAGAAACGCCTCGAGCCCTTCGCGCTTGTCGGCCACCGGGACCTTCCACTTCGAGGTGCCGGTCGCGGCGTCGAGGCGCTCGAGCGTGATCGCCGTGGAGGTCGTTCCCAGCTCGACCACCGCGAGGAGCAACTCGCTTCCGGTGGTCGTGCTCACCTGGTAAACCGGCTTACGGTTGGGGTCGCGATCGCGCCGCCAGCGCAGCGCGCCGGTCCTTGCATCGACGCCCGCGTAGGGGCCGTCGAACACTTCCAAGACCAGCGTGTCGCCGATGATGTCGACGACGAACGGCTTGGCCTTGGAGCCCTTGGCCGCGAGCGCGGGCAAGGGCGTGTTGGTCGCGGCACCGGTCGCACGCTCGATCCGCGTCAGCGAGCCGTCATGCGATCGGTAGAAGCTCGCTCCGACCTGCGCAAACCGCTGACACGACGACTTCGGCGGCCTGCCTTGCTTCGCCGTGGTCCACATCGGTCCGAGCGGACCACCCTCTGCGACCGCCGTGGCCGCGACTATGAACCCCAGAGCCATCACGATCGGTACGACATGTTGCGAGCCTACATCGGGCTTCGCGCTCGCGGTCCAAAGCTCAACGCGGCGTCGCTCGCAATCAGGGAACGTCGGTGCCATCAAAAGTCTCGCGGTAACGCCTCGCGGTCAGCGCGATGGAGTGGCCGTCGGCGTCGGAGTGGGCGTCGGCGTGCTCGGCGCGCTCGGCGGCGGGCCGAGCCGTGCAGTGGTGTGCTGAAGAAACTCGCGGTCGGGGCCGAACGCAGTTATCTCGCGGCGATCGCCCATGCCGTCGATCTCGATGAGGACGACCGGCTTGTACCGATCGCCGACCTTGACCCACGCCATCGTCGGCGGGACCGCGGAGGCGGCCTCGGTCCACGTGCGGTGTTCGACGTGATCGTCGAAGACAATCTGGCCGGGGTGGGGATCGCCAGCGGGAGAGTCCGATCCGGACATGGTGGCTTCCTTCGAGGCAGGGGGATCGGTGGGCGCGGGGCGCGGGCCCGCACAGGCGGCGGTGGCAAGCACGATCGCGAGCGCGGCGCCTCGGTTCACTTGTCGTACTCCGTCTTCAGGCGTGCGCGCTTGCCTGCCGATGTTGATCACGTCGCCCCTGACGAGGAAGCGTAGCACACGCGGGAGGAAGCCGGTCACGCATCTATCGACGGCGATTCCCGGCCGATTGCTGTGTGCTCGTAACGCTTCAAGAGCCGCTTGTGGGCCACGCTGGCCCTCGAAACCGATGACCTCACGCGCGCGCTCGGCGCGGCAGCAACCAGCTCGACCTGATCAGCGTGGGTCTTCCGAGTTCCCTGCAGCTGTGTCCGGGGAAGACGCATCGGACGATGCGCGCGGCACCTCATTGTGCTTCCAGGCCGGCCAGCTCTCGACCTCCGCCTTCGCCTTCTTGGC
>Ga0134121_10005291_pt1 | contig 10507 bp, 14 predicted proteins | sample KB301_FD_96463 | JGI IMG/M metagenome (GOLD analysis project Ga0134121, IMG submission 96463) | Terrestrial soil microbial communities without Nitrogen fertilizer from Kellogg Biological Station, Michigan, USA - KB3-0-1 | ecosystem: Environmental > Terrestrial > Soil > Unclassified ...
AGATCGATCACCGCCACGCCGTTCTCGCGCAGCCAATCGATCCCGCCCGCGAAGTTGACGGACTCGCCGACCACGACCGTGCCGATCTTGAACTGGCGCACGAGACCGCTGCAGTACCAGCAGGGGGCGAGCGTCGTCACCATGATCTTGTCGCGATAGCTGGTCTGGCGTCCGGCCTTGCGGAAGGCGTCGGTCTCGCCGTGGACCGAAGGGTCGCCCTCCTGCACGCGCCGGTTGTGGCCGCGGCCGAGCAGGCGCCCCTCGCTGTCGAAGAGGGCTGCGCCGATCGGGATGCCCCCCTCCGCCAGCCCCTGCCGGGCCTCCTCGATGGCGACCGCCAGAAGAGCGTCATAGTCGAGATGGGTCATCGCGGGCCTCCTCCGTGGACGGGCAGCAACGGGTTCCCATCATTGCCGGGGGATGCGGGGAGTGTCAACATGCGGTACACTAGCACCGAGGGCCTGCATGGAAGGACGAGCAGACCGCGATGAAAGCCACGCTGACTGTAACTGTCGATGAGGAGCTGATCCCGAAGGCGGAGCAATATGCCCGTGAGCGAGGGCTCTCTCTGTCCGAGCTGGTCGAGACCTCGTTGCGAAACGCCACGGAGAAACCCGGAGGCACTTTCTCCGAGCGGTGGCGCGGCAGGTTCCAGTCAGCCGATCGGGACGACGATCGCTACCGGGCGCTGGCCAAGCGCTACCTGTGATCATCCTTCTCGATACAGACATCCTGATCGACCTGGCGCTCGATCGGAAGCCTTTTGCCGAGCCGGCAGCCGGGCTTCTCGACGCCCTTGAACAGCGTCCAGGGAGAGCGTTCGTAGCTTGGCATTCGCTTTCCAACTTCTATTACCTGGTCGCTCCTACCCGAGGAAAGCAGGAAGCCCGCGATTTCCTGCTGGATCTCACGCGATTCGTCCATGTAGCTCCCACCACAACGGAGAGCCTTGTGTACGCAGGAAGTCTTGAGCTTTCGGACTTCGAAGATGCTCTGCAGGTCGCCGCCGCAGTCGCGTGCCGAGCAGAAGTGGTTGCAACCCGTCGACGAAGGGACCATCATCCATCAGCACGCCCTGATCTCACGGCCCCGGCTCATCGCGCGCAAGAAAGTCGAATATCCCCCCGACCACCGCCCCTGGAACGGCCAGCCCGGGGGCCTCGTCGTGGAATCGGTGATCGCGCCAGACGGCCGGATCGCCCGGATCAAGGTGCTCCGCGGCCCGCAGGACAACGCCCTGAACCAGGCTCTCGCCGATGCCCTGCGGGAGTGGCGTTTCGTGCCCGCGAAGCTGTACGGGAAGCCCGCCGCCGTCTATTACGTCCTCACGATCCGGGTCAACGAGAAAACAAAAGAATGAGGCCGTAGACCGGCGCGACCGTCTTGCATCGGTTGCGCCGGTCGCTCTGGACCGTTCAATTGAGGGGCTGGATCATCAAGCCATCGAAGTAGGCGTTCCCCTTGTTCGCTCCATCGCGGACGCAGCGAACCCGAACCCCGGTGGTCCTGGATCCGACCTGGACATCGACGTATTGATACTCCCAGACATTGACCGACTTGGCGAAGGCATGCCCGTCCGGGAAGTTCCCACCCAAGGGCCTGCCGTCATCATCAGTTAATCCTTTACCGTCATTGAAGTCCAGGTAGACGTTGTCCGCGGCGTTCCCGCGCAGGAGCCATCCTGACAGTCGGTACTTCTTGCCGGGAGTCACCATGATCCAGGGAGTGGTGATCGCATAGTCGGCGGTCCAATCCCCGCCGAGACCCGGAGACCCGCCGCGCAGTGCAACCTTCCAGATGCCTACGTTCTGGCTCGGGTTCGGGGCATCGGTCGTGATCACGGCGTCCGGGGAAGATCCCTGCCAGTAGCGCGCATACGAGCTGACGAGCCCGCCTTGAACAGGGGGAGAGGTGAACTCTTCGAAAGAGCCGTTCGGCACGAACGTACCGAACTGCGCTGTGGCGGCCGCGGAAAAGGCGAGGAAAGCGATGGCGGTGGTGATCGTCGGTTTCATTTCTTTCTCCTTCGGTGGTTGGTTGATCGGTAACCTGCAAAGCGGTAGATCCACTCCAGGAGGTTCGGTTTATCGGGGACAAAAAAATTGAGCGCCCCTTGCGGGGCGCCCTTGGGTGACGCGATCTGAACGGGAGGTCGTGGTCAACCTCCTGTCGGGGCGAGGTTGCCTCCTGTCTGGACGATAGGATCGTTGTCGGTCTTGCCTCCGGCGAGTACGTGCATCTTCCGGTCCAAGCCGGAAATACCGCGGCGGAGAGATTCTGGAAGTTTTCTCCAATGGCTCAGCCTCTCAAGCAAGGAAGCCAGCCCGAGCAGGATCGCTTGGAACTTACGGAGTGAATACTGGATCACGGTCGAAAGGGTCATCGTCTCATCCTCCAGGTTGGTTTGTTGTCTACAGGTTGATAGATCCACCTTGAGGGGAATGGTTTATTCAGCTCTCCCGGGAACGGTTTGCCAATCACCCTGCAAGATGAATCCGGCCCAGTAATCGGCTGACCGCCAGCCCTGATCTCTCCACATCGCGATCTGGGCTGCCCGGAGCGCTGCGGCAGGTGGACGTCCCCGGCCGAGCATTTCGCGATAGAAGAGCCGCATCAGCTCGGCGGTGGCGCGGTCCTCCACCGGCCAGAGGCTGACCAGGACCTGCCGGGCGCCAGCCGACAAGAAGCCTCGGGCAAGGCCGACCAGGCCTTCGCCGCGGATCTCCCGGCCGAGAGCCGTCTGGCAGCCGGACAGCACCACCAGATCCGCAGGAAGATGCAACCGGTAGATCTGGTCGAGACGCAGGAAGCCGTCGCGCGGGTGGCCGTGGGCATCGACCCTGGAGAGCACCACGCCCGAGAGCTCGGGACTCTCGGTATTCAAGACGGCGTGGGTCGCGAAGTGAACGATCCGGTACTGCGCCAGGCGGCCGCTCAACACGGTCTCGCGGTTCGCTGCAAAGTCCAGGGCAGCGAGGGTCCGCTGGCGAGGAGCCAGGGAGAGGATCGCCTGCGCTTCGGAGCGCGAGAACGGCAGCCTTTCGAACCGCTCCAGCGGGCCGCCTCGCTGATCGGGAGCCGCCCTGGGCACCGCCGGAGCGGGCGTCACCCGCGGGTCGGTGGCGCTGAAGACGGGATCGGCCACCACGGCGATCGTGCCGGGTGCGGGGCGCCGCCCCAGGGCGGCCTCCCGCAGCCGGGGCAGCACCGAGGCCGAGGGGAGCGTAACGATCTCATGGTCGACGATGAGAGGAGCGCCGCCGGCGGGGTCGGGCAGTGCCGCGAAAGAGATGCCCCAGAGCGCTCCGTCCGGGACGATCACCAGTCGGTCCCCGGCGCGCAGCCGGTGCGCCACCGGTCCGAGCAGCCGGCGTGACAGATCGGCCAGAGCGAGATCGGTCTGGCGACGCGCGAGAGCCCGGCCGCTGTGCGCCAGGAGGAACGCGGTATTGCGGACCTCCTCCTCCAGCACCTCCCGCGGGGGGAGCTCGAAGCTCTCGATCGAATCGGGCGTCACGGCCCAGAGGAAGCTGCGCTCGCTTCCCAGGGAGTATTCGAGCAGGAGCGTTCCCTTCTCCACCACCTGCCGCTGGATTTCGCGGGTGGTCAGGAGAGCACTGGAGCCCTCGGGCCGAACGTCCATCCTGGCGAGGAGGTCGAGGAGAGTGCGCGCCCTGGTCTCTTCGCTGGCCAAGAGGGCCTGTGCGGCGTACCCAGCTCGCGGATCGCGCCGGTCGAGCTCCATCAGGAGATCGGTCCGGAGCTCGTAAATGTCTTGTCGCGTGGCGAAGAACGTCATCCGCAGATCCGACGTTGCCGGTTTGCGGCGCAGCGCCTCGATCCGGGCTGAAGCGCCTTCAACGGCGGCGAGAGCTTCCAGCGTCCGCCCCGCCGCACGCCGAACCCGGGCGAGGCCGAACAGGGCGTTGGCCTCTCCGGCGGGATCTCCGATCTCGCCGAAGAGAGCCCGCGCGCGGAGGAACGACTCCTCGGCGTCGACCGGCCGCCCGAGGTCCAGATCGATATCGCCCAGATTGATGAGGGCTCCGGCCTGGTTGGCGCGTTCGCCGCGCGCCCGGAAGATCTCGAGCGTCTCTCTGAACATCCGTTCCGCTCGATGGGCTTCCCCTTCCCGGCGAAGGTACCAGCCCAGGTTGTGGAGCGTCACGGCTTCGTGGCCCTGGTCTCCGACTTCACGTTGGAGCCGGAGGGCGCGCTGGAAGACGCTCAAGACCTCGTCCCGGGAGTGGCCGGAGAGAGCGCGCGCCACTCCCATCCCATCCATGGCGATCCCCAGTCCGTCGAGGTCTCCGGCGGCTTGCAGGAGAGACACCGACTGGCCGAGGTGAGCGAGCGCCCGCGACGTCTGGCCCAAGGAGATCTCCAGGCGGCCGAGATTGCTCAGCGTGCTCCCTTCCTCGCCATGCTCCCCGAGCGCACGCCAGAGGGTGAGCGCCTGCGTGAAAGCGGAGAGGGCCTCCCCGCTCTCGCCGACCTCCATCGCGGCGCGTCCGATGTTGTTGAGGACCCGAGCCTCTTCGGGACGATTGCGGGATCGCCGGTGCAGAGGGAGCGCCTCCCGATACAAGGCGAGCGCCTCTTCGGGCCGTCCACTGATGCGCTCCAGGCGGGCGAGATTGCTCAGGGTGGTCCCGACCCGCGCCTCGATCTCCAGAACCCGAAAGAGCGCCAGCGCCTGCCGGTAGAAGTCTGCCGCAGTCTTCCTCATGCTCTGTGTGTCGTAGGCCGTGGCCAGACAGAACAGGGCTTCGGCTTCCCTCTCGCGCAGACCCAGGGCACGGAACCGGGCGAGGGCCTCCCGGCCTCGCACCTGGACCATCCGGAGAGATGCCGGAGTGTCCTCCTGGGAAAGCCGTATGCTTTCCGCCAGCGATCTCTCGGTTTCCACCCGGGCGCGGTCACGCGCAGTGGCCGGGTGCAGCGCGTCGAGCCGAAGCGTGTAGCGGCCGGCCGGAACGCCCTGCGCAAGGGATCGGACCTCCAGCCGGAAACGTCCGCCCGCCCCGGCCACGACCGGCAGAGGCTCGGGTCCGAGGATTCCGTTGAGGCTGTCGACCGCCGCTACAAGCCTCCCGTCGGGCGCCCGCAGGCTCACCTCGACATCGATCCCCTTCTGATCCACCACCAGCTCGGCGTACTGGCCGGCGGCGAGATCGAGGAGATAGGCGCGCTCTTCGCCGCCTTGCAGCGGAGCTTCGTCGAGGGCTCCCGGCGCGAGGCGGACGATCCGGACGGCAGCCGGGCGGGCCGGTGAGGTATGGACGGGAGCGGGTCTCGCTGCCGGCTTCTCCGTGAGTGGAGGATCTCCGCGGGTCGTGAGCAGCAGACCAACGGCCAGGATCGGTAAGGCCAGAGGTGCCCGGACGGTCATTGGCCTCTCGAATATTGGTTCGTTTCAATGTTTCGAAGGAATTCGGCTTCCGTTCTCTATTTCATGACAAATGGCTCGAATCCATTTCGTGCCGCGCCTCACGGCACGAGCCGGAACACATAGTCCCCGAGGAGCTCGCGGTCTCCCCCTCGTCCGATCCCGAAGAGACGGAGCCGGTGCTCACCCCCTCCGAGTGCGCGCCGCGGTACGGTCAGACTGAACGAGCCATAGTCGTTCGGACGGAGATCCTTCTCCCGCCAGACCACCGCGGCGCCGCCCGTGGGCGCGATCTCCGCTTCGTAGCCCTGGAAGTCCCCGCGCCGGACAGGGCTCAGGATCAGGGTGAAGATCCGGGCATCGGCCGGCACCTCGGCAATCGGTGCGGCGCCCTCGTCCCGCGGTCCGATGCCGCGGGGGAGGAGGTCCAGCACCGGCGCGTTGATCTCGGGCCGGGACAGCTCGTCCACGGTCCGGCGGAGCGATGCGACCCAGGCGGAGAGGCCGACCACCGCGACCAGCAGGGCCGCCGCCAGAGCCGGCATCCAGGGCGGCGGAGCGGTCCCGCGGCGAGGAGAGAACGGGATGACCGTCTCCTTCTCCGGACGGGGGTGGTCCCGGATCTCCTGCCGCAGGCGTTTCCAGACCGCCTCGCCCGTGCCCGCGGGGATCTCGACCTCGCGGCCGAAGCCGGGATCGTCCAGCGCTTCGAGGTCGAGCAGCAGCCCGGCGCAGTCACGGCAGACCAGGAGGTGGCCCCGGACGCGGCGCTCGTCCTCTTCCGGCAGCTCGCGCGCGTGATACGCGGCCAGCGTCTCGGCGTCGGGATGCTCGCCGCCTTCGATCTCGCTCATGAAGACGCCTCGCCGCGGCTCGGGAGAGGTCCCGCGAAGTAAGGTCCCAACGTCTTCTGCAAGCGCCGCCGCGCCTGGAAGAGGTGGACCTTGACGGTTTCGGGGGACAGGTGCAGCAGCTGGGCGATCTCCCGCACCTTGAAGTCCTGATAGACGTTCAGGATCAGGCACTTCCGCATCTGATCCGGCAGCCGGTCGACCGCTTCGCGCAGCAGCCGGGAGCGCTCGGCCTGGAGCAGCGAGTCGCCCGGAAGGGGATCCTTCGCGACGGGCTGAACGGGCGATCGCCCGTCGTCCGCTCCCGGCGCGGTGTCCAGGGAGACCTCCTCGCCGGACCGCTTGTCCGCAACCCCATGGCGCAGGCGCTTGCGGAACGCGTTGGTCGCCACCTTGAACAGCCAGGTCTCGAAGCGGGCGTCGCGCCGGAACGAGTCGATCCCTCGATAGATCCCGAGAAACGTCTCCTGGGTCAAGTCGAGGCAGTCGGCGTGAGCAAAGCCGCGGTGAGCGAAGAACGCATAGAGAGGCCGGTAATAGCGCTCGCACAGCAGGCGGAAGCTCTCCTCCACGGCGCGCCCCGCCTGGATCGCGTCGAGGATCTGCTGGAGCGATGCGTCGCTTTCAGACATCCAGATCTCTCAGGATGTCGTAAGGATAGCAGGGAATCTCCTCACCCGGTCCTCGATAAACCCTCGCCTGCCGGAGCGGATCTATCCCTTCATGGACCTGCCCTCGATTGTTTTCCTCTCTCCCCAGGCGCGCCAGATCTTCCCTGCCGACGGCACGGTCCGGGTGGTCGTGAGCACGTCGGAGGCGCTGCGGCTGGTCTTTTTCGCGAAGCAGGTCGGAGGGGAAGGGATCGTCGTCCCGCGCTCCTTCGGCCGCACCGGTCCGGGAGAGCAGACGATCGAGCTCGACCTCCCGGCCCGCGAGATTCCCTTCGAGAATGCCGTGATCCAGCTCGACTTCTACCCCGCCACCTCGCCCACACCGCTCCGGTTCTTCAGCAGCCAGTTCTTCATCCGGTAGGCCGCCTCACGGCAGGATACGCACCGCGTATTCGCCGAGCGGCTCCCGCCTGCCGTTGCGGATCCCGAACAGGCGGATGCGGTAGTCGCCGGCTCCGAGAGCGCTCCGCGTCTCGCTGAGGAAGAACAGGCCATAGAGATTCTGCCCGATTCCTCTCTGCGAGATCACCACACCGTCGGTCCGCTCGAACTCCGCCTCGTACTCCTGGAAGTCGCCGGGCCGCTCCGGGTTCAGAATCAGAGTGAACCTGCTCGTACCGGACGGTATCACCGTGGCTGGCGCGGATCCTCCATCCCGCACCCTGGCGCCGACAGGAGCGAGGTCCACCATGAAGGGTCTGAGGTCCGGCCGGGACAGCTCCTGACGCAGCGCTGCAACCCAGACCGAGAGGCCGACCACGGCGACCAGCAGGGCCGCCGCCAGAGCGGACATCCAGGGCGGAGGAACGGCCCTGCGGCGGGGCGCGAACGGGAGGACGGTCTCCTGCCGCGGACGCTCCCGGATCTCCTGGCGGAGGCGCTCCCAGAGGACCTCGCCCGTGCCGGCGGGGATCTCGACGTCCCGGCCGAAGCCGGGGTCGCCCAATCGTTCGAGATCGAGCAGCAGCTCGGCGCACTCGCGGCAGACCAGGAGGTGGTCCTGGATCCCCCGCTCTTCGTCCTCCGGCAGCTCGCGCGCGTGGTAGGCGGCCAGCGTCTCGGGATCGGGATGCCCGTCGTTCTCGCCGGCGGCAGAGGCTACCCAATCCATGACGGCCTGGCGGATCTCGGGTTCGTTCTCGCTCATGGCTGGTTCCTCAGGACGGTGCTCGCCACGATTCCAGCGTCTTCTGGAGCCGCCGCCGCGCCTGGAAGAGATGGACCTTCACGGTCTCAGGGGACAGATGGAGCAACTGGGCGATCTCCCGCACCTTGAAATCATGATAGACGCTCAAGACCAGGCACTTCCGCATCTGGTCCGGCAGCCGGTCCACGGCCTCGCGCAACAGCCGGGAACGCTCGGCCTCGAGCAGCGCATCCCCTGGCAGGGGGTCCTCGGCGACCGGCTGGAAGGCCGACCTCTCGTCGTCCGCCCCCAGCGCGGTATCCAGCGGGACCTCCTCGGCGGCCCGCTTGCCGGCCACCTCCCAGCGCAGACGCTTGCGCCAGGCATTGGTCGCCACCTTGAACAACCAGGTCTCGAACCGGGCATCGCGCCGGAACGACCCGATACCTTGATAGATCCCGAGAAACGTCTCCTGGGTTAGGTCGAGGCAGTCGGCGGGAGAAAACCCGCGGCGGGAGAAGAAGGAGTAGAGAGACCGGTGATAGCGCTCGCAGAGGAGGCGAAAGTTTTCCTCCACGTCGCGCCCTGCCTGGAGCGCGTCCAGGATCTGCTGGAGCCATTCGTCGTCTGCGGACATCCGGATCTCGAAGGATGTCGCAAGAGTACCACTATGGCTTGCCGAACCTCTCGCGAACCACAGCGAGGGCGTCGCGGCTCCGCTGCTCCTCGATCTCTTCGAGATGCTGCACGCGGCGGCTCAAGTCCCAGGTGCGGTCGTTCAAGTCTCTATACAGAGGAGCGATCATGGAATGCACGTCATCGATCTTACGAAGGACCTCGGAGTGGAGGCGCGCAGAAATCTCGCCCTGGGCGATCAGTCCCTCGGCCAGGATCTTCATATCGGAATGAATGTGCTCCACCACGACCCGGGTCTGCCGGTTCTCCGCTTCCAAGGCGACCCGGGTCTGCCGGTTCTCCTCTTCCAGGGTTGTCCGGGTCTGCCGGTTCTCCGCTTCCAAGGCGACCCGGGTCTGCCGGATCTCCTCTTCCAGGGTTGTCCGGGTCTGGCGGTTCTCCGCTTCCAAGGCGACCCGGGTCTGCCGGTTCTCTTCCCGGACCCCATCGATCTTCTCATCCAACTGCTGCGAGATCTCGCCGAAGCGCCTGTCCAGATAGCCGATCAGTTCCTGGTCCGTCACGCTCTCCCCCTGAGGCAAGGTCGTCTCAATGGGGGACAGACTACCGTGGTCCGTGCCCCGCCGCAAGACTCTTTTTTGTCCAGGCGCGTCGGGGCTCCCCCGCGGAGACCAACTGTCATAGGCTGTGCGGCATGACGACGCAATCGAGAATCAAGGGAATGGCCTTCGTTCTCTGGCTGCTGATGGCCGCGCAGGCACCGGCCGACGAGGCGCTGCTGACCATCACCGGGGAGGGCGGCAAAGCTCTCCGGTTGACCGCGGCCGATCTGGAGAAGCTGCCGCATCAGACGGTCCAGGCCGCGGACCGCGGTCAGGAGGCCGCGAGCTACGAGGGGGTTCCGCTGGCCGAGCTGCTGAAGCTCGCCGGAGCGCCGCTCGGAGACGCTTTGAAGCACGGCGATGCGCCGACCTGGTATGTCGTGGTGGAGGCGAAGGACGGCTATCGGGCCGTCTTCGCGCTCGCCGAGATCGACCCGGCGTTCACCGACCGGAGCATCCTTCTGGCAGACAAGAAGGACGGGAAAGCCCTGACCGGCGACGAGGGGCCGCTGCGGATCGTGGTCCCCGGGGAGAAGCGGCACGCCCGTTGGGTGCGGCAGGTGATCGGCCTGCGGATCGGGAAGGTCTGAAGCCCAACGTCTGCAATCGGGAGAGACAACCATGAAGATCAGCGCACGCAACGTTCTGCAGGGGACCGTCCAGCGCGTCGACCACGGCGCCGTGAATACCGAGGTGGTCGTCGCACTGCCCGGCGGCACCGAGATCGTGTCGATCATCACGAAGAGCTCCGCCGAGCGGCTGGGGCTCACCGAAGGCGCGCGAGTCCACGCGGTGATCAAGGCATCCGACGTGATGATCGCGACGGACTGAGCCTCATCCCCCCACCAGCGCCTGCCAGACATCGAGACGGCTCCAGTCGTCCACCGGACGGCCGTCGAGGAAGACGGTCGGCGTGTGGTCGAGCGCGACGGAGCGCCCGAGTTGGGTGTCTTCGAGGATGCGGTCGAGCGCCGCGCGCCGGGCGACGCGCTCGGCCACCGCGGCGCCGTCGATCCCGGCCTGGCGCGCCAGGTCGGCCCAGGGTGCCTGCGGCAGATCGGCCTGCCGGGCGAAGAGGAGGTCGTGCATCTTCCAGAAGGCCTGATTCCCGCCGAGCTCGCGCGCGGCCTCGGCGGCGAAGGCCGCCTCGCAGGCCTGGGGATGGAGGGTGCGCGTCAGACCCGGGTTGCACTCCTGCTCCAGCGGATAGTGCTTGTAGACGATGCGCAGCC
>Ga0134121_10005295_pt1 | contig 10504 bp, 5 predicted proteins | sample KB301_FD_96463 | JGI IMG/M metagenome (GOLD analysis project Ga0134121, IMG submission 96463) | Terrestrial soil microbial communities without Nitrogen fertilizer from Kellogg Biological Station, Michigan, USA - KB3-0-1 | ecosystem: Environmental > Terrestrial > Soil > Unclassified ...
CAAGGTCCGCAGGAAGGCGTGGCGCTGCTTCGGGGTGAGGATCTCGATGAGGGCGTCGTGGGCGCCGAGCGCGACGCCGTCGAGCCGGCGCAGCAGCTCCTCGCCGGCTGGCGTGAGGGCGAGCGCGCGGGTGCGGCGGTCCGCCTCGCCCGGGCTGCGGCGCAGCAGTCCGCCGCGCTCCAGCCGGCGGATCACGTCGGTCGCGTTCGAGCGATCCATGCCGATCTCGTGGGCGAGGCGCGCCTGGTCGATGCCGGTCACGTGATTGGATCAGCGAGTGTTGAGTTGACCGTGTCTGAGAATGGTCACAAGAAGGTCGTCGTGTTTTCCGGCGATCTAGGACCACGCGGTGCGCCTCTGCTCAACGATCCCGAGCCGTTCAAAGAGGCGGATGCGGTAATCATGGAGTCGACTTACGGCGATCGCACTCATCGCTCACTGCACGATACCGCGATCGAGGGAAGAGAAATCATCGAGCAGGCGATTCAGAACAAAGCGAAAGTGCTGGTGCCGATCTTTGCCATCGGACGAACGCAGTTGCTTCTTTACTTGCTGGCCGGAGCGTTTAAGAGGAAAACGTTGCCACGGTTTCCGATTTATCTCGACAGCCCGATGGCCCTCGAAGCCACGAGCATTTACCGGCGGAACACTGAACTCTTCGATGCTGAGGCATTGGAGATGGTCCAGTCAGGCGAATTGGCGCGTAGTCTGACGAGTGCTCAGGCTTGTGTGAAGTCCGGAGAATCAAGAGCGCTGAACAGTGTCGAAGGGCCTTGTTTGATCATGGCCGGCAACGGGATGTGCACCGGCGGGCGGATCATGCATCACTTGCGACACAATCTACCAATACCGGAGACAGCAGTGCTGATTGTCGGGTTTCAGTCTCCCGGATCGCTCGGTCGAAACTGGTGGACGGTGCGGAGTCGGTGTTGATGTTTGGCGAGGAAGTGCCGGTGCGCGCGTCGATCCATACGATGGGCGGCTTCAGTGCGCACGCTGATCAGAACGAACTACTCGACTGGTACGGCGTGATGGCGCCCTCGCGGCCACGCACCATCATCACGCATGGTGAAGACCGCGCGCGACGAGCTTTCAGTGGCAAGATTCAAGAGCGGTTCGGAGTGCAAACAGAATGTCCGGCGCTTGGTGACGTGATCGAAATTTGATGCCGTGAGGATGCACAGAACCGAGCGCGGTAGCGCCGGGTAAACCCAGGCAACGCGCCGGTTAATAGAAGTTGACCCGGCGCTACCGCGCCCGGTTCTGTGCGCTGGGCGCAGCTAAAAAGGAGAGAATATGAGTGCAGCAGTGAGCCTTAATGATGAAGAGGCGGTGAAGCAGGTCCTGGTTGATTCGGTGCTTGGCCTTTGGGATGTGGTCAATAATCTTACGCGATTGAAACCGACGCACCGCGATCGTTATCGAGTGACCATCTTCGGTTCGGCGCGCGCGCGGCCGGGGACGGCTGCGTACGAAGAAACTAAGAGAGTGGCGAAGGCCCTCGCGGAGATGGGCTGCGACATCATCACCGGCGGTGGACCAGGCTTGATGCAGGCTGCAAACGCAGGCGTCGATCTCGCGGGCGAGGCGAAATCAATGGGCATTCGCGTTGACCTGCCGTTCGAACAGGAAGTGAATCCTTTCGTCGAGCAGGCGTTCGAGCATCGCACGTTCTTTACGCGCCTGCATCATTTCGTACTCGCGTCTGATGCTTTCATCGTCGCGCCGGGCGGCATCGGCACGGTGCTGGAGACGATGATGATCTGGCAGCTACTTCAGGTTCGTCACCTCGAGCGCACGCCTTTGATCATGGTGGGAAAGATGTGGCCGGGTTTAATCGAGTGGGTGCGCGAGGCGATGCTCTCATTCGAGACGCCGCTCATCGATCCCGCAGATGTTGATATTCCGGTTTGCGTGGCGAATGCTGACGAGGCCATCGCGATCATTAGAAACCATCGGAAGACACAAGCAGCGCAGGCGGGTTGATCACTTCTCGGCGTTTGCGGTCGAGTATCGTGGACGCTCGATGCCGAGCTTGCGCATCCTTGAACGCAGCGTGCTGGGATGGATGTTCAGCAATTCCGCGGCCCCGCCTGGACCTTCCACCTTCCAATGAACGTTCTTTAATGTACGCACTATCAGGTTGTACTCATTCTGCTCGAGTGTTCCAACGTGGATCTGGTCGTTGAAGGCACTTTGCAGCGCCACGTCTTCTTCAAGGTCCAATTCCAGAGCCTGCGAATCGAGATCGTCGATCAGGCGCAGTTGCGAGCCCTGCGTGATGATCACTGCACGCTCGATCACGTTTCGCAGCTCGCGCACATTTCCGGGCCACGGATAGTTGCGCAACTTCGCCATCGTGTCGTGCGGGATTGCGTCGATCGTTTTGCCGAGCTTCTGGCCCAACTGCCTGACGAGGTGAGTCACGAGTATCGGTATATCTTCTTTCCGCTCGCGCAAAGGCGGGAGGGTGATCGGAAAGATGTTGAGGCGGTAATAAAGATCCGAGCGAAACTCTCCCTTGCGCACGGCTTCTTCGAGATTCCGGTTCGTGGCTGCGATCACGCGCACGTCAACCTTTAACGTGTGACTACCGCCAACTCGCTCAAATTCACCTTCTTCCAGCACGCGCAACAGCTTGCTTTGTAAATCGAGTGGAAACTCGCCGACTTCATCGAGGAACAGAGTGCCACCGTGAGCGATCTCGAATCTTCCGGGTCGTCGCGAATCGGCTCCCGTAAAGGCGCCTTTCTCATGCCCGAACAACTCGCTCTCGATCAGCGTGCCGGGTAACGCGGCGCAGTTAACTTTGATCAGCGTGTGATTTCTGCGAGCGCTGAGCTTATGAATAGCGTGGGCCAGGAGCTCTTTGCCGGTCCCAGTCTCGCCAAAGATTGAGACAGTGGTATTGAGCGGGGCAACTTGTTCCGCCTGGCGCAGCACACGTCGAAGCGCCACACTCTGTCCGATGATCTCGCCGAAGTTGCTGGCGTCGCGAATCTCCTGCTTTAAATAGACGTTTTCCTGGTGCAACTGATCCTTCAATCGCTCCACTTCAGCCAACGCTTTTTTTAACGATTCCTCGGCTTCCTTGCGCCGCGTGATGTCGCGCACAATCGCAAGGATTTTTTCGCCGTTGCATTTCACCATCGACGCTTCGAAAGTTTTTAAACCGTCGGGCAGCGGCAGTGAGTATTCCATGAGCACGGGCTGTTCGGTTTGCAGGACTTTGGCAAAACTGTAAGCGAACTTGGCTGCGAGTCCGGGCGGCAGCACGTCAGACTGCTTCTTGCCCAGAAAATCTTTCGGCTCTGCGAACAGGGATTGGTCATCAGGCGCGTGGTAATCCAGATATGTTCCTTCCCGGTCGAGTACGAACATCAGATCGGGGATGGCATTCAGGATGGCGCGGTTGCGGTCTTCGCTTGCATGCAGCGCCGCCTCGCGCCGCTCGAAATCAGCGCGCGCATGTGCCTGCTCCAATTCCCACGACAGTTGATAAAGGTAACCGGGACGCTTTACGAGACAGCTCGACGCGCCCAGTTTGAGCCCCTGCCGGGCTAACTCTTCATCCGCTTCATTACAGACCAGCACTATGGGCGGAACTGGATTGCTTTCGAGACTCAGCTCGCGCAGGAGGTTAAGCGCGTTAGGACGCGACATCTGGAAATCAAGGAGAAGCACATCGTAACGCTTGTCTTGCAGGGTGGACACGACTTCCTGATCCGTGCTGACGGTATTCAGATCGATGTGGTCGGCATGTACATTGAGATGGCGACGGGTGTCTTCGATGTCAGACAAACTGCTCTGCGCGTAAAGAACTCTCAATGTATTAGCACGGCGAGCGGCGGCGGCGCGGTAATGATTTAAAGCACTTTCGAGTATCACCGGCAGTTTGTTGAGATAACCATTGCGTTTGACTACATAATCATCGGCGCCAGCCTTCAGCGCGGCCACCGCAGTCTCTTCGTCTCCCATGCCGGTGACGATCACAACTGCCAGCGGCAGAGTATTTTCACGAATGTAGTTGAGCAGCGACAAACCGTCCCCGTCGTGCATGTTCATGTCAGCGAGTACGAGGTCGGCCGGATCGGATGCGATCCGCTGCAAGCGCGCATGGGCTGCGTCAATGCTCGTTAGAGTTTCGAGAGTGATATGAGGCGCCGCCTTCGCCAGTACACGCATGGTGAGGTCGGCATCCCGCGGATCATCTTCTACGTAGAGTACTCTCATGCCAATGCCCTGAATCCTTTGAGTGAAGTTGTTGAGTGAGCGGCTATTGGGAGGAGCAGCGCGGGAGGCAGAGTTGTACGGAGAGCGATTCCGAAGACGGGGATTCGGAGAAAACACCAGCGCATAGGGGAGAACAACTTTCTGAGTGGCTAACGCTTACCACCAACAGTGAGTTTCGCGCTTTTGCAACTGTTAATCCTGTTTAAGGACTGCCGATCGCTGAACGAGTCGGGGGAAACTCCTTCGCGCACATAAACGGGAGGAGGCCGCATTATAGGTCGAATACGAAAGGGCTCCTATCCGTAATTCTACTGAGAGAGGCAGACCACCGCTTTCAGGCGATGAAAACGACTGCCAAAATCACTTATGTTAACGCCACGAGCTCGTCCTGTGCCGATTCCTCTTTCAAGGCAGCGATCGTGATCTTGCGTTTTAAGACGACGGCGGTGAGATCGTCATTTTGTGCGGTGCCTTTCGAGAAATCCTTAACGGCCGCATATAGCTTCGCGATCACTTCTTCGGGCGAGCAATCTCGAGCGGCGTGAATCGTGTCCTTCAATCGCGTTAACCCAAACTCCTCTGATTGCGGATTCTGCCACTCGTAAAAACCATCCGTGACGAGCACGATCATGTCGCCGGCCCTTAGATAATTCAGGCGCGAGTCTTCGTAGCTCATGCCGTCGATCATGCCGAGTGGAATTCCCTGGGCCTCGAAGTTTTCCCACTTATTCGCCGCGCGCCGGTACCAGAGAATTGGTCCATGTCCCGCTGAAAGCACTTTGACTTTTGAGTTTGCTGGGTTCAGAAAGATGACTGCAAACGTGACGAAGCGATCGTCGGCGAGATCGCTTGCAAGCAGGCTGTTGAGTCGTTCGAGAATCTGGTTTTGATCCGCGAGGAAGCTGGCACGCGCATATGCGCGACACAATGCGCTGACGAGTGCCGGACCGATTCCGTGACCGGTCGCGTCGCCGATGCTGATCGCGAGTTGGCCGTCGGGTAATGCTTGCCAGTCGAAATAGTCGCCGCCGGTTTGATTGGCGGGTTGGTTCCAACCAGCGATCTCGAAGTCGTCGAGCTGCGGTGGACGCGCGGGCATGAGGTCCTGCTGGATCGAACGTGCGAGATCGAGATCATGATTGATCTGTTCGAGCTCGCTTTGGAGTTTGGCTTCACGCAGCGCGGCGCGCACGTAACCGCGAATCTGCCGCGCGACTAAGGCGGCGATGATGCCGGCGAGAAAAATTGAGGCCGCGTAAACGATGTAGACAGGGAAGTGAAACTTCTCAGCAGCGGGAGTTGAATCGCTGAACCTGAGTTCGACATACAGCGCAACGAAGAGATAACCGGCGGCCGAAAGCAAGCCGGTCACGAGTGTGAGACTCGGGCGCAATCGCAGTATTGAGAGCGTGATGAATAAGAAGTAGATGACGATTGCCGGGGCGACGAGAACTTGATAAGGAGTTATCCAGGCGTTCAGCAGCAGGACGAAGAGCGTGACGGTGGGCAGTTGGCTCTCGATCAGGATGTTGAATACCCACAGCTCGGCACGCAGGTCTCCATCGTAGCGAAGCGCCCTTCTGATCGCGCGCCACATCACGGCTTCGTGAGCGATTGCTAGGACAATTACGGCGGATTGGACGAAGAGTAGTAAGTAGTTGTGAGTTGTGACCCCGCGCAGGATTACATAAGCGAGCCCCGCGACGAGAAGACAAAGCAGCGCCACAACACGATACGACTCACTCTTCAACGACGCCCGCTGAAACGCTCTCGACTGTAGCGCATCCACACTCATGTTGATTCTTCTCTGTGCAACCTCTGTGTCCTCTGTGTCTCTGTGGTGACTGATCTTTTAACCACAGAGACACAGAGGACACAGAGGTTGCACAGAGAAAACCTATTGCCAGCCGCCGCCGAGGGCTTTGTAGAGCTGGACCACGCTGAGTAGCTCGTCGCGGCGCGCGAGGGCGAGACTTCGTTCGGCCTCAAAGAGCTCACGGTCGGCATCGAGCGCGTCCAGCAGTGTGGCGACACCACCCGTATAGCGTAAGTAGGAGAGACGCGATCGATCTCGCAACGTGTCGACCAGCAGTGAGCGTTGCGTGCGGACCTCCTTCACCTTTTGATACGCGATCAACGCATCCGACACTTCACGAAACGCACCCTGGACCACTTTTTGATAATCGACGAGCAGAAAGTCACGCTGCGCCTGCGTAAACCGGATGTTCGACTTGATGCGCCCGCCCGTGAAGATCGGCTGTGCAACCTGCCCGCCCAGCGACCAAACATTTCGACTGCCACTAAACAAGCTCGTCAACTGCCCGCTCTGGTAACCCAGAAACGAAGTCAGCGAGATACGCGGAAAGTATTCCTTCTTCGCCACCTCGATCCGCGCAGACGCAGCGATCAAGCTATTCTCCGCCGAGCGAATGTCAGGGCGCCTTTCGATCAGATCCGACGGCAATCCCGCCGGCACAGCCGGTGGCACCCGCTCGTCCGTCAAGCTGAGCCCTCGCTCGATGCTGGAGGGATTTTGCCCCGTCAGAAAACTGAGAAAGTTCTCAGTTTGTTGTATCGACTGCTCGAGCGCCGGTATCACTTCCGTGGCGTTGTACACGAGCTCTTCCGCCTGGCGGACTTCGAGTATTGTCGACACGCCACGCTGCTGCCGGAGCCTGATGAGACGCAGCGACTCTTCGCGAGACGCGAGCGTGCGTTTTGAAATCTCGAGCTCGTAATCGAATTCACGCAAACTGAAATAAGCGGTCGCGACGTCGCTGACGAGCGTTGTGATCACAGCCAGCCGAGCTTCTTCAGTCGCTAACAGATCAGATCGCGCCGCCGCTGTTTGTTTGCGCAGTCGTCCCCAGATATCGATCTCGAAAGTGAGCAGGTTCAGCAGCACGCTTCCGAACGATCGATCGCGTTGTACCCGTTCGGGTAGTTCAACCTCAGCGCTGCGCGAGGTCCGCGTGTTAAAGACATCACCGCTGGCGTAAATCTGTGGAAACTGTTCGGAACGGACGAGACCGACATTCGCCCGCGCCGCATCGATGCGCGCGACCGCCTCACGCAGATCGTAATTGTGTGCGAGCGCGTCGTTGATTAACTTCTGCAGCTTTTCATCCTTGAACAACTCGAACCACTTCAGGTTCGCAAGCGACTGCGAATCCGGCTGCGTCGCTGTATCGCCGCGGAAAGTCGCCGGTGTTTGTACTTGCGGTCGCTGATTTTTCTGACCCAAAACCGTCTGGGCCAAGCACGCGACGAGAAGAATGACAACTAGACGCTTCATTTAGTCACCTCCTCCGGCCTCAGCAGTTGCCGGCTCAGCCGCGGGAGCGACGACCTTTTCACGTTTACGACGCCCGAGCCCTTCAACGAACGTGAAGTTCCCGGGAATGATGAATACACCTAAAGCAGTGGCGACGAGCATTCCAAAGAACACACCGACGCCCATCACGTTCTGCGCGCCCGCGCCTGCGCCACTGGCTTTCATCAACGGTATGACACCGAGAATAAAAGCAAACGCCGTCATCAGGATCGGGCGGAAGCGTAGTCGTGCAGACGTGAGCGCCGCATCTTCCAGCGAGTTGCCTTCTTCATGCTTGGCCTTGGCAAACTCAACGATCAGGATCGCGTTCTTTGCAGCTAGACCAATGAGCATCACGAGTCCGATCTGCACGTACACGTTGTTGTCGTAACCAAACATCCAGACGCCAGCCAGAGCTCCGAGGGCAACGAGGGGCGAGCCGAGCAGCACCGCCCACGGCAAGCGCCAGCTCTCGTACATCGCGGCCAGCAAAAGAAAGACGCAGACAATCGCCATGATGAACGTTGGCGCCGGCGGCGGCGCGATCTTCTCCTGGTACGAGAGTGACGAGTAGGAGAAACTCATCTCCTTCGGCATTGACTGGTTGAAGGTTTCCTCGAGTGCTGCAAGCGCCTGGCCCGACGTGTAACCGCGCGCCGGCGATCCCTGTAGCTCGACCGAACGCAGGAGATTGAAACGCGTGGTGAGCTCGGTGCCCGCGATGTCGTTGATGTTTACGAGCGTCGAGAGTGGGACCATCGCATTCGTGGTCTTCGAGCGCACGTAGATCTTCCCGATGTCACTGGCATGCAGACGATCCGTCGATTCAGCCTGAACATACACGCGATACAAACGACCGAAGCGATTGAAGTCGTTCACGAAGGCGCCGCCCATCGCCGTCGACATCGTCTGAAAGACTTCGTTGACTGGAACTCCGAGCGTGCGTGCTTTCTCTCGATCGAGATCTACTTTGACCTGTGGGTAGTTCGGATCGAATGAAGTGAACAGGTTTCCGATTTCAGGCCGTTGCCGGCCGGCGGTGATGAACGCCCGCGCTTGTTCACCCAGCTCGTCAACAGACATCGTGCCGGTGCGATCCTGGATCAGAAAATTGAAACCCGAGGCGGCGCCGAAGCCGCTCAGTGTCGGGATGTTGAAAGGGAAGATCACGCCTTCAGGAATGGCCGCAAACTGTTTCTGTAGCCCCGCCATGATTCCTTTGACGTGCAGCGCGTCGCCATGTCGCTCTTCCCACGGTTTCAAACGCGCGAAAAGTGAACCGTAATTTGCCTGGTAGGTGTTGGTAACAACGCCATAACCACCGATCGTCTGGAACGAGTCGATGCCTTCGGTCTTAGCCAGTATTTCTTCGACTTTCTTGAGCACTTCATTAGTGCGCGCCAGCGAAGCGCCCGGCGGCAGTTGCACGTTGATGCCTAAAATTCCCTGGTCTTCATCGGGAATGAAACCGGCGGGGATTGCTCTCGCAAATACGATCGCGCCGAGCACGACAACGCCCACGATGCCGATCGTCAGAATCGAACGGCGAATCAGCAATCGCGACACGTGTACATAACCGTTCGTCGTTACGTCGAAGACTTTATTGAAGCCGCGGAAGAAGACGCCGAGTGGACCACGCATCGGCTTCGGCTCTTTCAACAGCATGGCGCAGAGCGCCGGCGTCAGCGACAACGCATTAAACGCCGACAACAACACCGAGATCGCGATCGTGAGGGCAAACTGCTTGTACATGCTGCCGACGAGACCGCCGAGCAGCGCCACCGGAACAAACACCGCCGAGAGAATCAGCGCGATTCCGATTACGGGTCCGGACACTTCGGCCATGGCCTTGATCGTTGCCTCTTTCGGAGGCAGACCGTGCTCGAGGTGATGTATCACCGCCTCCACCACCACGATCGCGTCGTCAACTACGATGCCGATCGCCAGCACGAGCCCAAACATCGAAAGCGTGTTTACAGAGAAACCGAGCAGCGGAAAGAAGATGAACGTGCCGACGAGAGAGATCGGGATCGTGATTAACGGAATGATCGTGGCCCGGATGTTTTGCAGGAAGACAAAGACGACGATCGTCACGAGTATCAGAGCTTCGACGAATGTCTTCATAATCTCGTGAATCGACGCTTCGACGGCGGGAGTCGTGTCGTAAACGATCTTGTAATCCATGTCGGGTGGAAAGAGCGCCTTGGCGTGTTCCATCGTCTCGTAAATTGTTTCAGCGGCTTTGAGCTGGTTCGCGCCGGGCAAAAGATAGACAGCCATTGCGCCGCCGGGTTTGCCGTTGAGACGTCCGAATGAGTTGTAATCCTGAGAGCCGAGCTCCGCGCGCCCGATGTCCTTGATACGGACCACCGCGCCAGTACCGGTTTGACGAATGATGACGTTTTCAAATTCTTCCGGCGTGATGAGTCGACCGGGCGCGCTGAGGGTTTCAGTGAACTCCTGGTCCGTCGGTGTCGGCGCGCCGCCGATCTTGCCTGCCGGCGCTTGCAGGTTTTGTTCTTTAATAGCTGAGATGACGTCTGCTGGAGTTAAGCCGAGCTTCGCGATGCGATCGGGTTTGATCCAGACGCGCATGCCGTAGTCGGTGCCGCCAAAGAGATCAACCTGCGCGATGCCGGGGATGCGCAGGATCTGATCGCGCAGGTTAATGCCGGCGTAGTTGATAAGGAAGTTTGCGTCGTAAGCATCTTTGGGCGAGTAGAGGGAAATCACCATCAGGATGCTCGGGCTCTGTTTCTTTACGGTGACGCCCTGCTGGTTAACTTCAGCAGGAAGTCGAGCGGCGGCGGTGGAAACACGATTTTGGGTGAGGACGTTCGCGGTGTCCTGGTCGGTGCCGACTTCGAAGTTGACGTCGAGCAACATGCGGCCATCACTGGTGTTCGACGACTTCATGTAGATCATGCGATCGACGCCGTTCACTTCCTGCTCGATCGG
>Ga0134121_10005296_pt1 | contig 10502 bp, 10 predicted proteins | sample KB301_FD_96463 | JGI IMG/M metagenome (GOLD analysis project Ga0134121, IMG submission 96463) | Terrestrial soil microbial communities without Nitrogen fertilizer from Kellogg Biological Station, Michigan, USA - KB3-0-1 | ecosystem: Environmental > Terrestrial > Soil > Unclassified ...
ATAGCACGGCCGGCCCAGATAGACGCTGGGCGCGGGATCCAGCGCCATCAGGCGCAGCACCAGCGGGTCGCCGGGGGTGGGGTCGACGGCGGGCCGGCCGGCCTCCCATGGCGTGCCGTCGCCGTCGAGATAGACGTGGAGCGCGCCGGGCGCCCGGGATGCCCGCTCGCCGCGGCGGAACGTCATGTGTCGAAAGCCCTCCCCCTCGACCAGCGCCGGGCGGAAGCCGAGCGACATCGCGCGATCCGAGAAGCGCGCCGCCCGCTCCGCGCAGCCGGCCGCGAGGACGAGGACGAGAGCGAGCCCGAGGCCGAGGGCGGAGGGGCGCATCGCGCGCACTATACCGGGAACCGCGTCGGGGCGGGAATGGGCCCCGGGAAAGCGGCGAGGAGGAGACTAGGCGGTGAGGATGGATTCGCGGGCGCCGCGCGCGAGCGCGCCCGCGAGCATGTGGCCCAGCTCCGGCGTATAGCGGGGCCGGGGCTCCTTGGCCTCGATCAGCGAGACGAGCTCCGAGAAGCGGACCACCGGGGCCCAGGTCCGATCCACCTTCACGCGGCAGAGCGGATGGGTGAGAACCACCACGCCTTCCACCCAGCGGAGCAGGGAGCGTCCCAGCTCCGGGTGGGCACGGGAGAGAAACTCCTTCACCGCGAGCGCGCCGTCGGTCACCTGGCGCGCGACGTCGCCACGCGGGATACCGTTCACGCGCCAGCGGTTGTTCCGCACCCGGATGCTCCCCGCCCAGCGCTTGGTCTCGATGGCCATGACACCGAAAGGCCCGATGAGGACATGGTCCACGGTGGCGGCGTAGTACGGGAGGACGACATCGTTGACCAGGAAGTAGTCGTCGGAGAGGCGCCCCAGCAGCTCCGTGACACTGCCCTCGCCGAGCCGGCCGGCGCGGACATTGCGGAGCCGGCCCAGCGCGGGACCCGCCATCGACCCGGCGGCAAGCCCGGTCACGATCCCCACGAGCGGATTCACCGCCAGGCTCGCCGCCACCGAGGCCACGAGGCCGGCGCCGGCGAAGCCCATCAGCTCGAGCCGGTGACGACGCTCGCGTGCCGCCAGATATGCGCTCCCCGCCCGCTCGAGCTTCATGACGCTGTGTAGTGCACGGAGCGGGCCAGTGGTCCTGCCCCCTCGGCGCCTCATCCCCCCGCTCCTGTTCGCGTTGGGGCGCGCGCACTTACGGGTTTCGCGCAAGGCTTGCGCGGACGGGGTTGGACCAAAGCCGTCAGCGCGACGGGCCAAATTCGGGAGCGCGGACGTCGGGGGCGCGGGTCTCCGCCACGGGCGGGGCCGGGACGCTAGCTTTGACGGACCCTCATAGGTGGGCGACGGCCTCGATCTCGACGAGAGCGCCGGCGGGGAGCGCCACCACCTGCACGGTGGAGCGGGACGGCGGCTCGGGGCCCGCATGCTTCTTGTACACCTCGTTCATCGCCGCGAAGTCGCCCAGGTCCTTGAGGTATACGGTTGTCTTGACGAGCCGGTCCAGCCCGCTGCCGGCCGCCTCCAGGATGGCGCGCAGGTTGACGAAGACCTGCTCGGTCTGCTCCGTGATGCTCTTGCCCACGAGCTCGGTCGAGCCCGGTCGCAGTGGGATCTGCCCCGAGACGAAGACCAGCTCCCCGATGCGGATGGCCTGGGAATAGGGCGCGCCCGCGAAGGGCGCGGGGGCCTGCTCGCTGCGAATCACCGATTTCTTCGCCATGCCTAGCCTCGCATCGAGGTGAGCATGATCTCCAGCCCCACCCGGAGTCCCACCGGCAGCCCGTCCTCGTTCATCTCGAACTCGGGGGCGTGGTGCGGCCGCGCCGGTCCGGTGGCGGGCGCGATGCCCACGCGGAAGTAGCAGCCGGGCCGCTCGCGAAGAAAGAGGCTCATGTCGTCGGAGGCCATCACGCGCTTGCCCTCGTCCACCGCGGCCTCGCCCATCGCGGCGGCGGCGCAGCGATGCACGAAATCCGTCTCCTTCGCGTGGTTCACCACCGCGGGGCAGGAGCCCCCGTCCATCACCAGGCGCGCCTCCGCCCGGAAGGCCCGCGCCTGATGCGCCACGAAATCACCGAGGCGCTGGATGAGCTGGTCGCGGATCGACTGCTCGAAGGCGCGGATGGTGCCCTTCATGATCGCCCGGTCCGGAATGATATTGCCCTTGGTCCCCGACGTGATCTGGCCCACCGTGAGCACGGCGGTCTCCTGCGCGGGGACCTCGCGCGACACCAGGCTCTGCATGCCGAGGAGAATGCTGGCCGCGGCGGTGATCGGATCCACCGAGAGGTGCGGCATGGCGCCGTGGCCGCCCGCGCCCTTGACCTCCACCGTGAAGGCGTCCGCGGAGGCCATGGTGGGGCCGGTGCGCACCTGGACATTGCCCACCGCGTTGAGGGTGGTGAGGTGGAGGCCGTAGATCTCGTCCACCCGCGGATTGTCGAGCACGCCGGCCGCGATCATGGGCCGCGCCCCGCCCAGCACTTCCTCCGCGGGCTGGAAGAGGAAGACCGCGGTGCCGGGCACCTCGCGCCGGCGCGCGGCCAGGATCTCGGCCATGGTGATGGCGATGGCGGTGTGCCCGTCGTGCCCGCAGGCGTGCATCACCCCGGGCGTGCCGGAGGCGAACGGCGCCTCCAGGACCTCGGTGAGCGGCAGTGCGTCGGTATCCGCGCGCCAGGCCACGGTCTTGCCGGGCAGGTCGCCGCGCAGCACGCCCACCACCCCGGTGCCCGCCACCGCGCGCACCTCGAGCCCCGCCGCCTGGAGCCGCTCCGCGATGATCTGCGCGGTGCGCTGCTCCTGGAAGGACAGCTCCGGATGGCGGTGGAAGTCCCGCCGCAGTGCCACCAGGCCCTCGCGCCGCTTGTCCGCTTCCTGCGTCCAGTCCAGTCCCGTCTTGCTCATCGAAGGCCTCCGGTCAGAGTGAGGTGCTCGGCCGCCACAAGGTAGCAGAGGCCGCGGGCGCTGTCACTCCGGGACCGACCGCCACCAGAGGGTGATGAGGGCCAGCGCGGCCACGCCGCTGATGCCGGCGCCGAGATAGGCGGCGGACACCGAGGCGCGCTCCGAGATCCAGCCCACCATGAACGAGCCGAAGGGGAAGGTGCCGCCGAAGATGAGGGTGTAGAGGCTCATCACGCGGCCGCGGAGCGCGTCGGGAGCGGCCAGCTGGAGCGCAGTATTGCACGAGGCCACCAGGATGATGCTGGACACGCCGATCACGAACAGCATCGCCAGCGCCACCCAGAAATTCGTCACCGCGCTCATGGCGATGAGTCCGCCACAGGCCACGAAGCCGGCGGCGAGCACGAGGGGCAGCGCGAGCTGCGGCTGGCGGAGATTGCCGAGCGTGAGTGCGCCCGTCACCGCGCCCACCCCCACCGCCGCCATGAGGAAGCCGAAGCCGGCCGCGTCCACGCGCAGGACGGTGCGGGCGAGAAGCGGCACGTAGACGGAGAAGTTGAAGACGGTGAGGCTCACCACGAACAGCAGCTTGTTGTGTAAGCAGACGCCGCCCACCGAGAGCGCGTAGCGGAGGCCCTCGCCCACGTCGGCGAGCATGGAGCGCCCGCGCTCGACGCGGGGCGCGCCCTCGGTGCGCATGCGCAGCAGCGCGAAGATCACCACCGTGAACGACAGGGCGTTCAGGAGGAAGGCCATGTCGACCCCGAAGCGGGCAATGAGCAGCCCCGCCACCACCGGGCCGATGATGCGGGCAGTATTGAACGCGGCCGAGTTGAGCGCCACCGCGTTCACGATGTCCGCCTTGCCCACCAGGTCGGCCACGAAGGACTGGCGGGTGGGCATGTCCACCGTGTTCACGCAGCCCAGCAGCAGCGCCAGCACGCAGACGTGCCAGTACTCCACATGGCCGAAGCGGACCAGGACCCCCAGGATCAGCGCGAGGTACGCGATGGAGATCTGGGTGCACAGGAGCACGCGGCGCTTGGGCAGGCGGTCGGCGAGCGCGCCGGTGAACACGGAGAAGAGCAGCACGGGCGCGAACTGCAAGGTGCCGAGGAGCCCGAGCTTCAGCGGGGAGCCGGTGAGCTGCAGCACCAGCCACGCCTGCCCCACCGACTGCATCCACGACCCCACCTGCGACACCACCTGACCGACGTAGAAGCGCCGGTAATCCGCATGATTCAGCGCCCGCAGACCCGCCGGAAACTGCATCTAGCCCCCGGTGGCGCTCAGCGGCGAGGCGGCAGCCGGCGACCGAGAAGGGCCCAGATGCAAGGCGGCGCCCGAGAGCCGTCCCCGAGGCGTACCCCTGGTACGTTGAGGGAACGGCCGAGGGCGCCAACGAAGCAGATGGACCCTTATCGGTCGCCGGCGAGGGCGATGCAGGCGAAGGCGACCTTGGCCGTGGTCGGCACGCCGAAGCGCGCGGTGTGGCGCGCAGGCAGCCCCCCGGGGAAATGCTTCACGTACTCCGCGTTGATCTCGCGATAGTCGGCGGGATCGGTGATGAGCAGCGTCATCTGCACCACGCGCTCGAGCGAGGAGCCGGCCGCGCGCAGGATGGCGGCGACGTTCTCCAGCGCCCGGCTGGTCTGCTCCGCGGCGGTGCCGCCGGGCGCGGCGCCGCCGGTGTCGTTCCCGGCCCCGGTGCCGGAAACGAAGACGAGCCCGGCGGCGCGCGTGGCGCGCGAGAACGCGCCGGAGGCCGGCGCGTCGGGCGGATTGAAGAACTCGATCATGCGCGTCCTCCTTGACGAACGGGCGGGTCTGGCCGATGATTCGGGCTGCGTCCAACCCTACCATGCAATCGACATCCGGCGATCTCCTCGCGGCCGTCCGTGAGCGCGCGCACGCGAACCTCTACTGGCGGACCCTCGGCGTCCAGGTGGAAGACGCGCGCGAGGGCTGGGTGCGGCTGCGCGTGCCCGCGCGGGACGAGCTGCGCAACGCCGCCGGCGCGCCGGTGCACGGGGGCGTCCTCTCCGCCCTGGTGGACATGGCGGTGGGCGGCGCGCTGTCAACGCTGCACGCGTCCGCCGCCGGCGGCGTGGGCCAGTCCACCCTCGACCTCAACGTGAGCTTCCTCGCCGCCGCCCGCGGCGACGTCATCGCGGAGGGCCGCATCCTCCGCCGCGGCCGCAGCATCGCCTTCGGAGAGGCCTCCATCTCCGACGGCGAGGGCACCGTGGTCGCGGTCGGTCGCGCGACCTACATGATCCTGGCCCCCAAACCATAGGCTGACCCCGTACCCGCCACCCGAAAGGAGCGTCCCGTGCCCATCAAGATCGTCTTCTCCCCGCCGATGCCCAAGGACATCATGGACGAGTGCCGCGCCATGGTCCCGCAAGGATACGAGCTGGCCGTGGTGGAGCGCGGCGTGGGGGGCGGCATCGAGGCCCACGCGGACGCCGAGTACTTCATCGGCTTCGCGCGCGGCGACATGGGGCCGGACTTCTACCGGACGCTGCCCAAGCTCAAGCTCGTCCAGCTCATCAGCGCCGGCTACGACCGCCTCGACGTGGCGGCGGCCAAGCAGGCGGGGGTACCGGTGGCCAACAACGGCGGCGCCAACTCCACCGCGGTGGCCGAGCACACCTGGCTCCTCATCCTGGGCGTGCTCAAGCGGCTGGCCTGGCAACACAACAACGTGGTGGCCGGCAAGTGGCGGATCGGCGACCTCGCCGAGAACCGCCTCTACGAGGTGGAGGGCAAGACGCTCGGGATCGTCGGCCTCGGCACCATCGGCAAGAAGGTCGCGCGCCGGGCCCACGGCTTCGACATGCCGGTGATCTACTACGACACCGTGCGCCTCACCGAGGATCAGGAGAACGCGCTCAACGTGCGCTTCGTGCTCCTCGACGAGCTGCTCCGCACCGCAGACGTGGTGAGCCTGCACGTGCCGCTCAATGCCAGCACCCGGAACCTCATGAGCGCGCGGCAGTTCGGGCTCATGAAGCCGTCGGCGGTCCTCATCAATACCTGCCGGGGCCCGGTGGTGGACGAAGCCGCGCTGAACCAGGCGTTGGTGAGCGGCCAGATCGCGGGCGCCGGGCTCGACGTGATGGTGGAGGAGCCGGGCAAGCCCGGCCATCCGCTCTACACCGCGCCGAACATCACCATCACCCCGCACATGGCGGGCCCCACGTGGGAGAACTGGCCCAAGGCATTCCGCAACGCCTTCGACAACGTCCAGCGCGTGGCCCGGGGGGATCGGGCGATGTGGATCATTCCGGAGCTCCGCTAGTGGCCGGAGCTGCGCGAGCATGACCTCTTTCCCCGAGTACGAGCAGTACGACGCGCTCGGCCTCGCCGAGCTCGTGAAGTGGGGGAAGATCTCCCCGCCCGAGCTCCTCGAGGCGGCCATCGAGCGCGTGGAGGCGCGCAATCCCGCCGTCAACGCGGTGGTGATGAAGCTCTACGACTACGCGCGCAAGGCCATCGCGGAAGGGCTCCCCGAGGGGCCCTTCCGCGGCGTGCCGTATCTCATGAAGGACCTCACCGCCTCGCTGGCCGGCGTGCCCATGACGCGCGGCTCGAAATTCTTCGCCGACTCCCCGCCCGCCGCCGAGGACAGCGAGCACGTGAAGCGCCTCAAGCGCGCCGGCCTCGTCATCTTCGGCCGCACCAATACCTGCGAGCTGGGCCTCTCGCTCACGTGCGAGCCGCGCCAGTACGGGCCCACCAGGAACCCGTGGGACCACAGCCGAATCTCTGGCGGCTCCAGCGGCGGCGCCGCGGCCGCGGTGGGCTCGCGCATGCTGCCCATGGCGCATGCCACCGACGGCTTCGGATCCATCCGGGCGCCCGCCGCCTGCTGCGGGCTGGTGGGCCTCAAGCCCACGCGCGCGCGCAATACCATGGCGCCCTTCGCGGGCGAGGGGCTGGCCGGACTCTCGGCCGAGCACGCGGTGACGCTCTCGGTGCGCGATAGCGCCGCCCTCCTGGACGCCACCTGCGGCGCCGGGCCCGGCGATCCCTATCAGGCGCTGGCTCCCGCCCGCCCCTATGTCCGGGAGGTCGGCACCGATCCCGGCAAGCTGCGCATCGCGTTCACGTCAAGGACGCCCAATGGCGCGCCGGTGGAGGCGGAGAGCCTGCGCGTGCTCCAGGAGACGGCGCGCCTCTGCGCCGATCTCGGCCACACCGTGGAGGAGGCGGACCCGGAGATCGACGGCGCCGCGGTGGTGCCGACCTTTCTCACCTTCGCCGCCGCGAATACGGTGGTGAACCTCGCCAGCCACCCGACGGCGGGCCGGCCCGCGCGCGAGGACGAGGTGGAGAAGGTCACGTGGGCGACGGGCAAGCTCGGCGAGCGGGTCTCGGGCGCGGAGTACGTCCGGGCCACCCAGACCGCGCATCGTCTGGGCCGGCAGATGGCCGCCTTTCACATGCGATGGGACGTGCTGCTCACGCCGGGGCTGGCCACCCTGCCTCCGCCGCTGGGCTGGATCGACATGATGCTGGACGACGTGCAGGAGTACTGGCGCCGCGTCTTCCACATGTCGCCGTTCACGGTGTGGTTCAACCTCACCGGCCAGCCCGCCATGATGCTGCCGCTGGGCGTGAGCGGCGCGCTCCCGGTGGCGGTCCACATGGTGGGGCGATTCGGCGACGAGGCCACCATGTTCCGCCTCGCCGCCCAGCTCGAGAAGGCGCGGCCCTGGTTCGACCGACTCCCGCCGATCGCGCGCTGACGGCGTGAGGCTGCTGGCGGCCGCGCGCCGCCGGGTCCGGGGGTGGCTCGATCAGCGCCGCCTCACCTGTCCGGTGGGAGCCTGCGCCCGGCCGCACGGATCCGGGCGAGATCGTATGGCGGCTGCACCAGCAGAATGAGCCGCGCGACGCCGAGAGCTTCGAGCGCCGCGCGCGGCGCCGAGCCCTTGCTGAGCCAGCCGTCGGCGAGCCCCGCGAAGACGGTCACCAGGAATCCGGCCGGATCCCGCCCGGACGCGCGATGCGCGTCGCGCGCCACCCGCACCAGCTCGGCCAGCTGCGGACTCCGCGCGGGCGTATTGAATCCGTCGGCCCAGCGCCCCGCGATGCCGGCCATGCGCGGCCCGAAGCCGCCCACCACGATGGGGGGCGCGCCGACCGGCGGCCCCGGGCGCAGAAATCCTTCCGGGCGCGTGAGGCGATAGTGCGCGCCGGTGAAATTCGAGGTGTCCCCCGCCCAGAGGCGCTTCATGACCTGACAGGCCTCGGCCACGCGCGCCGCGCGCACGCCGTCGGGCTCCACGGTGAGCCCGATCGATTCGTATTCCGGCGCATAGGGCAGGCTGCGATTGCCCCCCGCCCCGATGCCGAGGAGCAGGCGGCCTCCCGACACCTCCTGCAGCGTGGCCGCCATGTTGGCGAGGATGCCGGGGTGCCGGCTGCCGACATTGAGCACGAGCGGCCCCAGCATGATGCGCCGGGTGGCTTCGGCCAGCGCGGATAGCACCGTCCACACCTCGGGCACCGGCGAGTCCGCTCCGCCGTCGGGATCGCGCAGGTGATCCCATGTCCACAGCCCGTCGAAGCCGGCCTCCTCCGCGGTCACCGCCGCCGCGCGGAGCTCTGCCCACGTCGCGCCCATGGGAACGAGGAGGAGATCGGTCTTCATGCGAGGCCTGCCTCCGGGAAGGATTCTAGAAGAACGAGTAATACATGCTGATCGCGAAGGTGTCCATGGACCGCGCGGTGGGCGCCAGCACGTGCCTCTCGTCATAGCGCGCGCGGAACACCTTCTCGTCAGCCTGGTCGTGCCGGTACTCGAGCCGGCCCACCAGCCCGCGCCAGATGCGGTACTGAAGCGTGACGGTGGTGGTCCAGAGCGAGACCTTGTTGTCGAGCCCGGTGCGCGCGCCCTGCGCGTCCTTGAAGTATTCCTGGCGCACGGCCACGCGGAAGCGGTCGGTGACGTCGTAGGCGGCCCAGAGCCCCCAGCCCCACCAGGTAGCGTCGCCATCCCGGCGCGTGCCGTCCGCCACCTCGGAGCCCTCGCGCGTCTCCTTGCCTCCGGTGACCTCGCCGGCCAGCGTGAGCTTCTCGATCCCGGTATAGACCGCCACCGCATCCAGGATCCAGCGCTGGCGGTGGTTGTCGTTGGTCTGTTCGGGGCCCACGATGGCGCCCACGCTCAGCGAGAGCTCCTTGCTGGGCGCGACGAGGAAGCCGCCCGTGAAGGACGGACGGCGATTGTTGTCCTCGCTGGTATCGGATCCCGTGACCGCGCCGGCCTGGACGGTGAGCCAGTCCGTGAACGAGTAGCTGATGAGCCCGCCGGTATGGGTGAACGGACCGGCCAGATTGAAGAGAACACCGCGGGAGAAGTTGAGGTTGTTTGGCGACTCGATCACCTCGTAGCCGAGGAGGCTCACCCACTTGCCGCCCTTGACCGTGATCCCGGAGCCCAGGGGGATCTTCACCGAGACATAGGCTTCCTGGAGGTCGAAGTAGGGTGTGTTCCGGAAGGGGAACTCGTCGTCCTCGTCGCGGAAGATGCCCAGCGAGTGGTTCTTCTGGGAGTCCCGCCCCGTCGTCACCACCAGCCCGAAGCCGAACGGGTAGCGCTCGGACGGATCCTTCTTGAGGGAGAATTCCGCGATATTGAACGTGAAGCCCTCGTAATAGTCGTAGACGCGCAGGTCGTTCACGCCGCCGCGGCTGGCGCCCCCCACGTTCCAGGTGAAGCTGTGCTCGATATAGGCGAAGAGCTTGAGCTCATCTCGGAAGGACGGGGGCTTGGTCTCCGCGGCGGGCGCGTCGGCCGGCGCCTGGGCGAGCGCGCCGCCCGGCCAGAAGCCGAGAAGGCCCGCGAGGAGTGCCAGGAGCGGGAGGGACCGGGCGCCCATGAGTGGGGGGATTCTACTCCGGTGGCGTCCGGCTTGCCGGGCGAGGCCGGCGCATGCGACGCTCCGTCGCGGAGGTCTCGCCGATACCCATCTCGCTCGCGACCCGCTCGCTGGCCGCCACCTTCGTCTCGCTCGCACTGGCCTACGGCATCTGGTACAGCTACAGCGTCTTTCTGGTGGCGCTGCTGCGCGAGTTCGGCTGGAGCCGCTCCGTGCTCGCGGGCGCCTTTTCCATCTTCACGCTCGTGCACGGCGCGGCGGGCTTACCGCTGGGCTGGCTCGCGGATCGGGTGGGCCCGCGCCGGATCATCATGGTGGGCGGGGCGCTCCTGGGGCTGGCGCTGTGCCTTGACGCGGCGGCCACCCGCCCGTGGCACCTCTATGTGACCTTCGGCCTGCTGACCTCCGCCGGCGTCGCGCTGGCGGGCTGGGTGCCGGCCGTCATTCTCGTCCAGCGCTGGTTCCCGCACCGCGTGGGCACCGCCATCGGCATCACCTCCTCCGGCATCGGCACCGGCATCTTCCTGGTGGTGCCGACCTGCCAGTGGCTCATCGACACGGTGGGATGGCGCTGGACCTGGCGCATCGCCGGGCTCGTCCTCTGCGCGTGGATAGTTCCCGCGGCGCTCTTCCTCATCAAGGACCCGCCCCGCGCGAGCGTGCGCGCGACCGCGGTGCCCCTGGACGAGGGCCTGTCGCTGC